>PVBE010032187.1_pt1 | contig 64028 bp, 55 predicted proteins | sample 1631181 | NCBI WGS metagenome assembly PVBE01 (sample SAMN08397723, study PRJNA350692) | Marine metagenome, whole genome shotgun sequencing project. | isolation source: water | place: Pacific Ocean | collected 2012-04
GGACCCATATCAGTACCTGCGTTATGTACTAACAGAATTACCGAAGGCTGATCCAGCCAACATTGACCATCTGCTACCGTACGAGCTCAAGCCTGGGACGCTGCCGAAACCCGGATAGGTGTGCGATCATTGATCGCTTACGATTCGTTGGTCAGGGCTTCCCTGAAGCCGAAAGGCTGGTTTGCCATGGGAGTTCCTTCGTAATTGTGAAACTTAACCAGACCTGAAGTGCATACACGCAGCTTTCAGACTGGGACATGGATCAGCGCCCAGAGCGCAATAACCAAGTTAGTCTCAAATACGAAAGCGATTCGTTAAGAGGTAGACGGGTGCCGCACGGAGCGGAGGAGAAGTCCCCGAACTGGAAAGAATGACATGGCTTGTCGATGCAAAGTTCTGGAATTCAAACGATACCGGAATGGGCGGTGGCTGTGACGCATCAAGCATTACCACAAGCGATTGAGATCCCCGAGTCGACGCGTCAGGTGCGTCGAGATACGAGACGTCGCAGCAACCTTCAAAGCCTAACGAGGATTGATCGCCCCGTGCCGTATCCCTTTCGACAGCTGCACCCATTATGCAGGGCTCATCACAGCAACAGGTGTACTGCACCTTACCTTGCATCTCTTCCATCATTTGGCAGGCAAATACCATCCGCAACGGCGACAACAGCACCGTCAACACCAGCAATGCCAATAGGCCTCGATTGGAAGAGATTCGTCTCATAAAAACCAGTATACCCACCTTCAGATACATCAAGCAAACAACGTTAGTACGGAGGTGGAGGTCAGGAGGGTGGTGTCCCTGCCTGGACCGTCGGAGGCAGGGATGCCGATCCGGATGCGGCCCAGAAGAGCGCACATGGATGTGTTCACTGGGCCGCATGCGGAGCGTGTCCAGGCACTGACACCACCCTCCTGACCACCTATTATAGGTAATTAGAAGAGCAAGACCCAAGCGTGCGTCGTCACTAGAGACTCCAGTCCTCCTCAACACGTCAGGCTATTTTTGCGGGCAAAACGAGTTACAACGACCTTCCTTTCCGTATTGCAGCCGTAGTATTCTGTTGCAGCAGGATGAATCAATGCCACTGGATCAACCGTTCAATTGCGCAACTTGATTCACGCAGCAGGGCTGGGAAAAGCCAACATGAGTAGAAGCGTGCATGTCAGACGTGGAAACAACTCAAAGAAGGCGCAAAGGAAGAGCCGTGGCTCTCCACTGGACGCCTTCCTGCCTTGTGTGAGCTCGTGGTTTCGCGATCGGTTTGAAAAACCTTCCCCGGCACAGAATCTGGCCTGGCCAGTTCTACGCCGTGGCAAGAATACGCTACTGCTCGCGCCGACCGGCTCGGGAAAGACTCTGGCGGCGTTCCTAACGGCCATCGACACCTTGTATCGAATTGCTCAACGCGGCGAGCTTGAGCAAGGCATCCAAGTCCTTTACATCAGTCCACTCAAAGCACTCGGCAATGACATCCACAAGAACCTGCTAGAGCCCCTGGCAGGTATTCGGGAAAGGGTGGACGACGCATTGCCCGACATCCAGGTGGCCGTTCGAACCGGTGACACGACCCAGAATGAACGAGCCAGGATGGTACGCAAACCACCACATATTCTCATCACGACGCCCGAGTCACTCTACCTTCTACTCGGTAGCAAACGCATGCGGCCACACCTCCGCTCGGTGCGGACAGTGATCGTCGATGAAGTACACGACCTGTGCAGCAACAAGCGCGGCGTGCACCTTGCCATCAGTCTCGAACGCCTTGCCGAACTGGTGGATGGACCGATGCAGCACATAGGCTGTTCGGCCACTCTCAATCCACTCGAAGAGATCGCCGCATTCCTGGTGGGTCGCAGCAAAGACGGCAACGAGAGGCCGTGCACCATACTCAACGCAGGCATACGTAAAGACCTGGACATACAGGTTCGCGCGCCCTTGCCGGATTTCCTCGAGGCCAGCAATACCGCCCTGTGGTCGAGTGCTTACGAGCTGTTGCTGGAAGAGATCAAAAGCCACGATACCACGCTGGTTTTTGCCAACAGCCGCTACAAGGCGGAACGTACGGCGCTGCACCTGAACGAATCGTCATCCGATGGTAACGTGCGTATCGGGGCGCACCATGGCTCGATGTCAAAGGATACCCGTCTCAAGATGGAGGACGCCCTCAAAACAGGACAGTTGGACGCTTTGGTTGCCACATCTTCCCTCGAACTGGGTATCGACATTGGCTCGATCGATATCGTATACCAACTCGAGTCCCCCAAGTCGGTGGCGGCTGGATTGCAGCGCGTAGGCCGAGCGGGGCACCTGCTCGACGCTACCAGCCAAGGGCGCGTTCTGGTCTTTGAGAGGGACGAATTGCTGGAAGCCGGTGCCATCTTCAGCGCCATGAAGAGCGGCGACCTCGACGCCGTTCGCATCCCCGGAGCATGTCTGGACGTCCTTGCGCAACAGATCGTGGGCGCAGTGAGCACGGCGCCCTGTCAGGTCGACCAGTTGTTCGACCTGGTGCGACAAGCCTATCCCTACGCAGACCTCGCTCGCGAAGCGTTCGATGCAGTGATCGCCATGCTGGCCGGCGAGTTGCCCTTTGAAATGACCCATCCGCCCATCCCACTGCTGTTGTGGGATCGTGTTTCCGGCAACCTGTCCCCAACTCGCAGCGCCGCGAATATCAGTTTCATGTGCGTTGGCACCATCCCGGACAGTACCGATTACGAGGTGGTAATCGACTCCAGCAACAAGCGTGTCGGCACCGTGCACTCCGAATTCGTGGACGATAACCTGCGCCGCGGCGACGTTTTCGTTCTGGGCAGCTCACCTTGGCGCGTAGTGGGTATCCGCAAGAACCGTCTATTGGTGGAACAAGCATCAGCGGCAACGCCAACTGTTCCTTGGTGGTTGGGGGATGTGGTTTCACGCACCTTCGAAGTCGGCTTGGGGGTCGGTGTATTGCGTCGACTGATCGCAGAGCGTCTGCATGATCCAAAGCTGCCAGCGTTATTGAGGCGTGATTACTATTTCGATGAGCACACCGCGGCAGCAGTCATAGATTACGTTCGCGAACAGCAGATATCAGCCGGCATGGTTCCGGACGAACGAACGCTGTTGGTGGAAACCTGGATTGATGAGATGGGACGGAAGAATATCATCGTCCACAGCCCATACGGCAGCCGCATTAACCGCACCTGGGGTGTAGCCATCGCTACCCACGCCAAGAGCGTATTAAAACAGGACTGGACCGTATTTGCCGCCAACGACGTGTTCTTGATGACACGCCGTCAGGAGATCGTAGCGCCACGCTACGACGCTGATGCGAAAACGCTGCTGGCCGCGGTCGACCGCGAATCTCTTCCCGGTCTTCTGCAACAAAGCACCCAGGAGGCGATGGCATTCGGGAGTGCCTTCGGCAGTGCTGCAGGGTGTGCTCTGCAAGTGTTGCGGGCCAAGTATGGAAAACGCATACCGCCATGGCTGCAGAAACATCGCGCGGCAGAATTGCACGAGGCCGCCGCGCCGCACCCGGACTATCCCGTTATCAGAGAAGTGGTCCGGGAGTATACCGCTGAAAGACTCGATGCGGGAGGTCTTACAGAATTACTGACAGCCATGGCATCGGGAGATGCGGAGCTGATTTTCAAAGATGTCGAGTCGCCGTCACCTTTCGCACATTCCGTGCTTGTCGAAACCGTCTATAAAGGTGACTACCAGATGGGCCGCGATCGACGTGCCAACCTGCTGCGGCTGCATCGACGCGTACTTGAAGAAGTTCTAAGCAAAGAGCAGATGGCGGAGCTGTTGGACCCGCGCGCCATCGAAAGACTTGAAAAGCAATCCCTGCATCAATCGGAAAGGAACCGCGCCCGCTCCAGCGACGAATTGGCTCAATGTATCCGCGAGTTAGGTGACCTTCCCGCCAATATGGAAGCTTTGCGCGATATCTGCGCGTCCGATCCCGTCAAGCTTCTAAAGCCGTTGCTGAAACAGAACCGACTCGTGGCCATCGAACTGCCTGAGTGCGACCAGGATCCGGTACGTCTGGTAGCTGCGGACTATTGGCGTCAGTACCACGATGCATTTCAACCACCCAACAAGCGCACCAAGTTACAGGTACTTCAGCCGAAAATAAAAGGCAATCAGATCACCGGCTTCACCAAATCCGCCGCAGTCGACTTGATTCCCGCAAAATGGCGCAGGAAACAGCCACAAGATGGTGCGCGCTCTGCCATCATCGAACGATTTCTGAAGTGTCACGGACCGGTTACCCCATATGATGTAATGAATCGAACCGGCTGGCCTCTTGGTGTGGTGGAACGCCGTCTCGATGAGCTGGCAGCCAGCGGCGAAGCCCTGAAGGGTGTCTATTGCAGCGGTAAACCGACGCCACAATGGGTGCACAAGGCTAATCTTGAAAAGATCCACAGCTACACCATGGAGTACCTGAAGCTTGAATTGGCGCCCTGCGCGCCCTATGAGCTGGTGGACTTCGTGACTCGCTGGCAGCATCGCCATCCCGACACGAGATTGCAGGGAGTTGAGGGTCTACGTCAGGTCATCGAGCAGCTCCAGGGAACAGAGGCCATCCAGGCGGCGCTTGAGACTGAGATCCTGCCGGCACGGGTATCGGACTATCATCCCGATATGCTCGATCAGCTGATCGGTGCCGGTGAGGTGCACTGGCGCAGGCTGGGCACGAATCGTCTGCAGCGCGGGCGTATCTCCCTGTGCCTCAGAAAGGACGCCTACTGGATTGCCCATGGCAGTCGGCCACAGTTCGACGCGGAGAAGGAAGCGGACCTTGACATACCAGAGGTGATCAAGGGAGTACGGGCCTACTTCCGAGAGCACGGCCAGGCATTCTTCGAGGAACTGCTGGAAGCGCTGGACTTCGAAGAAGGTGCCATGTGTAGGGCACTCTGGCATCTCGTTTGGTGTGGAGAGGTCTCCTGCGACACATTCGAGTGTATTCGTCACGCCAATTTTACCGTTACGCTGTCAGCCTGCTATGACCTCGACAGCACACCGAGGAAAATCGTTAGCGGAAAGATGAGTGCGGAACGGGTCATTCGTCAGATGCAAAGACGAAAACTCGACCCAAGACTGGGCCGATGGTTCGCAACGGATCGGCTTCTGCCACCGAGACAACCGCTACCCGAATCGGATATCGTGCAGCGCTGGGCTTCTCTTCTGCTCACCCGATGGGGCATCGTCACCAAAGACATTCTCGCAATCGAAGTGTGCGCGCCGAGCTGGGCCAAGCTGGCGCCCGCTTTCAAGAGGCTCGAGTTGCTCGGCAAGGTCAACCGCGGCTACTTTATCGAGAGCCATCAAGGTGAGCAGTATGGCCTACCCGAAGCGATCGAATTACTGCGTGACTGCCGCGGCCGACGCGGCGGCGGGAAAGATCTCGGCTATGTTGCCGATGAACCCGTCTTCGCCATGACCAGTCACGATCCGGCCAATCTGTACGCCTTCTGTCTGGACATCATCGATGGAGAGGGCAACGTCTTCAAGAGATCCCTGCGAAAGGGAAACTTGACAATACACTGCGTTGTTCAAGCAGGACAGGCCATGCTTCATCGCGAAACCCAGCTCGTTCCGCTGAAGCGTGATCAACTCACCCGGTGTATCAAACAACTGCAGTACGACGCGATGGGGACACCCAATCAGCTACTCTACCGTAGATGGAACAATCAACCGGTCGAAGCAAGCCCGGCAGCAGCGGTGTTGTCGGATTTGGGTTTTCAGCTCAACAGCAGCAGTGAGCTCTGCTGGCCGCCCCCCAGCAAACCCGGCAGGGCCGTTGAGATTCCCTTCGAGAAGAAGTACGCACCCTACTATTCAGAAGTCGTCAGGGTCGAATATGGACCTGACTGGTTCATCGACCACGCATCGGACGGGATGCGGCCCTGCGTGGTCAGTCTGCTTGAAGTACTCATGCCTGCACTCGCCGATCCCAAGTGGCATGTCAGATGGGGCCACATGTACATGCACGCCCGCTACCGTGGCGTGGCCAACCTTGTGTTTAACGTAGGTAAAACCGTTAGCAACCTTCTCGTGGGCATCAAAGAAGAGAAACTGACCTCGGTATGGAACGGCCGGTTGTTCCGAATGAGAAAACCACATGACGTTACCAGATCCATCCTGACAGATGTTTGTGCAGCTATTCGTAGCATGGAAGTTGCCGCAGATAACCAGCTGGCAAGTGGCGTCAAAAAGAGATCACGGCGAATTCCCGCTAAGCGCTGAATCATCCCCTGGACAGGTAGTTGTCACGCATCAACATGGCCTCGGTTCAGCCTGTTTCTGGGCCGGCACCTGTTGCTCACCTACAGCAGAAAAGCCGTCAGTGCATCAATCTCGTCTTTGCTGAGATTTTGAGCAGGCATCTTGCTATCTGGTCTGACGGCTTTGGGGCTCTGCAGCCAAAGGTGAAGGAATTGCGCACTGGCCGCATAGTTGGTCAGATCAATGGCAATCTGAAACGATTTCACATTTTCTGAAATACGAGCGTTGCCGTGACACTGAATACAGCCTTTGGCAACAAACAGCTTGGCACCCAGCTGATAGCTTGTAGTCTCATGTACGGGCGATGTCGAAGACTCGATCACTTCGATTTGCGGCATTGCCGATGGACCGGGCCATATCGACTTTATTTCCCAATCCCAGAATCCGGGAGAAGGGAAGCGAAGCTCACTGGTATAGAGTCCGTCTGCCAGCTCACTGACCGCAAAGCGCTGTTTTTCACCGGTGGCTTCGTTCCTGGCCAGAATGTGCACCGTCAATTCCTTTAGCGGGTGGACGCCGTGCTGCTTGATGGAAAAAGTGATCTTGACCGGTTTGTCTCGTACCGCAAATTCAGGGAGATGATTCAACACGGCGGTTGCCCAACCGCCTGCCTGGATTTCTGACCAGACGCTGAGTAATGTGATGCACAGCGCAATTCTCATTAGCTTCAACAAAGGGTGAGTCTGTGTAGCCATGGCGTAGCCTCCTGTTGACGAGAGTCCGAGTATCAGGACTCAATGACCGGCTATCAAGGCACACACTGTTACATGTAACCGTTACAAACGTTTTCCCGAGATTACTCCGCCTATCCCTGGTGTGAGATACTGAGCTGATGACTCCTACACGAGACGAGATACAGCGCCAGCTTGAGCGGCTCCTGTCAAGCAACGCGTTCACTAACGCGAATCGTTCGAGCCGCTTCCTTCAGTTTGTGGTCGAGAAAGCCGCCGCAGGGGAAGGCGATCGACTGAAGGAGTACGTTATCGGCGTGGAAGTCTTCGATCGGGATGCGCAGTACGACCCACGTGTCGATTCTATCGTCCGCGTCGAAGCCGGCCGGTTACGGACCAAGATTCAAGAATACTACAACGGCCATGGTTGTGAGGATGTCGTTATCATCCGGCTGCCCAAAGGCGGCTATGCTCCCGAGTTCGCTCTACGCGATTCGGTACCACCGGAGCCTTCGGTCGACGTCGCCCCCAATTCGTCACGAAGCTCATTATTCGGGCTGTCAAAATCGACTGCCAGACATGCTGCTGTTAGCATCGCATTGGCCGCCTTGCTGGCAGTCGCGGTGGCTGCCTGGCGGATGGACCTTTGGACAAGTCAGAACGCGGCAAGTGCGCCCGCTGTAAGGATTGCAGTTCTGCCCTTTCATTCCTACCCGGGTGATGCGGCCAATCAAATCATGGCTGCCCGCCTGACGGAAAAAGTAACGGCAGAGTTGGTACGTATTGGTAAGCTGAGTGTCGTAGCCAGCACCAGTGCGCTCCAATTCAAGGATGATCGCGGCTTGCTGCGGGATGTGGCGAAAGCACTGCAAGCTGACATGTTGATGGAAGCCAGACTCATTGCCGAGGGCGACAGCATACGAGTCGAGGCGCGAATCAGCGCTGGCGCCGTGGATCAGAAGTTTTGGGTGGACGACAGCTTCATCGGCCGCGACGTGGATCAACTCGCCAGACAAATCGCGGCATCGGCCACTGACACAATACTGGCGAGGCGACAGTAACGCTAATTCATCAGCAGAGGTGGCCTGTCCTCCAAAAAACGTTGCTCAGCGGAGCGTTTTCAGTGCGTCCAACTCCAAGGCCATATCCGCACTGCGGCGCGCCATGACCATGAACATGTCATCGCCCCGAGCGGTTTGTGCCACGATCATCGATGCGATCACGGCCATCACCAGTCCGGCGAAACTGCTGTGGCGGTAGTCCAGCCAGCAGGTATCGAAGTCGTAGTTGTCGACACCATAGGAGGTCAGTCGCTGGTGGTATTCCTTCACGAGGCTGAATTCACAATTGCGACGGTCCTCTGCCTCGAGACCGGTACCCATAAAGTAAGCGGCATCTGCCGCCCCGCTGCCGATGGAAGGTGACCAGTCCACCACGGCGAGTGGATAAGGGCCGCCGAACATCATGTTGTCGAGACGGTAGTCGATGTGTACCAGGGTGAACGCGTCAGTGACCGGCTTGCTGTAGGAGAGAAAACGATCGCCGAGGTGGCGCGCCAGATCGATGTGATCGCTGCTCATGCGACTCTGGTAGCGTTCCAGGAATCCTGGAAATGTCATGTCCCACAGGGTGGTCGGAACCGATTGTCGCCTTTCAGCAGGTGCCAGCCAGTCAAGCTCTCGCAATGTGGCATCGCACCATCGTGGGCCGGAGAGCCCGGTCAGTTCGCCAAGTGCCAGACTGGCTTCATCCGCCGAGCAGCCTGCGAGCTGATCACCGGGATGTGCTGGCGCAAGATCTTCCATCATGAGTACGAAGTGGTCAGGTTGGGAGAGGTCTATCGCACTGAACAGAATGTCAGGCGTGGTAATGTCCAAACCCGGATTCAGCTGTTGGTAGAATAGGACTTCTTTCAGGTAGTCGTTAACGGCAATACCGGTCTGACGGCTAACCGGATCGTCAGAAGCGAATTTGCCCACCACTGAAGCGGGCCCTTCACCTTCGCTGTAATCAAGCTCGAAACGAATGTTCTGACCGACCTGCCCGGTACCTATGTTGGTCATGGAGAATCCCTGCACTTTGACGGGGTGTCCCGCATGAACCAGTACGTCGGTCAGCCACTCGTTGGTGACATCTTTGGGATAGCAACAGTTTTCAGGCGCTATGGTCCGAATCGTTCCAGTTCTTTGATTGCAGGAGTATGCCAGAAAACACGGTAAGCTTTGAACTCCCGGCCCAAATCCGGTAGATCGCATGTTGAGTGGCGTTTTGCTATGGTGGAGCACACTTGATGTTCCGATGACAACACATCGGGTCAATCGTCTACTTGCTATGGTGGAGCACACCTGATTTTCCGATGACAACAGCGGGTCAATCGTCTACACATACCGGGGAGTGATGGCATGACTGATCAGTTGAATGAACTTGCCTTCTATACGCTTGCCGGCGCGCCGGAATCCCCCAAGGACCTGATTGCAGAACTAAAGGACGCGGAGCAACTGGGAATTGGTGGCTGCTTTATCTCCGAGCGATTCAACATAAAGGAAGCCTTGACACTGTCCGGCGCCGCGGGTGCGGTGACCGAGCGTATCGGTATTGCCACGGGGGTGACCAACCAGAACACCAAACATCCAATCGTGACGGCTGCGCATGCGACCACCATGCACTTCCTGACCGGCGGACGATTTGCCCTTGGGCTTGGCCGGGGATTCGACTTGATGTTCGATGCCTACGGACTGCCGCGTATCAAAACCGCCGCGATGGAAGATTTCGCCGGGCTTATGCGCCGACTATGGAAGGGGGAGACTATCGTCGGCCACGATGGCCCGGCAGGGTCCTGGCCGGTGTTGCGACTGGATCCGTCCTTCAACGAGGATATTCCACTGATCTTGGCCGCGTTTGGACCGAACTCCCTGGCACTTGGCGGCCGTGCCTACGATGCGGTCATCCTGCATACGTTCTTCACGGACGAGACACTGGAGCGCTGTGTACGCACGGTGAAGAAGAGCGCTGAAGAAGCAGGCAGAGATCCTGATTCAGTACGTGTCTGGTCATGTTTTGCGACGATAGGAGATCACCTCGACTACGCAGCGAGACTGAAGAAAACAGTTGGGCGTATGGGCACGTACCTGCAGGCCTATGGCGACCTGATGGTAAGGACCAACAACTGGGATGTGGCGGTGTTGAAGAGATTCCGGGAAGATGAATTCGTTGCCGGATTCCGCGGTTCACTGGATCAGAAGGCGACGACCGCCGAACTGGAACGAGTCGCTGAGTTGATACCTGAGGAGTGGCTCGCGGCCGCTGCCACCGGAACACCGGAGCAATGCGTCAATGCCATCCAGGGACAGTTCGATCTGGGGGCGGACAGCGTGATCCTGCACGGCGCATCGCCGACCGATCTTGCGCCGATCGTTGAAGAGTATCGCCGGCACCGCAAAGCCGATTCGTTCGGTCACCTATCAGTGAACCCGGGCAGATCCGGTAGCAGGGCATCCTCGATGCGATAGGCGGGTTCGGTGTCAAGGGATTGACTGTATCTTGGTGCGCCGTTACGGTTCCCGGCTGAAAGATATGGGCGGCGGGAAACGAGCTGCTGAAATCCGTCAGATGGTGAGATCCTATCAGGCCGTCTCGGAACTCTGACAATAAAGATATAAGAGGAGCGAATCCATGGTATGGCAACCAGAGATCGACGAACTCAAACACCGGCAGCATCTTGCCGCGAAGATGGGTGGCGAGGAAAACATTGCCAGGCAACGTGCCCGCGGCAAGCTCACCGTCCGCGAGCGAATCGCGGGATTAGTCGATCCGGATTCGTTCGATGAGATCGGCGGCCTGACCGGTCGCGCGACATACGACAGTGACCAAAAACTCGAGTCGTTCACGCCCGAGTCCTTTGTGGTAGGCATCTGCACGTTGAACGGCCGCAAGGCAATCATCAACGCAGGAGATTTTACGATCCGTGGTGGCAGCGGCGGCTATGGCCCAAAGGGGACCTATGCTGAACAGCTGTCCATGGAAGGGCGCCTTCCCTATGTTCGTCTGCTGGATGCTACCGGCGGCAGCGTGCGGCATTTTGAAGAAATCGGCCGGACATACGCCATCAGCAACGTCGTTGGCGTTCAGGCAGCACGCCTCCTCGGCATGGTGCCGGTTGCCTCCGCAGTGATGGGCTCAGTTGCCGGGGGACCGGCGATCGAAGCCTGTATCTCCCATTTCAGCGTGATGGTCAAGGGCACCAGCCAGATCTTTCCCGGCGGACCACCGGTAGTTAAGGCGGCGCTCGGCATCGACATTACCAAGGAGGAACTCGGAGACGAGCGAACACAGGTTCGCTAAGGCGGCGTCATCGACAATCTGGCCGAGAACGAACAAGAGGCCCTCGACATGATCAGGCGCTTTCTCAGCTACCTTCCGAGCAACGTGTGGGAAGTGCCGCCGCGAATCGAGCCTGCGGATGACCGCAACCGACGCGACGAGGAATTGCTGTCGATCATACCCAGGGAGAAGAGGAAGCCATACGACGCGCATGCGGTTCTGAGTCACGTAGTGGACCGTGATTCGTTCTTCGAGATGGGTCCACTGTATGGCCGGGCACGCATAATCGGCCTGGCGCGGGTGAACGGCTATCCTGTTGGCGTGATGATCAACAATCCGAAATTCCAGGGCGGCACCATGGATCTGGCTGCCGGCCTCAAGGTCGTTCGTTTCCTGAATCTGTGTGACACGTTTCATCTGCCGCTGGTGTACCTCGCCGATGAACCGGGATTTATGGTTGGCCTTGAGGCACAGAAACAGGGGATCGTGCGTGCCGGGGCAAGGTTGGTCCACGTCACCGGCAGAACCAGGATGCCGTGGATCACCATCGTCATCCGTCAGCTCTACGGTGTTGCCGGGCAACTCAATCTCCGACCCAGCGGCATGTACAGGCGTTACGCCTGGCCATCGGGGAATTGGGGCTCGATGCACATCCAGGGTGGCACCTACGCAGCCTACCGCCGCGAAATAGACAGCGCACCTGATCCCGAGGCCAAGCTTGCCGAGATCGAAGCTCGCCTGCAAAGGCTGGCCTCACCGTTCCGAACGGCCGAGACCTTCAGCATTGAGGATATCATTGACCCTCGGGAAACGAGGCCGGTGCTGGCTGATTTCGTCGAAATGGCACAAGGCGTGCTGAAGACGCAGCTTGGCCCGACTATGGTGCCGGCGTACGAGCCATAGGTAAACCGTTGGGGATCATGCCCTCTGAAGTAATCTAAAGCCTCAGTCCCGTCATTGTGCGTTATCCTCGGACGGGAATTCGAAAGAGCAGAATTGGTCTCAGTTGTCGAGAATCTCTTCCAGCACGTACAAGGTCTTCTGTGGAAATCTATCCAGTGGGTAGTAACGGCCAACTACCGTCAATGCGTCATCATAGGAGGTCAGATTCAGGTAACGAATCAGGAACCTGACATCCTCCTCATCATGGAATTCTTCGCCAAGGCGCATTGAAAGACACTTCATTGCCAGCAGATACTCCGGAGTTGAAGTAAGGACTCGCAGATTGGGCAACTCGAGATAGGGTGTAAAGTCACCTTGTCACTGAGATACCCCTTAACGGCATCGTTTAGCCAATCTTCAGGATAGTCGTCGATGGCTGCAACTCTTTTTGCTGCTGATCTGATTATCCGGGCAGGTTTGAAATGTGCGACCACATCTTTGGTCGATTGGCGTGCTTCGAATACCAGACACATTACAGCGCCACCAACCAGATACAACTCCCCTATGACTCCCTCTTTCATCAACTCATCATTGAGTCGACTGCAAAGCCGGACAATGTCGTCTTTATCATGCGGCATTAGATCCGGTCGCCAATCGTGCTATCAATAAACAGATTGCGACGGCGAAAGGCTGGTGGTGAATGCGTTAGCAGATGCAACCGAACCCCGACTAGAGATGATGCAAACCAGGGCACTTCAAGCGATGGGATGTCACTCAACCAGGCGGGCCGCCTAACTGATCTTGAGACGCAACAGAATTCAATCATGGCGGCGAGATAATTGGCACTGAATTCACTCAATTGCCTGAAGGTGGCAATTCCACTGCTTTCACCAGCTGTGTGGCGGACAAGCCATTGAGAAAATCATTCAGATCTGCGAACGCATAGGACCGTGAGTCAGATTCATCTATCAAATTACCAACAAGGTTTTGGAACCTATCCTGCACCGGAGGCAGCAACTGGCGCAGTACCCACTTGGATACGTCTTCACCGGCAAGTCTGGCACGGGCTTGAATCTGTGCCTTCTGTCCGGCACTCACACGTATCTGTAATTGTTGTGTTTTAGTCATCCAGGCACGCTAGCTCTTGCCCCTTCATCTGTCAATACGCTGTATTGACAGTCCTTCATACCCTAGTCCTCGCTTCAACTACGCAAAACTGGCCATGCCCTTCTGCGTAATCCATCCACTGGATAGAAAGGTGCTAGCTAGCTGGGCTTTCTGTCCACTGTCGTGAATACGGGAAGGGAGCCTGAGCGGCATGGTCCTTGTCCGCCCCGCTAAACGCGTGAGGCGCTAAAATGACGGCAGAACGTGCGCCCTTGTGTTGGCCCTAGGCCAGCTCAGGCCAATCCTGTTTGGGGTCCCTTGAGGGAACTCGTCCACGCAGAAAGGCATCGGGCTGGTTTGGGTGGAGACCTGCCACTCACCAGCCGATGTGTTACTTAGCACCCTTTCCGCCTCGTTCGGGCCGGCCGCCGATGTCACGAAAACCGAAGCAACCTACCTATAGGCAGTGTCGCACCGCACCCATAGACGACGGCCTTAGAGATTCTTCTCCTGTTCCTTGGTCCTTCGACGTGAGTCGTCAAGGCTAAGACCACCGCCTTCACCTGTGGGACGAAAGGCGCGGCTGAGGCCGTTGAGCTGGCGATGGTAGGCAAAGGTCGCACCGCGGCCCATGATCTCGGCGTGGGTATTGAAGGCCTCTTTTTGAATCGCGATCGAGTCCGGTGCAACGTCAGCCAGCAGCTTTGCGGTCTCCCAGACTTCGTCCGCCAATTCATCTGCAGGGACCGCTTTATTGACCAGCCCAATGCGCTCTGCTTCCGTGCCATCGATAATCTTCTGGGTCATCAGCAGTTCCCTGGCCTTTCGTTGGCCGAGGTAACTGATCCACAACGGCATGCTGTCAACGCCGCCACGGCCTACCGGGTGGCCCATCTTTGCATCCTCGGCGGCGACGGCCATATCGCAGAGCATTTCCAGATAGCAGCCGGCCGACAGGCAATAGCCATGAATCTGTGCGATGACCGGCTTCGGAACGTTCATGATCTTCAGGTACCGCTCGCTGATCGCCCGCAAGCCGCTGAGGCCATTGCCGACTGTCCAGCTCTCCTGGTCGCGTGGGCCGGTGATGTAGTAGCTTCCCCTGAGATCCCACCCCGAGCAGAAGGCCCTGCCATTGGGGTCGCCGCAGAGGATGATGGCCCTCACCTCCGGATCCCACTCGGCCTTGTCAAAGGCCTCCAGCAGATCATCCCAGAGTTCGTGGTTCAAGGCGTTCATCTTCTCAGCCCGGTTCATGGTGATCCTGGCGATATTCTCTTTCACTTCGTAGATAACGCTTTTCAGTTCCAAGGTATTCCCTCCTCGCTTGAGTAATTTGGGTGCATTGCCCCTTCCCACAATACAGGAAGAAGCGGATGCGTAAACCGGAGAGTGTCAGAGGTGGCGAATTGTTGTCAAGGGATGTCAGAGGCGGATCCGTGGTGAAAGCCATTTTTCCGGCCATCGACTCGACGCCTGCCAAAACGTTGGGTATGCTTCCGCGACCAGGATCCGGCCAATTTCCAGGGCAGCCATGACCGACATGACCACCAACGAGAGAATGAAGCTGACCTACGCTCACCGGGAAGCGGATCGCGCACCGATCATAGATCTGCCCTGGGAATCCACTATCGCACGATGGCGTAACGAGGGGTTGCCTCCCGGGGCTGATTGGGGCGAGTTCTTCGATGTGGACTGTGTTCGCCGGTTGCTGTTCGATGTAAGCCCGAGGTACCCGGTACGCATTGTGGCAGCAGATGATGAGTCCCGTACCTACACCACCGGCTGGGGGGCAACGAAGAAAGACTGGCTGACAACCGGTGCCCAGGGATATCTGAATTACACCATCACCAGCAAGGACGAGTGGCTGAAAGCGCGGCAACGAATGAGTGCAAGTCGCGACCGGGTTCCCTGGGGACTCCTGGAATCAAACTACCATCGCTGGCGCGAACGGGGCGACTGGATCAGCGGCTGCTTCTGGTTCGGCTTTGAAGTGGTCTATTCACACATGTCGGGCGAGGCCATCTTTCTCGCCATGATGGATGATCCGGACTGGGTGGTGGACATCGTCAATACGATGCTGGATATCAATATCGAGCTGATGGAGATGGTGTGGGACGAGGGATATGAGCTCGACGAGGTGATGTGGTACAACGATATGGGCTACAAGCACTCACAGTTCATGTCTGTGGATATGTATCGCGACCTGTTCAAGGAAGCCGACCGGCGGGCGGCCGCCTGGGCCCACAATAGGGACTGCGTGGTCTACTGCCACTCATGCGGCGACATCAATCCTCTGGTACCGGAACTGATCGAAGCCGGCGTCGACATGCTCAATCCTCTGGAAGTGAAGGCGGGCATGGACCCTCTATACCTGAAGGAGGCCTATGGTGACAAGCTCGCGTTTCACGGCGGTCTGAACGCGGTGGCGTATGAGAATCCTGAAGAGATGTGGTCAGAAATGGAACGTATCATTCCTACCATGAAGAAGGACGGCGGTTACGTCATCGGCACGGATCATTCGATTCCCAACAGTGTCAGTCTGCAACAGTTCGGTGAGTTCGTGGAGCGTGCTAAGAAGCTGGCAAGGTATGGCTAGAATGGTAGCAGATCGTTCATAGTCGATCGGTTGCACACGACGCGGATTAGGCGCCTGTCAGGTCAACAGCAAGAGTATCACGTGACTGGTCTATCAGATGGCAGCGGGCGTCGTAGTCTAACGCTTTGGCACCAGCTCGATGATAACGCCGCCGGCTTCGGCGAATTTCACGTAGGCAAAACCGCCCGGTGCGTGAGCCAGGACCTCGCCCCCTTGAGCCTTGAAATTTGCCACCTCTGCATCGACATCGGCTACCGGAAAGCAGATGTGATGCAAACCGGTGTTGCCATGCGTTTCCACGTATTCCTTATGATACGTCTTGCCTTCAATAGGTTGAGCCAGTTCGAGTTCAACCCCACCAAGATCGGCAAGGGCGAGCTTGAACAGTTTTACCGTTCCACCGTCAGCAGTTTTGGGGCTGATCTCGACAATTCGCCAGGGGCCGATACCGAATAATCTCTCCCAAGCTTTGCTCATCTCCTCCGGATCTTCCTTCACCAGAATGCCGATCTGGGCCACTGACTCGGCCTTGAATTGATGCAGCTCATTACTTGCCATCACTGTCCTCCTATTTATGAGACTGGCTCCTGTGCGTGGATGTATATCTCACTTCAGCGCACTAATGCAAATCAACGCAGTGATGGGTGTTCCCGCGGTGTGTCCCAAATTTGAAAATCGAGCATGCCGGCTTTTCGGTGTTCCAGACGGTGTTCCAGAAGGGTGTTCCAGAAGACACACACCTTTTCGGTCCCAAAACCACGTGGCAGAATGTCTCTAAGCTTCGTAAGAAAGAGATTACGCGTGTCGAGACCTGAATAGTGTGTGTCCCAAATCTAATCTGTGTGTCCCAAATTTAAAAATCGAGCATGCCGGCTTTTCAAGGGACTCTGGCGTGATTTGATACAATGGGTGCATGACCGACACCGCGGTATCCCCATCATCCGGATCTTCGATATTTTACGGCTATGTCGTCGCCGGCTACTCTTTCGCGATCCTGTTTCTTGCTTCAAGTTTTTTCCTGCATTCCAGGGGCATTTTCTTCCCCATGTGGATGGCGGATTTCAACGTAGATCGCACCGAAATCTCTTTGGTGATCACCCTGACCCTGTTCACCGGCAATTGTATCGCGCCACTGATGGGATACCTGATCGATCGATTCCCGGCACGGCTGATCACCATGATCGGTGCAAGCTGGATGGCCACCGGTTATATCACTTACCAGTTCATCGACAGTTACTACGGCTTCTTTGCATGTCTGCTGATCTTTCAGAGCATTGGTTGGGTGAGCGTAGGCCCCCTGGTACACACCAAGCTCATGGTGAACTGGTTCTCACGAAACCGGGGCATTGCGCTTGGGGTAGCCATCATGGGGGTTTCGGTGGCCGGTATCGTCATGCCTACAACCGCGACCATTCTGGCAGAAAATCTCGGCTGGCGCGGCAGCTATTCCGTGTATGCCGGGGTCCTTCTCCTGGTATTTCTGCCGCTGACCCTGTTGTTGGTAAAACAGGAACCGGGCGACATCGGTCAGTTTCCTGACGGTGACCCCGCACCCCCAGCCATAATTGGAACGAGTGGTTCATCTGTGGAAGGCGACAACCGGGGATTCGAGGTATACAAGGAGTTCCTGAGCAGCAAATCGTTCTGGAGCGTGGTGATTACGTTTACGCTGATGAATGGCGTGTACAGTGCCATGATCACCCATCTACCAACGTATCTAACGATGGAACTAAGCTTTGATATGTTCGATGCGTCATACGTTCTGGGAGTTGCCGGAGGTGCAGCCATTACCGGAAAGATTGTTTTCGGGTGGCTGATGGACCACTGGAATGCCAAGGCGACTGTGCTGTTAGGTGTCGGCGCTTACCTCGTGTCAACAGTCATCTTCATGACTGCCGTTGATTACGCCGTCATTCTGGTCGCAGCCGGATTCTTTGGGTTTGCATTCGGCGGCATGGTGCCGGTTCGTTCGGTGTTGTTGTCGCGGATTTTTGGAGTCAAAAAGTTCTCGCGTGCAAACGGTTTGTTTTCTTTCTTCCTGGCGCCCGCAACGTTCTGGGTTCTCGCCACTGGATATCTTGCAGATGCCACCGGCACCTACGTCACGGCATTTCAGGTCTGGGCCGTCGCTTTCACGCTGGCCGGAATCGTGACCATCGTGATCCGCCTTCCTAATCAGCAGGATTCGGTCTAGCACAGATCGTCAGCCACCATGGTGAACTGGAGCCGCAAAACGAACACACACTATTTCGGTCTTAGAACCACGCAATAAGATGTCCATAGGCTGCGTAGGGACAGGCTCACCCTTGCAGAGACCTGAAAAGTGTGTGTGCCAGATCTCTTTACAGGGCGTCAACTACTGGTTGAAAACAGGTTTGCGCTTCTCCATGAAGGCCATCATGCCCTCACGTGAATCGGCTGTGCCACGGTTTACGACAGTTGCCCCACGTTCGTCCTGCAAGGACTGCTCGAGGGTCTTTTCTTCACTGCCAACAATACAATCCAGCATGCTCTTCACGGCGAGTCTTGGCATGGCCGCAAGCTCGACGGCAAGATCCTGTGCTCGCTGTTTCAGGTCCGAGTTGGGCCACACTTCCTGAACCAGGCCTATCCCAAGTGCCTCAGGCCCGGAGATCTTCTTGGCACGCAGGATCATGTCCAATGCGCGGTCACGACCGACACACCGGGTCAGGCGCGCGCTGCCACCCCAGGCCGGTACGGCACCGAGATCCAATTCCGGCAAGCCGATCTGCGCACCATCCTGTGCCGCCAAACGAAAGTGACATGCAAGCGGCAATTCCAGCCCACCACCGAGGCAGTAACCGAACAGAGTGGCGATGGAAGGTTTGCCCAGATTCTCTATGGCCGCCAATACCCTCAGACGTTGATCGAACACAGCGTCGGGATTGCCCATCTTCTTGACAAGATCAGGCAGCTGTTTTAGGTCCATGCCAACCGAGAAATTGCGATCACCTTCGGCTGTTAACACCAACACGCGAATGCTGTCATCCGTGGCGATATCTGCGACAAGTGTTTCCAGTTCGTCCATGAATGCACCACTCATTCTGTTCATGGGCGCATCGTTGATTGAAATTGTCGCGATCGCGTTCTCGAAAGTGACGATAAGCGCTTCTGTCATCTTGAACTCCGGTAGTTACTCAAATGCAGCAGTCATCCGATTTCTGTATTGCTTATAGCACGGTCCAATTTGATTTGGTATCCCTGGCCCGATTGGACTTGCAGAAAGCGGGACTTGCAGAAAGCGTGCAGAAAGCGACACACATGCCTTCGGTCTCAATACCACGTGAGATAATGTCCGTTACCTTCGCAGGAAAGGGATTACTCGAGTAGAGACCTGAAAGGTGTGTGTCCCAAATCTACAAAATCTACCCAAATCTACCTCCCAAATCTAAACGTCAGGGCTGGACCAGTGGCTCGGCGCGCCCCCTGACCGGAGTGTGTATCTGCAGTACCGCTCCATCCGCCTCATTTCGGTCGTTGGGGCTGAGCCCTGTCCTCGCTGAAGTGACGACAATCTGATCGAGATTGGCCCCTACGAAAGCGGGACACGTGGGCTGCCTCACTGGCACCTTGAAGGAATGGATTCTGGTCCCGCCGGAGTCGTAGACATCGACAGCCGCCCCGCCCCAACGGGCATTCCAGAGATTGCCATCGCCGTCCAGCACTGACCCATCGGGACCACCGGCATCCTCATCGCTCAAGCTGACGAAGACTTCCCGCTCCCCCGTGACCTCTCCCGTTGCGGGATCGGTCGGTACCTGCCAGATGGCTCGCGAAGGCGTGTCGGTGTAATAGGCTTTGCTTCCGTCCGCGGCAAAACATATGGAGTTGGGTATCATGACACTGTCGATCATGAGGGTAAGCGACCCCCTGAAGAGGCGCCATATCGCGCCGGGCTTACTCCTTCCGTCCTTGGGCATGGTGCCGATCCAGAAGGCACCGCACGGGTGGACCCGCCCGTCGTTACTGCGTAGATCCGTGCCCATTGGGAATTCAATCTGGACCTCGACGGCGCCCGATTCGAGATCCAACTCACGGAAGTCGACTTCCGTGGCAACCAGAATGCGACGTTCATCGAGGATACCAGCTGCCGATGGTACGACCGGCAAATGGTGTACCCGGACAGCGTCTCCTACGAACGGCTTTTCGTAGATCACCCGTTCGTTTATATCACACCAGATGAGCGAATTGCGTAGGTGGTGGGTCAGTGGCCCTTCTCCCAACGACAACTGCTCCGGCGACCAGATGCTTACCTCGACAGGATCATTCACGATAGCTACTCCAGGTACCCTTTGGAGTCACCATTATACCTGGCTATCGCCAACTCTCGTTCATCCCAGATGGGAACAACACCACAGGAACAAATCACGTTCAAAAGAAGGGGCAGTGGCTAAAACCACTGCCCACCTTTTCAAGCAGCCTTGTCTTCATGTTCAAGGACATTGCCAGACTGACCTATGGCGATGTTTTTTGGCTTCATCGCCTCCGGTATTTCCTTCACCAGGCTGATGGTCAGAAGACCATTGTGGAAATCCGCCGCCGTTACCTCAACATGATCCGCAAGATTGAACTTGCGCTCAAAGGCGCGGTTGGCGATGCCCTGGTAAAGGTAATTGGACGCTTTTTTGTCATCGGCTTTCTTACCACGCACGGTAAGCACGCCCTGTTCCACCTGAATATCCAACTCGCTTCGATCGAAGCCTGCCACCGCTATCGTGATGGCATACTGGTTTTCATCACGCACTTCGATGTCGTAATGAGGATAACGGTTGGCAGTTTGCTCTCTGCGGTGCATGTTATCCAGTAGCGAGCCGAACCGGTCAAAACCGATGCTGCTGCGATAGAGTGGGGTCAAATCAAAAGTAGTCATGGCATATCCTCCATAAGAAGCAATACGAAATAGTTAGTTTACGAATCGCTAATCTCAAAGAGACTCGGCGAACGCACTACTGATGTAGGCTCCAAAAAGTGGTATTCAAGATGCGTCAACGATTTTTTTTGAGTTTCTTGAGTTGCTGTTCCCGTATCAATCCATATACCACGGCTCGTATGGCAAGATATGGTCCGCGATTTGGCGTCGAGAGGCAGTAGGAGTATCGTTAACGAAGCGTTGTCAAATGTGCTGTAGAGTGTGATTATGGCATTCGATTCACCATCGAACGGGAGTTACACCATGGAACCCATCAAATATGTCAAAGCACTGGACGAATTCTACGGATCTCTCGGCAATCCTCCCTATCGCTGGACCATCAACGAGACAGCACCCCTGCACAGACCTCAAAAACCCCTTTCTGAATCCGTTATCAGCTTCCTGACATCGGGTGGTATTTCCCACTGCTCCATGCCCGGGTTCGATCCGGATGCGCGCAATGATCATCGCCTCGACAAAATCGACAACAGCGCAGCCACCCAGGATTTTCAGATCCATGACAGTTACTATGATCACGATGACGCAGAGAGAGACCTGAACTGTGTCTTTCCAATCGACCGACTTCGGGAAATGGAAGCGGCTGGCGAGATTGGCGCGCTTGCGACACGATTGTGGAGTGGGTTCATGGGCAGAATCTACAATCGCACCAAGTTGATTGAAGAATCTGCCCCGGCATTCGTTGAAGAACTGAAAGAGGACCAAGTTGATATCCTTGTTACGGGCCCTGCCTGACCCCTCGATCACCAGACCGTGGGTCTGGTCTGTCGTATAGTGGAGGAAGCAGGAATTGCTACCGTTTGTGTGGCGACAGGTCGTGACCTCATTGCCCAGGTTAAGCCGCCCAGATCGATTTTCGTCAATCATCCGATGGGAAATAACTTTGGCAAACCCTTTGATAAGGCCATGCAGACGGACATATTGAGTCGGGCTCTAAGCCTTATCCAGGAAGCGCAAGAAGGGGGTATGTTGCTTGACTACCCAAATCAATGGCCTGAGCCCTTCGAGTATTTCAGGTCAGCTTAACCACCATTGAGGAGGAGGCGAGCGGCATCGCCGGATAACCAATTATGAAACGACTAACAATTTTGATATGCCTGATACTGTGCGCCTCATGCGAATCCACTGGGGGAACAGTTGCCGGGGGCGCTGAAGTGTCTTCTCCTGACGTGGTTGCGCAGTCGCCCAATCAGGCAACTCCACCGGATCCAAGTCAAGCACCGTCCATTCTTAACATGCTCGACACAGATAACGACAGCAAGATCAGCAGGAGCGAAGCGACGGAGGATTTACGACAGAATTTCGAGTTCATCGACAGTGACGGCGACGGCGGCATCGATCTTGTCGAACTCAGAAGGGTGCTCCAGATGGTGTCCGTACAGGATCGTCCGGCCGGTGGTGGTCCCGGCAATGCGAGTAGCGGCACCGTCGGGTCGGAGTTGGGGACTTCTGTATTTGATCGTGTCGAGCATCATCAGACTGACAACAACGGCGTGTCGATCCATTACGTCACGCTGGGTGAGGGGCCGGTGGTTCTCTTTGTACATGGCTTTCCTGACTTCTGGTATACGTGGCGCGAACAGATGCAGGCCCTTTCCGGGGACTTCAAAACGGTGGCCATGGACACGCGCGCCAATAACTTAAGCGGCAAGCCCGAGGGCGTCGAGAACTACACGATGCCGCATCTTATGGCGGACGTTGAAGCGGTAATAAAGGACTTGGGCGTCGAGTCGGTCACGCTGGTTGGACACGATTGGGGCGGCGCAATTTCGTGGCAGTTCGCGATGCGCTATCCGCAGTTCGTCAACAAGTTGGTGATCTGCAACTTGACGCACCCGAATGGCTACATTACCGTGCGACGCAACGCGACCGCGTCCCAGAAAGCCAACACTCAATACATCACTGACTTTCAGACGCCCGGCTTTGAAGATCGACTCACGCCTCAGGTTCTTACCGGCATTTCGGCCGGCAACGTTTCAAGCGAAGTTAGGCAGCGCTATTTCAAAGCCTTCTCGCAATCCTCGGCCAAGGGCATGCTCGATTATTACCGGGCGGCATTCAGCGGTCTGAACGCTGCACCCGGTGAAGGACAAGCGTTGCCCAATCTCTCGATGCCGGTGTTGCAGTTCCACGGACTGCAAGACAAGGCCGTCGACAAGGACGGGCTGCGCGACACCTGGAATTGGATCAACGAGGATTACACGCTCGTCACTATCCCGAGCAGCAACCACTGGGTGCAACGGGAAGCCGCGGATATGGTCAGCAACACGATGCTCTGGTGGCTGAAGAGCCGGCCCTAAATCGGGCGTTATTTGAGCATCGAACAATCACGTTATCATGCCACTTCAAAAAAGACCTATCACTGTTGTGACGCAAGGGAGAAACAAGCATGACGATTCGAACGCCTATCTGTGACACCCTGGGCATAGATCATCCCATCATCCTCGGCGGCATGATGGGAATCAGCGACGCCCGATTGACCGCGGCCGTATCCAACGGCGGTGCCCTCGGCACGTTATCCAGCGCCACTTTCGGTGTTGACGGCACACGCGACGAACTCACCAAACTGGCCGAGAACACCAACAGACCCTACTCGGTCAACCTACCGTTGTTCCACCCAATGGTTCCGAATCTCCTCGATCTGTTGCCTGAATATGGTGTCAAAATCGTCACCACCTCTGCCGGAAATCCCGCGAAATACATCAAAGAGCTCAAGGAGATGGGTATCTACGTAATCCATGTCGTATCGTCCGTCCGTACCGCTCTAAAAGCACGAGACGCCGGAGTTGATGCCATTGTTGCCGAAGGCAGTGAATCGGGAGGCAAGGTTGCGCTGGATGAAGTGCCGACTATTTCATTGCTCCCGCTGGTGGTAGAGCAGGTCGATATCCCGGTGATTGCCGCCGGCGGCTTCGCAACGGGTCGCGGTCTATTGGCAGCTCTCGCCATGGGCGCCGAGGGCGTGCAAATGGGTACGCGTTTTCTCGCCTCGGAAGAATCGAGGGCACACCCCAACTGGAAGCAGGTGCTGGTTGATGCGGGGGACTCCGCCACCGGCATTGCGCTTAGAAACTCATCGCCGACGCGAATGGTCAGAAACCAGTTCTTTGCCGAAATGGATGCACTCGATGAACCCGGCAAGAAGGCCATGGACTTCATGCCGATCATGGGAGAAGGATCCAGTCGAATCCCCGACGATCTGGATGGGTCGCAAGGAAACTATACAGCGGGCACCGGCTGCGGTCTGATTCGCGAGGTGAAGCCCGCGGCCAGCATCGTAGAAGACATCATTGCTGAAGCGGAGCAGTGCATGAATTCACTGCGAGCAGCATTCGACTGAAGAAATCGACCCCCATTTTACGAGAGGACCTCACAATGGCAGATTTGATCGGAACCGTTCACTACGACAAACAGGGAGACATCGCACTTCTAACGATCGACAACCCGCCGGTCAACCCACTCAGTACCGGTGTCACTTATTGGATGGCAATGCACCTTGAGAAAGCCATTAACGACGATGACATCAAGGCCATTGTCATGACTGGAAAGGGCCGTGCGTTCATTGCCGGAGCGGACATCAGGAATTTCGGTAAGACGCTGCCGGCCGACCTGCAAAGGCCGAGCAAGGGCGCGGGGGCCTGGATGGAGTCCAGCCCAAAACCGATCATTGCCGCAATCAACGGAACCGCATTTGGGGGAGGTCTTGAGCAAGCGCTGATGTGCCATTACCGCGTGATCAAGCCAGGTGCAGAGGTCGGACTGCCTGAAATCAAACTTGGCATCTTGCCCGGTGGCGGCGGCACGCAGCGCCTGCCACGCCTGATCGGTGCGGGTAACGCCCTGCTGCCAATCCTGACGGGAGACCCATTCCCTACCGAAGACGCGTTTAAGCTCGGCATTGTCGATGCGATCATTGAAGACGACGACTTCGTGAAAGGCGCCATTGAGTACGCAAGACAACTCGTTGCAGACGGCGCGCCACTACGTCGCGTCCGCGACATGGATGAGCACACCCTTGCGGATCGACAACATCCGGAGATCTTCGAGCAGGGCGAAGCGTTTGTCGAAAGCAGAATGCGCGGCCAATTCAACGGTACCCAGACGCTGGAGTGCGTTCGTGCCGCCGTCATGTCGGAATCATTTGACGAAGGGATGCGAGTCGAGCGCGAGCGTTCCAATGCAGTTCAGCAACATCCACAGCGAGCGGCCATGGTGCATATGTTCTTCGCCGAACGCCTGGCTCGGAAAGTCCCGGACATTCCCCGCGAAACGCCTGTCAAAGATATCGCATCCGCGGCAACGATCGGCGGCGGTTTGATGGGTGGGGGCATCGCCATGTGCTTCGCCAACGTCGGCATCCCAGTCAAGATTCTCGAGGTGGAGGCAACGGCGTTGCAGCGGGGCATGGCAACGATCGAGAAAAACTACGCAAGTCAGGTGAAGCGAGGGCGTCTTGCAGTGGAAGCTATGGACGCCCGCATGGGATTGATTTCAGGAACTCTCGACTACGCTGATGTGGGCAGTGCCGACGTCGTCATCGAAGCCGTTTACGAGAACCTCGACCTCAAGAAGCAAGTGTTCGAAAAACTCGATGCAACGATGAAGGACGGCGCCATCCTGGCAAGCAACACGTCCGGGCTCGACATCGATCAGATGGCGTTGATGACCAAGCGCCCGGAAAAAGTCGTCGGTATGCACTTCTTCAGCCCGGCCAACGTCATGCGCCTGCTCGAAGTTGTGCGTGGCGAAAAGACTGACAAGGAGACCATCGCAACAGCCATCGCGCTCGGCAAAACATTGGACAAGGCCACCGCCTTGTCGACAAATGTACCGGGATTCATCGGCAATCGTATGATCGGCGGCTACACGCAGGAGGCGCAGGAACTGATCCTTAGTGGTGCTACCCCTTGGCAAGTGGATCAGGTGATATACGACTTTGGACTCAGCATGGGCCCATTCCGCATGAGTGATCTCGTTGGACTAGACCTCTATTGGCGCGCCCACACGCTCGGCGGGGGCACCATGGATAGTGCGCCGCGCACCTCACGAGTGTCGTTCAAACTCTGTGAAAAAGACCGCTTTGGACAGAAGTCCGGACGCGGCTACTACATCTATGACGAGCGTCGACAGGCCACCCCGGATCCTGAGGTCGAGGAGATCATCAAGGAAACCGCAGCCGAACTCGGGGTGCAAAGTCGCCCGGTCACGGACGATGAGGTACTCAAGCGCTGTCTCTATCCATTGATCAATATTGGTGCCCAACTGCTCGACGATGGCGTTGCGCTGCGGCCCTCGGATATAGACATCGTATACTGCTATGGCTATGGATTTCCGAAGCACCGCGGCGGGCCCATGTACTGGGCCGAGCAACAAGGCTTTGCAGCGATCGTCGAAGATATGAAGCGCTACGCCGGCGAATTCGGTGATCACTGGCGTCCGGCGCCGCTGCTGGAGAAACTCGCCAGCGAAGGCGGCGGCTTTGGCGCACTGACCTCCAGCTGAGCGGAGTTGCTCGCAAAGAGAGTCTTGGGCCTTGGTACCGCGCCGAGAAGCTCATTCAATGCCTGTAGGCGCATGCTTCGTACTATAGCCCTGGGCTGGTGGCGCTGGTGGTTGATCAATGCGGTTGACCATTCGCGCGTCCTCCCAGAGAGCGCAATGCCATGGTTTGGGCAAATGCTGTAGAATCCGTCTGCTATCCTGAACCTACTCTGCGGCGTATCGGGTACCTATTACGTGGATTTCCATCTAGTCACCTCAACTTTGCTACGAGAATCAGATACGCAGCTATTGGCGGATTCGCACTTGGCTTCTGGGGGGTAACTCGCGCGACCATTGACATGGACCTTCTGCTCCTCATTGACGACGCACCAAGAGCAGAGACGATTCTCGCTAAATATGCTTACCAAGCTAGTTCTTGTCCGGATGCGGCCCACCGGAAACAGCTGTTTTCGCGGTCGAGGTCACATAGTCGAACCGACTGATGCCCACTTGAGACTAGTATAGTAGGACAAGAACACCCAGGACCTATCCCAGGAGAACGGAAACTTTAGTTTCCGGTGGGCCGCATCCGGACAGGAACAAGCTAACCACAAAACCGAGAATGTCGCCCAGTATGTCTCAGATCTAGCTCCATACGGGAACATAGACATCCTCTTGGCGTTTCGAAAGATTCCTCGCAGCATGCTGACAAGGAGTGTTGCAGTGAGGATCTCAAACAATCTCAGTATAAAATCCGCGATACCGGAAGACATAATTGGGCTAAAATTACAGGCACTCGTAAACGACCCGAAGCGTGAAGCAAAGGACTACGCCGATATCGATGCACTGCTTTCCGCCAAACGGGTGCAACACGAAAAGATAGATTCTCCTTAAAGAGTACTTCGGCCTATTCGAAAGACTGGAAATACTCAACGAGTTGATGCGGAAACATGACGACACTGAGTGAGTTGGAAAAACAGGAACTGTTGGCGGACGCAGAATCCGCTGCGCGCCGGCTCGACTTCGAGAAGCTCAGCATTAACAAAACAAAGCTGAATCCCTCCGAATTCATCGATTTTCTCGACTGGGCTTCCAAATACGCCACTGAAAGACACGAAGACAGAAATTTCATGGTTGGAGCAACCTTTTTACTCTGAAAGACAAGGGACCTGTTCGCCGCCAGCAACTCTCCCGGCTTAAGGGAATCCGGTTTCACTGCTGTTCAGAAACCGTAGGCCTACAAAAGACGTGCAAATTATTCGTTCCAGGTGGGCCTGGATCAACAATATCTATATGGGTTTTTGTATGAGTGCGAGTCACAGATTAGTGTGTTGGATTAGCGCCGCCGTAGTGCTTTCAAGTATGCAGGCGCTGGCGGCGGAGCGGGATTATATGACCCGCGTGTTGCGTTCGCGGGTAGAGGCACTTAAAGAGGCCTATCGGTCCGAAGCAACCACGCCAGAGACCTACGCCGAGCGTGCAACAGTGGCATGGGAGTGGGTCAACGCCTATGCCCGAACCGGCAAGTCGGTGCCGGTGAATATCACGGCGACCATCCGCCCGGTGCTCGCCTACCCGCCTAGACCGCAGAATGCAGCCGGCCTCGACTATTACTTGGATGAAATGGTGCTTTTGGACGAGGAACCGGGCGCCATTGGTGAACTGTTGGCGGATCTTGGTCCGTTCGAGGCACGCAGCCACGTGACGCTGCAGCAGCGCTATCGGGTCGGCGAAAAGACCATCGCGCCGAGCGGCGGCTTCGTTATCGCTGGACACTTCCAACCGGCCTACGGCACCTACCAGGTGCAGGATCCCGGTGGGGACAATTACGTCACCATCGCAAGCACCAATCCCGCTGTGATGTTCGTGCCGGACACCCGTCCCTTGTCGGGTATGCACGGTGGCTTCCGGGGTGCACGGCCGGTGCTCTATTTCAGGGTGCAGTCAGGAATTCTGCATCCGGGGGATGTGGTAACAGTCACCTACGGTGATACGTCCGGTGGTGGCAGGGGCTGGCTCATGGCTTTTCCTTCGACGGACTTCCTGCCGGTACCCCTCTATGTCGACTTCGATGGCAGCGGCCACGCCTATGCCCTGCCGATTCAACCGATTCGAGTGAGCGGCACCGATATCGCCGGCGTCCACGGGTTCGCACCATCGGTGCTTCGACCGGGTGAGACTTTTGAATTGGCCGTTCGTGCCCAGGACAGATTCTACAATCGTGCCAAGGCTCCCATACCTGCATTCAACGTCTCCGCTAACGATAAGATTATTGGGCAGGTGTCCGCTTCAGATAAGGCTATCACGGTACTCGAGGGCCTGAGTTTCATCGAGCCCGGCGTCTATCGCATCAGCATCGCATCTACGGACGGCTCGATCACCGGCGTCGGCAACCCCATACTGGTCGACGCTGATGCGAGTAAGCTCTACTGGGGCGACACGCATGGTCATTCGGGGTTTGCAGAGGGCCTCGGCACGCCTGATCGCTTCATGCAGTGGGCCAAGGATGACGCGCGGCTCGACTTCGTGACCCACTCGGAACACGACATATGGCTGGATGACTTCGAGTGGCAGGTGCTCAAGGACAGTGTCAGGAAGTACTCGGAGCCAGGCCGGTTCATCGGTTATCTGGGCTACGAATGGACCACCAATGGCCGCTTTGGCGGGCATCATAATGTGCTCTATCGAAACGTGGATGAGCGTGCCAGAGTACCCAATCAGCTCTACCCGACCCTATCGAAACTCTATGCAGGACTGCGTAGCAGATTTGCATCGAGGGATGTCCTGATCATCCCCCATGCCCATCAAGCAGGGGATTACCGCCAAAGCGATCCTGAATTGCAGAATCTGGTCGAGATCATGTCCCAGCACGGAACCTTTGAGTGGTTCGGCCGCAAGTATCTGGAGCACGACCACCAGGTGGGGTTCGTCGCGGCGAGTGACAATCACCTTAGCCAGCCCGGCTACACCGGCGTCGGACTCTTTGCACAGCGTGGCGGGCTCGGAGCGGTGCTGACCAAGGAAGGCAGCCGGGACGGCATTTTCGACGCCATGAAGGCGCGCCGTACCTATGCGACCACTGGCGTCAAAATCATCCTCGACGTACGCTTGAACAATGCTGAGATGGGCGAACGCACAACCTTCGCGAAGGAGCGGCGCATCTCCGGCCGTGTCATCGGTACAGCGCCTATCGACACCATCAGTATCGTCAAGAACGAGGTGGAGATCTGGCAGCAGGAATACCTCGAGGCGAAATCGGGTTCCTACGCTGATGAGGAGACCTTCTACGTGACCTTCGAAAGTCCCTCGTTTCCAATGCACCCCGGAGACAACCCACGGGGCGCGCGCGGCTGGCAGGGGACACTCGAGCTGAGCGGCGCCGAGATTATTGAGTTCGAGCCAACCGACTTCTTCAACCCCGAATCAACACGTCTGGACCGGGATACGAGCAATCCGGCCCTGCTGCACTTCAGGACGCGTTCGCGAGGGGACGCAAGTTCGATCAAGCTCAAGCTTGGTAACATCAAGCGCAGTGCCAAGGCTGTGCTGAAGTTGGCGGCGGTACCCGAACGCGGTAGTCCAACGTTCTTTCGTCCGCCACAGACCCCACCGGCAGCAACTGTTACGCTCAACTTCCGCGACATCGACCAGGGCACGAATAGGCAGCTTATCCCCATCGACGTCTATGTGGACTCGGTCACGCTGCGGCGTGTCATCGAGAGCGGGGTTACGGACGCGCGCTTCTCGTTCACCGACGTCGGTATGCTACAGGGTGACTACTACTACGTGAGAGTGAAACAGGCGGACGATGCAATGGCTTGGTCAAGCCCCATCTGGGTGGGCCGTTTGCCGCCTCTGTGAATCCTGTGGAGCTGGCCGAATTCCGATTGGATCAAGGCGTACTACGTTCCTGACAGCTGATCTCGATTCCGCAGACCTGGGCAGCCCCCTAACGACCGGGCAACTCCCCTACAACAGTCAACCGATCTTGGAGGATTTGCTGCCCTCGGAGATATTCCTCTTGGAGCCGGTTTTGAAATCAGTTTCGTACCAGCCGTTACCCTTGAGCCGGAACGTTGTTGCTGATACCAGTTTCGTCAGTACCGACTCACCACAGTCCGGACAATCCTTCGGGCAGTATTCCCCGGAACGTTGAAGTTTTTCTAATCTATGGTCACAAACATCACATTGATATTCATAAATTGGCATGTCGAATCTCTCACGTTTCTTGTCTTTGTCTGCCATCAATCAGATAAGCAGATTTATGAGGTCAAGTTGCTGTATTTCAATACAAGCACCCAATAAATTCGATCATTTTCCCCCCAGCCCATCTGGCGGGCTCACCAAGGGGGAACTACCCTTGAAATCTCAGTCTAAATCCCCAGAAATGGTGAGGGAGATTCAGCACCGATGAGGAGAGGAAAAATGGCGGCGGCAGACTCTGCGCAAGATGTTGCAGACATCCAGTTACGGTTCGACAATGTTCGAGCAGAAGTCGGTAAGGTTCTGGTCGGGCAGGATGAACTCCTGCACCGTCTGTTGCTGGCACTTTTAGCGGACGGTCACGTACTGGTCGAGGGTGTGCCGGGCCTGGCCAAGACCCTGATAGTCAGTACGCTGGCAGCAGCCATCGAGTGTTCCTTTTCGCGCATCCAGTTCACGCCGGATATGTTGCCGGGCGATGTAACCGGGACCCAGATCTTCAATCCCAAAGAAGGCACCTATTCGATCAAGAGGGGGCCTGTGTTCGGCAACCTGGTGCTTGCCGACGAGATCAACAGGGCACCGGCCAAGGTTCAGGCTGCACTGCTCGAAGCGATGCAGGAAAGACAGATCACCCTGGGTGACCAGACATTGATGCTGGACGAGCCGTTCCTGGTAATGGCGACCCAAAACCCCATCGAGCAGGAAGGCACTTACCCTCTGCCGGAAGCACAACTGGACCGTTTCATGATGAAGCTGAAAGTCGATTACCTGAGCAAGGACGATGAGGTGCGTGTTATCGACAGGATGGCGGGCGTGGCACGTGAGCCAACTGCTACGCAAGTCTTGTCCATCCTCGACATCCTGTCGGCGCGTGAGGGAGTTCGGGGCGTATTCGTCGATGACAAGGTGAAACACTACGCAGTGGATCTGGTTGCCGCCACACGGGACCCTCGGGCTGCAGGCCTCCCGGACCTCGAGACCCTGATCGAAAATGGCGCCTCGGTACGGGCGTCCCTGAACCTCGTCAGGCTCGCCAAGGCCCACGCCATGCTCGCAGGTCGAACCTATACCAGTCCCCACGACGTCAAGAGCATCGCTGCCGATGTCTTGCGTCACCGCGTCGCTGTGACGTACGAGGCGGAGGCAGAGGGTCAGAACTCCGACGATATTGTGGCGACAATTCTGAACAACATCGATGTTCCGTAGCAGCGACTGATACTCCCATGCTTCCGGCCGACATCGTCAAGCAGGTACGCCGCATTCAGTTGCAGACAGGCCGTCAGGTTGCGGATGTTCTGGCGGGCGTCTATGTGTCTGTATTCAAGGGACGTGGTGTCGAATTCGATGAGGTGCGACCGTACCAACCCGGCGATGATGTGCGAACCATCGACTGGAACGTGACCGCACGCGTTGGTGAGCCCTATGTCAAACGATACATCGAAGAACGCCAGCTCACAGTGCTGCTGATCGTCGATCTGAGCGCCTCTCTCGATTTCGGTTCCGCCGGGCGTTCTAAACGGGAAGCTGCTGTGGAGTTGTCGGCGCTGCTCGCATTTTCGGCTATTTACAATGACGACAAGGTCGGCCTGTTGCTGTTTCACGGCGAAGTGGACGAGTACATTCCTCCTCGCAAAGGGCAGAAACATGCACTGCGGGTGGTGCGGGAAGTCCTGGCGAGGGGCCGTGTAACGCCACCTGGCAGGAGGGATGGTGATACGGCTCGGCTCAGACAGCGCCGCCTCCTTGCCGACCTGCCGAAGGCCGTCGCCCGACGATTCAGCGCGCTGATCGAGCGTTCTCGCCGAGCCATGGGCAGGGGCGATCGGGCGACCAACATTGCTCATGCCCTGGAGTTCTGTCGACGCGTCTTGCCGCGTCGCGCAGTCGTATTCCTGATTTCCGACTATATCGACAGCGGCTTTTCACATGCGCTCAGCAGTACAAACCGCAGACACGATGTGGTGGCGGTGCGGGTTACGGATCCGCGTGAATCCGAGTTCGTGAACAGCGGCCTCATCAACCTGCAGGACGCCGAAACCGGTGAACGTCGACTGGTGGATACGGGATCCCGCACCCTGCGGGAGACTCTCGCGGCCGAAGCCCGAGAACGTGATGCGGCCTTGAGCAGAAGACTCAGATCGTCAGGTATCGACCTCATCACGATCGATGCAGCGCGCCCGGTTGTGGATCCGTTGCTGGAGTTCTTTCGCATGCGCGAGCGGAGGATTCGTCGCTGATGGCAGTCACCAACCTTTACCGCCGGTATCCGATCGTCATCGCCATCCTGTGGGTAGTGGTCGCCTTACATCTGGCCGCTTGTGACGTGGATGAACCCCCGCAAGCGCGAGCACAGGATAGTCCAGAGGCCCTCAGCACTACGTCGGAGGAGGGCCCGGTGGCTGCTACGGTGACCCTGTCACCCAAGTCGCCGCGACTCGGCGATGTATTAACGCTGACATTGACGGTTCTATCCGAGCCGAACGTTAGCGTGGACATGCCGGCGTTTGGGGAAGCTCTGGGCCGGTTCTCCATCATTGACTTTGCACCGCGCCAAACGGTACACGAGGATGGCAGCGGCGAGGCCTCCCAGCGCTATAGACTGCAGCCACCGATGAGCGGTCGCCAGCGAATTCCAGGCCTGCGCATTGAATACGTCGATGATCGGAGTGGGGCGGGCGCCGGAGACTATCAGGAACTTATCACCGATGAAATCAGCATCCAGGTGGAGTCGGTCCTGCCGGAGGGAGACTTGATATCCGAGCTGCGACCAGCACGCGGGCTACTTGCCGAGCAGACGGGCAACTGGCTGGACCAATGGCCACTGATCCTGGCGGCGATCGTTATCGGCGCCGGAGCCGTCATCGGCATTGTCAGCTGGCAGCGCCACTCCGTGGTGCGCGCACGGCTGAGTGCGTTCGACCGTGCTCTGGCCCGCATGCAGAGGCTGGAGGCCGAGGGCCTGCCCACTGACGAGGGTGCTGATGCGTGGTACGTGGAGCTTTCCGACATCGTCCGCCGCTACATCGAAGATCGCTATGCAGTGCGAGCACCTGAACTCACCACCGAAGAGTTCCTGCTGGCAGCTAGACATTCTGTCGACTTTACAGCAACCCATCGTGACCTGCTAACAGCTTTCCTGGAACGCTGCGACCGGGTGAAATTCGCCGCCTACCACCCCTCGGCCGATGAGTCCCGCGAGGCGTTGGATGTCGCCCGGCGATTCCTATCGGAAACCCGGGTCGCAGGTACGGCAGGCCAAGTCGATTCGGTGATGCGGGAGGCAGCCTGATGCTCGAGTGGTTGGCCAGCGTTGAATTCCGTCAGCCACAGCTCCTTTGGCTGGTCCTGCTGGCGATTCCAGTTTACTTCCTGTCCAATCACTCTCCCGGACGGCTGGTGTTTTCGTCCCTTTCACTGGTGCCGAGCCACGAGCGCGGCATTCGCGAGCGCCTGGCTTGGCTGCCGGACGCAATGCTCGCCCTCGCCCTGGTATTCCTGACCTTGGCCCTGGCCGGGCCGCGCATCGGCGAGCGCTACAGCAGAATCCATCGTGAGGGGATAGCGATCATGATGGTAATGGATATCTCCGGTTCCATGCAGGCACTCGATCTGTCTACGGACGACCGCGAACGCACCCGACTGATGGCCGTTCAGGATGTGTTCGAGGCTTTCGTGTTTGGCGGCAAAGGTCTGCCCGGGCGGCCCGACGACGCCATCGGGCTGGTCAACTTCGCGGGTTATGCGGACACAGCGGTCCCGCTCACCCTCGATCACGAAAACCTCACTGCCATCGCGCGGGACCTGGAGATCGTTAGCGAACGCAGCGAGGATGGGACGGCCATCGGTGACGCACTGGGCCTTGCAGTCGAACGGTTGCGGGGATCACCGGCAGAATCCCGCATCGCTGTGCTGTTGACCGATGGCGTGCACAACGCCGGCGTCGAGTCACCGGCTGCGGCTGCGGAACTTGCCCGCTCGATGGCGATCAAGGTGTATACCATCGGCGCCGGCACTAACGGTCTGGCTCCGGTACGGACCAGGGACCCCTTCACCGGCCGCAGTATCCTGCGTGCCATGGCAGTGGAAGTGGATGAGGCGACACTGCAGGACATCGCTGATCGCACCGGCGGGCGTTTCTTTCGTGCCACCGATGCCGATGGCCTGCGTGATGTGTACGCTGAGATCGACCGGCTGACGCGGACGCGTCTGACCGAGGAGCGCTTCCGCCAATTCAACGAGCTGTTCACTATCCCTCTTGCCGCCGGCCTCGTGCTGGCTGTGCTCGGCTGGGTTGCACGTAGTGCCGTGCTGGTGCGGCTGCCATGAACAACACCGTTTTTTGCCGAACCGGTCTACGTCCGCCTCATCTGGCTGACGCTGACATGAATAACATCGTATTTGCCGAACTGGCCTACGCGCACCTCATCCGGCTGACGCTGACGTGAATAACATCGTATTTGCCGAACCGGCCTACGTGCACTTTATTTGGCTGGCGCTGGCATTGGTGGTTGCGCTGGCGGTGTTGGAACTGCGCATGCGGGATACCCTGGGCCGCTTTCTGTCGCCTGAGATGCAGGTGCGCCTGGTCCGATCACAAACCCTGACGCGGCGCATCGTCAAGCTCGTCCTGATCACAGCCACCCTGACGTTCGGCGTCCTTGCCATCATGCGCCCACAGACGCCTGGTGGCACTGAAACGCTGTCGAGGACCATCCGGTCCGATGTCATGGTCGTGCTCGATGTTTCCAAGAGCATGCTGGCTGAAGACTCAGCCCCGAATCGGTTGGACCGGGCGAAAGCCGAAATCATTGAACTCATTGAACAGATAAAGGATCACCGGCTGGGACTGGTGGTGTTTGCCGGTCGTGCCAGTGTGAAGAGCCCGTTGACTTCCGACTACGGCTTCTTTCGCCTGGTACTGCGCAATGTTGGGCCCGACTCGGTCGGCCGTGGCGGCACCCGGATTGGCGATGCGATCCGGAAAGCCACCCAGGCATTCGGCCCCAATCGGGGCGTGCCGAGGGTCATGTTGCTGATCACCGACGGCGAGGATCACGAGTCCTACCCGCAGGACGCGGTCAAGGATGCCGTCGAGGTGGGGATCCGTATCGTGACGATTGGCTTCGGCAGTGAGCAAGGCAGCGAAATCACGCTCACTGATCCGGAGATTGGGGCACGCCGTCTGCTTACCGATAGCAACGGCATCGCCGTGGTCTCGCGGCTCGACGGTGAATTGCTGCGCGAGATTGCGCTGATGAGTCAGGGCGTCTACATCCCGGCCGGCACGTCAGCCGTTGACCTCGACGCCATCGTTGAGACTCACGTACAGCCTCTTGTGGAGGACCAGGCAGCCAGGGTCGAGCGACGCAATCCCGCCGAGCATTATCCGTGGCTCGTGTTGAGTGCGATGATCTCGCTAATTGCAGCGGTCTGGGTCGGTGCAGGCATCGGTCAGCGCACCGAGGAAGTGCTGTGATGCTCCGTCAATTCTGCACCTCGATTGCGCTCCTGCTACTAGCGGCTGTACCGGTCTACGGGGCCGATGCGCCATTACCCGACGCGCCGAAACCAGCGGCGACGGATGCAGCTACACCTGAACCTGCCGCTACACCCGGACAACCTGCCACACCCGGACAGGAAGATTCAGTCGAAGATCCATATGCAGGCTTGACTGCCCGGGGTCGCTACAATCTGGGCGTCAGTCACCTCACTGATGACAGGGTTGACGAGGCAGCCGATGCATTTCTTGTGGCTCGCGACAGCGCGGGACCGGACCAGGAGTTGCGATACCGGGCAGCATTCAATCTCGGTCTTGCCCTGGCCAGTCGGGCTGACCAGCAGGCAGATGATCCCGGCCAGGCAATCGAGACATTGCGTGACAGTGCTGCCTGGTTCAACGATGCCATACGCCTTAGTGCGATCGACGATGACGATCCGCGCATCAATCTGGAGATCGTGTTGCGACGTATTCAGCAACTGGCCGATCAACTGAACGATGCCAGCGGATTGGAAAAGCGCCTGACGCGGATTATCGACGATCAGCGCGGCGTTCGTGATGAGATCCGCCGCTTGCTTGCCGAAATCGAATCTGAAGACGCGGGTAGCGAGCCGGTCGGCTTTCACCGACGCTTCGAAGCGCTGGCGGGCCGTGAACGAATGCTGCTGGCGGAGGCGTCCAGCATTGCCGAACTGGCAGACGAGGAACGCCAGAACATCGACGACCAGGACGCAGAGTCGCTCTCGGACGAGCAGAGATTAAGTGCTTATCAGCTACAGAGCATGGGGCGTTTCCTGGAGCTGGCCCGCCAGACTCTGGCAGACAGCCGGCGACGACTGCGCCGGCTGGAAGGGGAACGGGCGCACCGTGGAGCGGATCGTTCCCTTGCCGAACTAAAAAGAGCGCGAGAACAATTGGACGACCCAATCACGGTGCTAAGAGCAGTGGCGCGAGATCAGCTTTCAGTCCTCGAACACACAGCAGCCATGACCCTGATCGGCTCGGGCAGAATCGCCCTTGATTCTGCTGAGGGTACTGAACTCAAGGCGCCCGCATGGCTGACCGCCGAACACCTGACCGAGCGCCAGGAAAATGCAGCAAAGCGCACCGATGAAGCTCGGCTACGCCTGGAGGCCCGTACCCAGAGACCCGAAGCGACCAGGAACCCGCCGCAAGAGGAACCGGCGACCGCACGTCTTCGGCAGGCCGCGGCCGAGGCCATTCCACTCCTTTCGATCGCCCGAGAAGCGATGCGCGGTGCCATCAACGCGCTGCCGGAGGAAGGCTGGTCAGTTGCCGCAGAGCAGCAGGGCCGCGCACTGGAGGCACTGAGCCGGGCCATCGAGCGCTTCGCGGGGTTGCGTGACCTGATTGAACTTGCCTACGCTGACCAGTCTCGGATGGTCACCTCGCTAACGCCTGGTGAGGATTCGACGGTAGGAGGTGCCAGCACCGATGATATGACAGAATGGGGTCGTCAGACCGTCGCCGACAATCTCGAGCGTATGAATCGGCTCGAACCGCTCCTGCGCGAAGAACTGCTCTCAGCACCGACGGGGGAGCAAAGCGATTCGGAACAGGACGACAAAGCACAGAAAGAGCAACAGTATGAATTTGCGGAAACGTTGCGAGGGCAAACTATGGAGGCCCTGCGCGCCATGGACCGGTCGCTGAGCTCGGAGGGTGGCGATACGCTCGCGGACGCGACGCAGGCCCTCGAACACCTGGAAGCTTTGCGGCGGCTCTTCTTCAGTGTCGTCGAGCACCTGCGCCAGCTGCTGGCTGAACAAACCCGAACGCACGATGACACGGCTTCGACGCTCGATGCGTCCATGGAGGAGTTACCGGCAGAACTCGGGCTGGTCGCCGAGAGGCAGGCTGGCCATGCCGGTATGGGCGATGCCATCGCCACGGCGCTTGCCGAGCAGGCGGATGCGGCTGCTCAGTCGGAGGATCAGACGGACCAATCTCCCGGCAACGGGATCGATCTGGCCCAGGTCGTGGAGGAAGTCAGGAGCGCCAGCGGACTGATGCAGTCGGCGAGTATTACCCTTACCAATGCGGCGCACAACGCGCGCCGCATGTCGCCGGTACTGGAGCCAACGCTCAACGAGCAGCAGGGGGCGATGGAACATATCGAAGCCGCCATAGCACTGATGCAGCCACCGGACCAACAGCCCCAGCAGAATCAGCCCGGTGACGAGCAGCAGCAACAGCAAAAGCAGCAGAGCGGCGAGCAGGAACAGGAAGAGATGTCGAAGCGCCAGGCGTTGAGGCGGTTGCAGGCCATCCGGGATCGTGACGCTGAGCGCCAGCGGAACAGGCAGGCCGCTGCCGCCCGCGATCCGGTGGAGAAGGACTGGTGAGCCTCGCACGCAGCCTGGAACGTACCGTGGCCATGCTGGTGCTGCTGTCGGCAGCCCCGTTCGCCTTGGCCCAGCCTCAGTTGACGCTGCAGGTCGAAGACCGTGAGATCTATACCGACCTGCCATTTACGCTGGCGTTGCAGGCTCGAGGATTCGAGGCGACTCCGGAACCGGAAGTCCCCGATCTCCAGATCGAAGGTGCACGGGTCACCTATCTGGGCATGAATCCGAACGTGTCCAGGCAAATCACCATCATCAATGGCCGCCGCTCGGAGTTGAACGACGTCACGTTTGTCTATCGTTGGCGCATCCAGTTGTCCAGAACCGGTGCCCACCAGATCCCTGCACTCACGCTGACCCAGGGCAACCTGTCGGCCATGACCCCGCCTTCACAGTTCACGGCCAAAGGTATCGAGTCTACTAAGGATATGATCGTACGACTGCAACTGCCGGATCGACCCGTGTGGGTCGGCGAGACGTTCGAGGTGCAGGTCGAGTGGTTGCTGGCCCAGGATGCGGACAATTTCAACTTCGTAGTACCGTTGTTCGAAATGGATCAGGTACGGGTCGAAGCGCCCGGATCATCTGAGCGCAGCGTCGAATTCCCGACCGGCGCAGCAGGCAGTGTCTCGTTGCCGATGATCCGCGATGACGTCAACGAAAAAGGCACACGCTACGCCCGGTTCCGTTTCCCCGCACGCGTCACTGTTAGCCGGCCCGGACCATTGGATCTGACGCCGATTCACGTCGTAGCAGGCCTGAAATCAGGCAGTTACCGAGACCGATTTGGCTTTCGACGCTCCCGGACACAACTATTCAAGGCTGTCGGGGAACGGAAACGGCTGGTGGTGCGTGCATTGCCCATAGCGGATCGACCGCCCGGTTTCGTCAACGCCATCGGCAGCGGATTCTCGGTCTCGGTGGCCGCCAGCCGCACCGTTGTGCAGGTCGGTGATCCCATCGAACTCAGTATCCTGATTCGTGGCGATGGCGAACTTGAGGGGCTGAGCCTGCCGCCGCTGGCTGGTCCGGGTGGGTTGCCACCGGTCCTATTTTCGGTTCCCAGTGAGGCCGATGTCGGGGTCATCGACGCCCCGACCAACAGCAAGACCTACACGGCGACTGTGCGTGTACGCAGCGCCGAGGTAACCGAGATCCCACCCCTTCAATTTGCCTATTTCAATCCTGTTCAGGGTGAATACGAAACTGTGAGCAGCCGGCCGATCGCCCTGTCGGTGGGAGGATCTAATATTATTGGGGTGGCCGATGTCGCCGTCGCGGCACCGGTTTCACCGAACATAAAGACGACGGTTCCAAGTCCTTCAGTCCCCGCAGCACGTCCCCTGACCGCGCTGACCGGGGCCGACATGGCGCTCAGCGCGCCCGGGCGGACCCTCGTCACCACCTGGGAACCGAACGAACTGCGCACCATCCTGATTCTCCTCTACGTCACGCCCATGCTGGTGGCGATGATGCTCGGCTGGCTGGTCCGGACCGACGGGACAAGGACTCACAAGCGCGCTATTGCACGCGCCTCAGGCGCCGTGGATACCGCTGTCAAGCGTGACGCGCCCGCGCGCGAGGCAGGGCCGGAAATCCTGGCTGCACTCAGGACCCTCGCCCGCGCCTGCGGGCTTCAGCAGCTACGCTCCGATCTGATCACCGAGTTGGAGAACAGCGCCTACGACCCGAACAAATCGGAGCAACCCATTGATCCAATTACACGCGAGGCCGTATTGGCGCTGGCCGCTGATATGCGCGCCAGTACACCCAGGGAACCCTCGGCCGCAGCGGTGACAGCTTCTATCCTGGCACCACTTGCACTGACGATCCTGCTAAGTGGTAGCAACGCAGTCGTTGCCGCGGGTACCGCCACCGGGGATTCCGCCATCGATACGGCACGAGCCAGTTACGGGGCCGCCTTGGACGAACCGGATCGTGTACGTCGCATCCGCTTGTTCGGGGAGGCGGAACGTCAGTTCCGAATCATCGCCGATGCCCATCCGGGTGCAGCGGCCTTGCAGGCCGATTGGGGCAATGCAGCACTTGGTGCCCAGGACATCGGATACGCTGTACTTGCCTACCGGCGAGCGCTACTCCTGGATCCGGGCGACGCACGCGCTGCCAAGAACCTGACCTGGCTGCGTGACCGCTTTCCAGCCTGGCTGCCCAGACCCTCCAGCGGCGGCGCGCTGGATACACTGCTCTTCTGGGAGCGTACCTTCTCCATGGGAGAACGCTACCTGATCGGCGCATGTGCCTTCGCGATCGCCGTGCTGCTGGCTATGCCGTGGCCGTTTACGATATTGCATTCGCGCCGAAACGCCATCCGACGGGCGGCTCTGCTGGTGGCGGCCATCTGGCTTGCCGCAACTGCGTCGGCCTGGTTCGGCAGCGAAGCGCAGCGTAGTGCAGTTGTTATCATGGACGGCAGCACGTTACGATCAGCGGACAGCGCCGGTGCGCCGCTGGCATTCGCCAATCCGTTACCGGCTGGAACGGAGGTAGCGATTGTCGAAGACCGGGACAACTGGGTGCGCATCGTGCTGGCCGATGGCTCCCGCGGATGGATGACGGCATCCGCGATAGAACGAGTCACGCCTGGAGTCCTTGACTAGACGTCAACGGTTCAATTGGGTCGCGCCTGGCGTATATGGTTGTCCAACTTCGTAACGGTCAGCACGATGGCCCCAGTATGATTGATCTGAATCGTTCGAGGCGCAAGGGTGCTGTCTTCGCTTGAACGGTTGCACCTCCTACCTAGGCGACACTCACGTCAGATCGACTGCTACAGTGTGAAAGCGACCACAAAATCTCCTTGCGTCCGATGGGACTCATATTTACCTTTAACCGGATCACCGGCGAGCCGCTATTCGATATCGAAGAACGAAAGGTCCCACAAGGTGGCGTTGCAGGCAAACATCTTTCACCGACCCAGCCATTTCTGGTTGCGCCACCACTATCTCGTTGGATGGCAGTACCGGCATTAATAGGACGCTCTGTCCCCCTGTACGATTGAAACGGATGGCCAGCGATTTCTGATGGTTAAGGGAGAGAATTCAGGACCACGAGATCTGGTCCTGGTACCGAACTCGATGGACCGGAGGAACTGTACCGAGGGAATCATCGCAAATAGGTGTAACGACTCCTCACGTCCAACGCCGGCCGTTTGACACCACCCCTTAACAAATGTCTAGCCTTTGTGGAACTCTGGCATGCGTTTCTCCATAAACGCAGAAATCGCTTCCTTCGACTCGTTGTTACCGGCGCTGCCGATCAAATGCTGCGCCTCAAGGACCAGGCTCTCACGCAGACTTTGATTGATGCCGCGATTCAGATTTATCTTCATGCGGCCTAGTGCGTTCGTTGGACCATTGGCGATTCGAGCGGCGTAGGCTAACGCATCCTCGCGAAACGTATCCTCAGGGAAGACCTTGTTGAAGATGCCCAGCCGCGCCCCTTCTTCTGCGTCGACGCGATCAGCAGTGTAGTAGAGCTCTTTTGCTTTGGCGAGGCCGATCAATCTCGGCAGGAACCAACTGCCGCCATAGTCGCCGGACAGGCCGATATTGCGAAAGGCCGTCGTCACGAACGCCTTGCTGGAAGCGACGCGCAGATCACAAGCGAGCGCAATGGACAGTCCGGCACCTGCTGCAGCGCCTGGCAACGCCGCAATTGTGACCTTGGCCAGCTCATGAATTCGGAGCGTGAGGGTTACCTGCTTGTGCGTGAGTTCAGCAATGAGGTCCTTTTTGGATTTCACTGGCTGACTGGGTTTTTCTGACCGGCTACCGCCGCCACCCATACCTGAGACATCGCCACCTGAGCAGAACGCATCACCGGCACCGGTAATCATCACACAACCGACACGATCATCCTCTTCAAGGGTGACCACCGTTCTGCGCAATGCCGGCGTGAGGATGTCGCCCAAGGCATTTTTCTTGTGCGGTTTGTTGAGTGTTATCACACCTACTCGGTCTTGAATGCGACACAACAGTTCTTCGGTTCCTGTATCAATTTCGATCATTGCCTTCATCTCTTGGTCAATCTCATTGCCGGGGTCCACACAGTTCTCGTTTCACCGGCGGGAGTCAACGATTTCGCACCTGTCCAATGGGTGAATGGGAATTCAATCGGTCACAGGCAGGCACGGAATTAGAAATTCTCCTTGAATGTACGCAAGTCCAGCTCATGGGTCCAGGCATTCCGTGGCTGCCGATAGAGGTACATGAATGCCTCGGCGATACCGTCAAGGCCGATCAAGCCGTCTTTTCCTGCTCGTTCTACGAACTCAGGATAGGCGGTTAGGATTTTTTCGCCGTGGATCCCGCCATCCACCACGACGTGACCTACGTGGATGCCCTGAGGTTGAAACTCCCGAGCCAAACTCTGTGCAAGCGCCCGCAGTCCAGCTTTTGCAGCAGTGAATGCCGAGAAGTTTGGTCTGCCACGCATCGATGCGCTGGCGCCTGTGAAGAGCAGCGTGCCAACTGAACGCTGTAGCATCGCTTGCACTGCTCCCCTGGCAGAGAGAAATCCGCCGAGGGTGCAAACTCTCCAGGCCCGCTCAAAGTAGTCAGCTTGCATGGTTAGAAAGTCTCCCGAGTAGTTGTTGCCGGCGTTGTATATCGCCAAGTCGACAGGGCCGATCTGTTCCGCGGAATCAAGTAGATCGACGACGTCACTTTCAATCGTCGCGTCTGTCACGCAGGCACTGGCGCTGCCACCATCGGACACAATCCGTTCAACGACCAGTTCCAGATTCGCGGAGGTCCTGCCGGCAACCACCACGTGCAGGTCTTCTCTTGCTGCATGCAAGGAGAGGTAGGCGCCGAGCCCTTCGATGGGGCCAACGCCGATGACGACGGCTGTCTTAGTCATTGCTGGTTCCTATTTGGAGGCCCCTCATCGGAGACCGTGGTCTCCGTCTTTTTTTGATCGCGGTGTCGACTCAGGTCATTCTAAAGCAAATGACGCTTGCGCGGTTGACTACGGTTCCGGTTGACTAGGACACACGCTTCTTCTGTCTTACACCGATGAGCGATATCCCGGTTGACTAGGACACACGCTTCTTCTGTCTTACACCGATAAGCGAGAGGCTGACTGGCTGACGAAGGCGGTTGACTAGGACACACGCTTTTTCTGTCTCACACCGATGAGCGATATCCCACAGACAAAGGTTGACTAGGACACACGCTTTTTCTGTCTTACACGGATGAGCGATATCCCACCATGGTTGACTAGGACACATGGTTGACTAGGACACACGCTTTTTCTGTCTCACACTGATGAGCGATATCCCACAGACAAAGGTGACTGGGAGACATGCTCAATGTTCTCTAATTGCGATCCGCTGGGTAGAGTGATTCAATCGGTTATCCATATAACATAGGGAGCTTTCAAGCATGACGACAAGAACCGTACTCGTAACCGGAGGTGCTCGCGGAATCGGCAAGGGTATCGCACGAGCGTTTCTCGATGTGAACCACCAAGTGATGATCGCTGATCTGGTCGACAGTAGTGGCTGGAATTACGACCTCGCCACAAGGAGCGCCATGGACGACACCGTCGAGGAACTCAAGGAATTTGGCGAGATCGCGTCGATTGCCCTCGACGTGACCGACAAGTCCTCATGTGAGCAGGCGGTGAAAGCGACCCTTGATCGATTCGGTGGGCTCGACGTGCTTGCCAACAATGCAGGCGTGGTGGGCAGCGGAGCCATCGAGGATTTCGCAGAGGCCGATTGGGATCGAATTTTTGACGTCAACGTCAAGGGTGTATACAACATGGTTCAGGCAGGGCTAACGCCACTCAAAGCGTCTGAAGACGCGTCAATTGTCAATACGGCGTCGGTTGCGGGCAAGAAGGGCGGCGCCAATATGTCGGCTTATTGTGCATCCAAGTTCGCGGTGGTTGGACTGACGCAGTCTTTGGCGCAGGAATTTGCGCCGTTGGGGATTCGGGTGAACGCAATCTGTCCGGGAATTGTCGGTACTGCCATGTGGCTGGATCACCTGATGGCAAATCAGGGGGAAGCCGCCTTCGAGGCGCGCATGCAACGCATGATTCCGCTTGGGCGGCCACAGAGCGAAGAGGACATGGGTGAAGCGGCAGTCTACCTGGCGAGTGCTCCCAACGTCACCGGTGTATCGCTCTCCGTGGCGGGCGGGCTGGAGATGAACTGAGCGTAAGGCCGGTAACGCAGATCTGCGCGCCCAGCCACGCGCTCGCGAGGATCGATCGGGTTCCAGCAGAAAGCTGGCGATTTTCCGGGCTACAGTGTGATAATCTCGTGTACTTCGTGACCGCGACGCATGTGTACACGACCCTCTCATAATGGTCCCTAGATATGGATTCGGGAGCAAGACTATGACAGACCGAAAGATCAAAAGCGGTGCAGCGAACGTTCCCTGCCCCACCTTCGAGAACCCGGCGTTCGTGCGCCCGACGCCGCTTGCCGATGCAACCGTTGCCATCGTAACGTCCGCTTCGCTGCATCACACATCTGATGACGACTTTGCGCCCGTCGATACCGGCTATCGCGTACTGGAACGTGATCGTCGCGACCTCGTCGTCGGCCACTGGAGTCCGAACTTCGACGCCAGTGGCGTCATTGCGGATCTGAATGTCGTGTTTCCCATCGATCGTCTTGAAGAGCTGGCAGAGGCGGGAACGATTGGCCGGGTTTCTGACGTGCATCTCGCCTTTGCCGGCAATCAGTTCGATCTCGCCGGTATTCGCATGGATGGTGGACCGGCAGGTGCCGTGTTTCTGAATGAGAACGAGGTCGATGTCGTTCTCCTGACGCCTGTCTGACCCCTGTGCACGCGTACTGTCAGTACGCTCGCCCATATCTTCGAGGCAGCCGGCATCGCGACGGTTACCATTGGTTCGATCCGCGAGCAGCTCTATAACACGGCGCCGCCTCGTGGGCTGTTCTGCGACTTCCCGTTGGGTCGCCCCCTCGGCGTTCCCGGTGATGCGGCATTTCAACATCGCGTCCTTGAGCGCGCCTTTGGATTGCTGACGGCACCCGAGCCAACCGTTCAGGACTACGGCGAGACGATCGAGGACGACGTCTCTGAAGTACTCGTCTGCGCACTGCCGCCGCGTCACGACCCTGACGTACACTCGGCCCTCGATGAGGCGCGTGGGCTTCGCGGCGCCTACGACCGCGCGGTGGCCAAATACGGCAACAGAGCGGGGGCCGCTCGCCTGCTGGATGCGGACGCGATCCCGGCAGCGATCGAAGCGTTTGTCCGTGTGGTGGATGGCGTTCCCTGGAAGGAAGCGGGTATTCCCGGCGTACCGGCACGCGTAGCCCACGACATCCGCGGCTACTACGAAATGGCTGCTATGGAGATCGCCGGACACACGCCTGCAGCGTGGAGCGGCTATCGTTGGTTTCGGGACCAAACCAAGACGGGTGAACTGATCAGGAATGCGCAGGCCGCGATCCGTGAGTCCGGTGCCAGAGAGAATCTCTGGCGTTTCTTGCTGCCTCTCGACAATTGATGGTGGGAGCAACTAACGGTGTGATTGAGGCGACGGATCAAGTGAATACCGAAGGTGTTCCTTTCAGACTGATCCGGTGAATCACGCGTGTATCATCCGGCCCTGTTGCCGCGCCGATGGGGCTGGCACTGTGCAAAGTGGTCGGATTGCCCCACATCACCAGGTCGTTCACCGCGTGACGATGGCTGGTAACAAACTGATCCTGGAAGGCATGCTCACACAGTTCCGTTAGTAGACGAACCGCGTCGTCCAGTGGCATACTCTGAATGCCCTGGCTGGTTCCGGTGATTGCATACAGCGTTCTCAGACCCGTGACTGGATGCTCTCGAACCAGAGGATGGAAAACCGATCGACTCTGATCCCAACCCTTGGGTGGGATGGGTATGTGGTCGCCCGGTCTTGCAGCCACTGAAACACCGAGTCGATGTTCGACAATCAATTCGTCGATTAGCTGCCTGCGATCCTCGGGCAGTGTCTCATAGGCAGCGGTCAGGTCGCAGAACCGAGTCTCACCACTCGACTTGGGAGCCTGTACGGAATACAGCATGGTGACGGACGATCGATGTTTCGTGAAGGACTGGTCACTGTGCCAATGCGCCGCGCCTCTCTTCTCGACCCGGGTATCCGTATCGATGTTGGTGAGCGATGCGATCTCGGGGTATTCCTCGTTGTTACTGAGTTGTATCGGGTCACCGACCCGCCTGGCAAAGGTTACGAATTCCTGTTTGGACAGGCCGCCAGTTCGGAGGACGAGGAAACGGTTCGCATATAGCATCAGCAGCAGCTCCTTGAGGTCAGCGTCAACCATGGTGATCAGGTTGATATTGCTGACTTCCAGGCCGAAAGGCCCTGGCAGTGGTGCGGTACTGAATGCGGTCATGCGTCTGCCTCTGTCGCTCTGTAGTCTGCCTGCACTTTATATCACCGGTCCTGGCAAAGCGATGGATTCTGCAACAGACGTGCCGTCTGTACAGTTTGATTCTGGTATGCAATTGTGCTGACATTGGATGCATTCAGGACTGGCGACTATCGACAGGTTGAACTAAGAATAGATTTGAGGGAGTACCCTGATGCCGAACCATGCAGAATTCACTGCCGAAGCCATAGAAGCCGCAACGGAAGCTGACAACGCCTTCCTGCCGTTCAAGGCCTATCTTGAGTGCCGCGAACCCTTCACTTCAATTATCGCCAGCAGTCCCTGGATGACACCACCCAAGGAGGACGAGGAACTTGTCTGGGGTGAAGGGAAATACTACGATACAACCGTATCCAGAAAGCATCCCTACTGGAAGAGCTTCGACCTTCCGCAACCGACCAAGGACCTCAACACGCTGCGGCGCGATTTTCATGAATGGGGTTTCTGTCTGATCGAGGACGCGATCGGGGATGAGTCCCGGTTGTTTATGCGGCAACGCTTGGCGGAACAGGCTGAAGCTGAACGCATCGCCGAGATTGCTCACTTTACGCCGTTCTTTCAGATCGTCTGGATGCTGATAAATAAAGGTGACTGTTTCGTCCGCTGCATCGAACACGATCCGGATTGGATTCAGGGCGCGCGCGTGGTCGAGCAGTTGCTGACGGAGTTCCTTGGCAAAGGATGGTACAGCTACAGTATGGCTGGCAACATCGCTTACCCAGGCTGCAAGCCAATGTCGATGCACCAGGATCAGGGCGCCATATTGCCGATCCAGACGCCGGAAGCACCTGTACTGGTCAATACCATGTACATGCTGCAGGACGTCAACGCACACAATGGGGACACGCTACTGATTCCCGGATCCCATCGAATCCTCTCAGAAGCCGGTGGCGGCGGCAAAGTTGGCAAACTGCCGCCAGCCATCAATCTGGAGGCCAAGGCGGACACTGTCATGCTGTTCGACGGTCGTACCCTGCACGGCACCGGAGCCAACCGCTCCGACGATTACCGCTATGTGATGACTCAGGCTAACAACAAAGGTTGGCTGCGCCAACAGGAGAGCTGGTTGCTGACGGTAAAACCTGAAGTGTTGTATAACGCAAGTCCGAAACTGATGGCCAGAATGGGGATGAGCCAGGGGATGCTGAAAGTTCGACGGGCGCTGGAGGACAATGCCTACCGGCCGGTTACTGAACTGACACCGGAGGCAGCTCGCAGCTGAAACCCGACTGCTTCACTGTCGACCGGCCGGTATAGTCCGTGGGCGTCCGGGACTACAGCAGAGTTCTGTCGGGCGGCCGGAAACTCCAAGCAGCATTGGATTATCGAAGTCGGAGTGATTTAGACTAATACATGCCGGCCAGACCGCTCTACAGTGTCGGTGATTTGGGACATTCAGAACGGCTCTGTTCGGTCCACCACCAAATAACTCACAAGGTATGTGCTCATGATCAAACTACTCGGATTTCCAATGTCCAACTACTTCAACATGGTCAAGGCCGTGCTGATCGAGAAGAATATCGATTTCGAGGAGGTCGCGGCGCCACCTTCTCAGGAAGAGGACTTCCTGGCAAAAAGCCCGATGGGAAAGGTGCCCTGTCTGGACGTGGATGGGAGATACCTGACGGAGAGCATTCCTATTCTGGAGTACCTGGAAGACCTTTCAAGCGAAGTGTCCCTCTTGCCGACAGACATCTTTGAACGGGCGAAGGTCAGGGAACTGTCCCAGGCCATGGAACTCAATGTGGAACTGGTTTCGCGAACCGGCATCGCTGCAGCTTTCGGGAGAGACGTATCTGACGACGTCAAAAGACGTCTAAAGCGAGACCTGCCTAAAGGCTGTGCTGCGCTGGCACGGTTAACCCGGTTTTCACCGTGGATTGCCGGTAATACCCTCACCTACGCTGACTTTGTTGGGTATTTTTCAATGGGACTGGCGAATCGTCTTTCCAAGATGAACGTGGATATCGATCTGTTCGAGTTGCTGCCTGGATCGGCAGACTGGTTTGCCAAGGTTGATGAATTGGACTCGGTCAAGCAGGTCAACGCAGCTCAAGCGGCGCGTTAGGAAGGAACAGGCTTCTGGTAAAGCGCTGCAATTCCGTCAGGTTCCCTATTCCTTAAGGAGGAAACACCGATGAAAGTGACTGAGTTGAAAACAATGGTTGTGGAGGCCGAGAAACCCTACATCGGCGGCAAATACTTTCTCTTCCTGGAGCTGCTGACCGACGAAGGCATTACGGGAATTGGCGAGCGCATTGCCGGCAGTTCCTATTCCAATCATCTGAAGGATCTCAAGTCACAGGTCAGCCTGATCGAAGAGTTTGTAGGTCAGTTTGTTATCGGCGAGAACCCCCTCAATATCGAATTGATATGGGACAAGATGTATGGCACCAGACACGATCTGCGGCATCCCAGCCTGTATGCAACGCCCGTGATTAGCGCGATCGACATGGCCCTTTGGGATATCGTTGGGAAAGTGGCCAACCAGCCGATCTACAATCTGCTGGGCGGTAAGTATCACGAAAAACTGCGAGCGTACGCATATATGCCTAGTGGCGGGCTGATTGAGCATCCGGAAAAGGCGGGAGACGTCGCCGCCCAGTTGCTGGAGGAGGGTAACTCCGCCTGCAAAATCGACCCGTTCATGCCCCTGCACCCGATTCGCGATATTCCTCTGTGGGAAATCGAGAACGCTGCCAAGATCTTTGAGAGCATTCGAGACACGGTGGGTAACAAGCTGGAGGTAGGCATTGGAACTCACGGTCAGTTGACCACGTACAGCGCGATCCGGGTGGCTGACTTTCTGGAACCTTACCATCCATTCTGGTTCGAGGAACCTGTGATGCCGGAGAACATGGATGAGATGGCAAGAGTCGCCGCCCATACCAGCATCCCCATTGCCACCGGTGAACGCCTGGTCACCAAGTACGAATTCGCGCAATTGCTTGAAAAGCAGGCGGCCCAGATTCTTCAACTGGATGTAGGGCAGTGCGGTGGTATCACCGAGTCGAAGAAGATCGCCAGCATGGCCGAAGCCCATTACGCGGTGATCGCTCCGCATATGTATTGTGGCCCGGTCGCTGCGGCAGCGGCAATTCAGATCGATACCTGTTCACCTAACTTCCTGATTCAGGAGGCCAACCAAGGTCCCCTGCACAAGAAGATATTCAAGGATCCATTGGTGTTTGAGAATGGCTATATCATCCCGCCGACTGGGCCTGGTCTTGGCATCGAGTTCGATGAAGAGGTGTTGCGAGCACATCTGGTCGACTAGGACACACGCTTTCCCTGTCTCACACCGACAAGCGATATCCCACGGTGCAGTTGACTAGGACACACGCTTTCCCTGTCTCACACCGACAAGCGATATCCCACGGACAAAGGTTGACTAGGACACACTCAAATTCGTCCCACAAATGGCAGCTACAGCCCATAGCACCAATCTAGTTTATCTTACGCATAGCTGAGCGAGCCGCTTACAGACGCCCGGCTTCACCATATGCATTATTCCATGCATGACCACGCCACGAACCGAACTGGTTGATCAAACAACCCCTCTGCATTACCACCTGGTCTCAAGGTGTGTCAGACGCGCATGGCTGTGCGGGAGAGATCCTGAATCAAGTCATGACTATAGCCATCGCAAGGAATGGCTTGAGGAACGGATGTTCCACCTAGCCAGGTACTTTGCTGTTGAGATCGATGCTTACGCGATCCTAGCGAATCATTTTCACCTGGTGATATTCTTCGATCCGACAGCTTGTCAGAAGTGGTCCGATGATAATGTTGCCTTTCGCTGGGTAGAGGCCTTTCCACCAATGGAAAAGGGCGAAGTACTCGAAGATCTAAAGCCATTACGCCGGGAAGAATTGATAGCAAACAAGGACCAGCTTGAAGACCGACGCAACAAACTCGGATGCCTATCTACCTTCATGAAACACCTGAAGCAACCCATCTCGCGACGGGCAAACAGGGAAGACGGATGCCAGGGTCACTTCTTCGAAAAGCGTTTCTATTCCGGTGCACTGTTGAGCGAGCAAGCCGTGTTGGCATCCATGGCGTACGTGGACCTGAATCCTGTCCGGGCCAAATTGGCCCAGAGCGTACAGGAGTGTCGTAACACATCCATTGCAGCAAGACTAAAACTTCTGGAAAACTCGCCTAAGCGTCTGAGGGAACTACTCGGACCTCTGGTCTCCGGCGTAGGTAAAACGACAAGGCGAATTGAGATTACCTTGACTGATTATATTGAGCGACTCAATGAAATCATTCGCGCCGAGGATCCGCCGAACAAGCAGAGCCGATGGTTCAGTCAAGTGGCGTCGATTAGAAAACGTCAGAGAGCATACGGGCCATTAGAAGCACTCACCCAATGGATTGAGAGTCGCGGATTTAGACGACTCGGATCCATCCTGCCCGGATAACTTCTAGATAGCCAAAGCCGGGCCACTGGGCTGATGCAATCCTTCTCAAACGGGTTGCTCGAGAATTCAGTCGTTACTCGATACCCAGATAGACAACTCAGTCGCTAACGATCACGGGCGGCTTTGATGTGTGGTGACATTTCTGATTGAGTGCTCATTATCTGTATCCTGATTTCTTCTCTCGTGATTATTCTAAGTATGTGTGTCCTGATTCTTGCTTTTGTGTCCCTTTCTTAGAAAATATGTGTGTCCTGATGCTTCTTTCTAGTGTTTCATTCTATGCCTAGAAATATGTGTGTCCTCATTCTAGATGTTAGATGTCATTAAGAAATGTGTGTGTCCTCATTCTAGTCCAAGAAATGTGTGTGTCCTCATTCTAGAAATAGTACTGCCAGCGAAAAAACAGTCGTGCGCCAGCGCCGGTGGTGAAGGCGGCACCGTTGAGCGGAACGCCACCGAATTCATCTCCGGCACGGCCCAGGGGTTTTACCAACCCTAACTGCAGGCGTTGGCGGTCGCCGGGATCATAGGTCACCGAGGTCTGCAGAAAAGAAGATGAGTCGTGCAGGTTAGACAAGAAGGCGAGGGATTGATTGACTAACGGGTGCCAGGGAATGGCGACCCCGACTGCAGTGTAGTCTCGCATCACATTGAATACCTCTCCCCGCGCCAGACGGGACTGTAACGGCATCGGCAACATGGCAATGCTGGTTGGCATTTTCGATACACCAAAGCCGTTGCGGAAATACTCGGCAAACATATAGACGAGCACTTCGCCGACCGAGATACTGTAGTCCAGGTTGGTTACCGTACTCACCTTGACGTCGCCATCACGTAATCGTGTCGCCACGACATCGGAACGCAGCATTGCACCACCCAAAGGCATGCGCACGGATATGGCCAGGACCCGATCGGTGAAGTGTTTTGCTGCGAGTAGCTCCATTTCGGCATCGCCCATCAAAGCATGAAACTTTATTGCCACACTTCCCGAGTTCGCCGTGATATCACCCAATGGATCACGGCGACCGACCGCGAGGAACTGCATGTCATTGCCGTTGCTGAACAGTCTCTCCACCAACACTAGATCATCACCTGCCTTGTGATCCTGATCCACGACGGTGGGTGCAAACGGATTGAACAGGTCCATCGGTGAGAAGACCATGCCATTTCCCCAGCTAACCGCCTGACGACCCAGGTTGACTGCCCACTTACCGCTGCGGTATTGCAGCGCGAGACGGTCCAGTCTATGCAGACTGCGATGTCGTCCTCCATCTTCGATGTCAAAAGTGAGATCCATAATGCGCGCATCGTCGTCCACCAGGGGTTGGTCCAGCGTGGTCTGAGGGGCATTGGCAAAAGCAAAGGTATCGCCTGAAAGGACTGTGGTTGAGTGATCAACCAGGATTCTGACCACACCCCAGTCGTGTCGGAACATCATCCGCATGTCCCCATTCAAATCCCAGGCCGGCGTGCTATCCAACTGGCGTTGAATATCATGGCCAGGTAGAAAGGCGGCCGTGCCGAACATCTTCAGACGAATGCTCGATTCAAATGCGGACAGATTGGTCGATGCCAGAAGACAGGCGAGACACAGCGGAAGGCGGAACGCCCTGCTCATGTGATGACTAGGATTCCTCGACGATGGCACCGTCTCTCAGGTTTATCTTGCGGCTGGTGTAGCCCATCACCATCGGATCATGGGTTGCCGTGACGATGGTCATGCCGTGTTCTTCGTTGAGTTCTTTCAGCAGCTCCAGCAACTCTTCCGTGGTGCCGGAGTCCAGGTTGGCACTCGGTTCGTCCGCCAGCAGCAGAACCGGCCTGGTGGCAATGGCTCTTGCAATGGCAACGCGCTGCTGCTGTCCGCCGGACATGTCTCCCGGTCTCCTGTCAGCAAGATCTGCAAGACCCACTGAAGCCAGCGTCTCGCGCGCCCTCGCACTACGTTCCGAGCGCGACATACCTTGCAGCTGCATAATAAAGCCGACGTTCTCTTCGGCGGTAAGAACCGGCAGCAGGTTGTAGGCCTGGAATACAAAGCCGATCTTCTCCAGTCGCAGATCGGAAAGCTGATTTTCATTCAATTCCGAGAGAGACACCTGGTCGACGACCACATCACCTTCATTTGCGCGATCGAGACCACCGATCAGATTCAGCAAGGTCGACTTTCCCGAGCCCGAGGGCCCAGCCAGGCTGACAAAGTCCCCTCGATGTACGTCCATGTCCACACCCCTTAAGGCATGTACGGGGACAGTTTCCTCATTATAGGTACGGGTTGCCCCGCGCACTGTGACTACCACATCGCTCATCGCCTTAATGCCTCCAGTGGACTTATTATCACCGCTCTTCTGGCCGGATACAGACTCGCCAATACGCCGAACACCATGCTCAGGACTGTGATCAAGACCATGTCCGAGACGTGCATGCGTAAGTGTAATTTGGCAGGCACCCCAAACCGCTCGAACCCTTCACCAAATGCGGACCAATCCAGGACGGGTGGGATAAACTGGAATGTCACCCAGCCGAGCGTCAATCCGATTGCCACACCGATCATCATGATGAAGGTTGATTCAAGAACGACCTGCAGCACGACGGCACCGGGGCGCATGCCCACAGCCCGTAGCATACCGAGTTCATGCACGCGCTCCATGACCGAAGTGACCAGCGTGTTGACCAAACCGAAAATCAGTGCCGTCATAACGATGAAGAAGTATATAAAGACGGCGCCTTCAGCAAACACGAAAAATGCTGCTGCCATGGGTTCGAGCTGCTGCCATGTCTTCACCTCCAGATGGCTGAAAAAGCCTATGAGTGAATCCAGCATACCCATTTGAAATACGTCATCCACAAGTCGCACAGACAGCTCCGTTACGACCTCGGTATCGACCATTTTCTGCAATGCAGCGACGCCCGTGAACACGAATATCTTCTCAATTGCCGTACCTTCTGCATCATAGATGCCTGAAATGCGAAATCCGGCTTCTCTGTTGAGCCCATCGGCGCCCTGGGTAATGATCACCAGCCTTCTACCAACCTTTGTTTCGAGTTGTTCTGCCATCTCCCTGCCAATAACGATGTGGCGATCTGACGATGAAGACAAGGGGTCTCCGTCATAGCTTGCTTTGCCGAGAAATGAAATGGACTCCCGGGCAGGATCGATGCCTACAAATTGGATGCCGCGGGTCTCCCGCTCGCTCATGATCACGGCAGGAATTCTGATCCTGGCTGCCCAGCCTTGAATTTCCTGTGCATGATCTTTTGGCTGCCATTCCTTGGCCAACTCGAAGCCACGGGCAATATTGGGATCGTCGAGATAACCGTAGGCATGGATTTTGATATGGCCATTCAGATTGGAAATCGCCTGATCCCGAATGTCGTACTGCATGCCGCGAATCATCGTAGTTGCCATTAGCACGGTAAAAACTGCCACGGCAATGGCCAGTAACAGCATAAGATTTCGGCGACGATGGCGTACGATATTGCGCACGCTCAGTTGAACAAGAAGAGAGATCGCCATGTCTTATTCTGCCGCTCGGAGTGCCTCAACGGCATGCATGTGCCGCAGGCGTAACCCGGGAATAAGGGCAGCGAACTGCGTCCCCAGCAACATGACCGGAATCGCTATATACAGGGCGCTGAGGGAAAACACCGGGTACATCCGGTCCGGGAAGGCCATTGATTTAGTCAGTTCCTCCGCCTGAGCCGGCAAAGCGATGCCTGTCTCACTCAAGATACCGATGCCAACTGCCGCGATTACAAGTCCGATGAAAACCCCCAACAGACTCACCAGCAGCGCCTCGATCTGTAACTGGATGATAATGTGGTGGGGACGCATGCCAATTGCCATCAGCATTCCAAATTCCGGCGTCCTTTCAAAGATGATCATCATAAAGGAGTTAACAACGCTGAATATCACTATGATGGCGACCAGTATGAACAAGACGTAGGTCCCAACCAGTTTCAGCTCCATCATTTGCACCATTTCAGGCTGCAATTCCCGCCAGTTCATACTCCTTACGTGAGCACGACCTAACTGCGGCGCAAGTTGCTCACTATCGGCTACCGACTCTGCGATCACGTTGATGATATGAGCTTCATCCGATGCAAGATTCCAGGCGGACTGAAAGTCCTGCAATGACACCTGCACAATGGCGCGGTCCAACTCCGGCTGGCCGCTGGTATAGGTGCCCACCACCTCCGCAACCAGCGCCGCGACGCCGCCCTCGATGGCGGTACCGAGAATCACCATTTCATCACCGACGGAAATACCCAGATTACGGGCAAGAGCAGAACCGATGAACGCCTCGCCGGGTCCTTGAAGATATCGACCCTCAACGTCCATACGGGTAAGTGAAGACCACACGACTTCTTTATCATGTTGTACGCCGATAACCTGTGCCCCAAAGCTACGCTCTCCCGATGATGTCAGTGCGAAGGACTGGGCTCGGGCGGACACGACCTCGACGCCGGGCCGCGACTCTACGTCGGCAATGATTTCATCAATGCCATGAATACTATTCTCAATCGTCGGGTCATCTTCATAGCCCGGATGTTGCAGTTGGATATGGCCGAGCATGATCCGGGCTGAATTGTCGACGGCTCCCATGAAGGCACCAACCTGCAGCGACCGCATTAAACTCATCAGTAGAATCGCAAAGGCTATGCCACTGGCCGTCAACCAGGTCCGCCGACTGGTACGCATGATATTTCGCCACGCCACACCCCACAGTTCCGGTGTGGCGCGCTTGACATTGGGCGCGACGGATTCTGTCGCCAAAGTGGTATCTGTTAACGAGCTATCGGTCACGAGGAACCCTCAGTCGCCGGATTTGAGATAAAACAAGGTAAACATCTGATCCTCGAGCTCAACATCAAAGTCAGTCTTTCCCCAGATCAGTTCCGTATATTTTTCGGGCGACTCCAACTTCACCATGCGCATCCTCGTTGCCATCATTCTGCCATCACGTTCGTCGATTTCCAGTGTCTCCATTTTCTTGAGCGGCTCAAGGCTCTGGTCATAGAACGTATGCAGCAGCAGCACATAGTCATCCCGAATTATCATTTCTTCCTTGCCCCACACCACCGGGGCATCGTCGTGAGGGATGGCAACAAGGGTGTAGATCTTGTGATCGTCTTCCGTCTTCACGGCGCTGATGGAAAGATCATAGTCATCCAACCAATTGTCCGAGCGGGACAGGTCAGTATAGGAGAAATCGGAACCGCCCCAACTCTGGGACATCAGGCTGTAGGGCAATCGAATGGTGCGGTTCAGCTTGGGAGTGAACGTCCACATCTTGTTACCCAGCTTGAGGGTTGCGTTACCGGCGTCCTTGGCGGGAGCAACGAATCGGATAAGAGCGTCCTTTCGTCCCCGAGTCCATGATTTGAGACTGGACGTTCGCTCCCAGTCGGGCCGATGGACGATCATGGAGAATTCAGCGTAAGAAGACATGCCACGCGTCTGATCGATTGTCCCCGCAACCAGTTCTCTTGCAGTGAGATCAGATTGCGCGGCAGCGACCCTGTCTGTGATGCCAATGGTGGTAACTACAAGAGCGACACAAGCCCATGTCTTCGGGGAAAACATCCGCACAAGCAATCTCTCGATCTGCAAGTTACTTCTGGTCAGCATCATGATCAACCTATCATCCCAGATCAATGCTCTTGATCCAACGCCTCAGCGAACACCCACACAATGTACCAGATGATAATACTCGTTGCATAGGCCACGCTCTCAGATCACGCAAGCTGTTAACGTATACTAAAGACGGATGGACTGGGCTTGAGGTTCAATCGACAATAGGAAATAGGTGCCGACAGGTGAACCAGAGGCCGGGCTGATTCGTCTTAACTATCAGAGAAGAGGTTTGTGAACAGACGATCCGGGCAAGTCTACGATGAATGGCTGGTCTTGCGTTGCCAGGATGGTGATGCAAGTGCTCTTCCCATCCTGATCGATCGTTGGCAGAGAAGACTGGTGAATTACGCTCGTCTGGCAACCAAGGACGCGGATCTGGCAAAAGACATCATTCAGGATACCTGGTTGAACGTGATCAAGGCTCTGCCCTCTTTGAGAGATCCCGCCAGGTTCCGGGTATGGCTCTACCAGATGGCAACCAACAAGATCAGCGATCATTTCAGACATCAAGAGGTGGTATCGAAACATATTGAATACTCAAAAAACAATGCGACCCATGTGGAAAAGGATAGAGACCGTGAGCAGTTAGAGCGAGAAGAAGCAGTCAGCTACGTGCTGCAGCAACTTTCGCCTGATCATCGCACCGTCCTCGCGCTCTATTACTTGGGAGAGTTTGAGGTAGAAGAAATCAGCCATATCCTTTCTATTCCCAAAGGTACTGTTAAGTCCCGGCTACATCACGCCAGGGAGCAATTCAGGGAAAATCTGGAGGTCGAAAATGAGTGATCTGGACAGCAAGATCAAATCGGCATTGGAATCAATATCCGATGATAGCCTTTACATAGGTGATGAAATCAAATCCTTGTATCAGGATGTCGCTACAACTTTCAAAGGTCGGTACAGGGTTCTGCTTACACTTGCCTGGATAAAGATGATTGTGGTCATGGTCATTGCGGGCATTTGCATCTATCTTTTCTTTGTAGAAAAACACCTGACGTACATGTTGGCATATGGCTTGGCCGTGGTCATCTGTTTCCAAACCATGGTTACCATTGCTATATTCATTTGGCAGGAAGTGACCAAAAGCAACACGACCAGAGAGATCAAGCGTCTCGAATTGCAGGTTGCGTTGTTGATCGACTATCTTAAAGAAAAAGAGGGGGACCGTTAGTCCAATCCACCAGCCGCATGAAGTGAATCAAGCGCGCTATGCCTTTTGTGCTTCGATCTCTACTTCCACGTCATGCAGTCTGTCCTTGCCGAAGAAGATCTCATCCCCTACATAGAAGGTAGGTGAACCGAAGGTACCACGTGCAACCGAGTCCTCGGTGTTTCTGATCAGCGCCTGCTTTACCTCGGGGTCCTGGATGCCTGCAAGTATACGATCGGCCGGCAGGTCCGATTCCTGCAACGCACTCTTGATGACTTCAGGGTCGTCCATCTTCTTTTGCTCAGCCCACATGTGACGATAAACCGCGTTGACATATTCCTCGAAGAATTCCTCTCGCTGAGCGAATACCGCACCACGCATGATCTGCAGCGTGTTAACCGGGAAATGGGGATTGCTGGCATAGTTGCTGATGGCGTGCTTCTTCAGAAAGCGCCGGGTCTCGATCCCCTGGTATTCACCCTTGTTCATGATCCCCTGTAGCGATATCGCCGGAGAGACATTGTTGGTGGCTTTGAATACACCACCCAGGAGAACCGGCACGTATTCGAATTTTGCACCGGTACGCGTCTCGATGGCGGGTATGACAAGATGGGCAAGGTAGGCATTCGGGCTGCCAAAATCGAAATGAAATTCCAGTTTAGTCATCCGTTCGTCTCCTAGAAGTTAAAGTACTCGTTACCATTTTCCGGAGAATGGCCGTAGATCCAGCTCCTGGGTCCAGGCATCCCTCGATTGATTCTGTAAAAGCCAGTACGCTTCACCCGCAGACTCCGGCTTTATGAGTTTGTGAGGAGATAGATTGTCGAGGCACACACCTTTGACTTCGATCGGTCTATCGTGGTGCAAGTCACAGCTCCACAAGCTCAGTGCTGCGATCCGGTGTTTCCAGAGTCATATCGTGGTGCAAGTCACAGCTCCACAAGCTCGGTGCTGCGATCCGGTGTTTCCAGAATCATACCGTGGTGCAAGTCACAGCTCCACAAGCTCAGTGCTGCGATCCGGTGTTTCCAGAATCATATCGTGCTGCAAGTCACAGCTCCACAAGCTCGGTGCTGCGATCCGGTGTTTCCAGAATCATATCGTGGTGCAAGTCACAGCTCCACAAGCTCGGTGCTGCGATCCGGTGTTTCCAGAATCATTATGGAAGCGGTGTCGCCCAACCCGTGAGCCGATCCCGGATTCAGCAGCAGTGTTTTTCCCACCTCACGGATATCGCTCTTGTGAGTGTGGCCGGTTACCACCACGTCATAGGTCCCGCAGGTGACCACGCTTTCCAGCAACGGTACGCTGGTGCCATGGTAGACGCCGAATCGACATCCCTCCGCGACAAAATCGGCGAAGTCACCGTACAGTTTGCCACCAACTTGTTCAAAGAATCTGGCCAGACCGAGTTTTTCGCCATCGTTGTTACCGAAGATGCCAGCCAGCTGCATGCCACATCCGTCGAACAGTTTGACTACCGGCGGGGCCACGATATCCCCTGCGTGGATCACCATCTCCACTCCTTTCTCCTGAAAGATTTCGATACTCTTCTTTACGTTTTCCAGATGGTCGTGGGAATCCGATATCAATCCAAATTTCATGGTTTCTGCTCCCGCCCTTAGAGAGCGCTCAAGCATAAACAAGCTGATTGTGGTTGCAAAGAAGATTCTGAGCGGCCGCTGGTTATGCAGGCGTCAGAAGGTAGTGACCGTGAGCAGCCGCGATCGGTTTGGTGCGTTCTTCCTGCCAGATTTCGGCGCGAACGTTGGCTACCCGTCGGCCCTGTCTGGTAACCAGTGCACGGCCATAGGTCGGTACGGCACGACCGGAGCGAAGATAATCGATGGAGATGTCGATGGTCTTCGGAAAGCGTTCACAGGAGGTGTCGAACAGCAACTGGACCACGGACGTGATCTCCAGAAATGCACCGATCACACCACCATGGATAGCCGGTAGGGTGTGATTGCCCACCAGAGAGTCTTTAAAGGGCAGGATGGTCGTCAGTTCGTTACCCTTCCTATCCACTGCGATGCCTAGAAAACGGGCATAGGGAATCTGTTCGATCAGCGCCCCCATTTCCTGGGCGCGACCCTCATCCCTCATCTTCTGTAGAAACTTCATGGCAGAGGCACGTTGACGGTTGCCAGCATGAAACTTGCCACCGATGACGCGACCAGATCTTCCTTGTCGCCCTGATGAGCGATGGCACGCACAAAGGCGACACTGCGAGTTATCTTGTAACACTCAGCATCGGCAATCAGATCCATGTTGGGAACTGCCGAACGCATGTAGTCGATGCGCAGATCCAGGGTGGCCATGCTACTCTCGGGCGTCCAGCCGGCGTCACCACGAACTGCCCAACCGGAGGCATTGTCCAGTAATGCAGTGATGACTCCACCGTGAATGATACCGGTATCGGGATCTCCAACCAGGTGTTCCCCGTAGGGTAGTCTCAACCGGCAGCGTCTATCGCCGTGGGAAACAAGTTCAATACCGATGGCTTTGCCATGTGGTGGCAGTTCCCCCAATTTTGAATTATCGCTCTGCATGCAGCCAGTCTATTGGATTTCTGCACGCATTAAAACGTGGTAATTGCTCGTCGCCGGTGGCGTAGGACTATGTGCAAAGCCCCTTACGATGGCTGACCTAATAACGTCAACACATTGTTGTCCGGATCACTGAAGTGTGCCAACACGCCACCCCAGGGCTGCTTCTCAGGCGGTTCGCTAAACGAAACACCCTTCTCGAGCAATTCCCGATAGGTCTGATCGACGTCATCGACCATTAGAGATACGCCAACAAATCGTCCCACCAACAACGCATCCTTCGAGTCGTCAGCCACTCTCTCAAGTCCGAGGTGGGATGCACCCACCTTGTACTGAGCCCATCCCATATCCTTGTCTTTGAACACACACTCCAGTTCCAGGACATTCTCGTAAAACTCGACCGATTCATCCCAATGCTCAATGAATACTCGCACCGCATACAGATTGCATTCCATCGTACCTGCCTCGCTTCAGAAGTCTGTGTGGCAAACTCTTTGTTCCAGGATCACTGGGCAAAGTTTATCGACCCACGGTCCATTGCCCTGATCGATCCTATGTCGTGACGGGGTTGCTGATTGGTCGAGTCGGAACCGACGCAAGTATGGTATCGAACCACAACTGATCAACTCGCGTGACGAAATGTGTACTCGCCCGAGCCAATGTCGATGGACACTGTTGACTCGTCGCCGGAACTGGTGATGATTCCTTCAACCGCTGACAGAGGTTGTTCGTTTTCAGTCACCTCATCGATACTCGGCACTCGTAAGACAACGGTAGCGGTTGTGTTGGGCGGCACGGTGACATCAAGTTGAAAGCAATCGTCGGCGAGGTCCCAGCGCGATGCTAAACGACCGTAGGGTGTTTCTAACTCAGCCTTGACATACGTAAGCTGCCCGCCCGGACGTGGCTCGATGATTACGTGTCGGTATCCCGGCGATGCTTCATCCACATCGATGCCGGCCACGACGCTGTACAGCCAATGGCCTATCGCCCCATAGGCGTAGTGATTGAAGGAGTTCATGCCGACACTCTGGAAGGAACCATCCGGTTTGATGCCGTCCCACCGCTCCCAGATGGTCGTGGCTCCTCTCGTTACGGGATACAGCCAGGAAGGGCAGCTGTCCTGCAGCAGCAGACCATAGGCCACGTCAAGATAGCCGAAGCGCGTCAGGACGTGGCACAGATAGGGCGTTCCCAAAAAGCCGGTCGAGAGATGATTGTGTCGCCCTTCGATATCCGATACCAGCCGTCGAGCGGCCTCGGGGCGCACGTCTTCGGGCAGCAGATCGAACATCAAAGCCAAAACGTACGCGGTTTGAGTATTGGTACCGATCCGTCCCGCAGGGCTGACAAACTCATGGCAAAATGCGCGCTGAATACGTTCCAACAGGTCGCGATAGCGTTGCGCACCGGCATCGTCACCCAGCAGGTCGGCGATTTTGATCATCAACGACGTACTAAAGGCAAAAAAGGCTGTGGCCACCAGATCATTTTCGGTTAAGCCAAAGGGTCTGCCGAGATCGGTCCGCTCCGTGGAGAGCCAGTCGCCGAAGTGAAAGTCGCCGCGCCAGATCAGATCGTCACCGACATGCTCTACCACGTAATCGATCCAGCGCTGCATTGGCTTGTAGTGCTCAGCCAGAATGCGCCTATCGCCGTAGCACAAGTAAAGCGTCCACGGGCAGATGATACCGGCATCCGCCCAGCCGGTGGCGCCGGCAGCATCTTTGCCGAGGACATTGGGAGCGACATGGGGATAGGCCCCGTCTTCTCGTTGGTCCGAGACCAGGTCACGCAGCCAACGGGTGAAAAAAGGGGCCACATCCATGTTAAAGCAGGCGGTGCGCGTAAAGACCTGGGCATCCCCTGTCCAGCCCAACCGTTCATCCCGTTGTGGGCAGTCCGTGGGTACATCGAGAAAGTTGCCACGCTGTCCCCAGACGATGTTTTGCTGAAGCTGATTAACCATCGGATTGGAACATTCAAAGGTGCCGGTTGCCGGCATATCTGAGTAAAGGACCATGCCGGTCAGACTGGAGAAGGTCAGCGTGCCAGGGTAACCCTCAACCGCTACGTAACGGAAGCCCTGAAACGTGAAGTGGGGTTCGTATTGCTCGGCCTCAGCTCCCTTAAGAATATAGGTGATGGTCTGTTTGGCGGGCCTAAGGTTGGCAGTATAGAGGTTGCCCTCAGCGTCGAGTACTTCGGCGTGGCGCACCGTGATTGTTGTACCAGCCACGCCATCAACCTTGAGCCGAATCCAGCCAACCATGTTCTGGCCAAAGTCGACCACCGTATCACCATCGGGTGTGGTCAATACCTCAATGGGCACGATCTCGTGCATCTTGCGTACCAGGGGCCCCGTTTGCGCGACGATGTTTGCGTCCGGCGGGTCGATCAGCGTGGTGCCGGCCCAACCACTATCGTCGTAGCCGACTTCGGACCAACCCGATTTTTCCAACTGTGCATCGTACTTCTCACCCATGTAATGATCGCTGTACAGAATAGGACCGGTGGCTGAACGCCATCCGCCGCCGGTGGTGATAATCTCAGTTCGATCGTCCACATAGGTGATGACCATCTGCAGGTACAAGGCTAGCGTATCCCCGTAGGTACAGCGGCCATCCCCTCTGAAATTAGCCAGATTGCCCCGATACCAACCATCGGCAACGATTGCACCGAGGGCATGGCGACCGGCGCTAAGCTGATCGGTTACGTCGTAGGTCTGGTACTGGAGTCGCTCCTGATAGCTGCTCCAGCCCGGTGTAAAGTAGGCATCGCCGACACGCCGGCCGTCGAGATGCAGCTCATAGGTACCGAGTGCGGTGGCATAAACACGGGCTGAACGTACCTTTTCCCGGATCTCAAATTCGGTGCGGAACATGGGGCTTGGCGACATCACCGATTTGTCCTCGGCAATATCGGCCGCGATCCAGTCGGCATGCCATTCGCTTGCTTCGAGCAAGCCCATCTCCCAATAGGCGACTTCGCTCCACGGAGAGTGCTCGTCTCTCGCATCCCAGACCATGACTTTCCAGTAGCAACGCTGTCCGGTCTGCGGGATCGAGCCGGTGTACTCAACTTGAATTGACTGGTCGCTGCTCACACGCTTGCTGTCCCACAGGTTGCCGGTGTTCTGCTCAAGCTTAGCTAAACTGTCGGCAACCAGAATGCGATAGGCCGATTGGCGCATCTCTCTTCGATTACTGACGAGCTGCCAACTGAGGCGCGGTTTGCGTACGTCGATTCCGACCGGATTGGTGTGGTACTCACATCTTGGCTTTATGATAGAGAGATCGTTACTCATAGAGGTATCCTTGCTCTGCGAGCAGGTATGGATCAGCCAAGGTCTGGATCCACTGCATAGTACATCTGTAACTTTTGGAAGGGAATATCAGATATCTCGTTCGCAATAGAGTACACGCCCTATGGAAGGCGAGCTGTTTCGCGCCCTGGTATAGA
>PVBE012811778.1_pt1 | contig 64014 bp, 56 predicted proteins | sample 1631181 | NCBI WGS metagenome assembly PVBE01 (sample SAMN08397723, study PRJNA350692) | Marine metagenome, whole genome shotgun sequencing project. | isolation source: water | place: Pacific Ocean | collected 2012-04
GTGCCTCCCAGAATCCGATCACGCTGCGCGTCACCGAGAAAATCGAACCCCTCACGCACCAATCGCAGTTCATCGGCTAGCGACAGCCAGCCATGTTTGACGCGATGATGTGCCGGATAACCAGTGCCCCAAAGACAGCGGTCGGCGCCAAAAGTATCCACCAGCGCCTTCACGTAGACGTGCCGATCGCGAAAAGGAAAGTCCTCTTCCGACGCCCCCTTCACATCCGAAATCTTCACATGCACATTCGGCCGCTGCGCCAGATCGAGAATGGGCTGCCACGTGCTGCTGTCGCCCACCGCTGTGGGATACCCCATGTGATCGATGAGCAACTTCATCCGCGGATGCCGCTGCGCGATCTCGTCGATCTGATCGGCAAAAGGCGCACTCGTGTGGAACTGGATCACCGCCTCGTGGTCAGCGAGCACCTCCCACATGGCCCGATTCCCCTCGGTGGTGAGCACCTTCTCGTCCTTGTAGTACATAGGATGGAAACGAAATCCCACCAGACCCCGATCCTCCATCCAATACCGCGCCGCCTCGGCATTGCCCGCCTCATCCTGCGGATCGAGCATCCCGTGTCCGATCAATCGATCCGGATACTTCGCCGCCGAGTCGGCCATATACCCATTGTCCCAGGTCGACCAGGACGTCTGCACGATCACCGTCCAGTCCACCCCATTCTCACCCATATCCTCGATCAACTGCTCCGCCGTGGCCGGCTCATCCGGCGTCGAAGTCCACTGCGGCGCCGTCGGCCCCACGGGATACTTCTCCGAGATCTCCCAGATATGAACATGCGTATCAACCACAACAGACATATGACTCTCGCTTGTTAGTAAGGTCCGATCCACCGCAGAACATCAGCTCGAGACAAACCGCAGATCGCTCGAACACCACCGATCAACTCCATCCCCGCTCAGTACCCGAAAGAGACCATTCGGTGAGTCTCGCCCATGCCAAAAGCTGTCTCCCCTTCAAAACGAGCCATTCGGTGTAGGAATCCGTGGTCTCACCCATGGCGAAGGGGACCGAGGCTTTGGGCAGTGACACACATCGAGACGAGGCCCCAAGGGTCGGCCGCAGGACGCGGCCGATCGATGTGTGTCACGTCTTCGCGAGCGCTACGAGCGAAAGGCCCGAGCCTCAGTCCCCTTCGCCATGGGCGAGACCACGAGTGAACCTACACCGAAGGCAACGAAATCTTGCCAAGCACCGCTCCAACACCAGCCCCCGTAGCGGCCGTCACATTCCCCGCCCGACCCATCAATGTCTCATTCGCCAACACGGCGAACGCCACAGCCTCCTTCGCATCTGCGGGAACACCCAGATCGTTCAGCGACCTCACCTGCCGTGGCGCCAGTTCGTCCTCGAGCATGGCCATCAAGTGGTCGTTGTGCACGCCACCGCCGCTGACCCACACCTCGCCCAACTGGCCCTCGGGATCACCGAATCTCTGTACACCGGCGCCAATCGAACGAGCCGTGAACAAGGTCAGCGTCGCCAACAGGTCAGCCCCTTCCAGACCGGAATCGATCATGAGTTGCGCCAGAAACTCCGTGCCAAATTCCTCTCGGCCCGTCGACTTCGGCGGTGGTCGGCAGAAGAATTCGTGCTTCATGAGTCGCTCCACCCACTCCTCGCTCGCCTCACCGCCCGCCGCCCGCCGGCCCCCTGCATCGTAGCGCTCGCGACCGCCACTCAGATGACCGACCGCCGCATCGATCAGGGCATTTCCGGGCCCCAGATCGAAGGCGAGAATGCCCGTCGTTGAGTCGGCGCCGGCCGGCAGGGCCGTCACATTGGCAATGCCACCGATGTTCAGCATCAGGCGGCCTCGATCGGGATGGGCGAACAGCAGCAGGTCGACCATGGGCACGAGGGGTGCCCCTTCGCCACCGGCCGCCATATCGGCGGGTCGAAAGTCCGCCACTGTGGCGATGCCGGTGTGGTGGGCGATCATGGCCGCCTCACCAATCTGTAGAGTCGATGGCGGTGACCCCTGCGGCAGATGACGTATTGTCTGCCCGTGGCTGCCGACCAGGTCCACCGAACTCGCTTCAGCCCCGGCCTCGCCGATCACGGTCATCGCCGCATCTGCAAGGAGTGCACCAAGGGCGACATTCACGCGACATAGATCATCGACCCGGGCATCCGGCTGAAAGAGCATGAAAAGATCCGCCCTCAACTCATCGGGCAGCGGATGGGTGATGTGACCCAGTATCTCGAATTCCGTGGTCGGTCCGAATCCCTCGACGTCGACGAGAACCGCATCGATGCCATCGGCCGAGGTCCCGGTCATGAGTCCCACAATTCGTCGGGATTGTTTGGAGGCGATATCGATCAGCGTGCGCAAGGTGGCTCTCCGTCAACTGGCGTTTTCATCATCTGGGTGATCACTCTGCATCCTCTGAGGTGTTTTGACTGTTCGACACCATCACGAGGCCCATCAATGTGACCATCACCACAGCGAAACGTCCATTCACCATGGAACCATCGCTGATGCCCAGCACCATCATCGCCACCAGTGTCGACAGAGCCGCCGCGGCAAAGGCACGTTCGGGAGGTGCTCGTGTTCCGTGAAAGCTCTGCAGACAGTGCCTCCCCACGCGCACACACAGCCACACGAACAGCATCAGCCCGGCGAGCCCCATCTTCAGCCACAGCGTCAGATAGAGACTGTCGAGTGTCCATGATCGCCACGTTTCATATCGATCGGACTCGGGATTGAACGAATAAGAGGTCAGCTCCGTCCCCTGCCCTGAACCGAGAAGCGGATGCCGGGCGATTTGCTGCAGGGCCGTCGCGTAGTTGAGCAGACGCGACAACACCTGAACATCGCGTGTGTAATCAAGGAAGGTCCGAGACCGTTCGAGGGCGTGCGCCGAAATGGCGGCGCCCGTCACACGCTGAAAGACCATCATCGTCACGCCGAGGGTCCCCACGAGCCCAACGGCCAGGACGATTCCTTTCCACCAGCGTCGACGTCCTACGGGCTGACCGGACTGCCACAGCCAGATGCTGACCAACAGCCCCACCACAAACGCCACCCACATGCCACGGCCCAGGGTAAGGGCAAAGCCCACACCCGTGAACAGAAACATGGCCGGCAGCCACCCTCGCCAGCGATCACGATCGTGGATCAGATGATTGACGATCATCAGCAGACTCAGGGGCAGAACGATGCCCTGACGTCGAGCGACACGGACGAAACGATTCCCTGTCGACAGGTCGATGGCACCGAGGAACTCCAGCACATATTCGGCACTCACGCAGGCGCCGACGACGATGAACAGCAGGCTGAACCGCTCGGTCACGCTGCGTGCGTCGACGCTCTGCGTGACCAGAAAAAATGCGGCGTAGTACAAGGGGTATCGCATGTTGCGCAGGATCACGTCACTCGCATTCCCGTGCAGGCTGCCCACAAAAGCACTCAGCAAGGTGATGCCGAGAAAGGCCAGGACATGAACGTCCACACCGGTTCGCACGATTCGCAGGTCACGGCGGAAGAACAGATCGATGAGGGTGAATCCCGCGGCCAGCACCATCAGTACCTCCCACGGACGCAGTCCGAGGGGGATCCGCGTCGCATCGACGATGTGCACGGGCACGGCGGTCGCCACCACAACCATGGCCATCACGGCGCGCGGCGGCGAGAACAAGACGGAGCCGACCGCGACCAGCGCACCCACGACGATGAACACGTGGAGAGGCGACAGCACCGCCGGTGCCAGAACCACGAGGGCGCAAACGACCCCCCCCAGCGCGATCCACCGCGGGTTGTCGGGCGCCACGTGCCAGGTAGAGCCGGTCATACATTCGCCACCGTGCGACGTGCGATCAGCAGGTGATTCCAGGCGTCGCTGTAGACCGGGTGGACGCGGTCGAGGAGCATACACGTCAACTGACTAATCGCCATCAGCGGGCGAGTCAGCGGGTGCAGACCGATCTTCTCGAATTGCCGCAGATACTGACAGAAGCGAGCGGCGTGGGTTACCCAGTAGCCGGCCAGCGGCGTCACCTGCTCCACGGTCAGGCCCGCCGATTCGGCGAGATGACGCAGTCCGAAGGGAGTGAAGCGAAAGTAGTCGTGGGGTTCCTCGTGGATGCCCCAGATATGCGGAGCCGTGAGCACCAATGTTCCTCCCGGCGTCAGTACGCGGCACATCTCGGCCATCAGAACGGAGGGTTTCGGTACGTGTTCCAGAACCTGAAAGGAGACCACCGTTTCGAAGATGCCATCGTCGAAGGGCAGACGCAGACCGTCCGCCCATGCGTCGGGTTGGGGGACATCTTCGTTCGATTCGGTCTCCGCCACTAGGCGTTCACCAGACTCGGCACGGACCCGTCCGTAACGCTGGCGGTCAATCTCGACACCGAAGGCGCGTGTCGAATGATCCGCCAACAGTTGGAGAAAGGGCCTGCTTCCACAACCCACGTCGAGAAGCCGGCCGCGGGCATGGGTCATCACCGAGTCGGTGACGACCTCTCTGTGGAGGCGTTCAACGAGCCAATTGACATGGAAGGGGGTCTGCGCCAGCACGTACGGTCGCCGCGTTACTGGCGATCCCTTGCCGTGTGCGGGTAGTAGTCGACGACGGCGCCCTGGCTATCGATCACATAACTGCCAGGAAATCGAATCGTCGTCGGACACACATGGCCGGGGATGGCCAACTGATAGTCGCCCACCTGCGGAAGCGAGGCCCCATCAGGCCACGAGAAGACTCCATGCTCCTCATTCTGCAGAAGCAGTGTTGCCTGTTCGTGGCCGAGCAGTCGAGCACGATTCGCCAGCGGCGGATCTCCGGCGATGGCCTTGTAGCCGAGATCGGTGGTCACCGTCAGTTGATCCGGGTGACGATCGACGACCTGACACAGCACCATGGCCGCCCACCGATAGGGCTGGTCGCTCATGCGTCCCGTGCCGTTGAGATCCCAGTAGATGACGGTGCCGGGTGAACCGTGGAATCCCTCGGCCCGTGCGTAAGTGGCATACGAGAAGGAACCCCCGCCGACGATACGCGGCACGGACATGCCTTGTTCTTCGAGGCGGCCCTTGAGCGTTTTCAGATCATCCACGTGGCGCTGGGCCGCCGCATTCCGCGCACTCGGATCGCGAAAGTGCTCGTGGCCATCGTAGACGTGCAGACCTCCGCAGATCAGCGACGGCGCGGCATGGATGGCGCTATAGAGTGCCGTCGCTTCCTCGTCCAATCCGGCACCGGTTCGGTGCATCCCGACGTCGAGATCGACCATCACCGCCAGCTTCTGCGAACGATTCTGGGCGATCTGTGCCAGCACATCCACATGGCGTGGATCGCCGACGGCGGCATAGACCTTGCGATCGTCATACGTGGCGCTGATGTCGGCGAAACGCTCCACTTTGCGCCGCTGTACCATGGGGTAGGCGAGAATCGCCTCGGGAGCACCCGCTTCGAGGGCCATCTCGAGTTCGCGCAGGGTCGCACACTTGAAGCCGGCAATGCCTACAGCCAGCTGCTTGCGGGCGATCGCTTCAGATTTGTGCGTCTTCACGTGGACCATCAGGTTCGCCGCACCGCCGACCATGTCACAGAGTGCGGCGATGTTGTGGTCGACCATCTCCTCGAAGACAACCATAGCCGGTGTTTCGAGACCATCGGGGTCGGCGATTCGGTAGGGATCCTGCTCGATCATAAGGGGTGATGTCCGACGAATATGAATCAGGATTCAGGGAGGCGTTTATTGCGTAAGCTGTTGAAATTACAACGGCTGGCCCCCTGCGGCAATGCGCCGAGCCTCTCGAGCACCGTCGCCCGAAACCGATTGTGCCGAGGCGTGAGGCCCCAGACTCAAGGCGGTACGTCCAATCAGCGACTCCAGGCGCGTACCAGAGGACCTGCGCCGCCATAGACGGGATCTGTGGAAGGCATCGGCACCTGCTGCTGACGTGCCAGCGCCATGTCGCGCTCCGCCGCCGAATCACGGCACAGATCCGGAGACTCACCCTCAGGATAGGCGCCGATCACCAGCAGATCGTTGCTGGATCCGAGATTGAAGTGACTCACCCCCGCAGGAATGACGACGGCGTCTCCCGTCTTCAACTCCAGCGCTTCGCCGCGGGGGCCACCGAATTCGACATGGGCGTGACCGGAAGCGATCCCGAACACCTCGTGCACATTGCTGTGATAGTGACGAAAGGCGTAGATCCCATTGCGCCAGGACCCTTCCCAGCCGTGGGCAGCAAAGAGGGTTTCGAATCCGATGGCCAGGTCAGTACCACCCACTTCGACAGCGGTCTGATACGCCAACAGGGGCAGCAGACTGTTGGGAAAGGTGCCGTCATCCGGCAGTTTGTACGGCGTGACCCGCTCGGGCACTATGGGCACGGCGTTTATGGAATCCTCCACGTGGGAATCTCGGCGTGGAGCACTTCGCGCAGTCCGTCGGCGATGGCCGGTTTCGCCACGGCCACATCCTCCCATGGATCTTCCTGCAGGTCGTAGAGAGCCGATTCTCCGTCGCGGAACGAGACCAGCTTGTAGCGGCCATCGTAGACGATGCGAAATTCGTGCAACCCGGAAACGACCGCATCGCGATGAGACGACGTCGCTCCTTCGAGCAGCGGCCGCAACGTCTGTCCTTCCATTTCGGGCAGCTGGACCGCTCCTCCCCAATCGAGAAAACTCGCCGTCAGATCGTGCAACACCACCGGCAGGTCGCAAACTGCGCCCTGACGCACATCGGGCCCGGTGACGATGAGCGGCACTCCCGACGAAGGCTGATGCCAGGTGCTTTTTCCCCAGCGCCCGTGGTCGCCCAACATCTCCCCGTGGTCGGAGGCGTACACGATGATCGTTTGGTCCAACTCGCCGCGCCTTTCCACCTCGTCGAGGAACCGCCCCACGTGGTCGTCGATGTTCTCGATCATGGCCGCGTAGTTCTGGCGATTGCGCAGCAGGCCCTCGCGATCGGGTTCGTCGTTTGCGTGGGGTTCAGGAAAATCGACGTCCTCCCATCTCTGGCGCATCGAAGCGGTCACATCCATCGGATTGTGCGGGCCCGTGAAATTGATGACCAGGTGCCAGGGTTGGTCTCGGGGAAAGTCCCGCAGAAACTTCATACCATTGTGGGCGACCCAGTTGTCGCAGTAAGCGTCATCGGGCAGCACCGTCGTGTAGGCCCCCATGGTCTCTTTGATGCGAGTGTGCTCCTCTACGTAGGCATCGGCCAGTCCACGCTGCTGCAGCATGGCCAGGTATGGGCCACGAGGTTCGCCCAGACGGCGGTAGCTGCCGCTGCCATCGAACTTACCCTCGTTGTCGATGCCCTCGGTGAAGCCCCAGGCATCCAGATCTCGAGATCCGTCCAATTCCCACCACAGATTCTCAGGATCTCCGAGTCCCTTGTGCAGGTCGAACTTTCCCACCCCCGCGACGCGGTATCCGGCATCTCGCAGTCGCTGGTAGTACGTCGCCTGATCCAGGGGATAGTTGACATCGTTGCCCAGCACGCCACACCGATCGTAGCTGCGCCCGGAAGCCAGGCAGGCCCGCGATGGTGCACACAGAGGTGAACTGCATACCGCGTTGGTGAACCGCACGCCTCGCTCTGCGAGTCTATCGATATGCGGCGTTCGCAGTGCTAGCTGAGGGCTCGTGCACCTGAGCCAGTCAGGTCGATGCTGATCGGGAAACAGGAACAGGAGATTCGGGGCTCGATCCATGCGATAGTGCCCTGTTAAGGCCCGAAGTGAAAGGCAAAGGAAAGCCAGGGAATCAGGAATCCTCTTGACAACGCATTGCCGACAAGAATCACCCCGAGGTCAACGGCCAGACGATCGGAGAAGAAGCGCAGGGCCAGCCCAAAGGGCTGCAGGCCAAACTCGACACCCTCTCCCGTGATGAGCCATGATTTCGGATACGAGAGCCGTATGCTTCCCGAGACGTTCGTGAAAACCGATCCCGATGATCGGCCCATCGAGGAATCGTGTTGGATCCTGGTCGGCCTTCGCCCATCCGATGCCGAGACCGAGCGTCATCGACCGATCGGCGTCGCCGTGGGAGGCCATGACGAAGCCGATGCCCGCAGCGCCCTCTGCCCCGACGAAGCCAATGAGACTCCCCGCTGTGATGGAGGTTCGCGAGGACAGATGCCGCCCAGCAGAGATACGTTGTCGGTGATCCCATAGGCGACGGCGGGAAACAGCACGTAGTGATCGGAGAGGTATCCATCTCCCTCGGCCAGGGGCCTGCCTGTAGGTGCCAGCATCAACCGGGAGTAGGACGGATCGGAGGTGCTCGGAGCAGACGCACCGATGTCGAGAATCTGCCTTCGGGCGACGGCCCCCAGGGGGATCACCATACGAACGCCAAGGTCGGTCGTGACGATGAGAGAGTCTCCCTCTTCGACGATGAACCGTGCCTTCACAGATGTGCCATCGCGCAGTTCCACAAGGACTGTGGAGTTGTCCTCGCCGAACGTCGCCGTGGTGAACAGGACGCACAGCAAAACGGCCCACCTGCCAAACCCGTATTCCTTCGAGAGAGTCATCAGCCATCATCCATCACAAGCGGCACTGTTTGGCTCCCCACTCGTCGAAATGGGTCTTCAGATCAGGATTCTGCTGGATGTAGTCTTTCATCTCCACAACGGCATTCTCCACCAGTTGAATCGAGTGTCCCCCGTCGATCGGCAGCACGACACCCGTGATGAAACTGGCCTCGGGAGAACACAGAAACGCGACGCCGTTGGCCACATCCTGAGGAAGACCCGTGCGGCGAACGGGATACTGCAACTCGAAGAGTCGGTATCCTGCGGGATTGCTCATCTGCTCCCACAGCTTTTGCAATTTCTCCGTGATGATGTGTCCCGGTGCGATCGCATTCACCGTAATGCCTGTGGGCCCGTAGTCAATCGCCATCTGCTTTGTCAGTCCAATGACCGCTGCTTTGCCGGCATCGTAGGCGGGGACACCAGCTGCCTGCAGCAAGCCGTGGATCGAGGACATGTTGACGATGCGCCCTACCTCCATCGGTGGAGGCGGCCCTTCGTGAAGCCCGTACTCGGCGTAGGGTGCTGGATCGAAGCCGGGAGCCGGGCCGGATGCCTGCATGGCGGGCACGGCGTACTTGGCGCCAAGGAACACCGCGTCGAGCAGCACGCTCAGTGCGCCCCGCCAGGACTCGAAATCGATGTCGGTCACACCGCCGCCGAAACTCCCCTCTCCCACGGGAAAGGCATTCTGCACGAGGATGTCGAGACGTCCGTATCGGTCGCCTGCCGCTGCGACCATGCCGATCGCCGTCTCCGATTTCGTCACATCACCCACGAAGAGGCTGGCTATTCCACCCTCTGCGTCGATACGACGCACATTCTCTGCTGCCAGCTCCTCTGCGAGGTCGACGATGAGGACACTCGCCCCGTCCTCGGCCAGCCGTCTCGCCGTCGCCCCCCCGATCCCCTGTGCGCCACCGGTTACGATTGCCACGCGACCTTCAAGTCGATTGCTCATGGTTCTTCTCTTTGCAGGTCTTTGGAGGGTCTACATGTTCGTTGCCACAACACAACCACGTACTAGGTGGCCACGCAAACGCAGGCGATCTCAGCGGATGAAATGGGCCAGACCGGCCGAGACCTGCCATCCACTCAGGTCGTATCTGGCCCCAGCGACCCGTGGCTGAACGCGACCCCGACGCAGCCACCTCAGATCGATCCCCCAGCGAGGCACCGGTTCGTAGGTCGCCCTGATCGCAAGGCGCCAACCCCATTCATTGTCTGTGCTCGTGCGACTCGATGATCCGGCGATGGTTCCCTTCTGCCGCAGGAAAAGCAGATCGACGCCGCGGGTCGCCTGGAAGGTCACCTTGAAGGGGTCTGCCGTAAGGCTCAGGCCAACGCCTACATCGTGCAGATCGAGATCGACGTCCGATGAATGTGTCGCGCCACCGTAATAGTCGTAGCTGGCATCAAAGACGAAACAGCACGTCGGCAGGTGGATCCCGAGGTGTGGCTGCAGGGAGGAACGCCGCTCGAACCGATCGCCCGTCTGTGGCACGAGGGTTGGATCCCACGCAGTCCCAGGATCAACACGGGCTCTGCCCACGAACCAGTGATCGTGAAACCCGACACCAGCAGCAGACAAGCAATGTGGGGACAAAACATCATCGGGATGTGAATCCTCATCAGTAGAGCAACGACGTGCCGGGTGCGGGCAGCACCCACTGTCGGTCCTGAACACCGGCATCGCGCAGATGGCGAATGAAATCCACCGGATTCGTATAGGGGACGGAGAAGATGTGAGCCGGGTCCTGCGAATACGTGTGGAAGAAGTCCTCCCAGTGGATCAGCATCCAGTGTCAGGGGGCCAGGACCTCGTCGATTCGTTCGATGAACCGAGACTGACCGATGAGATTCGTGGAGGCCACCGTCAGAATCGCCAGGTCGATCTCCCCGTCACCCGGATGCTGCCAGTCCTCTGGGATGTGCACCGCATCCTGGTAGTAGATGCGGAAGGGCCGACTACCCGCAGGGCCGTGCAGTTCGATCACCCAGGCGAGGGGTTCACCCAGGCGCCAGTGACGCGAACGGCCGGGCAGGTGATCGAGGGGTTCCTCCACCGTCCAGGGAGACACCATCGCCTTGAGGCCACTCGGATTCGGCGGAAAAGCGACATTGGGCGCGTGGGACGAGTCGATGGGCAGGAAACAGATCTTTCCTCCATGCGACGCGTGATAGACTCCTGGAGAGCTGGCTGTTCGGCGACCGGCCTCCACGTCGACGGTCGACGGTTGCGGATGCGCGCCGTGCAGCAGATTGCGCATCGACCGGTTGCCGAAGATCTGCGTATGTCGACCGCGGCCCGCCCATAGATAGGGCAGATCCAGGAGGTGGTCGTAGTGCGCGTGCCCCACGAGAATCGCCTGCACGTCATCGAGGGCCGGCAGGTATTGGTCGACGAGGTTGTTGCGTGGCGCCAGACACCACAGGCCAACTCGAAAGAGAGAATTGTTGGCGAAGTAAGGCGCGCTGAGGATCGCGGCCCCATTCCGCTCGATCAGAAGTCCACCCGTGCCCAGGTAGGTGACGTGAACGCCAGCCGGTGCAGGTACCTCTGGCTGCGCTCGGTACCTCGCGTGTCCATCGGCGGTGACGAGGTGGGCCCCTAGCAGACGCAGATCCGCGGCCCGCTGCCGCTGCAGCAGCACCTGGGTGAGCCCGGCGTCAGCGACCGAGGGACACATCAGCAAAAGACCGAAAATGGCGAGGCATCTGGTCATGTGTATTAGCAACACAATCCGGTGATCCTTCGCATAACGAAGATCCTTCGCACAGCGAAACCTGTGCTGGCCCGGGATGTCAGCGCGTTCTATCTTGCCCCCCGCCCAAGACCCAGCCACCTACTTCTGACTTCTGGAGAGCCACCCCCCATGCGCAAGCTTGGCTGCATGTCCCTCAGCTACAAAGATGAATTCGCCGCCGGCACCCTCGATCTCGAGGGTTTTATCGATCGTGCCCGCGAGCTGAATCTCGACGGCATCGACCTGCATACGCGAGCCTTTGCCTCTGAAGATCCGGAGTATCTGCGTTCGATCCGTATGCGTGCCCTGAAAAATGGCATCGCCCTCTCCTATATCGGGGTCAGTTCGAATTTTGGCGTCCCTGCCGGAGAGAAGCTGGACGAGCAGGTCACCACCGCCAAACACTGGATCGACATTGCCCACTTCATGGGGATCCCCCTGGTGCGCGTCTTCGCCGCCTGGATTCCCGAGGGTGACACCGAAGAAGCGGTCTGGGCGCGAATGATGCCGTGTCTGAAGGAGGTCGCCAGCTATGGCCAGGAGAAAGGTGTCGTTGTGGGGCTGCACAATCACAACCACGGTTGTGTCACACGCACCGGCAAAGACGTGCGTCGCATCATCGACGAGGTCGACAACCCCTACTTCTCCCACATCCTCGACACGGGTCAGTATGTCGGTTCCCCCGGCGCCTCGGGACAGCGTGGCAAGGAAGATCCGTCCCTCAATTTCTACGGGTCCATCGAAGAGACGGCGCCGCTGGCCGTACATGTGCGCTGCAAGATCTATCGGATCGAATCCGGTGTCGAAGAGTGGCTCGACTATCCGCGAATCCTCAAGATCCTCGAAGGCGTCGACTTCAATGGTTGGTGTTCGATCGTCTATGAAGGCCAGGACGTGGAAGCCGAGGCGACGGCCGTGCCCAAGGCTGTGTCCTACCTGCGGAGCCTGTTGAACAGCTGATACGATGATCCGACCCTGTCAGGCTGAAGACGTCGACGCCATCAAGCAGATCGGTAACCGTGCATGGCAACCGATCTACGATATGTACGCCGAAACGTTTGGGGACGAACTCTTCGGGCACGTGGTCCCGGACCGGCATTCATCAAAGGGCGAGCAGATCCAGTCCCAATGGGATCACCGACCCGACTGCATCTACGTCTGTGAAGTAGAAGGCACGATCGTGGGATTCGTCACCTTCTATCTCGATCGAGATTCAGGAATCGGCACGATCGGTAACAATGCTGTGGATCCGGAGTGCGGGCTGAAAGGGATCGGGCAGCAATTATATGCTGCCACCCTTCTGCGCTTCCGCGAGGAGGGACTTTCCTTTGCCAAGGTTGGCACCGGCCTGGATGATGCCCACGCACCGGCGCGACGTGCCTACGAACGGGCTGGCTTTGACATCCGCCATGAGGATGTGACGTACTTCATGAAGCTCTAGCCGACCTGGCGCGATCCTACCACGAATCCATGACCGCCTCGATCGTCAGATCGACGGGCATCTTTTCGAAGCGATAACTCATCGGGCCAGACTGATATCCAGGGACATATTCCTCGCCCTCGGGTGATTTCATCTGCTCATCGAGCCAGGCGAAGCGCACCCACAGGTCTGACAGCTCTTCCGTCGAGAAACGCCCACGCAGCTGTGTGTCCTGTGTGAAATCCCCCCCATAGCCCGGCCGCTCGGGATGGGCGTCAAAACACAGCTTGTGGCTGAGCTTCGACAGCAGAATCACAGTGACGATGCGCATTCGCTCTCCCGGGTGCAGCTGAGCGATCCCTTCGACGAAAGCTCCTCGATCCTGCTTGATCGCAGCACGCAGTGTGCCTTCGATACGGTCGCACTCCTGTAGATAGAGCCGTTCGTGGTTCGCCCAGGCCTGCTGCGCCCCGGGCGTCATGAAAGACGTTGGATCACCACGGCGATGTTGACCGCCGGCGTAGGGGAACTGCTTCCCGCCAAGAGAGCGAAAGCCAAAGTGAACCGTCCGCCGCAGGGTCGGACTGTAGCTGGACCCCCAGTGCAGGATCAGATTGGTGTAGACCACACCATCTCCCGCCTTCAATTCGACCTGTTTCGCCTCCGGCAGAGGACGCCGTGGATCCTCAGCGAGAGCGGCATTCTCTTCGTCCGTATTCGGCCGCGCGTGGCTTCCCGGCACCACCCACAACACGTTGTCGTCGTAGAGGGGCAGGTTCCACTGTAGATACCCCGCGCCATTGGCCAGCAGGTCTTGCTGAAGTCCGACGATCGGCGCCTGGTCGATGGGGTGAATGTCTCGATGCCAGGCGGCAGGACCGTGATCTTTCTGCGGACTGCACATCATCATGAACTGCGTCGGCGCCACATCGGGGGCTTGCATGATCTGTCGACTCAGTTCAAGTGGTGCCCCAAGGATCATCTCCACCGCGCGGGCAGATTCGGCATCGTCGACCAGGCCATCGTAAGTAACCAGACGAGGTTGAGCGCCCGTCGCCCATGCACCGTCGGGTGGGTCATCGAGCCCGGCCGCCTCCCGCCAGATCTTGCGCTGCCGGTCGACGAGTCCTTCGAAACTGCGACGGATCGAGTCCAGTTCGTCGGGCGAGATCACGCCACGTACGATGACGAAGCCATCCTCATGAAGCTGCTGTTTCGGCGTCATGATACAGTGTTCTGGCAGGCCGATTCGCCACCCGCTTCGTCCGCCTCCCAGATCGGGCCCGATTCCGTCTGCTTCCACAGCCGGTCGAAGGCTGCGGGGTCGTCATCGCCCTCCCAGAAGTCTGTGATCACTTCATTCACGTAGGATGGAGGTGGTCCAGGGACGCCGAACTGGTGGAGGCGCTCGTAGTATCGCATGTCGTCCTGGTGCCCCGGCAGACCGGGATCGTATCGCAGGTAGATCGTTGGGCCCCCAGCGTGGCGGATGCGAACCAGACTCGGCGGCGGATCGGTGATCGGCACCTGGCATCGCTCGAGTCGGTCGCGGTCCAGTTCGATGCCGAGACCGGGACCCACCGGCACCTGCACACTGCCACCGATGACCGGCATCGTCTGCGTCGTCACATCTTCCTTCCACAGATGGCAGAGATTCACGTGGTCGATCGTCGCCATCCGTACGACAGCCACCTCGTGCGCGAGAAAAGCCTGGTTGATCGTCCCCCCTGCCTGCTGATACATGATCGGTGTATCCGTCAGCTCGGCAACACCGGCCAGCTTCAGCCCCGAGCCGATGGGGGCGTGACCCGCCATGTAGCCGTCCACGAGGCCCTTGATCATGAACTCCGGTGGCCCGTGATGGACGATCACCGGCAGTCGGCACTGTTCGCGGAGCATCCGCCAACCGTCCTCATCGGATGCGCGTACCACGTCTTCGAACCGCCCCGACACCGAGAAGGCCTCCAATCGGGCCAGAATGGGGCGCATCGTGTAGTAGTCGGAGTTGGCATTGAAGTCGTAGTGAATCTTGAACCACGGCGGCGCTGCGGCCTGCATCGCTTCGGCCTGATCGACGACGTTCTGCACTTCGTCGACGTGATACTTCATCCACCGATATCCACGAGCTGCTGCCTGCCGAACCTCTTCGGCCATGGCTGCCGGTTCCTGTGAGACCGTCCACGCCGACACGGGAATCCAGGAACGCACCTTTGGCCCCATCAGCTTCCACGCCGGTAGGCCAAGGTGTTTTCCCATCAGATCGTACGTGGCCATGTTCAAACCCAGATCTGTGTGTGCATTGACCCCATCGAAAGGATCGCTACCGACACACTTGTCCCGCAGAGTGTCTTCGTCGTGCCCGTGTCCGACCGATTCACCGATGCCCTGCAGACCTGTGTCCGTGTGCAAGACATAGATGGTCCGACGCTGGATCAGCGGGCCGTGGTAGCGCTGTAGCGTGTGGTTGTTGAAATCTTGATAGGTGGGACGGATCGAGTGGGACTCGACATCGGTGATGCGCATTCGTCACTCTCCACAGAAAGAGCAGGTCGATTCGGTCGGTCTATGTCAACGCGTCGCCGCGAGTTTGGCCGTGTCGTCGACCATCGCTTTCCAGGCCTCGACACTGTAGTTCGGTCCGGCGGCGAAGGGCGGTGTCTCGATACACATGGTGCCGTCGTAGCCGCGCTCGGCCGCCTTGCGGAACACCGTCGCCCAGTCCACGCGGCCGTGACCCGGTGCCAGATGGGAATCGCGATCACCGGCATTGTCGGCCAGATGATAGGCCACCATCCGGTTGCCCATGACGTCCTGCACTTCAGGCGCCCGGTCACCGAGGGCACACAGGGCGTGCCCCGTGTCCAGACAAAAGCCGAGGCTCGGATGGTCGAAGCGCTCGAGAATCTGCCGAAAGTGGTATGGGTCGGAGCAGAAGCGCCCGCCGTCGCGCGGAAGCATGTTCTCGATGGCGATCGTGAATCCCAGAGACTCTGCGGTGGGCAGCAGCACCTCCAGACTCTTGCTGATATGACCCAGATAACGCTCCAGCCCTTCCTTGGCCACGTCATATCCTGTCGTCGTCGGATGCTGGATACCGATCGTGGAACCTACCAGCGCAGCCTTCCTCATCCAGTAGTCGATCGTCGCCACCGCCGCCTCTCGCTGCGTGTTGTAGAAGGAGGCGATGCCGTCAGCCGCGGTAAAAGGCAGATGGAAGGTCGTGAGTTTCAGCCCTGCATCCTCGAACGTGCGCCGATAAGCCTCGACCTCAGCATCTGTCAGCCGATCCAGCAGAGGTGGTGCCGCCTCGATCCCCGACAGACCCGCCGCCAAACAGATATCTCGGATTTCTTCGGCAGATTTCCCCACGAAGGTGAAACCCGTCGTCGTATAAGACCAGGCAACTGTCATGATCGTCGATCTTTCGGTAGAATCGGAACGCCACGAGAGGCGGCATATCTAGAGATTTTCGGCGCCCGACCGCAACTAGCGGCTCCCGAGTCGAACCGAAGCCCGAAGCGTGCGTGCTCGGACCGGAAGCGACCGAAGAGAGACTCCTACTTGATCAGAGCCCGCCACACCTTCTTGAAGCCCACGATCGTCTCCTCCACATCTTCATCGCTGTACCGCTCATCGACGGGCAGGCGTACGACGGTGTCTTGCAGCAAATCGACATTCGGACAGGAATCAGCGTCGTATTCCACGTCACGCCAGAAGGCGGGCACTTCATCGGTGAGCGGATAGTAGCGCTTCGTCCTCACCAGCTCAGTACGGAGGATGTTGTTGGCCGGCGACATCCCCGTACTGATCGAGAGACCTTCTGCTCTCAGCGCCTTCACCAGGTCGTCTCGACTCACTTCGCTTCCGGTGTAGCGCCCAGCAATGGGCCACCAGGAAGGTTCCCCCCCATCGACGATCTGCGGAAGAGTAAACGCCTCCAGATCACTCAGCTCCCCGTGGTAACGCGACGCGATGGCTCGGCGTCGAGCGACCAGGACGGGCAACTTGGCCAGTTGGGCTCGACCTACGGCGGCGTGCAGCCCGTTGGCTCGATAGTTCAGAGCAAAGAAGGGTATCGGCTGCCCCCCACGCCCCACCGAACCATCCCGGAGATAGGTCTTGTCGCGAAACAGGCTCGCAATACGACCCGTCTCTGCATCGTTGGTCGCGACGAATCCACCGTCGCCGGTAGTCATCTGCTTCGACTCGTTCATGCTGAACCCGGCCGCATCTCCGATCGACCCGAGCATCTTGCCCTTGAAGGTGCCTCCATGGGCCTGGGCGCAATCCTCGAGGATCTTCACACCCTTCTCGGCACCGATCGCCATGAAGGCATCCATATCACAGGGCATTCCTGACATGTGGACGGTGATGATCACCTTCGTGCGGGATGAGATCCGTGAACGAGCCGACTTGGGATCGATGAGTCGCGTATCGATGTCGATGTCGGCGAAAATGGGTACCGCGTGCAGGGCGAGGATGGCCGCCACTGTGCCGATGTCCGTCATCGGCGTCGTGATCACTTCGTCACCCTCTGATACACCGAGAGCGCACAAAGCCGTGTGCAGGGCGGCCGTTCCCGACGTGACGGTCACGATGTGCTGCACGCCGAAGAAAGAGACCAGCTCCCCCTCGAATTCTTCGACGATGCCACCGGGCCCCATGAGTTTTCCACTGTCGAGGGCTTTGCGGAGTTCAATGATCTCCTCTTCGCCATACCGATTCGTCGAGGTGTACGGTGTCGATTTGGCCTTGGTTCCACCGTGGAGGGCGAGTGATTCAGACATCTGTTGTGACTCCGATCGAGAAGTGTTTCGGCATGGCATTCTGTGGAGAATCGCCGGATGCGGTCATTTCAGGTAATAACGCTTACGAGGGGCGGCGGCGCTCCTTCGACCTGAGAGATGGATTCGATCGTCTCGTGGTGGGGGACTCGATCGATGTCGACGTCGACGCGGCCACACCAGACCAGAGTCGCTTGCGACCGGCGTGGAAGGGATCGAATCTCCTGAGCCTCGGTTATGCCTTCATGATGCTCATACCCGCCATGTTTCTGGCCATGAGCTTCGAGCCTGCGCGGCGCGTTCTGGAGCATATCTCGGGCGCGGATGGCGTGCCCTGGCGCTGGGGTGTTTGCGCCCTGGGACTGTTCTTCGTGCTCACGGCACTGAGTGTCCAGTCCGAACAGGTGCGCGCCGTACCGATGATGGATCGAGCCGAGGCGACGCTCATCGACCGCCAGCGCGATGTACTGAGCCCGCACGTGGCGTTCACGACGATAACCTACTCACTACACCTATCGCGGCGTTCGTCACGAAGGTACATTTCGCACCGGTGATCGGGGCGCCCTCTTGTATGCCGACCACCCGCCGGAGGGACAGATCAGGATCTACGTCGACGAACAGGACCCTCGGATTTCTGTGGCGTATCTCGAGTCAGGCGCCGTGATCCTGAGTTGCGTGCTCCTTTCCCTGGGTGTGCTGATCATGCTGTTCAGTTACCCCGTCAGTTGGCGCCTGTTGGGAATGGTGATTCAGCGTGTCCTGGATCGCCGGATTGCCAGAGGCCGGACACAGAGCGCCATTCCGTAACACAACACATATCTGTAGCCTGTTTTGAGGAGAATTCATGGGTGCCATTGCCCTGTTCGACTGGATCGTCATCCTCGTCTACCTGTTGGGGATCACAGGACTCGGACTTTGGGCGTCCAAAAAGGTCCACAGCTCGACGAGCCTCTTCATTGGCGACCGTCAGTTCGGCAAGTGGATGATGACATTCCACTCCTTTGGCACGGGGACACATTCCGATCAGGCCGTGGGTGTCGCGGCGAAGGCCTATACCACGGGCGCTTCCGGCATCTGGTATCAGTGGCTCTGGCTTTTCGTGACCCCCTTCTACTGGCTGATTGCGCCGATCTTTCGCCGCATGCGCGCCGTCACGGTCGGTGAGTACTTCGAGGTCCGATACGGATCCAGCGTGGCCGTGCTCTTCGCCGCCGTCGGTATGCTGCAGCTTATGTTCAGCATCGGCTTGATGCTGAAGGGTTCCAGCGCCATGATCGGCGCCATCAGCGGTGGGCAGATCAATCCGGAGCTGGCCATCGGTGCCATGACCATCATGTTCGTCACCTACGGTGTCGTCGGGGGCCTCAGCGCAGCGATCATTACCGACTTTGTCCAGGGCGTGATGACGATCGTGCTCTCCTTCCTCCTGCTTCCCTTTGCTCTCGATGCCGTCGGTGGCTTACAGGGGCTGAGGACGTCGATCGAGGATCCCACATTCTTCGAACTCGTCGCACCGGGTGAGATTGGTGTCTTCTTCGTCGCCGTCATCGCGTTCAATGCCCTGATCGGTTGGGGCTGCCAACCCACCTCCATGGGCATGTGCGCAGCAGGAAAGTCGGAGATGGAAGGACGCGTCGGTGTGACGGCGGGAGTGCTGATCAAACGAGTCTGTACAATCGCCTGGGTGCTAACGGGCCTGTGTGCGGTGGCCCTATACAAAGGGCAGACGCTGGATGTTGATCATGTCTACGGCCAGATGGCCCACGATCTATTTCCCATCATTGGTCCGGGCCTGATCGGGCTTTTCCTGGCTTCCATGCTGGCCTCGGTCATGAGTTCGTGCGACTCGTTGATGATCGCTTCATCTGCTCTGTTCACACAGAACATCTATCGCAAGCTCATCGCTCCGGAACAATCAGAGACGCACTTTCTCTGGGTAGGACGGATCGCGTCGTTTGGCATTGTGCTTGTGGGCGTCTTGTTCGCGTTCTCGATTGAGAACGTCGTGTCGGGCCTGGAGACCTTCTGGAAACTCGCCGCCATGATGGGTGTGGCCTTCTGGATCGGCCTATTCTGGCGTCGCGCCACCCCAGCCGGTGCATGGGCCGGCACACTCGTCAGCTTCGCAACACTGCTTCTGGCGGGCCAGATCGAGTGGCTCGGATGGGACTTTGATGCGCAGTTCGCCCATCACCTGCCCGGTTTCATGCTGTGGGAGGGGAAGCTCTATTTGCCATGGCAGATGATCATGTATCTGACCACGGGTTTGATCGCCTTCATCATGGTCAGCCTCAAGACTGCGCCCATGGCATCAGAATCTCTCGACAGATTCTACGCCTGTCTGCGAACACCCATTCAGCCCTGGGAGACGGAGACGACAGCCTTCACCTTGCCCGAGGGGCTTGCACCAGAGCCACGACGCTCCCTCGTCGACCACCCGGACTTTGAGATTCCCCGGCCGTCCGTGATCGGCATGTTGGGCTTCTTCGGTGCGTGGATCGCCGTGGGTGTGTTGATGGCATCGTTCATCTGGTTGCTGAAAGCCTGAAAATCGAGATGATTCTCGAGTCGTGACCTTCACACGCCGGCAGGTACGAGCACGGCGTTCACGCCAAGGTCGTTGTATTTCTGCTTCTGGTCGAAGCTCGTACGCAGACAGACACCCGTGTCGGTCCCCTCGACGGCATCGACGACGTAGCGCACACAGTCGTCGAGGGTTTTCAGCGTGGCGTGGGGATTGTGATACAGATTCGCCGTCAGGTCTGTTGGGCCAAAGGCGATACAGTCGAGACCCGGACGGGCTAGCTCGCTGCTGCTGGTCACCGCTGCCACGGATTCAACCTGACACCAGAGCACACCGTGATCGTTCCACCAGGCACCGTACTCCTCCCAGGAGGATCTCTCGCCAACACCCACGCGATTCGCGCCGCCAAAGCTCCGCATCCCCATGGGTGGATAGTAGAAACTGTCGATCGCTTCATCGACGGTGGCCACATCCTCGACCTGCGGCACCTCGATCCCTGTCGGGCCAAGATCGAGATAACGACCGATCAGGTAGGCTTCGCGCGTGTGCCGAATCCGGTAACGCACGGGCACTGAAAACTCCTGTGCGATCTGACAGTAGGCGACGAGCCGATCGTCACTGTGCGGAGAATGCTGTGAATCCGCTTGAACGAAGTCGTAGTCGCGAACATTGAGGGCCCGCTCGAAGTCTTCCCGCGTAGACCAACTGGGAAGGCTGACGCCGAGGATGTCGTCGCCATTGCGAATGCGCTGTTTGAGGCCGCGGGCCATTTCTTCCTCCGTAGACGATCATTCCGATGCTGGAAGGCGACTCTACGTGCAGGCGCCAAAATAGGACGGTCTCAACCCACCAGCAATGACCACGGAATCAAGCACTACGATCTCGCTTCGAAGCTGTCCAGCCACCCTTCGAGGGTGTACTGAGGGTTGCCGATCTCGTCCGGTCGGAGGCAGGCCAGGTCATGAGGAATGTGCTTCAGGCCCAGATCAGGAAGGGTCGCACCCCGTTGATGTAGCGGTGTTCCGTAGAGTTTCTCCAGCTCGATGCCTTGTCCGTCACACCACTGCCCGGAGTTCACCGTGGGTAACTCCCGGATCTGCTCGAGGGTCCAACCCGGTGTTCCGAGGTGACGATGGATCCATTCGAGGGCGACCTTGTAACCATGGTAGGGACGGTGCCCCCCGTCGGGCTCAAACCAGCAAGCCAGGCGACCATCATCAAAGTTTGGCGAGGCATCGGCCAAGGCTCGTTGGGTTCCCTCCCAAGCGGTGCCATCGCCCTCTCGGTCGATGATCGTGTCCGCGTCTCCGTTCAGGAACAAGACCGCACAGTGTGGCGCCGCCAGGGACAGGAACTCTGGCCAGTCGCATCGTTCGCGCAATCGCTGATTGGGAATTCTCGTGCAGAACTTGCCGGTCTGCGTCATGTAGTCAGAGACTGCCCACCCCGACACGAGGGCCAGCTTCAAGCGCGTGTCCAGGGCCAGCATCCACGTGGCCTTTGCCCCACCAAGTGAATTGCCGGCCACACCGATCCGATCGGCATCGATGTCGCTTCGGCTTTGCAGGAAGTCAATTCCGCGCATCGTGTCGAACACCAACTTGCCCATGATCAGCCGTCCCGCCTGATCCGCCGCATCGTGCACGGGCTCAGGGTCGTGGGCACGGGTCCCCATCCCACCTGAGATGTGGCGTTCCTCCTCGCCGACGGGATCCAGCACGAGGCACGCGATACCCAGCCTCGCGTAGAGTTGTCCCACGTAGACGAACTGCCACTGACTCTTGCTGCCGCCGTGCCCGCAGGTGATCACCACGGCGGGCATCTTCTGGCTTGACGCCCTCGGCCGATAGAGGACCGACGGAACACGAGACCCTGGCTCGCTCGTCCAGATCCACTTCTCGATCACAATGCCTTCACGCTCGATCGTGCCGCGCGCATCAGGCGCCAGATCGCACCGCTCCGAAGGGATCCCGAGCAGGTCGGTCAGATCCTGGCGAAGGCCATCGCCCCGCGTGCGCTCGTTCGGTTCAACCATGCCCCTACCATCTCAATAGAACAGCGTCGGTGGTTCACCTGTATTCACATCCAGCGTCGGTCCGTCGGGCTCGACGCCGTCTTCGATCAATACATCCCAATAGGGATCGCGCGCCTCCCGCAGCATCTCCACGAGGCGACGACGCATCGCCACACACTGATCCGGATTCGAGGCCGCCAGATTCACACGCTCGAAGGGGTCTTCCTGCAGATCGTACATCCGTTCTGTTCGATCTTCGAGGAAGGTGTACTTCCAGCGGTCATTGACCAGGGCTCGCCAGTCGGGCATACCCAGATTCCATCGCGGGGAGCCTTGCATTTCGAGCAGTACATCTTCGGGTGCCGAGAAGGATCCCTCGCCGGTGATCGCCGGTGCAAAGTCGGTCCCCTGACTCCAGCGCGGCGCCGGTTCGTCGATCAGACCCAACGTCGTGGCCAACAGGTCGACGAGACTGAACATGCCGTCATCGATCACGCCTCGCGCCGAAATGTGTCCGGGCCGATGAAAGATCGCCGGAATCCGCACCGACTCTTCGTGACAGTGTTCCTTGGTGTTGAAGCGACCGTGACTCCCCATGTAGTCGCCGTGATCGGAGAAATACACGGTGAGCACATCTTCGAAGCCCTTCACCCCCCCGAGCGTCTCCATGAGTCGACCGATGTTCCAGTCGAGATTCTCAATCATGGCGTAGTAGGTGGCGAGGTGTTTTCGCATGTCATCGCCACCGATGAAGTTGTCCCGCACCTCGAGACCGTGGAGATCGAATCGTTCCCAGCGTTCGGGCACGATCAGCGGGAAGTGCGGCGGCGTTACCGACAACACGAAAAACAGAGGTTCGTCGGAATCGTAGTTGCGCAGGTAGTCGATCGCCCTGTCCGTCAACGCATCGGTTTCATACCCCTCCAGCGGCGTGGGATCGATGTTGTCCCCTTCGTAGATCGAACTGTTGAAATGCTGGTTCAGATTCTCGAAACCGAACCAGTCTTCGAACCCGGCACGATGTGCCTCGGGCGTTCGATTGCGTGAGCCGCCACTGAATCGCCCCGTGTCATCCTCCTCGACCGAAGGAGGCACTTGATTGCGCACGATGCCGCAATGCCACTTGCCGAAATAAGCCGTGCGATAGCCCTGCTTCCTCAATTCGGTCGCGATGCTGGGCGCCGTCGGCTTGAACACGTCGAAGAACCCCTGCACCGCGCCTGCATGGGCGTGACGACCAGTGAAGATCGTGCCGCGTGAGGGCGTGCAGATCGGGCAGTTGGCATACGCGCGATCGAAGCTCACGCCCTCCGACGCGAGCCGATCCATCCACGGCGTCTGCACATTCGGATCGCCTGCATGGCCCATCGCCTGACCGCGATGCTCATCGGAGAGGATGTAAAGGATGTGGGGCCGAGCACTCATTGGAGCTTCAGCTGTTGGCGGTAGGACTCGTGCCCAAGATCGTTCAACTGCCAGTAGGGCAGACGCATCGACGCCAGCAACTGCCCCTCACCTCCGTCGTTGTCTCGCCACTGCAGGATTCTGTGTGGATACGCCGCATCCACCCACATGGTCACTTCCCGATTCAGATAGTCCCACGTCCAGGGAATGGCGGAGTACGTCGTGCCGTCGAGATCGATCGATTCGGGCGCTCCCTTTCGGATCGTCGCTTTGACGAGAGCCCGCGGCTTGTGTTGCATGCGGAACTGCCACAACTCGGGCAACATCTGTACCGTGCGCGTCTCGCCTGAGGCCATGAAAAGCCCCTTGAGTTCACGGATCTCGATGGGCAGGTGATCTTCACTGACGAACCGATCCGGGCGATCAAATCGCCATCCTTGTTTGCCCTCGCGCTCGAAGTAGCTGTTGAGATCTCCGAAGATGGCGTCGTCTCGAAGTTGAACCTCTTCGAAGACGTGACCGCACCATTCCTGGGCGCTCAAGGTGACCTTGCGCGCTTCGAAGGGCGATCCCGGTTCCGACGGGCCACCTTCCACAGCACTGAAGACACTCGTCATCACCGAGTATGGGTAGATCCCGGTAAGAAACTTCAGCGTCTTGTTGAGTTTGAGAGTGTATACGCGTTCCTGCTGCGGTTGATTGGATTCTACCTTGATCAGAGACTGCCTATTGATCTCCTCCGTGACGAAGATCATGACACTGTGTCCCTCGTGTGTCTCTCCGTACCGAGGCTGCGTCACGCGATAACTCGAGAGTTCCGCGCGGCCATCACCCCAGTAGTCGTAGAAGTCCTCGTCGGCCATCACGTCGACCGTCATCAGACCCACCGTTAGGACCCGCGCGAGCATTGCGACGGGGCTTCCAATCTTCATCATCCTGCCTTCTCCTCTTCCGGCTTCTCGCACGAAGCCTCAACTGCACCGTATCCACCTCCGCCCGGAGTCTCCATGATCAGACGGTCGCCAGGGCCCACCTCGACGCCGTCGATCGCCTTCAATTCACGCACAGTGCCATCTGCGCGAATCCATCGCTGGCGGCCCGGTGCTCCCGCCTCGCCTCCATCTAAACCATGGGTTCCATGGTTTCGATGCTGGGTCAGCAACGACAGGGACATGTCCTGCAGAAACGTCAGTTCCCGCACACAACCCTCTCCCCCACACCACCGTCCTTGCCCTCCCGAATCGGTGCGAACCTCGAATCGTTCGATGCGCACCGGATAACGCCGCTCAACGATCTCCACATCGGTGATCCGCGTATTGGTCATGTGGCTATGCACGGCATCCGCGCCTGCGAATTGACGACCAGCCCCCGTGCCACCGCACACAGTCTCGTAGTAGCCAAAACTCTCGTTGCCGAAGAGCGTGTTGTTCATCGTTCCCTGGCTACCCGCCATCAGCCCAAAGGCCTTCAGCAGCGTATCCACCAGACGCTGACTCGTTTCTACGTTGCCTCCACCCACAGCCGGCGCCTCATCTGTGTCGAAGGGTGGACTCAGAATCCCGGGTGGGATCACGATCTCGACGGGTTCGAGCAGGCCTTCGTTCAGCGGCAGCGATTCCTGCACGAGCAGACGCAGAACGTAGGTCAATGCGCTGTAGACGATGGCGGGTGTCGCATTCAGATTGCCGGGATGAACGTCCCCACTGCCGCCAAAGTCGATTCGTGCAGTGTCGCCGTCCACTTCGATGGAGACTTCCAGAGGCGTACCATCATCGAGCTCTTCACGAGCGCCATACACGCCGTCGGCGAGCCGACCGAGGGCGTGGCGGACACCGGCCGCCGCTTCCTGTCGCAGGGCATCCATGTGTCCAGCGACCACGTCTTCGCCATGGTGGCGGGCTAGATCCTGAAGGGCTGCGCGGCCCCGGTGATTGGCCGCCAGCGCCGCCTCCAGATCGGCCAGGTTTTCATCGATCGCTCGAGATGGACAATCGGCAGACGCCAGAAGCGCCTCCAAATCCTCCAAGAGAACGTGTTCCTCACGCACCAGATGACGCGGTGCGATCACGACGCCTTCCTGTGCGAGGCGGGTTGCATCGGGCGGCATGGAACCTGGGCGAGTCCCACCGATCTCAGCATGATGGGCGCGGCTGGCCACCCAGGCGAGAAGTCGCCCGGTCTCACCGTGAACAGGGGTCACGAGGGTGACATCGGGCAAATGTGATCCGCCATAACCGGGATGATTGGTGATGGCCGTATCCCCTGGCTTCAGCTCGAGCGACGAAGACACTGTGCGCACACACAGTCCGAGCGCACCGAGATGTACCGGAATGTGGGGTGCATTCACCACGAGTCGACCCACTCCATCGAGGACGCCACAAGAGAAGTCGAGTCGCTCCTTCACATTCGTCGACAGCGCCGTTCGCTGCAGGGCCGTTCCCATCTCCCTGGCGATGCTTTCCAGTGCATGGGTGAACAGCGCCAGACGTACCGCCTCGGGTTGTGGAGTCCCTGCTGTCTCGGCACCGGAACGCTTGTCTGTGCATTCCAGAAGAAGACTTCCCTCATCATCTACACTCGCCGTCCACCCCGCGGCGACGAAGGTGGCACTGTGTCGCTCGAAAATCAGTCCCGGCCCCTCGATGGCGGCCTCCAGCGCCTCCCGTGGCCACGCGTCCACTTCGCACCAGCCATCGGCGGCCCATACCCGTCGCTGCTGAGGACCTGATGCGGTCGACATCGAACGCCCGACGGGAACGTCGGCAAGATCGGTCGAGGCCACGACCCGCATGGACTCAACCTCGATCGGGCGTGAGGGTGGAGCATGGCCATACAGCGACACATAGGCGTCGACGAAGGTCTCAGCGGGCGGTCCCCCATCCGCGTCGACGACGATGGTCGATTCCTGCCCCTTCAGTCGGAGATTCAACAGTCGGCGCCGCACAGCCACGAGGGACGCGGGGACTCCCTCGTTGACGATTGCGCCCTTTGACTGGGCGGCAAGCTCGTCAAACCACGTCGGCAGATCCTCTTCAATGTCACTCAGCAGCCGTAGAACCTGGCGCTCGGCAAAACGCTCGATCGCTGCGGCACCGAGCCCACGAGCCGACAGCAACCCCGCGTCGGTGGGGATCAATACACGATCGATGCCGAGACGCGAAGCGACACCACAAGCGTGTTGCCCCCCTGCGCCTCCGAAGCTGACCAGAGCGAACTGGGTGGGGTCGACACCCCGTTCCAACGACACCCGACGAATGGCCGCCGCCATGCGATCGTCGGCGATGGCGATCAGCCCGGCCAGCACTTCGTGGTCGGACGCGTCGGCTCCACCTGATCGATCGCCTCGCATCTGACGCTGCAACTGGTCCAGAGCGGCCTGAGCGGCTTCGATACTCACGGGAATCTCGAACTGTGTGGCATCGAGACGACCCAGCAGGAGGTTTGCGTCGGTGACGGTCAGAGGTCCGCCTGCACCATAACAGGCCGGACCGGGATGAGCGCCGGCGCTCTCGGGGCCGACGCGCAGCCGTCCTCCGGAATACGAGCAGATCGACCCGCCACCGGCAGCGACGGTTTCGATGGCCAACGCCGGGGCGACCAGATGAGCGTCGCCCACTCGGTGCTCGAAGTTGTAGTCGAAATCGCCATCGTAGCGCGCCACGTCCGTGCTCGTGCCGCCCATATCGAAGGTCAGAATACGCTCGAAACCGGCACGCCGGGCGGCCTCTGCGGCACCGGCCACTCCACCTGCGGGGCCACTGAGAAGACTGTCCTTCGTCCGATAGTCGGCCCGCTGCGTCAGTCCGCCGGCACTGGTCATCACATGGAGATCCTGCCCACCGAGGGCCGACTCCACGCGATCGAGGTAGGCGCCGACGACGGGCGTCAGATACGCATCGACCACGGCCGTCTGCGCCCTCGGCAGGATCTTGATCAGCGGAGCCAGCTGGGAAGAGATCGACACATTCTCCATTCCCTGCTCGATCAGGAAAGCGGCCAGGTCCAGCTCATGGGACGGATTCCGGTAGGCGTGAACCAGGGCAATGGCGGCACTGCGGACACCAGCCTCGACGAGTTTTCGTATGCGCGGTGCCAGTTGCGCGGGATCGAGCTTGCGTTGCACCTGCCCCTGCGCGTCGAGCCGTTCATCGACCTCCACGACGGCCGTATACAGGACAGCGGGCTTCTCGATCTGAAGCGCGAACAGATCGGGACGCTGCTGGTCTCCGATCAGCAGCAAATCTCCGAACCCCTTGGTAACGAAAAGCGCCGTCGGTGCGCCTTTGCGTTCGAGCAAGGCGTTGGTGCCCCGCGTCGTGGCCAGACGCATTGACATCTGTGGCAGGGGCTGATCGGCGGGCGTCTCCGTCACCACGCGGGCGGCTAGAACGGGGGCCTCCTCCCCGGTGAACAGCTCGATCGCCACCCCCGGAGACAGACCCGCAAGCGGCTCGGTGACACGCAGCCTCTTTTTCTTCGGGTCATACTCCGTGACGATGGTGTGTTCCTGCTCGCCCAGGATGCGCAGACCGAAGCCGCGACAGAAATCGGCAGCCTCCGGCCACCGAGCCACCACATCAAAGGACAGATCGTCGACAGTCGAGTCAATCCGGCCACGTAGAGCAGAGGAGGAAAGCACTTTGCAGCGACGCAGATCGCCATTCGGCGACAGCGCCAGGCAGTCGGTGAAGGTGCCGCCGGTGTCGACCCAGACCTGCCAATCGGTCATGTGACGGCGATCAGTGCGGATGCTCGGGGCGCTCGATGCGCAGAAACCACATCTCGTACAGGGGAACGACGATGCACAGAAGCATCGTGATCCCGAGCAGAGCGGAGTTGATCGGCGCGAGAATGCCGAAACCGGGTGCCCCGTAGCGAATCAGCCAGGGCTTGGCGAGATCGAGGGCGATATAGACGAAGCAGGACGAGATGACGAAGGTCTTCCATCGTTGACTCCACGCGCTCATCAGGAACAGATGTCCCGTGGTCATGAAGATGATGGGCATGATGAAGAAGTGAAAGTGCGTCGTCTCCGTGAGCTCCGTCGCTTCCTTCGGAAACTGCATGCCCTCTTCATCGCCGGCATAGTAGGCCGTCGCGCTCTCTGTATCGAGGCCGGTTCGCTCGAAGGACATGTAGATGGAAAAGGCCGACCCGGCGAGCATAAACACCAGGAAGTAGGTCATGATCAACTTGGTGTTCAGGTCCATGCGGGCGAGCAAAGACCGATTTGTGAAGTAACGCATGGACCGCCGTAGAGCTGGACTCAGCGCCTCGAGGTGAGAGGATCGCGATAGATCAGCTCGGTAAGAGCCAGTGTCTTGCGCACGCCGTAGTTGAGTGCACGCACCGACAACGTGGCGCCAGTGATATTGATGATGTCGCGATCGATGCGAATGGGATCCTCGCCATCCTTTCCGCGATACTGCCGCAGGAATCGCGTGCGTCGCACTTCTCCACCACGACTCTCACGGTACACGAGCACAGCCACTTCCTGGATGCTCAGATCCGCGCCAACGCCCACCATGAAGGTGATGGGCCGGTACTTTCCGACTTCTTCGGTGAGTGCCGCGTATCCCAGCAATTCCTCCTGGGCACCGCGGGCAATATACACGGCAAAGGAATCGTCTACAACGCGACGGCCGAGTCGTTCGCTGGTCTCGGCACGGGCCGTGCTGTCGATCATGTGCACGCGACGTTCGAAGTGGGTCGCATCCGGGAAGATCCGCGTGCGCGCTTGGGGCTCGGAGAGGTAGACCTGCACGGTGCCAATCTGTTCGTCCGTGGGCATGGATTCAGCCGGCAAGGACTCAGCCTGAGCGGGTCTACCCGTGAGGCAGAGACAGAGCAGCCCCATTGTCACGTGCCCGACGGTGGCGGTGACACGCTCTGCAGTTCGGCAGTACGGGTCGTCGACCATACTTGGAAAGGCCATGCTCAGAAATAGGAGGCCACGGAAAAGATCAACCCGTTGTTGCCATCCGCTTGATCGTAGATCTCATAGTCGAGCTTGAGCACGGTCTCTTCTTCAGGTCTGAAGTTGATCCCCACCGTGTAGCGGGTTTCGTCACTGCCCCCCAGATCGACGTGGTCGTATCGCCCCACCAGCGTGAAGATCGAGTTGGGAAACTGAGGAAGTGCACCGGGCAGAAAATGATACGCCACCTGTCCGTAGTACCCGGAACGACTGTCCTCGGCGGCACCGTCGACGCTCGCTGTGGCGATCTCACCGCGAAAGTCCAGTGGACCCCGATGCACGTTGGCATCCAGTGCGTAGATCGCCAGAGTGTGTTCGCCCGCGTCATCGTACGCCCCCACGTGAAGGGACCCACCCAGATCGACACCGAGCCACGGTGAATAGTTGAGTCGGCCGACGATCGACTTCTCCTCGTTGTTGTCAGCTTTCTGACTGCCTCGCCCCGATCGCAGGCTGTTCGCCGCTGCCTCGTTGAAGCCATTCACCAGGTAGATCTCGTAGCCGAGTAGCGAACCGTCAGAAGGGTACAGCGTCCCGTGCAGGCCCATGCCTGATTCCGCCAGGGTCGTGGGGATGATGTGGCGTAAGACGAGGGGGCGATTGGTCAGGTCATTCAGCGGACTGTCGTGCAGCAGGTTGAATCGACCGAGAGGAGACAGGATCACCCCCGCCCGGTAGACGATCGATTCGGCGAACTCGATGTCCACCGTGGCGAATTCGAGTTTCAATTCTCCATCGCTCGTGCCACTGCCCTTCACAAGCCCACCATGCTCGAATTCAATCTCCGCCATCACATGAATGCGCTCGCTCACCTGTCCGTGGATGAAGGGGATAAAGCGATGTTGATCGAAGGTTTTCTTCGAGTCCGTCCAGAACAATTCGTGATCGATGTAGCCGCCCAGAACGGTGCCTTCAAAACCGGCGCGTAAGTGGGGCTTGTCGTCACTTCCGCCCGGCACTGCGGATCGTTGTTCTGCGGAATCCTGCGCCGCAGACTCAAGTAGCGACAACATCAAGAGACAGAGGGCCAGGATGTAAGGGAGGCACTGGTTTCCTTGCTGCGAGGCGGTCGTCGTGTTCATGGATTGTGTGACTCCTTAGACTGTTTTCGGTGGATTGTGGAGATGCACTGGCGTGCGAGTGCGCAGCATCGTGTGAGCTTTTTTGTCTAGCTCCTGCGTGGCTCAGCTCTTGTTTGGTTGGCGCTTGTTTTGTTAGCCGCATTGTAGTTTCCCATACAGAACACCCGGACTGCAAGCTAAACTGCAATCGTTTAGGTGTCAACGGAAAAGTGACGCAACCTTTGAAAATCCTGAGGACTTAGGTATTTCACTTTGCCGCTTGCGCTTTGAGGACATCTAGGTATCTTTAGCCGCACCAACCGTCTGTTTGGATTACCCAACGAAAGATGAAGGTCCCATGACTGTGTTGGGTGTGACAATCGGCAAGGCAGAAGAGCACGCGAGCGAACCCGCCGAAGCTTGTCTTTCTGATTGGCGTCGTGACTGCGATGCCATCGTCCTTGAACTACCAGGTGGCGACCAACTCTCGGCACGCTTGCGCGAGTTGGGTATCTTGCCTGGTACGTTGATCCGTGTACTGCGCACCGGGGCTCACCTTGTCGTACAGACAGGCGACACACGCCTTGCATTGCGTCGCGAAGACTGCGACGGCGTTCGCGTCGGCGCAGTTCCTGCCGTCATCTGACGGCAGCACCCTCCCGGCTTCTTGCGGCTTTTTCGGCAATGTCTGATCAGCCGATCCGATCCGACCCTGCGATCGCCCTTGTCGGTAACCCGAACACGGGCAAGACCACTCTCTTCAACGCACTCACCGGACTGTCCCAGCGTGTAGGGAACTACCCGGGCGTGACCGTTCAGTATCAATCCGGCCACATGGATCTCGCCTCGGGTGATGCACAGATCATCGACCTGCCCGGCACCTATTCTTTGTCAGCCTCCTCGCCCGACGAAGCGATCGCCGTCGATGTCCTTCTCGGGCAACAGGTGGGGGCAGATCCTATCGACGTTGTCGTCGTCATCGCTGATGCGAGCAATCTGCGCCGTCATCTGTATCTGCTTTCCCAGATTATAGAGACGGATCACCGTGTCGTGCTCGCTCTCAACATGATGGATCTGGCCCGTGAACGTGGTGTTCACGTCGACATCGACGAGTTATCGGCTCGCCTGGGCATTCGCGTCGTCGCCCTCACGTCACATCGCGGCGATGGCATCGACGAGTTGATCCTGGCCGTGGAGGAGACCTTGCAGGAGCCTCGGTCGGAAGACGCTTTTTCGTCTCCCGTGCCCGGGTCGCTGGTCGCGGCGGCTCATGATCTGTGTCAGGACGAGACCCACCCCGTCAACAGCCACGTGGAAGCTCTGCGCGTTCTCGTCGACGCGGGGGGCCACCTCGAAGAGCGATTGGTCGAGCGCACCAACGGTGACATCACCCAGCGGCTTGTCGCCCTGCGCGAGAAGGCCGCCACGGGCCGCCCTCTTTCGGCGATCGAGAGTGAAGCGCGGTACGCCTGGGTGGCCCAACTCGTCGATGGCACACTTCGTGGCGACGAACAGTTGCGACCACGTCGCTCGGATCGCATCGATCGACTGCTGACACATCGCGTGGCCGGATTGGCGGTCTTCCTGGCGATCAGCGCAATCACTTTTCAGGGGATCTTCTCGTGGTCCGCTCCCCTGATGGACGCCATCGATGGTCTTTTCGGTGATCTCGGTGTCGTCGTGGGGCGTTACATCAACGAGGGCCCTCTGCAGAGCCTCGTCGTCGATGGGGTGATCGCCGGCGTCGGAGGCGTACTCATCTTTCTGCCTCAAATTGCCATCCTCTTCCTCATCATCTCTCTGCTTGAGGATTGTGGCTACATGGCCCGGGCGGCGATGATGATGGATCGCTTGCTGCGTTTCTGTGGGCTGTCGGGACGCTCCTTCATCCCCATGCTCTCGAGTTTTGCATGCGCCGTTCCCGGCATCCTGTCGGCGCGAGCCATTTCCGAACGACGCGACCGCTACGTCACGATTCTCGTGGCGCCCCTGATGAGTTGCTCTGCCCGTCTGCCCGTATACGTCTTGTTCATCGCCGCCTTCATTCCCGATCGCCCCATGCTGGGCAGTTGGCTCGGACTGCAGGGGCTGACCCTGCTGGCTATGTATGGTGTGGGTGCCAGTGTGGCCATTCCCGTCGCACTGTTGCTGCGACGCACACTCCTTCAGGGTCAGTCGACGCCCTTCCTTATCGAGTTGCCCTCGTACAAGTGGCCTGTACCGAAGGTCGTCCTCATGCGCGTGTATCTGAACAGCCGGGAGTTCGTCGTGCGAGCGGGGAGCATTATCCTGGCGGCGACCATCGTCATGTGGGCCCTGGCGTATTATCCACACTCGGCAGAAATCGCCACCGATTTCGACGGCAGGCGACAGGCGGCCGAAACACTGCCCGAGGCGACTCGCACGACAACCCTCGAATCGATCGACCTGGCCGAGGCGACGGCCTACCTCGAAGCGTCTTATCTGGGTCGGGCGGGCCGCTTTCTCGAACCCGTCGTCGAGCCACTGGGTTGGGACTGGCGGCTCGGCATGGCGGCGCTGGCCTCCTTCCCCGCCCGTGAGCTGATCATCTCAACCTTGGGGACTATCTACAGCCTCGGCGCCGACGCGAATGAGACCTCCTCCGATCTGCGGTCGGCGCTGCGCGCGTCTCCCGGGGCGGATGGAGAGCCTCTCGACACGCCCGTGGCCCTGTCGGTGATGGTGTTCTTCGCCTTGTGCGCCCAGTGTACGTCGACCCTTGCCGTGATTCGACGAGAGATGGGATCCTGGGGATGGGTCGTCCTGTCCTTCGGCTACATGACGGCGCTGGCCTATGCGGGCGCCTTCATCGTCTACCAGGTGACCGAGTCTCTGGGATGGGGCGCGGTCGGATGAGTGAGGTGATGGAAATGCTCAGGATCAACGGATGGCAGAGCCTCGTCGTGTTCATCCTCGTCGCATGGAGTGTCCGACATCTGGTGCGGGCGTTTCGTCACCCGCTCGATAACGAGAGCGGCTGCGGCACCTGTGCGACGAATGCCGTCGGCGGCGATCAACTCATTCAGATCGAGACGACGCGAGACAAGTCGACCGGCAAGTCGACCCACGCGTCGAGCTAACCGGCACGTGCGTAGCGCTGCCCTGGTAGACGCACGACACGCCCAACCAACTCGAGCCGCAACAGCGCTTCCTGCACATGCCCGACGGACTGCCCGACCTGACGGGCAAGACTCTCGACGCCGTGTTCACCACTTTGGAGTGCTTCGAGCAGCGGGTTGGCGTCATCGATGGACCGGGCTTGGGGCATCTCATCTCTCCAGGGACGGCGAACACCTCACGGCCCTGCTCGTGTGCCAACCGTGCCGTTATCAGGGCACCGCTGCGCTCAGGCGCTTCGACAACGACGACAGCCTGCGCCAATCCACTGACGATTCGATTTCGACGTGGGAAACTGCTGCGTTCGGGAGGTGTTCCGAGGGGCGACTCCGCCAATAGCAGGCCATCGGCCTGGATCTGTCGGTACAGCTTGGCATGATCGCGTGGATAGATGCGCGTCGACGCCACCGCCGAGAACGGCGATCGTGGCACCACCGGCGTGCAGAGCCCCCTCGTGAGCCGCCCCGTCGATCCCACGTGCCAGGCCACTGACGATGATCACTCCAGCGGTGGCCAGATCAGACCCCAGCTGGGTCGACACACGTTTGCCGTAGCTGGTGCATCGTCGCGAACCGACGGTGGCCACTGCAGGAGGTTGCAGAAGTCGCCGATCTCCGAGAGCGTACAGGCTCAGCGGTGCGTCCGCAGCTTCGGCCAACCAGGACGGGTAGTCTCGATCGCCCCAGGCAACCAAGAACCCACCTCGATCTTCCAGACGTCGCAGTTGCTCGTGCGCCCAATGAAGGTTATCGCTTCGGTTGACCCTTTGCAGCGTGCTCTTGCCAAGCACGGCTTCCCAGTCGGTGTCGGGGGCCGAAAGCGCCGCTCGCGCTGAGCCGCAGTGATCCACGAGCATGCGACTCCGTTGAGGGCCAATCTTCCGCAGCCGCCCCAGGGCCAGCAGTGCGACCCGTTCCTCGGCCCTGGATGGGTCTTCGGGAGAATCTGGCCCGTGCTCAGCCGTGCGTTCCGTCATCATCCGTCGCCCAGGACGGTGTCACCCTCGACCTCTTCATCACCGAACTCGCCGTCCAACGCGGTCTGCTCTCGCTGCATCGTCACCTGGCTGCCCAGCGCCTGCACCAGTTGGTCCAGACCAAAGCCGGAAACGGCAGAAATGAGGAAGTGATGGAGGCCGAGATCTGCTAGAGGGTTGGTGAAAGACGCTGCGTCCTCGGCGGTCAGCAGATCCGCCTTCGTAAAGGCGAGGGCAAGCGGCTTTTCCAGGAGGGCAGGATTGGAGCTGGCCAGTTCCGCCCGCAGCGCCTCGAATTGATCGGCCTGGTTGTCGCCCGTCGCGTCGAGGGCGAACAACAGGATGCGTGTTCGCTCGATGTGTTTGAGGAAGCGAATTCCCAGCCCCTTGCCCTCGTGAGCCCCCTCGATCAGACCCGGGAGATCGGCGAGCACGAAACTGTCGAAGTCACCGAATCGGACGATGCCGAGATTGGGTTCCAACGTCGTGAAGGGGTAATCGGCAATCTTCGGATGGGCTGCCGAAACGCGCGACAGCAAGGTAGACTTGCCCGCATTGGGGAAACCCACCAGACCGATATCTGCCAGGAGTTTGAGTTCGAGATGGACGACGATGTCCCGCCCCGGTCGTCCGCGATCGGCGCGGCGTGGAGCCTGGTCCTGTGCGGTTGCGAAACGCGCGTTGCCCCGCCCTCCCCGGCCACCCTTCAACAGAATCATCTGCTGGCCAGGAGTGAGCAGATCCGCCACCACCTGGCCGTCGGCATCCTTGACCAGCGTTCCCGGGGGAACTCGGATGACGGCATCGTCACCTCGTGCACCGGTCAGTTTCTTACCCTTGCCGTGGCCACCCCGTTCGGCAGCGATCTTGGGACGATACCGCAGATCCACGAGCGTCGACAGTTTGTCATCCGTGTAGAGGACGACATTCCCACCATCTCCCCCATCGCCGCCGTCGGGTCCGCCGCGCGGAACGTATTTCTCCCTGCGAAAGCTCATGCAGCCATCACCACCGGCCCCCGAGCTGAGCGTGAGATTGACTTCATCGATAAACATGGATGATCACCAGATCAGCTGAACTTCCTGCGCAACCGTTCGTCGACATGGGCCGGCACGAATTTGGAGACGTCGCCGCCGTATTTGGCGATCTGCTTCACCGTGGAGGAGCGCAGATACATGTATTCCGCACTCGTCATCAGATAGACCGTGTCAAACTCCTCCCACATGCTTCGATTCGTCAGCGCCATCGAGAATTCGGCATCGAAGTCGGTCACAGCCCGCAGACCACGCACGGCGTGATGGATGTTGTGCTTGCGAGCATAGTCGACAAGCAGTCCACCCGTCTGATCGATCGTCACCTGCGGCCAGGCGGAGGTCGCCTCACGGATCATCTCGATATTTTCCTCGGCGCCGAACAGGGACTGTTTTCCGGGGTTGGTCGCCAGCAGCACCACGAGGGAATCAAACATGCCGACGGCTCGCTCGATGATGTTCACATGTCCGAGCGTGATGGGATCGAAACTTCCCGGATACACGGCGGTCTTCATCTGCTCGGCTCCTTCCCGAGGAGGACGTCGATGGAGGCGGTCACCCGCAGGAGGCCTCCTTCGATCGATTCAGTGCTGAAAGATGTCAGACGTACCTGAGATTCGCTGGCCAGGGCCATGCCGAACGCCGCAACCTGCGAACGGTCGCCCACAGCCGAGAGCCCCTGCTCTACACGCGTGTTTCCCGGTGACCAGGTCTCATGGGTGGGGCGCAAGGTCGACAGGCGCAGCAGACCTGCCGTGCGTGCGTGATCCTGCGCCAGGTGCACCAGCGCGTCCACGTGCATGGATGCCCGCTGCGGTGGTGTTCGTGGCGCATCGGAGCCAGCAAAGCCTTGAATGGCGAAAGATGGCGTGCTCGCACTCGTGCCGGCCCGCCAGAACGTGAGGGTTGGTTGCAGGCCAAGTTCGTGTAGCATGCCCACACTCTGACGCAACCCATCATGCTGGTTCGACAAACTGGTGCCTTCGAGCCGGAATGTGCCATCGGCGTGACTCACGTGCCGTGTGACCGTTGTGCCGCGCGGTAGACGTCGGCTCATCCGCTGAGCCGTCTGCCACCAGGTCACCGGTGTCGAGGCGGCGGATTCTGCAGGGGACTGCGCAACGACGGTGGCTGCGGCAACCGCTGGCCGGGTGACTCGCGGTTGGGAACGCCCTTGAGAAACGGGAGCTGATTCAATGGCCACCGTCATGGACAGTGGCGCATCAGCGCTCTGTGTCACAGAAGCGGACCTATCGCCAGCTTCTGCATTGCCGTGGCCGGCTTCCGCAGCCACAGTGGAGGCAGAATCCTGGAGGATCGAGCCGGTGTACTGGCGCACGGCGTCGAAATTCAGCACGTGCAGCAGACCCACCTGTCGATCGATCCCATACAAGGCGGCGACGATGGCAATCACGCCCGCAGCGGCCAGATACATCGGCAGGCGCCGACGATCGTTCTCGAGTTCGATACGGATCATCGCCATCGTCAGACGTCTGCCAGTCCGCGGAAAGCCAGGCCTGCAGCCACTGCCAGTGCCGCCCCACCACCTGGCATCGCTTCGAGGGCCTCATCGGCACTCGTTCGGCGGCGCAGTTGGGCGAACGGATCCAGCGGCGTGATCGAGCGCCCAAGGCCCGCCAGATGTTCGCCCGCATCCAGAGCCTGTGCACTGGCAAGCCAGACGCGGTCTGCTGCTTCTGTGCCCTGACCTGTATCCAGCAGTCCTTCGACGTAGCTGCGCAGCAGATCGATTCGGGCCGCGCTGACGGCAGTACCTTCGTCCTCCCAGTCCCAGACCGCTTCCGCCTCAAACTCGCCATCGCGCATGAGCACGACGCGCCCCTGGGCCGCTTCGAGTTGCACGAGCAGATCACTGCCCTCGTCTCGTGCGGCGCCTCCACCTTCGAGGGCGTTGACCAGCGCAAAGGGAATCATGTCGAAACCGGGTTTGCCGATCTTCGCCTGGCGGCAGAGTACACCGTAAAGCTCCAGCACCTCTCGACGAGCGGCCACGACGAAGCCGTATCGACTTGTCTGCAGCACGTCCAGCACAAAGTCGTCGTAGTCGTCTTCCAACGACTGGCGCGCCTCCCACATCAGTTGCTCTCGCGTTTCCGTCCTGCTGTTGGGAATCAGGAAACGCCGCTTCACGAAGGAGGAAGTCCCACCGAGACCGAAATACGGTCGCTGACACTCCACGCCCGCCACGGCCAGTTGGCGCAGCGCGGCGGCCAGTGCGGCGCGGTCGACATCCTCCGCAAGTCGCTCGGGCAGCTGATAGGGATCGGGAAGATCCACACGCGCGCAGGCCGACAGAGAGATGGTCTTGCGTCGCCGTGACATCTGGACCGCGTAGACGGCATCATCGGTGATATGAACACCGGTGCAGTATTTGGAGCCAGAACCAATCACGTCGCGTCAGAGGCCAGGGTGAAGGGTGATGGACATCATCAGTCCAGGCGCAGGTGTGGGCGCAATCGCTCAAGTGTGCGAACACCGATTCCGCGTACCTGCGTGAGCTCATCGATGTGCGCAAATCGACCATGTTGCTGCCGGTAGGTGACGATCGCCGCTGCCGTGTGTGGTCCGATACCGGGCAGTGTCTCCCATTGAACAAGCTCGGCCGAGTTGATGCCGATCGTCGTAGACACCGACGCGCCTCCTCCACCGACTTCGAGATCACTCTGCGCAGGTGGTACGGCCGCTGTGACCTCGACGTGCGGAGGATCGACGGCCTTCCGAATCACATGGAAATCTTCCAGTCCGTCCTGCGTCCACGACTCGACCACGAGTACCAGGCAACCGAGGAACAGAGTCGACATCAGAAACAGCACGGCGACCTGCTCCTGCTTCGTCAGCACCAGCCAGTTCATGGCTTTGTCTATCGGGAAGATACCGCGCCGCCAAGGGCACGTGCAATGAGAACCGGGCGCACAGTCAGCATCAGCGGAAGAACAACGTCCCTGACATACGCAACTCGCGGACCTTGCGAGTGCGATCGGAGATGTTGTTGCGATCGTTTTCGTAGCGGACGATGCCATCACCACGGAAGTTCTCGCTGAAGGTGTAGGTCGCCCGCAACTCTGCTTTGACGCGGTCCGTAGATGAAATGGGCACAGGCTGCTCCGAGCCGGTCCCACTCTGTCTGATCTCCGATTCGAAGGAGACTTCGAATCTCAGATCGACATTACTCTTGAGTTTGCCGAACAGAGGCAGTGTTCGAGGTCGCAGTTTGTAACGAACATCGAAGGTCGTCTTGTTTCGCTGCAGTTCCCCACTTCCACGCAGCGGCGGTAGCCCTCTCACGACGCCATTGGAGTCCTCCTCGGCCAACTCGTAGTCGAGATCCTCACTCGTGGACCGGTTGACCTCAAAACGTGTCGTGGGGCCCACTCGCCACTGACCTGTCCACGAGGCACGCCATTCGGTCGATTCCGATTGAGTGATCAAGTTGCGTGGCTGTAGATCTCGTTCGCCTTGATCGTTGGCCGACTGATCGAAGCGGATATTGACCTGTGCGCTGTTGAGAAACCGCTTCATGTAGGGAATACGATCCGCACGTCCCCAGTTGACCGTGATCGACGGGAACTGTTGCCGGCGTTCAACCCGGAGTCGGTTTTGTGTGCTGCCGGAGCGCTCCGATTGCGTCTCCTTGAGGCTACTCTTAACGCTGAATCCCATCGGCAGCCGCAGCCCCGTCGACATATCCGTGTCGGTGCTTCGGCTGCGTGTGTCCTGCTGTGTCAGGCCAGAGCCTTGCTGACCGATCTGAAGGGAATCCTCGATACCGATCTGGAAGAGGAATGGCGGGCGCGCCACCAGATTGAAGCTGTTTGCGTCGGTGCTGCGCCGCCACGTCGTATTGAAGGGTTCGATGTAGCTGCTGAGGAAATAGAGGAATCTGCGCGCCACAAAGGGCTGCGAGACCTCCGGCTCCTCGATCGGCTCGGGCGCGACGACCGCCTCGGCACTGTCGATCTCTGCCGCACGGCGACCTGGACGCGCACGCGGGCGTCGCGCCCGACTTCGGTCGGCTGGGGCGCCGAGGAATTTCAGCAACTGTGGGAGTCGAACATTCACGCGCGCCGTCACCGTATTCTTCGTGATGATGTCGATCGTCCGAATCGGAATGCCCGTGATCGAATCGAGCACGGCCGATGTTCGACGACTGCGCGGATCGCCACTCTCCTGATAGTTGGCCGAAAACGTAAAGGAAGGATCGAGCCAGGTGATGACGCGCGGATTCATCTTCAAATCCGCTTTCTGATTTCGTGAAACCTCCCGGCCGAAGCTGAGGCGCGAGGGCTCGAAATCCCTGCGTAGATCACGATTGACTTGGAGATTGTAGTCGCCCGAGAGTGAGCGGATCGGGCTGTATTTGCTTACATACGTCTCCTTCATACCGAACAGCTCGTTGAAGGTCGTGTCGCGCTGCGATGCTCTCCAGTTCTCGCTCTCCTGGCGATTGGCACTCATGGTGTAGCTCATCAGCGTCGGCAACGGACTCAACTCAGATTTTCGCAGACGCTCCGGGATGAACTCCGGAAGCCACCTGAGATAGTCGACCTTCGGCTTCGGAATGGGCAGCTTGTAGCTGAAGTTCATGGTCTGCGAGTCACGGTCATCGACGGGTGTAACCGGAGACGTGTTCCGTTCTCGCGTCTGCGACATCCGCAGATTCATCTGGTCGAAAGTCCAGTGAGAGAACCAATGGGTTCCACCTCGCTTGCTGATTGAAAACTCAAAGAATTCCTTGCGGCGTTCAGTGCGCAGCGAGTCCTTCTCGTCGGCTTGCAGTTCGACGTCGGAATTCGGACCAAAGCGAGGTAGCGACAGGTCGCGATTGAAGGAAGCCGTGATGGGAATGGAGAATCCCCAGCTTCCAGGCAGGAACTTGTGAACGTTCGTCGTCGTCGACACCGTCGTGCGAAGATCGCCGCTCTTTCGTTCCGTGTTGTCGATGGTGCGAAAGTTCTGACTTCGCCAGTCGACGAGCGCGTCCAAATCCATGAAGTCGGCGAACTTCGTGTTGATTCGAGCAAAGGCCGCGATCCCGGCATCGTTGCGTGCATCATCCAGGCGCATTTCGTCGACGTAGACCTGTCCCGTGAATCGTCGGGCATCGGCGAGATTCCGAAGTCCCAGATTCAGCTGACGGATCTGCTGCAGCGATGGATTGCCCCGCACTCGGTAGATAGCCGGGGCGCCGTCACGACGGCCTGGCCGGGTGATCACCGTGTCCAGCTGGTTGAGGACCACTCCGAGACTGTCGAATCTCCCCGCCCGCAGTTCCGCTTTGAGCAGCGACATCTCCTCGAGTTCGATATCCACTTCGTTGCGCTCGTCCCAACCCACGAAGACCGGTGTGGCGAATTCGTAGTAGTTGAGCGAATCAACCCCGAAGCGAACGAAGAACTCCAGATCGCTCGAATCGATCCCGGTCACGTAGGTCGCATTCGAATCCCCATGCACGAACATCCGTAGGCGCGTGTACTTCGTGTAGTCGGCACTACGTGACAGAACTTTGGTCGCTGACACCTGATGTTCCACGTCGAGATTCTCCACGTCGAGCACCAGGGATTGCTCACGTTCGCGTACACGTGAGTTGGTCAGACGCCGCACTCTCACACCGGGTGGCTGTCGGTAGCTCTGATTCTCGTCGGTGCCGATGACGGTGACATTGATGGCCTCGTCCTCGGAGATGACTCCTGCATTCTCGAGAGCGACAATCTCATCTTCCTGCCACTCGTTGCCGATGATTTCGATCTGGGCGATCTGCACCATGATCGAATCACCTGCCGCGCGATCGGTGACCAACGCCAAACGGGCGAATTCGATGCGACTGGAGTCCGGTGTTCCTACACGCTCGATGTCCTCCGTGTAAAGAGGAACGCGGAAAAGGCGCCACTGATCACATTCGCCGGCTATCTCTGAAGCACTACACGTACCCGGCTCGTGATCAACGCTGGCCAGATCGATGGAATAGTGGTAGTAGTCGTTTCGTGTGTTGAGATTGCCGTCGTTGTTGAGATCCTCCGAGTCGGGTCGCAGCCCCCCTTCACCACCTCTGAGATTGCCCTGCGTTCCATTGATTCGGCGGTAGTCGTCGCGGTTGCGTGTGGGATCGTAGTTCCAGTTGTCCCCCTCTGGGTCACTGGGTTCGCGGTCAGGCACCAAGGTCCTGAACTGACTCGCCATCGCCTCTTCTGACTGCGTTGTGTCACCTCCGGCTTCGGCGAGATAGAACTTCAGTTCCTATTTGTCGGCGCGGCCATCGATCCCCACGTCCTCACTGTCGGAAACCTGACCATCGCCTGTAGTACGCCCCGGCAGCGGTTTGTCCTCGGTATCGATGCGGTTGTTGAGGATCACGTCCTCGCTGAGATCTCCCAGATCCAGATGCAGCTCTCCCTCGACGCCTCGCACCCAGAGATCCAGAAACTTGGACTGGGAGAAATCTCTCACGCCACCGGTGAACACGGTCATGACACCGCCCCACGTTTCGATCTCTTCTCCCGCGTGAACCTCCAGGGTGAGCACATCCGTCCGATTGTTCGCCGCCTCGACCTGGTCTTGCTGGCTGGGCCAGATCTCGGTGCGCAGAAACCGATCGTACGGATTGTACCAGCGCAGAAGACCCCGGTTGTCGGCATCAAAGCGCAGATCTTCAGGTAGACTGGAAGGCGTCCATCGACTTCGGAAGATCGACAGAATCTCCGGTCGCTCCGAGCCCTCGAAGTCGTCTATGTATCCCTCCCCCTTGGTATTGAGATTCGGACGACTCTGGGCGATCTCCGCCTGAACGGAGACATTCGACTCCGCCGCCGTCTTGAGCATGGGCAAGGCATCCACGAAACGCGTCAACAAGGGGGCTTCGAATCGTGCGCGCAGGTCGAGATCCCACACGATCGTGCGCGCAGGTTCCGACCCCACTCTGACTCGATTCTCAGGTGAGCGGACATTGTTGTAGATCAGCGTGCCGCCGATCGTGCCGTCACCTTGCCAGAATTCGTACTCGCTACGCATGCCGAGCAGCGTCTTCTGCTGGCTGCCCAGACCGATCAGATCCTGGCTCTCGAAGGTGATCTCCAGGTCGGCCCCGGGATCGGCCACGGCACTGGCCGTTTCACCGACAAAGGTGACCTCACCGGTGAAGGTGACATTGAAGTCGGTGCCGCGCTGCAGCCGTTTGCCATTGAGTCGCACATCCACCGACTCGATGTCGATCCCCGCCAGACGTCCTTGTGTGAGGCTGATCCGCTGCTGTGCCGATGCATTGATAACCTGCAGGATGTATCGACTGGCCTCGATCTGATCTCGCTGCTGCTGCTTGTCGTAGATCTCCGGCACGCGGGTAGACACCGCGTATTTGTCTCCCACGGGATCGAAGGGTCGTTGGTCGGGGAAGATGAGGACGCCACGCGAACCGTCGAGGCCGACATAGTCGGCATCGATGATCTGATCCGGGCGTGTGCCGGCATCCTGTCCGTGTTTGTCGAGGCCCATCAACTGCAGGAAGGAGCGGCCCCCCTCCGTATTCTCCGGTTCATCACCGGGAATCTCGTGAAGGATTTCAACACGGATCTTGTCTTCGTCGAACAGTCGGCCCCGGGAAAAGCCACGCACGATGCGATAGACGTTCTTCCACTCCAGGTTCCATGTAGGGAATTCAGTTCGCGCATCGCGCGCCTTAAGCAGGCGCAGCTTGAGCGAATCCGGCTGGGCTGGTGTAAATCCGACACCGTCACCGGCGACGGTCCGATAGGCGACAGCCAGGGCATGTCGATCCTGCACGGGAACCCGCAGCACGATATAGCCGAGGGCCGAAACCATGGAGTAGTCATTGTCGGGGTCGAGGCGGTGCCACGTACCAACCTCGGTGTAGCCTGTGCGCGGATCATCCGGATTGCTGAGATCCGCGAAGGCTCGCCCCGGACGCGCCAATTGCTCGGGATCGTTGCTGACGTTGAAGTCGTTGATGTAAACCTGTAGGGACGTCTCGTCGATCGCGGCCGTCGGATCGAAATCCTCGGGGATGCCGGTATTGAGAACAGCAAAGTCCGTGAGTTGATCGCGATACACGTCGTCGAGGAAGAAGTACTGATTGCGCACATACTGGTAGTCACGGATTTCGACCGTGTCGATCTGCGCACCACCGCGGAAGCTCTGCCGGTTGCTCTCGCTCTCTTCGTGAGATGCGATGGTGGTAAAGGCGAAGGGGCCGATGTGGCCCTTGGCGCGGATTCCGAACAGCCCCTTGTGCTGCTGATTGAAGCCGACGAAGCGAGTACTGGGCAGCGACAGGGTCGTATTTCCCGCCTGCACTTCCTGGAAGATGTCGTCTTCGCTGCCCCGGTAGTCGAGTTTGATCTGGTTCGTCAGCTGATCGGTGAGACTTTGCCCAAAGGCAGAACCGAGACTCTCCGTGTCCTGGGTGATGCGGATATTGATGGCCTCTCCCACACTGCCCTCGACCGAGAATTTGGACTCCTGGTCCATACCCAGCGAGGGAAACTTCGATGGGCGCCCCGCCAGAGTTTGCACTTCTCCCGCCGTCCACTGGCTCTTTCCACCCAGAGAAGCGGTGTGCGACCCATTGATTCGCAACGACCCCTCTTCGCCGATCAGCCGGCGGATCGGCGCAGGGGCGGGAAAGGGCACGCGCCATTCCAGGCGATTCCGGCCACGACCACCCCGTCCACCCTGTCCACCCAGATTCCGCCTATGACGCTTGCGGATCAGATCTCGCCAGTTGGTCTGATACACGTGCTCCTGAGCAAGGTCGAGATAGCTGTCCACACTGATCGTTACCGGAGCGCCCGCATCGAAACCGGCTGCTCGCGGTGTGTAGTGGACGCCAAGGGAATCCACCGTGACCTGTCGCATTTTGAAAGGCGCCTGACTCTCCACCAACGCTTTGCGGGGCGGGCGCTGGCGAATCATGGGATGACCGGGTCGGAAGGCGGAATACTCGCGCGGCTCTGCGAACAACTCACCCATCACGCCAGGCAGGGCTGTGGGCTTCAGCCCGATCTGCGCCGTGCTCGGTCCAACGCCCAACACGAGCAGCACCAGGACGATAGGCCCTAGTGCCAGACGGGGAGCGGGTTGATTCAGACTCAAAGGTGCGCGCATGGACGGGCCCCACTCGCGACAACAGCCGTGCGGCTGCCGCGGGCAGGTGCGATCAGGTTTGGATGTCGATTTCAGGGGCCGCTCGACACGACCCCCACGGCCAAAGCCGTTGCCTCAACTACAGAAGATCACTGACCGCTCGCACTGCGCGATAGGCTGGCTCTACGAAAGGGGTGCTCGGGGGGAGTTTCGGCATGTGAAGGGGTTGCCGAAGGCTCCGCAAAGTTACTCCTGTCGGGAGATTCCAGCAATGCAGTCGAGCGACGACGCGGCAAGAATCGTTCCCACTCGGTCTCCAACTCACAGCCCGGTTCAAGGCTCGGTGGTATATTGGACCGACCTGATGAGGATTCGCCGGAAACTACCTGTGGATCCCAACTCCAGTTTGAGTCGTCTTGGTAACATGGGTGCCACCATCCGGTGCCACCTGCATTCTCGGCGACGACCTCTTCTATCAAGGACACCGCATCCGGCTCGTGGTTTCCCTCAGCATCTACATGTTGCGCCAGCATCTGCTGCCCTTCCTGCTTGGCTTGTCGTTGATCGTGTTCGTGCTGGTGATCGATGTGGTCTTGCAGATGCTTGACCAGGTGCTGGGCAAGGGACTCAGTGCAGCCCTCGCCGTGGACTTGTTCATCTACAATCTCGCCTGGATCATCGCTCTCGCCGTGCCCATGGCGGTGCTCGTGTCGGTGTTGATGGCCTACGGGCGCCTTGCGGCGGACAATGAGATTCTCGCCCTCAAGGCGAGTGGGATTTCCTTCTCGCGCCTCCTGATTCCGACGCTGCTGGCTGCCACCGTGCTGGCCCTGATGATGGTCGCCTTCAATGACCAAGTCCTTCCTGACTTCAACCACAAGGCGCGCAACCTCGCCGTGAGCCTGCGCCGCGCCAAGGCGGCTCTCGTCCTGAAGCAGAAAGAAGGTGTCTTCATCCGGGATCTGGGACCGTATTCGTTGCTGGTGCGGCGCGTGGACGAGGAAGCCAACGAGTTGCACGATCTCACTCTGTACGACACGGGACACCCCGGCCCACCCACGACACTGCGCGCAGCTCGAGGCAAGGTGGAAATCTTCGATGAGGGGGGCTATGTGCGCCTCATGCTGCACGACGGCGAGGTCCACGAGATCGATGCCAATGACCCTTCGCGATTCACGCGCAGCACCTTCTCGCGCCAACTCGTTCACATCCGGGATTCAAAACGCGATCTGTCTCCGAACTATCGGTCCAGCTACCGCTCCGACCGTGAGATGGACGTGCGTGCCATGCGCGTCGCCGTGGAGGGCTTGCACGAACAGAATCAGCAGTCGCGGACTCACCTCGACTCGATTGCGGGTGCGTTCCTCGAGCAGGTCCAGCAAGCTGGCCCCGAACAGGTCGGCCTGCAGTCCGAATCACGGCAGATTACACGTCGTCTCGAAAAACAGTGGCGACTCTTCGACTCTCGTGAGCGACGCGCCAACGCCTACCTGGTAGAGATCCACAAGAAGTTCTCTATCGCCGTCGCCTGCATTGTGTTTGTCCTCGTCGGCGCCCCCCTGGGCGCGCTCGTGCGGGCCAGGGGCGCCGCCGTCTCCGTGACACTGAGTCTCGTGTTCTTCTTCGCCTACTGGATGTTCCTCATCGGTGGTGAGGAACTTGCCGACCGTGGCTTCATTCCGCCCTGGACGGCCATGTGGGCCCCGAATGCCGTTTTCGGCTTCGTCGGAATCCTGTTGCTGCGCGCTGTCGCCCTCGACCGCGGCTTTCTGGCCACCCTCCTCAGTTGGCGTCGAAACCCGCAATGAAGCTCCTGTCCATCAGCCTGCTCGATCGATACGTCCTGCGCCGGCACGTGTACTGCCTGGCCATGAGTGGCATCGCACTGTGGTCGATTGCCGTCATCGTCGACCTCATCGAGAACATCGACACCTTCATCGATCACGACGCAGGGCTCGTACAGATCATCCACTACTATCTCTATCGCAGCCCCTATTGGATCGTTTTGACACTGCCGATCACAACCCTGCTCGGTACGTTGTTTTCGCTCACGGGACTGGCCCGACGCAGTGAGGTCACCGCAGCCAAGGCGGCAGGGATCAGCCTGCATCGACTTCTGGCCCCCCTGTATCTGTTCTCCCTGCTCTTTGCGGGGCTCGCCTTCATCTTCACCGACGTGATCGTGCCACCTGCCACCTATGCCTACAACACGACACGCGATGAGATCCGTTCCTATCGTCGCACCGATGGATCACGGCGCCAGGTGCTGCTGCAGGATGTGAAAGGGCAATTCATCTTCGCCCGCTCGTACGACCACACTCGCGCGCGGGCTCACGATGTCACGTGGGAACGAACAAACCATCAGCGCACGATGGAACGCGCCGTAGGCCGTCAGTTGCAGTGGCGCCAAACCGATAGCAATCAGGCCGCTGGTGGTGACGCCACAAGCCAGGGGCGCTGGTGGCTCGTGGACGGGTACTATCACACCCTCGATGGTGAAAAGGTCGAGACCGTGCCCTTCGACAGCCTCGCCTTATCGCAGTTGACCCTCCTACCGGCTGACTTCGCTCGACAACAACGCAAGCCGGAGGAGATGAACTACGCCCAGTTGGACAGATACATCGAGCGTGCTCAGGGCAATGGCGAGGACGTCACTCGACACCTCGTCGATCTCCATCTAAAGGTCTCTTTTCCCATCACCTGTGTCGTCATCTTCTGTCTCGGCGCACCACTGGCGGCCAACGCTCGAAGAAGTGGTCGCGCGAATGCCTTTGGAGTGGGGGTGCTCATCTGCTTCGTCTTCTACAGCTGCGTGAAGGCCAGCCAGGCCCTCGGATGGAATGGCGTCCTGGGACCGTGGTTGGGCGCCTGGTTGGCCAATCTCCTCTTCAGCGTTCTCGGCTTCTTCCTGCTGCGCCGAACGCACACCTGACTCGGCCACGCACCCGATCCTGCAGAACGAAAAAACGCCTCAGCCCTTTCGGGTGAGGCGTTGATTTTCGCATTGGCCTGGGTCTCTGGTCAGGCCAGCCCCTGCTGCATGTGGAAGATCTTCAGCTTCAGCGTTGGCGAATGACTCTTCCATCTCTCCAGCAGATCCGCCGCCTGAGAATGACTCTCGCCACCGGCGATCTTGTCGACCAGCTCCATCAACAGTTTCGCCATCCGTTCGAGCCGCTCTTCAGTCGCCCCTTGTGTCAGCCGTTCGAAATCATCGAGCACTTCCGAACCGAGTGCGGCGCGTGTGCCCGCCATGGCTCGTTCCAGGAAACCGGCATGACGTCGAGCAAACGGCTCGTCTGAGGCACAGCGATTCACAAGGTAGCGAATCAGCTCAGGCCCGGGACGATCCAGCAAGGCTTGCAAAGTGAGACGGGACAGATCGTGCCACTGCTTCAGGGCGAGGGTTTCACCTTCGGTCGGCTCAGGATTCAATGCCGGACGCGAACGACCTTCGACGAAGGCTTCGAACACAGGGGCCTGCGGCAGATTCTCGAGCACGAGTCGCTGCTCGTCGGCGGACGAGAACGAAGCCATCACCTGCAGGACATCGATGGCCATCCTCGTGAGGCTCGTATGCATGGCGGGTAACTTCTGCGACAGGATCGTGTCCACATCGGGCGCACGCCCGACGAGCATCGCGTGAACGATCGCTTCTACCGTGCCCTCTGACACGGGCACACCTAGTGCCGCCTCACAGGCCACGGTGTGCATCGGGTGCAGCAGAAATTCGCGCAACTCCTCGCGCTGACGCAGTGTCCACACGAGCGAGGCGGCCATTTCCTGATCGCGCTCATCCCTGGCCAATCGCAGGATCGACTCGACGCGTTTGCGTGAAGAGAGCCACTGCCGATGATGGCCAAGAGCCTGAATCGCCGGCAGGCGTCGAACGTCCTCGACTTGGGCTGCAAACTCGAAGAGCAAGTCGATGCCGTGGGCGCCGGGCACCAGGGCACGCAGCTCGTTTGCCGCTCTGGCGCGGGTCTGAGCATCCCCCGTGGCCACCTGCGTGATCAGGTCTTCCAGGTCGACGGAGGGCGTGAGCGGTTCGGCCTCTGCCGGTTCAGCCTTTGCAGGTTCGACCTTGGCCGGCTCTACCTTTGCAGGTTCTGACGCCGGCGCCTTCTGAGGCTTGGATTTCCCGTCCCCATCGTCGGCCCACGTTTGTCGAATGTCCATGACCATAGGGTTTCAGCAGGGCTCGGGGCCCTGTCCTTCCTGTGAGTCTCGCCGTGAGAGGTAGTGATTGCGTAAGAAGGCGTTGATCTGCTCCATGGCGAAGCGAGCCTCGACGAGACCTGTCGTGTCTGGCTTCTCGAGAAAGGCTTCAATCATGGAGAGCGGATCCACCATCTGTTCCCGCATCTGTCCATACAGTTCCTCCTGCACGTCCGCCTGTATGCGGGAGACCTCTTCGAGCAGGGCAACATCGCGAAGGAAGATGAGGATGACCTCGCCTGCGGTGAGTCGGTGCGGCTGGAGGGTGATTTCCAGGGGCTGCGGTTCGGTGAGCGAGAAACTCAACGACGTTTCCGCCGCCAATACGGAGAGGGGGTTCACACCGGTGGCCATCTCAAAACTGGCCCCGTCCAGATGCTCGATCGGCACATCGAGAAGACGGCCTGCCTCGAGGTTGGCCAGTTCAAGCGCCCCACTCGGGTGCAGCACGATCACACCAAAGGGCAATACGTCGAGAAGGTCTGCCTCACCCACTTCCTGGTCTGGTACCAGGGCCGACAGGGTGGCGGCGATCTCGCGAGCCAGATCTTCCAATCGGTTGGCAGAGGGTAGCTGGGCGAGCACGGCATCTTCGTCGATCCCATCGTCCGCCTCGGTCTGCAGGGCGCCGGAGAGGGATGCGAGTGCAGCGTGGGCCGTGTCGGCCGGATCCACTTCGGTGTGCGCCGTCTCTTCGGCGACACCCTCGTCCGGATCTACGATGTCGGTGACGTCGTCGTAGACCGGGCTCTGGGTCGGAAAGGTCAGATCCTCGGACAGCACGGCGCCCCCGAGGTCGACGGTCAGCGCAAATCCACCGCCGGCGGCAGGCCGAAGCAGCCCTGCCTGACAGAGGCGATCCACCGCGTCTCTGACGTCGGCCAGATCCGCGCCAATCCGCAGGCAGATGCCGGAGACATCGTCATCGAGAAATGGGTTCTGCAACCAGCATTCAAGGACCTGACGACGGATGTCGATCAGAAGTCCAGTTGACACCACCAAGATTTCGCCCTCGCGCATAATGCGATCCACGACCTTCGATCTGCGGTTGGCGCACAAAGGGCGCTACCGTGACCTGGGAAGCCCGGGGAGGGGGCAAAGCATGTGGGAGGTGGGGATACAACAGGGAGTTCAAACTTCAGTTTTTATAGGGTGTTGGTCAATATAGCTCCGGCTCAGGCGCTAGGCAAGGTGGTTGCACCAGCCATGGATTGGGCTGGACAATCCGGGTGGTCCTGCCTTTGCATGGTTCTCGGACATATTCGGCTGCGCATGCTGCATCTCAAAGCGTCGCCGTATTCTAAATAGTTGTTTCAAAAGGATTTAGAACACCGCATTCACGGGTCACCCGGACCGGACTGCGGAAGTTTCTGCCTTGGGGCAGGAACGATCTGCCAGGATTGGCAACCAGAACCCTCGACACCCCCACTGTGTCGACCTCAACATTGAAGGCGGAGCCCCGATGAGCGAATCCAACGTCATCGCCAAAGGCAAGTATCTCGAGCAGGAAATTGAGCTCTCTCCCAGAGAGAAGTCGGCCATCATGATGGTCGTTCTTGGCCAGGAGGGTGCCGCGGATGTGATGAAGTTCCTCACCGATCACGAGATCGAGGAACTGACACAGACCATCGCCGAACTGAAGTCCTTGCCCATCGAGCTCCAGGATGAGGTCCTGTCCGAGTTCGAGCAGCACCTGCTCGCCGGTGAATACATGAGCCAGGGTGGCGTCGACTTCGCTCGTGGTGCTCTGGAGAGAGCGGTCGGTCCGCGCAAGGCGCAGGACATCCTCGATCGCGTCCTCAGCAGTGTGTCGTCAGGATTCTACCTGCTTCGCAATGTGCCACCGGAGCAGATCGCCCCCTTTATCTCCCATGAACATCCGCAGACCATCGCCCTGATCCTGTCGCAGCTCGACTCCGGGCAGGCCGCGGGGATTCTGGCCCAACTGCCGGAGATGACCCAGGCCGAGGTCTCCTACCGCATCGCGACCATGGAGAACATCACCCCCAACGTGCTCAAGCAGATCGAGGAAAGCCTCGAGGCCAATCTGCGCGACATCCTGGGTGGCAATCAGGACGTGGGTGGCCCGAAGGTCGTCGCCGACATCCTGAATCTGACGGGTGGCTCGGTAGAGAGGAACGTCCTTGACCGACTCGATTCTCAGGACCCGGAAGTTGCCGAATACGTGCGCAATCAGATGTTCGTCTTCGAGGACCTGCAGAAACTCACCGACCGCGAGATTCAGGTCGTATTGCGAGAGGTCGAGCAGAAGGACATCGTCATCGCCTTGAAGGCAGCCAGCGAAGAGGTGAAGGAGAAGCTGCTCGGGAACATATCCGAGCGGATTCGTGCCTTCATCGAAGAAGAGATGGCATTCGCCGGCCCCATGCGCCTCAGCGAGGTAGAAGAGGTGCAGCTGCGCATCGTGCAGAAGATTCGCCAGCTCGAAGACCAGGGACAGGTCCAGATCATTCGCGGCGACGCCGAAGATCGATTCGTGTAGCCATCGCGCAGCGATGGCGTCTCGAGGCGTGAGTCCCCCGTCCGATAGCTTGTGTACAGATAGACGCCGGCGTGTAGTTCAGTCAGCCACAGATAGTGCCAGCGAAAACGGCTCGCCCTCTTCGGTGAGTTCGGCCACGAGCGTGATGTCTCCGTCGACGACGACCGTTGCCTTGCGACGCACCCTCAGTCCCTCACTCGACGGCACCTGAAGGACCAGGTCGAATTCGACTTCCACGCCGGCGGACAGCTCTCCGTCGCTGATCGACACCGTCGCACCCACGGCGATATCACGACGGAAGATCCGCTCCCCCGTTTCATCCACATGCAGATACGCCGACTCCATGTCGTAGGACGTCTGGTTGGCCAGACTCACTTGCCCTGCTTCGGGCACGGGATCTTCCATATTCCGTAGACCGGTGACATCGCCTCCGTCGCCGGATCCCCCGCCGCCACATCCACACCACGCACACAACAGCAGAATGCACCAGCCCATCGTCGCCGGGCGTGCCACTCGCCAGCTTGGCGGGAGCGTCCGTGACGTCATCGATCAGTCGACGGCCAGAACTCTGCCAGAGCGGCTCGATTCAGCGCGGCCGCCAGTGCACGCAAGTCCTGATCACGCACCGTACGCAGATCCAGCACCAGGCGCTCCTGGGCGATCCTCCCGACCACCGCCTGCTGATCGTCCAATCGCAGCCGTCGTGCCAGTTCCTGTGCGTGGCCTTCGCCGCAGGCCAGGCCGAAGCTGTCCAGCTCTTCTACGGGAAGCGCGCCGCTGCCGGCTTGTGATGTCGTCGGCGTCACCAGGGCGCCCAGTTTTTCCTGAGTGGCGGGGGCCAGTTGCGCGAGCAGCGCTTCTGCCCGGGCACGGACGATCTCGGTGGACTCCGTCATCATGCGCAGCGTGGGTAGCGCCTGCTGCAGTGCCCGCGGTTCCAGACGATACAGATTGAGCGTCGCCGACAGGGCAGCCAGCGTCAGTTTGTCGCAGCGAAGGGCACGCATCATCGGACTCGCTGTCATGCGCTCGATCAGCTCCGCGCGACCGGATAGAATCCCGGACTGGGGTCCACCGAGGATCTTGTCACCGCTGAAGGTGACCACGTCGTATCCGGCACGCAGACTGTTGGTGACGATCGGTTCGTGTGGCAGATCCCACTGTTCGAGGCCACGCAACGTGCCCCCTCCCAGGTCGAAGACCACCGGCACGCCGGCACGTCGCCCCAGCTCGATCAGCGCACTCGCATCGGGTTCGGTCGTGAATCCAGCGACACGGTAGTTGCTGGGGTGGACCACCAGCAGCAGTGCTGTGTCCGCATCGATGGCCTCCTCGTAGTCACGCAGATGCGTGCGATTGGTCGTACCCACTTCCCGGATACGTGCGCCGCTGGCGGCGATGATATCCGGCATGCGGAAGGAACCGCCGATCTCGACCAGTTGTCCACGCGAGATGACCACTTCCCTGCCTGCAGCCAACGTGTGCAGCAACAGCAGCACCGCCGCCGCGTTGTTGTTGACCACCGCCGTCGCCTCGGCACCGGTCAGTCGCCGGAGCGCCTGATCGACGTGATCGAGACGCCGACCGCGTCCACCGGTGGACAGATCGAGTTCGAGATTGCAGTAGCCTTCGGCCGCTTCCTGCAGAGCTTGTTTGGCTTCAGGCGCCAGCGGCGCCCGCCCGAGACCGGTGTGCAGAATGACACCGGTCGCGTTGATCACAGCTCGCAGAGATCCGCTACCGTGACGATCGAGTCGGGCCAGAAGACGGTTCGTCGCCTCCACCGTGAGCGTGTCACGCTGGGCTTTCACCGTCCCTTCACGAACCGCGGTGCGCAGCTCATCCAGGACCTCACGCACCGTCGTCGTCACGTGCACGCGATCGAATTCGTCGAGATGAGAGGCCACGGTCGGTTGCAGCAGCAGCTGGTCGACAGAGGGCAGTTGGCTCAGATCAGACATGGTCAAGGAAGATATCGTGACAGCGGACAGCGCGACAGACGGCGAATCAGTCCGTATAATTGATACCTGCGTCCGCAACGCCTGCCCCGGCTGCCGTACAACGGACGTCCCCACCCTGACTACACCCCGTTCCATCACCGATGGACGCCGCCTCGTCGTGAACAAGATCCGGCGTCTGTGTCTTGGTTGGTGTGGCCTCGTGTGCCTGCTGACGCTGACATGGACGACCTCCGTGTCTGCTGCCACGAAGCACACGGTCCGCCGCGCCGAAACCCTCTCGGGTATCGCCAAGCGGTATGTTGTGTCCGTGGCACAGCTGCGTACGTGGAATCGGCTGTCCGGGGACGCGATCCAGATCGGTCAGCAACTGACCGTCGACGGGACGCAATACACGGTCAAGTCCGGAGACACGCTGTTCGAGATTGCCCTTCGTTTCGGTCTGACCGTCGACAAACTGCGCAGATATAACGGACTCGACAGTGACGTGCTGATCATCGGGCAGAAGCTGCGCCTGAAGGCGACGGTCGCCCGCAATCGACCACCGACCGACAGCTACAAGGTGCGTCGCGGCGATACGCTGTCAGAGATTGCCGTCCACCACGGCCTGCCTCTATCTGAACTGCGAGAGCTGAACGACCTGTCCGACGATCGTATCCAGATCGGCCAGGTGCTGCAGGTGCGCGCTGCACAACGACCCGCCGAAGCTCCGCAGACCTACACGGTCAAACGGGGAGACAACCTGTCGGCCATCGGCGCTCGGTTCGATGTGGGTCTGCGCATGCTGCGGCAGCTCAACGGACTGATCGGCGATCATATCTCACCGGGCCAGAAACTGCGCCTGCGTCCCTCGGCGACGGAAGAGGGCATCCACGTTGTGCTGGCGGGACAGACCCTGTCACAGATCGCGCTGCTGCACGACGTCGAGTTGAGCCAACTTCGGCAGATCAACGGTCTCGACGGCGATCTGATTCGCATCGGCCAGAAGCTTCGACTTCGTTCGACACCGACCACCGTCCACGTTGTCGAACGAGGAGACGCCCTGTGGGAGATCGCACGGGCCTACGGCATGACGGTGGCGCGCGTGCGCGAACTCAACGATTTGAGCGGATCGCGCATCTATCCCGGTCAGGAGCTGGCCTTGGAGGCCTCTGCGGAACGCCGCTTCGCCGACTACACGGTGCGGCGAGGCGACAACCTCAGCGAGATCGCTCAGCTTCACCAGATGAGTGTGGACGAGGTCCGTCGACTCAATAGCATCGACGGTTCCATCATTCATCCGGGGCAGAAGCTTCGAGTACGCCCGCTGAATGCACAGCGTCACTGGGTGGAGCAGAGCGAGATTCCCTGGGATCAACTGCTTGTTCATCCCGCGTCGGTCGGACGGATCGAGGCGGCCAATGGCCCCTACTTTTCAAAGCGCCCCAAGGCCGACTCACAGACGGGTCGACAGTACTTCGAATTGCATCCGCGCTCCCCACTGGCCGCCCTGAAGCAGGCACGCCAGCTGTGGAAGGGGTTCGATGCCGCCATCGACAAGGTGGGAAGGCTGAGCGATGCCCTGTCGGGCTGGCACGTCGTACTGGATCCCGGTCACGGCGGCGTGGATCCGGGGGCCATCGTGCCCACCGTCGACGGAAATGGCCAACGGTTGTTCATCGTCGAAGATGAGTATGTCTATGACGTGGCCGTGCGCGCCTACGTGCTGTTCCGCCTGCACGGGGCCAACGTGGATATCACCGTCCTGAGCCCGAATCATCTGTTTCGCCAGACCGCACCGCCGACGCAGACCTTCGTACATGAGCAGAACGAGATCTTCAACCACTACGGCCACAATCGCTCGAATCGGCCCAGCGCCTGGCCCATGGGCAATCCAGACGACCTTAAAATGCGGGTTCAGATCGCTCGCGAGGCCTTTCAGGGAGCCGACGCAAGCCGCACCATCTTCCTGTCGCTGCACGCCGATATCACCCCAAACGCTCCGGCCGCACCGCTGGTGCTCTACTATGAGGGTCGCCGTGGGCGTAATCGGGATAACGCCTCACGGCGCTTCGCCCAGGCCATGCTGCCCGCCTTGGGGGCCGATGCGCATACGCGGGGTCAGTCTTTGGGGGTCCTGCGGAATAACCCCGCCGGCGTGAAGGCGCTTGTCGAGGTGGGCAACCTGTTTCATGTCGAAGATGCCTGGGCTCTGAGGTACGAGCAGCTGCGCCATCGAAATGCAGAGAAGGTCGTGCGCGGCGTCCTCGACTATGCCGGGGGACGTCGATTGGCCCGCCGGTAGCCGCGAGGGAACGCAGAACAGAAAAAAGGCCCCGGAACGTCGGTTCCGTGGCCTTTTTGTCTTTTTTCCTGCCACGGCCGTGAGGCCGCGATGGATCAAGCTGCGTTACAGACTAATCAAACGGCTGCTGGTTCGGCGCTACCCAACAAGCGGCGTGCTGCGCGTCGCACGACTTCTGGCTCAAGTCCGGCCAGTTCACACCAAGGGTCTAGTCGACCACTCTCGACAAAATCGACTTCCGGTACCTCCTCGAACACTTCCTCAGTCTTCGAAATCTCACGTAACGTGCTGAGAATCATAGCGTTAGCGAGACGACGATAGGCCAGGGACACGCGTTCGACTTGGGCGGCTGCCTGATCTGGGCGCATATCGAAATCCTACGGTTTGGATTGGTAGGCTATGGATTCTTGACCGAGACAATGTAATGCATTTTGCAACCATTTTCGTGAAAAAAGTTGCCTGATCTCCAAAAAAACACCTGGAACGGGCCTGCTTTAGCCGCAACTAGCAGACGGAGAGTGGTTTAGTGGGAATTTCCCGAATCGGGAAGCGACTCGGGTGCACCGGCTGCCGCAGAGGACCGATAGAGTGCATCGATGCATTCGAGCGTTCTGACCCCTGAAAGGCCGTCGGCAGCGGTGGTTTGTTCGCCATCGATGGCCCTCACGAAGGCGTCCCACTCGGCTGCCCAGGAGAGATCCTCCCCATCGAATCGTTGGCGCGTCTCTTCGGGAGCCCCCCCGTCGGCGCGGTGACCGAGGGTCAGCTGTGGCACGCCATACGAACCGCCGAGACCCTCGACGTGGGCATAGCCGTCTCGACCGAACACCTCGAGGCTGAACAGATTCTTCCACTGGGTCCAGCTCACGTGGAGAGAGGCCGTTGTGCCCGTCGGGGTGGTGAGCAGCGCAAAGGCATTGTCCTCCACGGGCGCCATGTCCCAGAATGCCGTCTGCGTGCGCCCATTGACCTGTTCGACGGGGCCGAGCAGCCAGAGGCACAGGTCGATCAGGTGAGCCCCTTGGTCCAACAACTCTCCTCCGCCTGACACGCTGGCGTCGGCACGCCATTCCTGTTCGTAACCGGGCCTACCTCCGTGTCCGTATCGTCCGCGAATCAGCATCGCCTCACCCAGACTCCCCCCTGCAAGGGCCTCCTGCAACTGTCGTATCGCCGGGTGAAACCGGTGGTTATACCCCGCATGGAGAACCTTCCCTGATTCAGCCGCGGCAACCGTTGCCTGCTTCGCCTCGGTGGCATTGCGGCCCAGAGGTTTCTCACACAGAACGTGTTTGCCTGCCTGCAGGGCGGCGGCTGAGATCGGCGCCAGCATGTCATGAGTCGTGGAGACGATGACCACATCCACATCGGTTGCTTCGACCGCGGTCTGCCAGTTGACGACGGTCCGGGCAGCCTGACCATCGACCTCGGACGCGATCTCGCGGGCGCGATCCTCGATCGTGTCGCAGACCAGGCATAGATCCGTCCTCTCATCCTGGCACACGGCCAGTGCCCGTTTACGTCCGACCCCACCGGCACCGACAAGCCCCACACGCAGACTCACGACGACGCCTCGTCGGCGGGCGGCGGCTCAGATTTCTGCAGCTCAGGCTTCAAGCGGCGAACCGTGTAGAGTTCCGTCTCGCGGATCTCCTCCGCTTGAACCTGTTCCCAGTCGTCCCAAACAGCGTGGAACAGGCGACCCGTGATGCCGTCAGATCTGGATGACGCCAGAAAGAGCGCCAATTGGGCAGGTCGCCCGACGTCTGCTCCCCCCTCCTGCAGTTGGCGCAGCGCAGCAGCCGCCTCTTCCCCGGCAGGGTCGCCCGCCTCGGCCGTGACCTGTGTCATGTGGGTGTTCACCGCACCGGGTGCGATGGCGTTGACCTGAATCCCCGTGTCGGCGACCTCGGCAGCGAGGGTTTCCGTGAATCGGACGATCGCCGCTTTCGACGCCCCGTACGCGCTGAAGCGTGGTCGGGGGCTCACGGCACCGCCGCCGGACAGGTTGATGATCCTTCCCTGCCCCTGCGCCATCATGCTCGGCAGGCAGGCGTGGGTACAGAGGAAACACCCGCCGAGATTGATCTGGATCGTCTCAAGCCAGGCCTCGGCGTCGACCGATTCGGTAAGACCGATGGGGCCGAGCACCCCAGCGTTGTTCACGAGGATATCCACGCCGCCCCATGCCTTTTGAACGGCATCCACAGAGCGTGCCACCGAATCGGCTTTCGACACGTCCAATTCGAGAGCCAGGGTCTCGGCCCCCGTTTCTGCGATCTGGTCGGCCATCTGCTGCACCTGATCCGCCGATCGGGCACCGATGGCGACCCACGCACCAGCTCCGGCAAGTGCCGCGGCGATGGCGCCACCGATGCCTCGTGCGCCACCAGTAACCAGGGCGCGGCGACCGGCCAGTTCAGCGTCCATCGTCAATGCGGATTTCTCCAAAAGAATCGGGGGGGGGCAGGGCGCCGAACATACGACCCTCCGTCCTGTTCGAGCAACGGTGACAAGCCATCCAGATTCGATTGACAGATCAACGCATCCCGCTACATTCTCAAGCACTTCCGCCGTTTCTGGCGAGGTCCACCCACCTGACGGGATGTTGAAAACGACGCATGTCGTGTGCTACTGAAGCCGATCCGCGAGAGCTCTGTCTCCGCATCAACGAGAGCTCGCCCGTGGGAGGCCTCTTCGAAGGTGACCGGTCTCGAGTTCACCCCGACAGTCACCTGCCCTGGCGCATCTCGCCGGAACCCTTCTGGATCACACCCGAGCAGCACGATTTCCTGCTGCGTCTGGGGCCAGCTCTGCTCGCCTTCAATCGGGCAGCCAATCTTCTCTACCATCAAAGCCTGAAGGGCATTCAGCCCGAGTTCGTCCACGAATATCTCGACGCGGGCAAACCCGAGCGCATCCTCGAGTTGTCGCGACTCAATCGCGTGAAGTCGCATCAACCTCTGGTGCTTCGCCCCGATCTGATCGTCACCGCCGATGGTGTGCGTGTGGCCGAGTTGGACTCGATCCCGGGTGGTATCGGCTTCACCGCGCAGGTGACAGCGCTGTATGCCGATCTCGGTTACGATGTGATCGGTGGCCGTGATGGCCTCGTCGAAGGTTTTTACGAAGCCCTCGATGCCACGGTGAAGGCCGACGCGCCACTGGTGTGCATCGTCGTCTCCGACGAATCGGATGCCTATCGCGATGAGATGGCCTGGATCGCCGACACCTTGTCAGCCCAGGGCAAACGGGTCGTGTGTCGTCACCCACGTGAGTTGCATATGGATGACGAGAGCATCCTGATCGAACACGAGTCGGGTGAACGTGAGAAAGTCGACGTCGTCTATCGCTTCTTCGAACTGTTCGACCTGCCGAATATTCCGAAGGTCGAACTCGTCGCCTACCACGCCAAGAAGAACGCCGTTCGCATTACGCCGCCCATGAAGGCGTTCCTCGAAGAGAAGATGTGGCTCGCCCTGTTCCATCATCCCCAACTGCAGACCTTCTGGGAAAAGGAACTGGGCGACGCGTGCGAATTGCTGCAGGCCATCATTCCGCCCAGCTGGATCATCGATTCCAGACCGGCACCGCCCCACATGATCATTCCCGGCCTGCAGATCGGCGGCCAGCCCGTGAGCAATTGGGATCAGTTCTTGCATCTGTCCAAGAAACAGCGGGAACTTGTGATCAAGCCGTCGGGTTTCCACATGGATGCTCAGCAGAGCCGCGGCGTCACCGTGGGACACGATGTACCCGAAGAGGAATGGCAACAGGCGTTGATGTCCGCCCGCGATGGTTTCGAGAATGGGCCCAGCATCCTGCAGGAGTTCCACAAAGGTGCTCGTTTGCCCTTCCGCTACTACGACTTCAACGCCGACGAGGTCAAGCCGATGCATGGTCGCGTGCTGTTGCGCCCCTACTACTATGTCATCGGTGACGACGTGCGTCTTGCAGGATCCCAGTGCATCGCCTGTCCTGCCGACAAGAAGATCCTCCACGGCATGACCGATGCGGTTCTGGTGCCGACGGCCGTTCGCGAGCCCCAGCCCGATCCGTCCTGAGGCGAACTTGACAACGATTCAGATCGACAATGCACCCGCCCGGGGACTTGAGACTAGCAGCCTCGACGAGAAGCTCGAGCGTCTGGACGAGATCCTCGGCTCCCTGGGAGGCACTGTCCTGATCGGCTACTCTGGTGGCGTCGACAGCGCCATGCTCGCCGTGGCGGCGCACCTCGTGCTCGGCAAACGAGCCATCGCCGTCACCGCCGACTCGGAGAGCTATGCCGACGGTGAACTCGAAAGAGCCGTCGAGATCGTCGAGCAGTTTGGCATCCCTCACGAGGTCGTGCACACACGCGAAATCGACAATCCGGACTACGCCAGCAACCCCATCAATCGGTGCTACTTCTGCAAGAGCGAATTGTTCATCCACATGGGGAAGTTGGCCGAAAAGCACCAGGCCACGGCCATCCTCTACGGACAGAATGCCGACGATGTGGGTGACTTTCGACCCGGCGCCACGGCGGCACGCGAATACGGCGTGCGAGCACCCCTGATGGAAGCAGGCATGTCCAAAGACGACGTGCGTCAGCTCGCGAAGCGCTGGGGAGTGCCCGTGTGGAATCGCCCCGCCATGGCCTGCCTGTCGTCGCGTTTTCCCTACGGCACCGCGGTCACGTCCGAGGGCCTTCGACAGGTGGATCGCGCCGAGCGTTTCATGAAAGATCTGATCTGTGAACAGTTGCGCGTGCGGCACCACGACCACGTGGCACGCATCGAATTGCCCGCCGATGAACTGACGTCCCTCGTCGCCGACGTCGCCCGGCGCCGCCTGATCGCTGACGAACTCAGCAGTCTCGGTTATCGCCGCGTCACCCTGGATGTGATCGGCTTTCGTTCGGGCAGCATGAATGAGGCCCTCGGCAGCGGCGAAGACGCTCCCGTCCCCGACGCGGCAACCGTCTTCACCCAGATGGGTCTTGAAGGCCGCGCCGAATCTGACGAACAGATCCTCTGCCTGCAGTTGGAGGAGACGGCGTTGATGAAGTTGATCGACCCCCAGGCGCGCATGACCCTCGCCAGCGAACTGCGCCACACCGCGACACCGTATGTCGCCTTTGACCTGACGAGCGGACCCCCGACTGCATGATCCGAGAAATCGTCATGTATGGCTCCAAGGTCCTCCGCCGGGAAGCAGATTCGGTCGCAGCAGTTGATGCCGAAGTGTCCGGCCTCGTGCAGGACTTGTTCGACACCCTCGAAGAAGCCGACGGCGTTGGTCTCGCCGCGCCACAGATCGGCATATCTCGACGCGTGATCGTCGTCGATATCTCCGGCGCCGAACCGAATGCACCCCCCATCGCGCTGGTGAATCCCGTCATTGACATCGGCCAGGGCATGGCCACCGCCGAAGAAGGCTGTCTCAGTATTCCAGACGTGTATGGGGGCGTGTCACGTTATACGAACATCGAAGTGACCGCTCTCGATCAGGCCGGCGAACCCTTCAAGCTAAACGCCGAGGGATTCATGGCGCGGGTGCTGCAACACGAGATCGACCACCTCGACGGCAAACTCTTCATCGATCACATGCCACCCCTCAAACGCACCCTTCTTCGGGGGCCACTCAAGCGCCTCAAAAAAGAGGGTGAAGCGTGGGACAAACGACACGCCGTGTCCTGAGATCGGACGTCGAGTGCCCCTCAGTCCGTTGACAATGAAATCACAGAGGGTTAGGTTTTGTTGCCTTGCGCGGGATCGTAGTTCAGCTGGTTAGAACGCCGGCCTGTCACGCCGGAGGTCGCGAGTTCGAGTCTCGTCGGTCCCGCCATTATAACTTAAAGAAGAGCAGGAGCTTACGAGGATTCGTCCTCTTGGCGTCTGCTCTTTTTTTTGGTCTGGCAAACCTATGGCTAACCATTGGGGCTATATCACATGGGCAAGTCCTCTTCAACCACGCAGACCGACGTGAATACTGTCCTTCGAAAGCTGAAAATCCGTCGTGACCTCTTCACGAAACAGGTCCAAACTCAGACTCGGTTTTACGAGGAAATCGTGGGTGCGGAGCTGATGCTGCTGGGGACGATTGATAAGGCCCTGGAGTCATCCCTGAAACACCTCAGCCGAGCGCAGACCAAACTTGGCGTCGATGCGATCTCCACAAAGATCGGTTCTGGACTCTCCACCGGTCGTCAACGTGACCTGGTGAAGACCTTGTCGGAGGGGGATTTGTTCGGGATTCCGAAATGCGCTTGTGCCGTCCGGTGAGCATTTATCCGCGTAGAGACCTGCCTAGGAAACCTGGCGCGCGATCTCGGTAAACGTCGGGAAATGAGAGCCGCGGTGAGTACCTGTATCGCCGCCGCGAAACTCGAATCGGCGATTCGGACAGTCGGCCTCAAACAAATAGGCTACCATGGGGCATTGTGCCTACACGCTCTGGGCTGAGAGCCAAATCCGCCAAAATCGACCAGCAAGCTCGACAATTCAGTGAACAGGTTCTGACCTCACCGTTGATCCCCCTTGTTGTGTCCCAAATCCTAACTCTGGAATTGGGAACATTCCAAGGGGGCAGATCCGGGGGCACGTCACTCTGAGATGCTGCGTTATTCTTCGCGAGAACCGGATTTTCATCTAAACGCCCGACTAATCTTCATGTGGGGAATGTCGGCAAATAGGAGTCGCGCATGACCGCTGCACATCGTGGTTCTAATTGTCTTATTTCGATCCTGACGTGTTCGCGTAGCGTAGGGATTCAAATACTAGCGCTGCTGCTCGTCTCGGTAATTGTCTCCTCTGCCTCTGCGCAATCCAATCAACGACCGCGATCAGAGCGACACTTAGACCCATCCGGGTTTCCCTGGCCAAACGGTGCGGAAATGGCCCTCAGTCTGACCTTCGATGATGGCCGCTCGAGTCAGGTTACCGATGGGGTGCCCGTGTTGGACTCCTTCAATGTCAAAGTGACGTTCTATGCGCAACCGGAGAATATGTTGGAGGAGCTAGAGCTTTGGCAGAAGGCTGTTGCCTCAGGGCACGAGTTTGGCAACCATACGATCGGACATCCATGCACGGGGAATTTTGCTTGGGTTAGATACGACGATGTCGCGCTAGAGTCCTACGATATAGGTCGGATGCGCGCTGAAGTGCTGCAGGCGAATGATGAGATCGAAGAGCTGCTGGGTGTTCGCCCAGTCAGCTTTGCCTATCCCTGCGGCCAGACCTACGTCGGGAGTGGCACCAACACCGAGAGTTACGTTCCTCTGATCGCCGAGCTCTTTCAGACCGGGCGACGCTGGTTGGATGAAACCTCGAACGCGCCCGACCATTTTGATCCCGCCCAGGTCATGGCCATGCGAATGGATGGCGAAGATTTCAGCACCATACGTCGCCTGATCGAACGCACGAAACGCAACGGAAACTGGTTAGTTCTGGCGGGACACGGTGTTGGCGACTCCAACCGGTGGGGCACGGACTTGGGGATGCTGAGGGAACTATTGGCCTACGTGCAGGAACCCGATAATGGCGTGTGGATCGCGCCCGTATCGGAGGTGGCATCCTTCATCGCCAAGGAACCAGCGATCAGAAAATGAGTTTACCTCACAACCGCCAAAGTGTTCAGACTTGCTCAGACAATTGGAGGGGGCATCAGCATTGCACAGGTAGGAGGGTAGGGGGGATTCCAACCCGGATTCCTGGCATGTTGTCATAGTGGATTTCTCAGTAGACGGCGTTGCCTCTCGTCTGCAGGTTCAAGAGGGTTGGTCCGGCGAAATCCTGTGTCCAATAGTGACCGGTCTTTTACGCAGCAAGCCACGTCACCTACGGAGTACTACGGGGCTTCAGGCGGCACCCGCCTAAGTCCCTGCACAGAATAGCACTTGGGGAATCTACTGAACGGATTCCGATCTGGAGGAGGTCGTCGCCCGGTGGGATCAGATGTCTGCCGATGACAGAGATCACATCCTGACGATCGTTAGGTCGAGCAGGTAATTCCCTTCGCTCTCCTGACCCTTCTCGGCCCCAGACCCCTTTTGTGAACTGGGTGAAAGTGGGGACCGGCCCTATTAGAATTCGAGTGTTTTGGTCTGTATAAAGTCTTCCAGGCCTAAATGCCTCAGTCGACTATGGAATCTTTCTCGATTAGAGCGTTGGAGCCAACAGCGGTCCATGTTATCCACAGCTAAAACCGGTACCCCGATGGTGTCGAGAGGACATCGCAGGGAACAACAAATCACCAGAAACAAAACGGGCAACAGCCTCACAGAACCTCACGGGGTCCACCTTAACTCCGCTGCCCGGCTGTCCAAAGGATGGGGTCCACCTCA
>PVBE012849833.1_pt1 | contig 63884 bp, 71 predicted proteins | sample 1631181 | NCBI WGS metagenome assembly PVBE01 (sample SAMN08397723, study PRJNA350692) | Marine metagenome, whole genome shotgun sequencing project. | isolation source: water | place: Pacific Ocean | collected 2012-04
GGTGGTGACATGACTTATACAACCAGGAGGTTGGCTTAGAAGCAGCCATCCTTTAAAGAAAGCGTAACAGCTCACTGGTTTAGTGATTTTGCGCCGAAAATGTAACGGGGCTAAAGCATACTACCGAAGCTACGGGATTATCACTTATGCACAGATTTTAGCGATTTAATATCGTTAGAATTTGTGTATTAAGTGATAATCGGTAGAGGAGCGTTCCGTATTAGGTCGAAGTCAAACTGAGAAGTTTGGTGGACGAAGCGGAAGTGAGAATGTCGGCATGAGTAACGAAAAGAAAGGTGAGAATCCTTTCCGCCGTAAGTCTAAGGTTTCCTGGGGAAGGTTCGTCCGCCCAGGGTTAGTCGGTCCTAAGGTGAGGTCGAAAGGCGTAGTCGATGGACAACAGGTTAATATTCCTGTACCACTAAAAGTGCGTTATCAGCGATGGGGTGACGCAGTAGGATAGGTCAGCCACTTATTGGATTGTGGTTTAAGCATGTAGGAGGAAGAGATTGGTAAATCCGTTTCTTCTTAACTCTGAGGTGTGAGTACGACTTACGTATGTAGGGAAGTGATTGATTCCACGCTGACAAGAAAAACCTCTAGTGAGATTTATGGGTATCCGTACTAAAACCGACACAGGTAGGTAGGTAGAGAATACTAAGGCGCGCGAGATAACCCTCGTTAAGGAACTCGGCAAATTAGCTTCGTAACTTCGGAAGAAGAAGTGCCCTGGTAATGTGAAGGTCCTTGCGATTCGAGCATGAAAGGGTTGCAGTGAAAGGGCTCAAGCGACTGTTTACCAAAAACACAGGTCCCTGCTAAACCGTAAGGTGATGTATAGGGGCTGACGCCTGCCCAGTGCTGGAAGGTTAATAGGAGGAGTTAAACTTCGGTTGAAGCTCCGAATTGAAGCCCCAGTGAACGGCGGCCGTAACTATAACGGTCCTAAGGTAGCGAAATTCCTTGTCGGGTAAGTTCCGACCCGCACGAAAGGCGTAATGATCTGGGTACTGTCTCGGAGAGAGACTCGGCGAAATAGAAATGTCTGTGAAGATGCGGACTACTTACACCTGGACAGAAAGACCCTATGAAGCTTTACTATAACTTGGCATTGGGTTCGGGCTTGATTTGCGCAGGATAAGTGGGAGGCTATGATTTTTTCCTTCCGGGGAAAAAGGAGCCAATGGTGAGATACCACTCTAATCAAGCTAGACCCCTAACTTTAAACCATAAACAGGTTAGAGAACAGTGTCAGGCGGGTAGTTTTTCTGGGGCGGAAGCCTCCTAAAAGGTAACGGAGGCGTACAAAGGTTTCCTCAGGCTGGACGGAAATCAGCCGTAGAGTGTAAAGGCAGAAGGAAGCTTGACTGCGAGACCAACAAGTCGAGCAGGGACGAAAGTCGGTCTTAGTGATCCGACGGTTCCGCGTGGAAGGGCCGTCGCTCAACGGATAAAAGTTACTCTAGGGATAACAGGCTAATCTCCCTCAAGAGTTCACATCGACAGGGAGGTTTGGCACCTCGATGTCGGCTTATCGCAACCTGGGGCGGAAGGGCGTCCCAAGGGTTGGGCTGTTCGCCCATGAAAGCGGTACATGAGCTGGGTTCAGAACGTCGTGAGACAGTTTGGTCCATATCCGGTGTAAGCGTTAGAGTATTGAAGAGAGCCTTCCTTTGTACGAGAGGACCGGGAAGGATGCACCTCTGGTGTACCAGTTCTTTAAAAAGGAAACGCTGGGTAGCCATGTGTGGTTTGGATAACCGCTGAAAGCATCTAAGTGGGAAGCCGTCTCTAAGATGAGTACTCTCTTATTAAGACTACAGCAAGACTAGCTGGTTGATAGGTATCAAGTGTAAGTTGTGTAAGCAATGTAGCTGAGATATACTAACAAGTCGAATGAGTTTGACTTTAATTTATAATAAACATTTGTCTGGTATCTTTAGTTTAACAAAAAGCACACTCATCCATTCCGAATTGAGTAGTTAAAGGTTAAACGGCGAAAATACTTGTAGGGTCACTTACTGGGAAAATAGCTGATGCCAGGCATTGCCCCCATCGTCTAGAGGCCGAGGACATCTCCCTTTCACGGAGGAAACAGGGATTCGAATTCCCTTGGGGGTATAACTTTTAAAAAGCCTGCTTAGCTCAGCTGGTTAGAGCACCCGTCTCATACGCGGGGTGTCACTAGTTCAAATCTAGTAGCAGGTATAATTTTTTTCATCATATCTTTGGTATAAAAAAATAATTCTAAAATAATAGAAAATATTATAAATATACTAAATTAATGAAATTAGCTTATTGGATGTACGCAGGACCTGCCCATATCGGCACATTACGTATAGCTTCATCGTTTAAAAATGTTCATGCTATTATGCATGCACCTTTAGGTGACGATTATTTTAATGTAATGAGGTCAATGTTAGAACGGGAGCGCGATTTTACTCCTGTAACTGCTAGTATTGTCGATAGACATGTGCTAGCTCGTGGTTCTCAAGAAAAAGTGGTTGAAAATATTGTTCGTAAAGATATTGAAGAAAAACCTGATTTGATTGTATTAACTCCTACTTGTACCTCAAGTATTTTGCAAGAAGATTTACATAACTTCGTTGAAAAGGCTACTTGTAAATCTGAAGCAAATGTCTTATTGGCTGATGTAAACCATTATCGTGTAAACGAATTACAAGCTGCTGACCGAACATTGGAGCAAATAGTTAAATTTGCAATCAACAAATTTATGAAAAATGGAAACCTTGATATAAATAAAACAAAAGAGCCTTCAGTTAATTTAATAGGTTTTTTTACATTGGGTTTCCATCATTCACATGATTATCGTGAATTAAAGCGCTTACTAAATGATCTAAATATAAAGATAAATGTTGTTCTTCCAGAAAGTACTTATATAAATGATTTAACTAAACTACCAAAAGCATGGTTTAACATTGTTCCATACAGAGAAGTAGGGCTAATGACAGCTAAATATTTAAATGAAGAATTTAATTTACCTTATATCTCGCAAATTCCAATGGGAATTATTGATACCGGTAAAATGGTAAAAGAGATTCAAGAAATTGTCAATTCACGGTTAAACGAAAAGGTAAATTATCTACCATATATACAACATCAAACTCAATTTGTTTCACAAGCAGCTTGGTTTTCTCGTTCAATTGATTGTCAAAATTTAACAAATAAAGAAGCTGTTGTTTTTGGTGATGCAACACATGCTTCAGCCATGACAAAAATTTTAGTACGTGAAATGGGGATAAAAGTATCTTGTGCCGGAACATACTGTACTTATGATGCTGATTGGTTTAGAGAACAAGTTCAGGGCTATGCAGACCAAGTATTCATAACTGAGGATCATACACAAGTAGGTGATATGATCGCTCAACTAGAACCATCTGCTATTTTTGGTACACAAATGGAACGACATATCGGAAAGAGGTTAGATATCCCTTGCGGTGTTATTTCCGCACCAGTTCATATTCAAAATTTTCCATTAAGTTATAGACCTTTTATTGGTTATGAAGGTGCAAATCAAATTGCAGACTTAGTTTATAATTCTTTTAGCTTAGGTATGGAAGACCATTTATTAGAGATCTTTGGAGGACATGATACTAAAGAAGTTATCACAAAAGATATATCTGCAGACCAAACAATTCATTGGAGCGTTAATGCCAAAAAGGAATTGAATAAAATACCTGGTTTTGTAAGAAATAAAGTTAAAAGAAACACAGAGAAATACGCTCGTTCACAAGGAGCAAATGAAATTACTATAGAAATAATGTATGCCGCAAAAGAAGCGGTTGGAGCTTAAATCTTTTCTTCAAGTAAAAGGGATAGACTACTCAGCAAAGAAAACATTTGTTTTTGTTTTAGATTTTCAACAATTTTATGAAAACAATCTAATTTTAAAAGTAATCCTTCCAAATAATAAAGTAGATTATATCCAACTAAAAAAAACCTTATCCATATCTTCAATATCATCTAGCAGGAATTTTGGGTTAGGTATCATTGAGGATAATTTATTTATTTGGCTAGAAAAATTAGAAAATCCCATAATTTATACATGTATAGATTTTTTTACCAAACTTCACCCATATATACAATTTCCTTTGTTCTTCATATGCATCAATTTAACTTTTAGAACAAAAGATAAAAGAAAAACTGAAGATATACTAAGTACTTTTGTTTATTCATTTATAACATTTATAGATTTGGTGGGTTGGCCCATATCTCTCTATTCGAGATCGACAAGTGAGTATAAACATTTCATTACTATATGTCATCAACAGATTAACTCTTCATTCAATACTAACAAAAAAATATTTACCCCGACTTATAAAAAACTATCCTCACATACTCAAACAAGGACACCATTAAATATTCAAAATTTTGAAAATAAATTTACAGACGAACAGAAAAGCGATTTTTTTTATTGGTTTATTAAAGAGATAGCAAGGAATGATATACATATTATCAACAATAATCAATTTTGGTATATATGTTTAGATATATTATTTTGTTACGCACAAAGTTTATATTTATGGATTCCATAAATAGCTTGTGCTAATATAAATAAAAAAGGTTTTTTATGTTAGCTTTAAAGATTCTAGTTTACACAGTGGTTATTTTCTTTGTATCACTGTTTATCTTTGGTTTCCTTTCTAATGACCCAGGCCGTAACCCAGGTCAAAAAGATTTGAACTAATTACTTAAAAAGTATTAAGTGATTTTGTAAACCAAAAAGGTAAAAATAATTTTATTTTGAGTAGGAAATACTAGACATTTATTGAATTCTTAAGAATTAATAAATGATCTCCAAAAAACTAAATAAAAAAATGGTTGTTTCTGCGGATAAAAAAACAATCGGTTACATTAGCCAAGTTATTGGTCCTGTTGTTGATGTAACATTCCCACCTGGTCAAATGCCCAATATCTATAATGCTTTAGTTATTGAAGGTCGTGACGCCGATGGGAAAGAATTTTCAATTACTTGTGAAGTTCAGCAACTATTAGGTGATCATGTAGTACGTGCAGTTTCTATGAGTGCTACAGATGGTCTAATTCGTGGTTTAGAAGTTATTGATACAGGTGCCCCTTTAAGTGTACCTGTTGGAGAAGCTACATTAGGCCGTATCTTCAATGTATTAGGTGAACCTGTAGATGAACTAGGAGCCGTTACAACTAATGACACGTTGCCAATTCATCGTGCTTCGCCTGAATTTACTAATTTAGATACGAAATTAGCAATTTTTGAAACAGGAATCAAAGTAGTAGATTTATTAGCACCATACCGTCGTGGTGGTAAAATTGGTTTGTTTGGTGGTGCTGGTGTAGGTAAAACTGTTCTAATTATGGAACTAATTAATAACATCGCAAAAGCTCATGGAGGTGTTTCTGTATTTGGAGGTGTTGGTGAACGTACCCGTGAAGGAAATGACCTGTACCAAGAAATGAAAGAATCTGGAGTTATTAACGACAGTAAACTTTCTGATTCAAAAGTAGCACTTGTTTATGGTCAAATGAATGAACCGCCAGGGGCTCGTATGCGAGTTGGGTTAACAGCTCTAACAATGGCAGAATATTTCCGTGATATCAACAAACAAGATGTTTTATTATTTATTGATAACATTTTCCGATTTGTACAAGCCGGTTCTGAAGTATCTGCTCTATTAGGTCGAATGCCGTCTGCTGTAGGTTATCAACCTACATTAGCAACAGAAATGGGTGGTTTACAAGAACGTATCACGTCTACAAAAGAGGGATCTATTACGTCCATTCAAGCAGTATATGTACCAGCAGATGATTTAACGGATCCAGCACCTGCTACAACTTTTGCCCATCTAGATGCTACTACTGTTTTATCACGTAATCTAGCAGCAAAAGGTATTTATCCTGCAGTTGACCCATTAGATTCAAAATCAACAATGCTTCAACCATGGATTGTAGGTGAAGAGCATTACACTTGTGCACAACGTGTAAAAGGAACTTTACAACGTTATAAAGAGTTACAAGATATTATTGCAATCTTAGGTCTAGATGAACTTTCTGAAGAAGATCGTTTAACTGTAGCTCGTGCACGTAAGTTAGAACGTTTCTTATCACAACCTTTCTTCGTTGCAGAAGTATTTACAGGTTCACCTGGTAAATACGTAAGCCTTGCAGAAACAATTCGTGGATTCAATATGATTTTATCAGGCGAATTAGATGAATTACCTGAACAAGCGTTCTATTTAGTTGGAACAATTGATGAAGCTATTGAACGTGCAAACAAAAAATAATCATGGAGGGTATTAAATAATGACTTTACAAGTTTCACTTATTACTCCTGACCGTGTACTTTGGGATGGCCCAGCAGAAGAAGCACTTCTTGCTACTACAACGGGTAGTATGGGTATCCTATCTAATCATGCTCCATTATTAACAGCACTAGAAATTGGTACACTACGCTTACGTAATACAGACAAAGAGTGGTGTTCTTTTGCTGTAATGGGAGGTTTTGCTACAGTAAAAGATAATGCGTTAACTTTGATTGTGAATCAAGCTGAATTAGGAACTCAATTAGACCAAGAAAAAGTAAAAGAGGACCTATCCAATGCAGAAACGGCTCTAGAACAAGCGTCTAAACCTGCAGATTTAATTGAAGCTCAAATTGCTTATCGAAAAGCAAAAGCACGATATGAAGCTACTTTAGTAAAATCTTAAAGATTTAATTAAAAACAAATGTCGAAAAAAAGTATAATTCAACGTAACTTAAAACGTCAATCACTTAACTCAAAATATAATCATCTTCGTGGTTGGTTAAAAAATCAAATGTCACGTACACCTAATTTAGCAACAAAACTGCGTATACATGGGTTCATTCAAGATTTACCTACGAACAGTAGTCCCGCTAGATTAGAATCACGTTGTCAAATAACAGGCCGACCAAAAGCTGTTTATCGAGATTTCGGGTTATCTCGTCATGTGTTCCGTGAAATGGCACATGAAGGACTACTCCCTGGGGTAGTTAAATCAAGTTGGTAGTTTATTAAAAACGATACAATTTGGTTTAGTTTTCATAAGTAATAGAAACTATGCCTAGAACGCAAAGAAATGCAAATTTCATTGATAAAACCTTTGGGGTCATAGCAGATATTCTATTACAAACTCTACCTACAGCAAAACGTGAAAAAGAAGCATTCGCATACTATCGAGATGGAATGTCAGCACAATCTGAAGGTGAGTATGCCGAAGCGCTTCAAAACTATTTTGAAGCGCTTCGACTAGAATCTGATGCATATGATCGAAGCTTTATTTTATATAATATTGGATTAATTCATACAAGTAATGGAGACTACGCACGTGCATTAGATTATTATGCACAAGCCTTAGAGCGTAATCCTTCGCTACCACAAGCTTTAAATAATATTGCTGTTATTTATCATTATCGTGGTGAACAAGCCATGGAAGCAGGACAAGACCAAATATCTAGAGTTCTCTTTGATAAAGCTGCTGATTATTGGTTAGAAGCTATTCGTTTAGCACCAAATAATTATATTGAAGCACAAAATTGGCTTAAAGTCACAGGTCGTTTTCAATTCTAGTTTTCATCAAGACTTGTTGATTCATTATTTTTTTGTTATTATTGTATAGAAAGTACAAAGAAAACAAAAAGTATTTTAACAATATAATGTCAATCCTCAATAGCTCAGTGGTAGAGCAATCGGCTGTTAACCGATGGGCCGTAGGTTCAAATCCTACTTGGGGAGGCGGATATCGTACAAGGGTAGTACCTTAGCCTTCCAAGCTAAAGATGCGGGTTCGAGTCCCGCTATCCGCTATTTTATAGTAAACTAAGACCGAAAAATATATAAAGTCTAAACTATATAAGAATGTAGAATATAATTTTCTATCAAACTTTATTTATCTTACGAGGAAAACTCACAAAATGACTATTGCCTTAGGTGATGTAAAACAACAACGTGGCTGGTTTGACGATTTAGATGACTGGTTACGTCGTGACCGTTTCGTATTCGTTGGCTGGTCTGGTTTACTTTTATTACCAACAGCATACTTTGCAGTTGGTGGATGGTTAACTGGTACAACTTTTGTAACTTCATGGTATACTCATGGATTAGCTTCTTCTTACTTAGAAGGTTGTAACTTCCTAACTGCAGCTGTATCAACTCCAGCAAATAGTGTAGGTCACTCTCTATTATTACTATGGGGACCTGAAGCACAGGGTAACTTTACTCGTTGGTGTCAATTAGGTGGTCTATGGGCTTTTATTGCATTACATGGTTCTTTTGGTTTAATTGGATTCATGTTACGTCAATTCGAAATTGCACGTTCTGTAAAATTACGTCCATATAACGCTATTGCTTTCTCTGCACCAATCGCAGTATTTGTTTCTGTATTCTTAATTTACCCATTAGGACAATCAGGTTGGTTCTTTGCACCAAGTTTTGGTGTTGCAGCAATTTTCCGTTTCATTCTATTTTTCCAAGGATTCCATAACTGGACATTAAACCCATTCCACATGATGGGTGTAGCTGGTGTATTAGGAGCAGCTTTATTATGTGCAATTCATGGTGCTACTGTTGAAAACACTTTATTCGAAGATGGTGATGGTGCAAACACATTCCGTGCATTCAACCCAACACAATCTGAAGAAACTTATTCAATGGTTACAGCAAACCGTTACTGGTCTCAAATTTTTGGTGTAGCTTTCTCTAACAAACGTTGGCTTCACTTCTTCATGTTATTTGTACCTGTAACAGGTCTTTGGATGAGTGCAATTGGTGTAGTAGGTTTAGCTCTAAACCTTCGTGCATATGATTTCGTTTCTCAAGAAATCCGTGCTGCTGAAGATCCAGAATTTGAAACATTCTATACTAAGAACATTTTATTAAATGAAGGTATTCGTGCATGGATGGCAGCACAAGATCAACCACATGAAAAACTAGTATTCCCTGAGGAGGTTCTACCACGTGGAAACGCTCTTTAATGAAACTCTTCTTCTTGGTGGCCGAAGCCAAGAGACTACTGGTTTTGCATGGTGGGCTGGTAACGCACGTCTGATTAACCTTTCTGGTAAATTATTAGGTGCTCACGTAGCTCACGCAGGTTTAATCGTTTTCTGGGCTGGTGCAATGAACTTATTCGAAGTTGCACATTTCGTTCCAGAAAAGCCGATGTATGAACAAGGTTTAATCCTATTACCTCACTTAGCAACTTTAGGTTATGGTGTAGGTGCAGGTGGTGAAGTTATTGACACATACCCGTACTTCGTTTCTGGTGTTTTACACTTAATTTCATCAGCTGTATTAGGTTTTGGTGGTATTTACCATGCATTAGTAGGTCCTGAAACACTAGAAGAATCTTTCCCTTTCTTTGGTTATACATGGAAGGACAAGAATAAAATGACAACTATTTTAGGTATTCATTTAATTATTCTTGGGTTAGGTGCCTGGTTACTTGTAATTAAAGCAACGCTTCTAGGAGGCGTTTATGATACTTGGGCTCCAGGTGGTGGTGATGTTCGTATTATTGCTAACCCTACTTTAAATCCAGGTCCAATTTTCCGTTACATCTTTACTTCGCCTTTTGGTGGAGATGGGTGGATTTGTGGTGTTGATAATATGGAAGATATTATTGGTGGTCACATTTGGATTGGAACGATTGAAATTATTGGTGGAATTTGGCATATCTTAACTAAACCATGGGCGTGGGCTCGTCGTGCTTTTGTTTGGTCAGGAGAAGCATATTTATCATATAGTTTAGGTGCTATTGCATTAATGGGACTAATTGCAGTTCCAATGTCTTGGTATAACAATACTGCTTATCCGAGTGAATTCTTTGGTCCAACAGGTCCAGAAGCATCACAAGCTCAAGCATTTACTTTCCTTGTACGTGATCAGCGTTTAGGTGCCAATGTTGCATCTGCTCAAGGTCCAACAGGTTTAGGTAAATATCTAATGCGTTCGCCAACGGGTGAAATTATCTTTGGTGGTGAGACAATGCGTTTTTGGGACTTCCGTGGTCCTTGGGTAGAACCATTACGTGGTCCAAACGGATTAGATTTAAACAAACTAAAAAATGATATTCAACCTTGGCAAGAACGACGTTCTGCTGAGTACATGACACATGCACCTTTAGGATCACTAAACTCTGTAGGTGGTGTAGCTACTGAAATTAATGCAGTTAACTACGTTAACCCACGAAGTTGGTTAGCATGTTCACACTTTGTTTTAGGTTTCTTCTTCTTCATTGGCCATTTATGGCATGCTGGTCGTGCACGTGCTGCTGCTGCTGGTTTTGAAAAAGGTATTGATCGTGAAAACGAACTAAGTTTAAACTTACGTCCTTTAGACTAATTATTCAAATTAAAAAGTTTAATTAAAAAAAAAAGGTGAAGAGATTTTCGATCTCTTCACCTTTTTTTTTAGTGTTAAAATATCTTTTAATTTTGGGGATAAAGATTTTAAATCTTTATCCCCATTTTTTTTTTTCAAACAGCCTTTACGTAGATCTCTCACTAATAAAATAGAATATTTTTGTATGCTATATTATAAAAATTAATAGAATTCGTAAATCTTATTTTATTATTTTTTCTAAAATTAATGTTTATAAGCCTTTTAAAAGCACTTAGAACAGGTATTTCAGCACTTCTATCTCTAGGTAGAGCTCTGAATGCAAGCTTGTTCAGTACTGTTTGACTCACACCGTTGATTGCCCAAAAACCACAGGAAATCGTAGTCGCCCCTGTAATATCCAATCGTCCTTCAATTCCTTCAGTGAAAGTGAAGAATGTAAAATCAGTTCATGAATTTTACGTTAACAATGAAGGTTATGTAGTAAATCCTCAAAACGGGAAATTATTACAATGCGTGTTATATAGGAATCTACCAGAAATCGAGATACCAAGAAGGGTTAATCTTTTTGAAGATCCAATAGGATATGATTTGGTAACTTTTCGAAAAGGTGTAAGAAAGCACACGGCTTATAATGCGGAAGTTAATAAGCCAGAGATCGTTCATAGGTCAGAGATTGAATATCTTTTTCCTAAAGATAAGTCTATTAAATATGCGGAACAACTTCCTGGATTGACTATTCAGAAGGGGGGAAAGTTTTTTTATTATAAAAACCAAGAAACCGGGTACTACCATATTCCACGGCCTAGACCACTTCATCATCAACTAGAATCCAGTCAACGTCAACGGCCTTTAATTCCTGGAGCTTTACGTTTAATAAATCCCGTGGACAGGCCCCTTATGGTTGGGGCTCGAACTCAAGTCTCTATATTTTATAGGGCAGATTTGCATTGGGATCCCACAACTAATTGTCTAATTGATCCCCTATTTGGTCTTCCGGTCGATCACACCACAAGTCGGTTATTGGATGAAAAAGGTTTATCTATTCTTCCACATGACCATGACCATAAGCTAGATCAGGATCAACTAATTTCCTACCCTCCCAAAGCTATGAATAAGACTGCACTCTTCAAAAAAACAAATGGAAAGAAACGGTTGGCCTCTGGAGGATTATGAAGTTACTGGATACCTAGTAGACCAATCACAAAAACGTGCTAAAGAGCGTATGGTTGAATACCAAAGTGGTGCGTTTAAACCTGAAGCTGTAACTATGGCTGATATAGCTAGCCGTCTGCAGCAGATTTATGAACACATCTCCGCAATAGGAGTAAAGCTCGATAATAGAAATTATGAAGAATTCACTCAGACATTAGAAAATTTGAAAACTCAGGTTGATTTAAACCATAAACAAATCGACAGTCTCTTCGCTGGTCTAGCTCTTGTTAAAGTAGACTTGGCTAAATTATCTAATTTGCCGGATGGTATTGATAAATCGCAGGAGGATATTAATGAGTTGCAAAAGGAATTCGAGGATTCCGTTGTTGATAATAAAGAGTTGTTAGAATATCAGCGTCAAATTGCTCAACGAATATTAAATATTGAAGAGTTGATGCGAAAAGTTGCTGAAGAAGGTGAGATAAATTTCTCTGCTAACCAACGGTAACAACTTAATTTGAAATTTACTGTTAAGTAATATCTCTATTAAATAAAGAGGAAGAGTATATAGAATAGATCGTCAAATCTATTCTATATACTCTTTTTTGGGCCGAGCTGGATTTGAACCAGCGTAGGTATAAACCGACGGATTTACAATCCGTTCCCATTAACCGCTCGGGCATCGACCCGATAATTATTTGGAATTGAGACGGGACCGACGGGACTCGAACCCGCAACTTCCGCCGTGACAGGGCGGTGCTCTAACCAATTGAACTACGATCCCATTCCAAATACATTATAACATCATTGTTTGTAAATAGATATATTTAACAAGATATTTATGCCTATGGACTAAATAAAAAAAATGTTAATATATTAACATTTAAAATGTTAATTGATCACCACGTCTGTACTGTAAATATGCAGTGACAAAAAGTCCTAGAATAGTTACTGGAACTAACCCTAAAACAATACCTGATAATAAAGCTTCTACCATAAAATTAAACTCCTTATTCAATTTTATTATACCATAAATAAAATTCTTTTTTTTACATAGAAAAAAAGAGGTATATAGATTTTTAAATCTATATACCTCTTTTTCTATTCAAAGTAAATAAGTTTTCCTTTAAGAATAAATACTAGATAGTATCCATAGCTTCAAATTCGAACTTAATTTCTTTCCAAACTTCACAAGCCGCTGCTAATTCAGGAGACCACTTAGCTGCTGAACGGATGATGTCACCACCTTCACGAGCTAAATCACGTCCTTCGTTACGTGCTTGAACACAAGCTTCTAAAGCTACACGGTTAGCACATGCACCTGGAGCGTTACCCCAAGGGTGACCTAAAGTACCACCACCGAATTGTAAACAAGCATCATCTTGGAAGATTTCTACTAACGCTGGCATGTGCCATACGTGAATACCACCAGAAGCTACTGGCATTACACCTGGTAAAGAACACCAATCTTGAGTGAAGAAAATACCACGACTACGATCTTTCTCAATGTACGGATCACGCATTAAGTCTACGAAACCTAAAGTAATGTCACGTTCACCTTCTAATTTACCTACTACAGTACCAGAGTGTAAGTGATCACCACCTGATAAACGTAGAGCTTTAGCTAGAACACGGAAGTGCATACCATGGTTCTTTTGACGGTCAATTACCGCGTGCATTGCACGGTGAATGTGTAATAATAGACCATTATCACGACAGTAGTGAGCTAAAGTAGTGTTTGCAGTGAAACCACCTGTTAGGTAATCGTGCATAATAATAGGTACACCTAATTCACGAGCGAAAGCAGCACGCTTAAGCATTTCATCTACAGTACCTGCAGTTGCGTTTAAGTAGTGACCTTTAATCTCACCAGTTTCTGCTTGAGCTTTCATAGTTGCTTCAGCTACAAATAAGAAACGATCACGCCAACGCATGAATGGTTGTGAGTTTACGTTCTCATCATCTTTAGTAAAGTCTAAACCACCACGTAGACACTCAAAACATGCACGTCCGTAGTTCTTAGCTGATAAACCTAATTTAGGCTTAATAGTACAACCTAAGAATGAACGACCATACTTGTTTAAACGGTCACGCTCACTTTGGATACCGTGTGGAGCACCCCAGAAAGTCTTACAGTAAGCTGGTGGGATACGTAAATCTTCTAAACGAAGAGCACGAAGAGCTTTGAAACCAAATACGTTACCTACAATTGAAGTAAATAAGTTAGTAACTGAACCTTCTTCGAATAGATCGATTGGGTAAGCTACATAAGCGATGTATTGGTTTTCTTCACCTGCAACAGGTTCGATTTCGTAACAACGACCTTTGTAACGATCTAAGTTAGTTAAACCATCAGTCCATACTGTAGTCCAAGTACCTGTTGATGATTCAGCTGCTACTGCTGCACCAGCTTCTTCTGCAGGAACACCTGGTTGAGGAGTCATACGGAATGCAGCAAGGATATCAGTAGGTAAAGTCTCATAGTCTGGAGTGTAGTAAGTAAGACGGTAATCTTGTACACCAGCCTTAAATCCAGCAGTTGTTTTAGTTGCAGTTTGTGGAGCCATGTCAAACACAATTTTTCAATTTGTGCGTTAGTATCTGCCTTTTCTATTTTCTTATTTATAGATTAACATGGTACCGCTATAAGAATTTCTAATCTTTAAATATTTAATGATTACCTTGTCTTAAGGATACTAAAAAAATAATAGCAGGACCAGAAGCTAATATTAATGTAATAGAAGCTAACTGTAAGATTAATTCTAGAGTCATAATTTATTTATAAAAAACTTGTCTACGAAAACAAGTTAAATTAATTTACGTTTTTTTTTAATATACCATAGTCTAGAAGCACTATGCAGTAAAAATACTTATATGAGAATCACCTAAATCGATTTTCTAATATTAAGCTTAATAAAAAACCAATAATACTAATCCAAGTACCCCGATTTAAAAAATTTTTAGCCTCAACATAAGTACCAAAAAGGCGAAGTCCATACATAGTTGTAGCAGCAAGTTCTACGCCTCTGCCCCAAAAGAAACCAAAGAAAACAGTGGAAGCAGCAAAGGCTAATCTTGAAATTGTAAAAATATACATTTTAAGTTAACGTTTCGAGAACTGTGAAGCTTTTCGAGCTTTCTTTAAACCATACTTCTTTCGTTCTTTGCGTCGAGCATCTGAAGTTAAAAAACCATCTTGGCGAAGCGAACTACGGAGCGATGATTCCATTTTTACTAAAGCTTTAGCAATACCTAATTGAATAGCTTCTGCTTGGCTACTTAGTCCACCACCAGAAACATTGACACGAACTTCTAAAAATCGGTGATCTTGTTTATGAAATAGATTAAAAGGAGCTTGAATAGCTAATAAGTTAAAAGGATCATTATGAAAATAAGATTGTAATGACTCACCATTAACTTGACAAGAATAAAATGATTCAGAAGAATCTTGAGGTTTTGGTAAAAGAGTAATACGAGCAATTGCACGTTTACGACGACCTAAACCTGTGAATAAAGTATTTGATTTACGAGCGTGTTGTTCCATATTTTGATCGTCCATTTGTACGAGAAGTTACTCCAGCAGCATCTAATGTACCACGAACAATGTGGTAACGAACCCCAGGCAAATCTTTAACTCGGCCGCCACGAACTAAAACAATTGAATGTTCTTGTAAATTGTGCCCGATACCTGGAATATAAGCTGTTACTTCAAAGTCAGTTGTTAGTCTAACACGAGCGACTTTTCGTAATGCTGAATTAGGTTTTTTTGGTGTTGTTGTATATACCCGTGTACATACTCCTCTACGTTGAGGACAACACTTTAAAGCCGGTGATTTATCTTTCATTGGCTTACTCTTTCTTGAAAACCTTACAAGCTGTTGTATTGTTGGCATAAAGAATTATATTTGAATTAATTTTAGAAATATAAATTTTAAAAAGGATTACTGTACACCCCCTTTGTTCTTATTTTACTATAAAAAGAACAAAGAGGGCTAGGGTTAATAGTTATAAAATTAATAAATCATATATAAATTAACCAAATTTTGCAGATGTACTTGCAATTAAAAAGGCTGCATAAGTTAACACATATCCAACGGAGAAATGAGCTAAACCTACTAATCGAGCCTGAACAATTGATAAAGCTACTGGCTTATCGCGCCAACGAACTAGACTAGCTAATGGCGTACGCTCATGAGCCCATGCTAAAGTTTCAATAAGCTCCTGCCAATACCCACGCCATGAGATTAAGAACATGAATCCAGTAGCATAAACTAAATGCCCAAATAAAAACATCCACGCCCAAACTGATAAGCTATTCATACCAAAAGGGTTATAACCGTTAATTAATTGTGAAGAATTTAACCACAAATAATCACGTAACCAACCCATAATATATGTCGAAGACTCATCAAACTGAGCTGTATTACCTTGCCAAATACCAAGATGCTTCCAATGCCAATAGAACGTTACCCATCCAATTGTATTTAACATCCAGAACACCGCTAGATAAAAAGCATCCCAAGCGGAGATATCACAAGTACCACCACGACCTGGACCATCACAAGGAAAACTATAACCAAAATCTTTTTTATCTGGCATTAATTTACTTCCACGTGCATCTAATGCACCTTTTACTAAAATCAATGTCGTTGTATGTAAACCTAAAGCGATTGCATGATGTACTAAAAAGTCACCAGGACCAATAGGTAAAAATACCGAGTTTGTTGTACCATTAATAGCACTTAACCAACCGGCTAACCATACACCTTGACTTGCAGTACTGGCAGGACTTGTTGATGATGATAAGAGTGTATCAAACCCATAAAGAGCTTTACCTTGAGCAGCTTGGATCCATTGAGCAAAAATAGGCTCAATTAGAATTTGTTTCTCAGGAGTACCAAAAGCCTGCATTACATCATTATGTACATACAAACCTAATGTATGAAAACCGAGGAAAAGAGAAACCCAACTTAAGTGTGAAATAATAGCTTCTTTGTGTTCTAACATTCGCGCTAAAACATTATCTTTATTCGCTTCAGGGTCGTAATCACGAATGAAGAAAATAGCTCCATGAGCAAATGCCCCACACATAATGAAACCAGCAATATATTGATGATGAACATATAAAGCAGCTTGAGTCGTAAAATCCTGGTTTATAAATGCGTATGCAGGTAATGAATACATATGCTGCGCAGTTAATGAACTAGCAACTCCAAGAGATGCCAGAGCTAACCCTAATTGAAAATGTAATGAATTATTTACGGTATCAAATAAACCTTTATGTCCAGCACCTAGTCCTCCCGCAGGTGGTGTATGAGCTTCTAAGATTTGTTTCATACTATGACCCAGACCAAAGTTAGTTCGATACATATGTCCAGCGACAATAAATACTACAGCAATTGCTAAATGATGATGAGCCATATCTGTCAACCATAAACTTTGTGTTTGTGGATGAAACCCGCCCAAGAAAGTCAAGATTGCTGTACCTGATCCTTCAGATGTACTAAAAAGATGAGAACTTGTATCAGGATCTTGTGCATATAATGCCCATTGGCCAGTAAAGAAAGGCATTAAACCTTGTGGATGGGGAAGAGTTGTCAATAAGTTATCCCAACGAACGTGTACACCACGTGATTCAGGAATAGCTACGTGAACTAAATGCCCAGTCCAGGCAAGAGAACTAACACCAAATAAACCAGATAAATGATGATTTAGTCTTGATTCTGCATTTTTAAACCATGACACACCGGGTCTAAATGCAGGTTGTAAATGTAACCAACCAGCAAATAAAATTAATGCTGAAACTAAAAGTAAAAAGATAGACCCTTGATATAAATCAATATTTGTACGCATACCAATTGTATACCACCATTGATAAACACCAGAATAAGCAATATTTACTGGTCCATCTGCACCACCCCTTGTAAATGCTTCAACAGCAGGTTGCCCAAAATGCGGATCCCAAATAGCATGTGCAATTGGACGAACATTTAATGGGTCGCTTACCCATTGTTCAAAATTACCTTGCCAAGCTACATGAAATAAGTTTCCAGAAGTCCATAAGAAAATAATGGCAAGCTGTCCGAAATGAGATGCAAAGATTTTTTGATAAAGTGTTGATTCTGTCATACCGTCATGACTTTCAAAGTCATGAGCTGTTGCAATACCAAACCACAAACGTCTTGTAGTTGGATCTTCAGCTAAGGCTTGACTAAATTTTGGAAATTTTTTCGCCATATTAATATATTATTGATCTAAAAATGATTAATTTTTCTTGAATTACCCCACTGCTAGAATACGAGCTAAGAAGAAGGACCATGTAGTTGCAATACCACCTAATAAATAATGGGCAACTCCTACAGCACGTCCTTGAGTAATACTTAAAGCACGAGGTTGAATTGCAGGTGCTACTTTCAATTTATTATGAGCCCAAACAATAGACTCAATAAGTTCTTGCCAATACCCACGCCCACTAAATGAGAACATTAAACTAAATGCCCAAACAAAGTGTGCTCCTAAGAACATCAACCCGTAAGCTGATAATGCAGAACCATATGATTGAATAACTTGCGAAGATTGTGCCCACAGGAAGTCACGCAGCCAACCATTAATAGTTGTCGCACTCTGAGCAAAATTACCACCAGTAATATGAGAGACACCCGAAGCAGTGACTTGTCCCCAAACATCTGATTGCATTTTCCAACTGAAGTGGAAAATTACAATAGATAAAGCATTATACATCCAAAATAGACCTAGGAATACATGATCCCAACCAGATACTTGACAAGTACCACCACGACCCGGACCATCACAAGGGAAACGGAAGCCTAAATTTGCTTTATCTGGAATTAGACGTGAGCCTCGAGCGAATAATACACCTTTTAGTAAAATTAAAACCGTTACATGAATTGTAAATGCATGAATATGGTGAACTAAGAAGTCTGCAGTTCCTAATGAAATTGGCATCATAGCTACTTTATTTCCTACTGCAACAACATCACTACCACCCCAAGTAACACTTGTAGCTGCTTGAGCTGCTGGAGCTGTTAGTTTAGGTGCTAATACATGAATGTTTTGAATCCATTGAGCAAACACTGGTTGTAACTGAATTGCAGTATCAGAAAACATATCTTGAGGTCTACCTAATGCACTCATAGTATCATTATGAATATATAAACCAAATGAATGGAAACCTAAAAAAATACATACCCAATTTAAATGCGAAATAATTGCATCACGATGGCGAATAACACGATCTAATAAATTATTATAATTATTTGTTGGATCATAATCACGAACCATGAAAATCGAAGCATGTGCACCAGCACCAACAATACAAAAACCACCTATCCACATATGGTGCGTAAATAGTGATAATTGAGTTCCGTAATCTGTAGCAATATACGGATACGGAGGCATAGCATACATATGGTGTGCCACGATAATTGAAAGTGAGCCTACCATAGCTAAATTAATTGCTAATTGAGCATGCCATGAAGTTGTAAGGATTTCATATAAACCTTTGTGACCTTCACCTGTGAAAGGACCACGATGAGCTTCTAAAATCTCTTTCATATTATGTCCAATACCCCAGTTAGTTCGGTACATATGCCCAGCAACAATAAATAAAACTGCTAAGGCTAAATGATGATGAGCTACATCTGTTAGCCATAAACTACCTGTTTGCGGGTTTAAACCACCACGGAATGTTAAGAAATCAGAATATACACCCCAATCTAACATAAAGAACGGTCGAAGACCTTGGCTAAAACTTGGATAAATTTGAGCCATTAATTCTCTGTTAAATAAAAATTCATGTGGAAGTGGGATTTCTTTTGGATCAACCCCCATATCCAACAAAGCATTAATAGGTAAAGCAATATGAATTTGATGGCCAGCCCAACTTAAGCAACCTAAACCTAATAATCCTGCTAAATGGTGATTTAACATTGATTCCACATTTTGAAACCATGCTAATCTTGGTGCTGCTTTATGATAGTGAAACCAACCAGCAAAAAACATAGCACCAGCTAAACATAAACCACCAATTGCAGTACTGTAGAGCTCTAGTTCTGTTGTAATTCCACAAGCACGCCACAACTGGAAAAATCCTGATGTAATTTGAATACCTTGGAAACCACCACCAACATCATCATTTAAGATTTCTTGGCCAACAATAGGCCAAACAACTTGTGCACTTGGTTTAATTCCCACTGGATTTAATAACCATGCTTCATAATTTGAAAAACGAGCGCCATGGAAAAACATACCACTCATCCAAATTAAAATGATACCTAATTGCCCAAAGTGAGCACTAAACACTTTTCTAGAAATATCTTCTAAATCTGTTGTATGACTGTCAAAATCATGAGCATCAGCATGTAAATTCCAAACCCATGTAGTAGTAGTAGGACCTTTTGAAAGAGCACGTGAAAAATGACCTGGTTTTGCCCACTTCTCAAAAGAAGTAGGTACCGGATCACGATCCACGACAACTTTTACTTTCTTCTCCTGATTAGGAGTACTAATAGTCATTGTTATTCTTCCTTAATATATAGAAAATCGAAACAAACTTTATTTTATTAAATATAGAGCTTTAAATAAAGTCTAAAGATTTTATTTGAGTTTCATTTATCATTTTGCCATAAAATAAAAGTGCTCAATGGTTTATTGGCGACGTAAACTGTAGACAATAAAATGTAAATTTTTATTTAAGAATTAAATTAAAATATATTGACCGTAACTACTATATCCCTAATTATTCCCTTATATTACTAATATTAAATTGCATAGTTAAAACACTAGTATATTTGTGAAATACTCAGTTATGCAAAGACTTACACAAAAGATCTACTTTCGGAAAAGAATTAAATAGACATAACAAAAAAAGTAGTAGTTTTTTTAGAGTACTTCGTGCTATTATATAAGAGTAAGAAATTTGTATTAATTAGATCTTGGAGAGGTGGCAGAGTGGTCGAATGTACCAGTCTTGAAAACTGGCGTAGTTGAAAGGCTACCGGGGGTTCGAATCCCCCCCTCTCCGACCTTAAAATATTTAAAATCAATAACTCAAGTAAAATATATAATATGGCTGTACCAAAAAAACGAAAGTCAAAAACAAAGACAAAAATTAGAAAATACCAGTGGAAGAAAAAAGCACTAACTAAAGCTAGAAAATCAGTTGCATTAGCAAAAGCACTTTTAAAAGGAAATAAAACACGCTTCATTTATAAAGACTAAAATTAAAGAATGCCTACAGTAAAAAAGATACTTCATTACCAAAATAATGGAATTACAAAAACTGAACTCGTAGAGGTACCACAATCTTGGCAAGATGTTGCTGCACTCGGGTTAAATATATATGGCATATTTTGGTTGGCAAATATAATCGTTTTTTGTTTTGAATTTTTGAAAAAAAATCCTATTTACCGCACAACTATTATCTGGCCTAAAGAAAATTTAAAACGTCTAGAAGAGATTCAACTTCCAGATACAACATTAAATTTCTTAACCGAATGGATTTGTGCTGTACGAAGTCGAAATTCCAGTAAAAAATTTCTATCTGTACCAAAAGGTATATTATTAGTAGGGCCTCCTGGTACAGCAAAAACAACATTAGCACAAGCTATTGGTCATGAGACAAATTTACCAATTATTTGTGAAACTATTTCACATTTTTATAGTGGACCAGAAAATCAATGGTCAAAAATACGAAATATTTTTAAATTAGCCCAAAAATGGAGCCCTTCCATTTTATTTCTTGACGATATGGGTACCTTAGGAAATAGGCCTCAAGATTTAATCAATCTAACCCAAAAAGGAGTGATTACTCCTAAAATTTTTCAAACACGAAACCAATTAAATAAAACCAAAAGCAAACAAAAACCTACTAATAAAGAAATGAATTTATTAACACATTTCTTAATTGAATTAGATGGTTTGCAAAAAAGAAATAATGTATTTGTAATAGGTGCAACACATAGTTTAGAAGGTATCGATCCTGCCCTATTACGACCCGGACGTTTCGAAAAGGTTATTCATTTAAAACCATTAACAACACAACAAAAAATCCAATTGCTTCAAAACTTATTAAAGAAAAATAAACATAATTTAACACAAACAGACTGGGCAAAACTACGCCCATTAACAGAAACATTAAATGGTGCTACCGTAGAAAGCATTTATCATAGACTGATTCTTCAGAACCAACAAACTCAAGAAATTACTTTAATACAAATAGAGGAAGCAATTCAATATTTCATTAACCAGCAAAAAGTAAAAGAAAACCCAATAAAAATAAATATAAAGAAAAAACAAGGAAAAGGTTTAGCTTTGAAAAAATGGTGGATTGAAGAAATAGCAACACAATTATCTAGTCGACCAAAGAAAGGTTGGAATAACTATTATGCGCAAGAGCCATTAGGGGACTGGTATCAACAAGCTTTTGTAGATAATAAAAGTCTACCTAGATGGATTTCAAAAGGAGATGATTTTAATGAAGATGAATTATCTGAGTAACCATTTGCTATTAATTGGTCAAAATTAATAAGACGACCAAACAAAAAAATTTGGTCGTCTTATTTCCCATAAAAAACTTATGTTATAATATATATGAGGGCTTGTAGCTCAGTGGACTAGAGCACGTGGCTACGAACCACGGTGTCAGGGGTTCGAATCCCTTCTTGCCCGATATGAAGAAAATTTGAATTAACATTTAATTAAAATCAAAACTAAGATGCGTAAATTATATAGCTTCTTTGTTTTTATTATGGGACTAACATTTGTTATCTCCCCTTCTCAAGCATACCCCATTTTTGCACAACAAGGGTATGAATACCCTCGTGAAGCTACAGGGCGAATTGTTTGTGCAAATTGCCATTTAGCAGAAAAACCTGTTGATTTAGAGTTACCACAAGCGATTTTTCCAGATACTGTTTTCGAAGCAAATGTTCATATTCCTTATGACCAACAAATTAAACAAGTATTAGGTAATGGTAAAAAAGGCGGTCTAAATGTTGGTGCAGTGCTAATTTTACCAGAAGAATTTGAAATTGCACCTGCTGATCGTATTCCAGAAGAAATTTCTGCCAAAGTAGGTAAGCTGTTTTTCCAACCTTATAGTCCTGACAAAAAGAATATTGTTGTGGTAGGCCCATTACCAGGGAAAAAATATACAGACATGGTCTTTCCAGTTATTTCCCCAAGTAATCCAAAAAGCTTCTTAAAATATCCAGTATATTTAGGAGGTAACCGTGGCCGAGGACAAGTATATCCAGATGGTAGTAAAAGTAATAACACTGTTTACAACAGCCCAGTAAGTGGAACAATTACTAATATAGAACCCGGAGAAAAAGGTAGCTCAGTGGTAACAATTACTAAAAATGATACAACAACAGTAAATGAAATCATTCCTGCCGGCCCAGAATTTTTAGTAAAAGTTGGCGACTTAGTAGAAGCCGATCAACCATTAACTAATAATCCAAATGTTGGAGGTTTTGGGCAAGCTGATACAGAAATTGTATTACAAAACCCTCTTCGTGTCCAAGTACTTATTGTATTCCTTGGCTTAATTGTTGTTGCTCAAATTTTCCTTGTATTGAAGAAAAAACAATTTGAAAAAGTTCAATTGGCTGAAATGAACTTCTAAAATTTTTCTAAACGTATATTATATCTATGGCTATTATTGGTTACATTGGTTTCTTAACTTTTTTTCTAGGAACTGCCCTAGTTTTATATCTAGGATTAACAAAAATTAAATTGATTTAAATTAATTTCAAAAATCGGGTGTGCAGGTTAATCGACCTGCACACCCGATTTTTTTTTTATAGACCGTAGGTCTCTAAACGTAGTTCTCTTACTAATAAGATAGGTTATTTTTCTATGCTATATTAAAAGTAATACGAATTAATAGGGTTCGTAGGTCCCATTTTATTATTTTTATATTTATTTTTTTGGAAATTTAACCATGACTGCTATTTTAGAAAAACGCGAAAGCGCTACTCTTTGGGCTCGCTTCTGCGAGTGGATCACTTCAACTGAAAACCGTTTATACATCGGTTGGTTTGGTGTTTTAATGATCCCTTGCCTATTAACTGCAACTTCTGTATTCATCATCGCTTTTATCGCTGCACCTCCAGTAGATATCGATGGTATTCGTGAGCCTGTATCTGGTTCTTTACTTTACGGTAACAACATCATTTCTGGTGCTGTAATCCCAACTTCAAACGCTATTGGTTTACACTTCTACCCAATCTGGGAAGCTGCTTCTTTAGATGAGTGGTTATACAACGGTGGTCCTTACCAACTAATCGTATGTCACTTCTTTATTGGTGTATGTTCTTACATGGGTCGTGAGTGGGAATTATCTTTCCGTTTAGGTATGCGTCCATGGATCGCTGTAGCTTACTCTGCACCAGTTGCAGCTGCTACTGCAGTATTCATCATCTACCCATTAGGACAAGGTTCTTTCTCTGATGGTATGCCTTTAGGTATTTCTGGTACTTTCAACTTCATGATTGTATTCCAAGCTGAACACAACATCTTAATGCACCCATTCCACATGTTAGGTGTAGCTGGTGTATTCGGTGGTTCCCTATTCTCTGCTATGCACGGTTCATTAGTAACTTCTTCATTAATCCGTGAAACTTCAGAAAACGAGTCTGCTAACGCAGGTTACAAATTCGGTCAAGAAGAAGAAACTTACAACATCGTAGCTGCTCACGGTTACTTTGGTCGTTTAATCTTCCAATACGCATCGTTTAACAACTCTCGTTCTTTACACTTCTTCTTAGCTGCTTGGCCAGTTGTTTGCATTTGGTTCACTGCTTTAGGTATCTCAACTATGGCATTTAACCTAAATGGTTTCAACTTCAACCAATCTGTAGTAGATTCTCAAGGTCGTGTAATTAACACTTGGGCTGATATCATCAACCGTGCTAACCTAGGTATGGAAGTAATGCACGAACGTAACGCTCACAACTTCCCACTAGATTTAGCTGCTGTAGAAGCTCCTTCTGTTAACGCGTAATTATTTATTATTGATATAATAATTATTCTAGTAATCTAAGAAATCCCCTCTTTTATAATAAAAGAGGGGACTTCTTTCTTTATACCATGCGGGTATAGCTCAGTGGTAGAGTGTCTCCTTGCCAAGGAGAATGTCGCGCGTTCGAATCGCGTTACCCGCTTTTTTATTTTTTTCAGACACATTTTTGGTATGTACTAATTTTAGGCAAAATAAAATAAAAATTATCTTATTTATCAAATGAAAATATCAGTATATGGAAAAGGAGGCATAGGTAAATCTACATTAAGTTGCCATTTAGCTATTGCTTTTGCAAAACGTGGAAAACGTGTATTACAAATTGGGTGTGATCCAAAACATGATAGTACTTTTCCCTTAACCGGTTTTTTGATTCCTACAATTATTGATACTCTACAAGCAAAAGATTACCATTATGAGGATGTTTGGCCAGAAGATATCATTTACCAAGGTTATGGCGGTGTTGATTGTGTAGAGGCTGGTGGACCACCAGCAGGCGCAGGATGTGGAGGTTATGTTGTTGGAGAAACAGTTAAATTATTAAAAGAATTAAACGCTTTTTATGAATATGATGTAATTATCTTTGATGTTCTTGGTGATGTTGTGTGTGGAGGTTTTGCTGCTCCTTTAAACTACTCTGATTATTGCCTAATTGCAACTGATAATGGGTTTGATTCATTATTTGCAGCAAATAGAATTGTTGCTTCAGTAAAAGAAAAAGCTCGAACTCACCCTTTAAAATTAGCAGGATTAATAGCAAATCGCTCTATTGAACGAGATCTTATTGATCAGTATACAAGAAGTTGCCCAATGCCATTATTAGAAGTTTTTGAACCTTTTGAAGATTTACGAATTTCACGTGTTCAAGGTAAAACTTTATTTGAAAAAGCAGAAGAAAATTTTGACTCATTTGAATTTATTGAAAATTATTTAAACCTTGCAGATCAATTGTTAATGGAACCTGAAGGAGTTGTTCCATCGCCTTTATCAGACCGAGAATTATTCCAAGATTTATCGAGTTTTTATTTAGAAGACAGTATAGATAAAGATCAGGATACACTTGATTTTTTAATGGTTTAAGATATTTAAAATTAACAAAGTAATTTATGACTTTAACTCATCCTAACACTATTAATGAACCTTTATCCTTTGAGTGTGAAACAGGTAATTATCATACTTTTTGTCCTATAAGTTGTGTTTCTTGGCTCTATCAAAAAATTGAAGATAGTTTCTTTTTAGTCATTGGAACAAAAACATGTGGGTATTTCTTACAAAATGCTTTAGGGGTAATGATTTTTGCTGAACCACGTTATGCAATGGCTGAATTAGAAGAGGAAGATATTTCTGCTCAATTAAATGATTATAATGAATTAAAACGTCTGTGCCTACAAATTAAACAGGATCGTAATCCAAGTGTTATTGTTTGGATTGGAACATGTACAACTGAAATTATCAAAATGGATTTAGAAGGTATGGCTAACCGTCTAGAGCAAGAAGTAGGGGTACCAATTGTTGTAGCTCGTGCTAATGGATTAGATTATGCGTTCACACAAGGTGAAGATACTGTTTTAGCTGCAATGGCTTATCGTTGTCCAGAGCCAAAAGAGATTGTTCCTACTGCTAAATCCTTAGTTTTATTTGGTTCACTTCCATCACCTGTTGTAACTCAACTAACTTTAGAATTAAAAAAACAAGGTATTAAAATTGCCGGTTGGTTACCAACACAAAGATATAGTGATTTGCCAGAACTAGGCCCAGACACTTATGTCTGTGGTGTAAATCCATTTTTAAGTAGAACAGCAACTACTCTATTACGTCGACGAAAATGTAAGTTAGTTAGTGCCCCTTTTCCTATTGGACCTGATGGAACACGGGTTTGGGTAGAACAAATTTGTTCCTTATTTAATATTAAACCTAAAGGATTAAAAGAACGAGAAAATAATATTTGGGCTTCATTAGAAGATTATTTAAGTCTAATTCGAGGGAAATCTGTATTTTTTATGGGTGATAATTTACTAGAAATTTCACTTGCTCGTTTCCTTATTCGCTGTGGAATGATCGTTTATGAAATTGGAATACCTTACATGGATCGTCGTTATCAAATGGCAGAATTAGCCTTATTGAAAAAAACTTGCCATGATATAAATGTACCAATACCTCGAATTGTAGAAAAACCTGATAATTACAATCAAGTTCAACGTATACATGAATTAAAGCCTGATTTGGTAATTACAGGGATGGCTCATGCAAACCCTCTTGAAGCCCGTGGTATTAACACTAAATGGTCGGTAGAATTTACATTTGCACAAATCCATGGTTTTTCAAATGCAAAAGACATTCTTGAACTTGTAACACGTCCCCTTCGTCGTAATGAAAAAATAAATAAGTTTCAAAGCAGATAGCAGATAAAGCTTGCAATCAACCAAAACAAAGTTTAGAATAAGAATAGATTTAAAATTAGTCTTTAAGCAAAAATAAGCTTATTTTCTTATTTTAATAATATATTAATTTTTATTGCTTATGTCTGGTGCAACAGGTGAACGCCCATTTACTGATATTGTGACAAGTATTCGATACTGGGTTATCCACAGTATTACTATCCCAACATTATTTATTGCTGGTTGGCTTTTTGTAAGTACTGGTTTAGCATATGATGTTTTTGGTAGTCCACGTCCAAACGAATACTATACGGAAGAACGTCAAGAAACTCCATTAATTACAAGTCGTTTTAATGCACTAGATCAACTTGAACAACTTTCTCAATAAGAAGTTTAGTTCTAGTGCAACTAATTTTTATTAGTTTTCATAAAGAAATATGTCTAAAGCTTACGTTTATCCCATTTTTACTGTTCGTTGGTTAGCAGTTCATGCTCTTGCAGTTCCTACAGTGTTCTTTTTAGGTTCAATTACTGCAATGCAATTCATCCAACGTTAATTTTTTATTCAAATATAACACAAATGACTAATCCAAACCCAAATCGTCAAAGTGTAGAATTAAATCGTACTAGTTTATATTGGGGGTTATTATTAATCTTCGTCTTAGCAGTACTTTTTTCAAGTTATATCTTTAATTAGTTTTTTTAAAACTTTCGGTTTTTTTATTTATAAATAATTTATGTCAAATACAGGAACAACAGGACGTGTGCCTCTATGGTTAGTAGGTACAATTGTTGGTTTACTGGCTATCGGTCTTGTAGGGGTATTTTTTTATGGTTCCTACCATGGATTAGGTTCCTCTCTGTAGCCCGTTTTGAGTATGTCTTTTTTAGGTTAGATCCCTAAAAAAGACATATTTTTATTTGAGGAGGTAGTTTTTTTTCTTACTACGTGATATCCTAAAAATATAAATTGCCTGCTTAACTCAATGGTAGAGTATCGCTCTTGTAAAGCGAATGTTATCGGTTCAATTCCGATAGCAGGCTTTTATTAGTCTATTTATTTTACAATGTTTTCTTTAAAAGAATATGTTAAAATAAATTATGCGTAGATAGTTATCAAATTTTTTGATACTCCAAAGATACGTTATTTACTTTAAAATTTAAAGTAAAAAAGACAAAGACAAAATTTAAGACACATAAAAAATGAGTAAAGTTTATAATTGGTTTGAAGAACGATTAGAAATTCAAGCAATTGCAGACGACGTTTCAAGTAAATATGTGCCTCCACATGTAAATATTTTTTACTGTTTAGGTGGTATTACGTTTACTTGTTTCTTAGTGCAAGTTGCAACAGGATTTGCTATGACATTCTATTACCGTCCAACAGTTGCAGAAGCTTTTGCTTCAGTGCAGTATATTATGACGGATGTTAATTTTGGTTGGTTGATTCGTTCAATCCACCGTTGGTCAGCAAGTATGATGGTTTTAATGATGATTCTACATGTTTGTCGAGTTTATTTAACAGGTGGTTTTAAAAAGCCACGTGAATTAACTTGGGTAACTGGAGTAATCATGGCTGTTTGTACTGTTTCCTTTGGTGTAACAGGTTATTCATTACCATGGGATCAAGTAGGGTATTGGGCTGTAAAGATTGTTACAGGTGTACCAGATGCTATTCCAGTAGTTGGTGGTCCTCTTGTTGAATTATTACGTGGTGGTGCTAGTGTAGGTCAAATGACATTAACACGTTTTTATAGTTTGCATACTTTTGTGTTACCACTATTAACAGCAGTATTTATGCTAATGCACTTCTTAATGATTCGTAAACAAGGTATTTCTGGACCTCTTTAAAATTAGTTTGTTTAATTTTTTATCAACTCTGAAAAAACCTCTTTTTAAATTGCCTTACTGTCTTGTCTAAAAAAACGTAAATCTTATATATTTATAAAAAACTATTATGTCTGTTACTAAAAGACCTGATTTAAGTGATCCTGTATTACGAGCTAAGTTAGCAAAAGGTATGGGTCATAACTATTATGGTGAGCCGGCTTGGCCGAACGACTTACTATACATGTTCCCGGTTGTAATCTTTGGTACTTTTGCCAGTGTTATTGGTTTAGCTGTGATGGATCCAGCTGTTATTGGTGAACCAGCAAACCCATTTGCCACACTATTAGAAATTTTACCAGAATGGTATTTCTACCCTGTATTCAACTTATTACGAACTATTCCAAATAAACTTCTTGGAGTAGTATTAATGGCAGCTGTTCCAGCTGGTTTATTAACAGTACCGTTTATTGAAAACATTAACAAATTCCAAAATCCATTCCGTCGTCCTGTTGCAAGTATTGTATTCTTATTAGGTACTGTTTTTGCAGTTTGGCAAGGTATTGGTGCAACAATGCCAATTGATAAAGCTATTACATTAGGCTTGTTCTAATTATTAATTTAATTTAGGTTGTATATTTTTATAGAGAGTAAGTTAACAAAGTCTTTTTTTAAGTTATTTTATGGCGTTACCATGGTATCGTGTACACACTGTTGTATTAAATGATCCTGGTCGTTTAATTGCTGTTCATTTAATGCACACTGCTTTAGTAGCAGGTTGGGCAGGCTCAATGGCATTATACGAACTTGCAGTATTCGACCCTTCTGACCCAGTTTTAAATCCAATGTGGCGACAAGGTATGTTCGTTTTACCTTTTATGACGCGCTTAGGTGTTACTGAATCTTGGGGAGGTTGGACTATTAGTGGAGATTCCACAAGTTCAGCTGGTGTATGGAGCTACGAAGGAGTAGCTGCAACACATATTATCTTATCCGGTTTATGTTTCTTAGCTGCTATTTGGCACTGGGTTTATTGGGATTTAGATTTATTCCGTGATCCGCGTACTGGGGAACCAGCTTTAGATCTACCAAAAATTTTTGGTATCCATCTAGTATTATCCGGAGCATTATGTTTTGGTTTTGGTGCTTTCCATCTAACAGGTTTATTTGGTCCTGGAATGTGGGTTTCTGATCCATACGGATTAACAGGAAGTATTCAACCAGTTTCTCCATCTTGGGGTGCTGACGGCTTTGATCCTTACAATGCAGGTGGTGTACCTGCACACCACATTGCAGCTGGTATTTTAGGTATTATTGCTGGATTATTCCATTTAACAGTACGTCCACCTCAACGTTTATATCGTGGTTTGCGTATGGGTAATGTAGAAACTGTTCTTTCTAGTAGTATTGCTGCTGTATTTTGGGCAGCATTTATTGTTGCAGGTACAATGTGGTACGGTTCAGCAACTACACCAATTGAACTTTTCGGTCCAACTCGTTATCAATGGGATTTAGGTTATTTCCAACAGGAAATTGAACTTCGTGTGAATAAAAGCTTAACGGAAGGGAAAACGCTTTCACAGGCTTGGTCTGAAATTCCAGAGAAGTTAGCCTTTTATGATTATATTGGTAACAACCCAGCTAAAGGTGGTTTATTCCGAGCTGTTGCTATGGATAGCGGTGATGGAATTGCTGTAGGTTGGTTAGGTCATGCTACTTTTAAAGATGGCGAAGGACGCGAGCTGTTTGTTCGACGTATGCCTACTTTCTTTGAAACATTCCCGGTAGTTCTTGTAGATGAAGATGGTATTGTTCGAGCGGATGTTCCATTCCGACGTGCTGAATCTAAATATAGTGTAGAACAAGTAGGAGTAAAAGTTACGTTTAATGGTGGTGAATTAGATGGCTTAACATTTGATGATCCTGCAACTGTTAAGAAATATGCTCGTAGAGCTCAACTTGGTGAAGTCTTTGAGTTTGATCGTGCTACACTTCAATCTGATGGTGTATTCCGAAGTAGTCCTCGTGGCTGGTTTACTTTTGGTCACTTATGCTTTGGCCTTCTATTCTTCTTTGGTCATATTTGGCACGGTGCTCGTACACTATTCCGTGATGTATTTGCAGGTATTGATCCAGATTTAGAAGAACAAGTTGAATTTGGTGTGTTTTCAAAAGTTGGTGATGAGTCAACTCGTCGTCAAGCGATCTAACTCAAGTTTACTTTTTAAACGTAATAATTTTATATGGAAGCTCTAGTTTACACTTTTTTATTAGTTGGTACTTTAGGTATCATTTTCTTCTCAATTTTCTTCCGCGAGCCTCCTCGTATTGTTAAATAACTTATGGCTACAAATCAAAGTACAAGTAAAGTCACTATTCTTGGAAGTTTACTAAAACCGTTAAATTCAGAATATGGTAAAGTAGCCCCTGGTTGGGGAACTACACCTTTAATGGCTGTTTTTATGGCCCTTTTTGCGGTATTTTTAGTTATTATTCTAGAAATCTATAATTCAAGTGTTATTCTTGATGATGTAGGTATGAGCTGGAATAGTCTTGGAAATTAGTGATATTAAAATATCTTTTAATTGTGGGTATAGAGGTTTTAAACCTCTATACCCATTTTTTTTTTCGGAATCTAGATAAAAATAATTATTTTTGTTAAAATATTTAATGGAATATAATAAAAATGGCGGGCGTAGCCAAGTGGTAAGGCAATGGGTTGTGATCCCATCATTCGCGGGTTCGATTCCCGTCGTTCGCCTTTATATTTGAAAATCCTATAGGAACTTGGTTTAGATAACCGAATGGCTGAAGGTGTAACATTGGAAATGTTATGTATAGATTTATACCGAGGATTTAAATTCCTCTCTTTCCGTCGGGGATGTGGCGGAATGGTAGACGCTACGGACTTAAACTCCGTTGGTTTTTAAAGACCGTGAGGGTTCAAGTCCCTCCATCCCCAAACAATGAATAACCAAAATTAAATCTGGGTTTTATTTATTTATATATTTATGGCTCGTCAAAAATTTGAGCGTACAAAACCACACGTTAATATTGGTACAATTGGTCACGTTGATCACGGTAAAACTACTTTAACTGCAGCAATTACAATGGCTTTATCTGCTGCTTCAGGTGGTGGTAAAAAATATGATGAAATTGATTCAGCTCCTGAGGAGAAAGCTCGTGGTATTACAATTAATACAGCCCACGTGGAGTATGAGACAGACAATCGACATTATGCACACGTAGATTGTCCAGGGCATGCTGATTATGTAAAAAACATGATCACAGGTGCTGCGCAAATGGATGGAGCAATCCTTGTAGTATCAGGTGCTGATGGTCCGATGCCTCAAACAAAAGAACACTTATTATTGGCAAAACAAGTAGGTGTACCAAACATTGTTGTATTTTTAAACAAACAAGATCAAGTAGATGATGAAGAATTACTGGAATTAGTAGAATTAGAAGTTCGCGAAACTTTAACAAATTACGAATTTCCTGGTGATGAAGTACCTATGGTTGCTGGTTCAGCTTTATTAGCACTTGAAGCTTTAATTGATACACCAACAATTGCTCGTGGCGACAATGAATGGGTAGATAAAATCTATAGTTTAATGGATAATGTTGATGAGTATGTACCCACTCCTGAACGTGCAACTGATAAAACTTTCCTAATGGCTGTAGAGGATGTTTTTTCCATTACAGGTCGTGGTACAGTAGCTACTGGTCGTGTTGAACGTGGTGTTGTTAAGATTGGTGATTCAATTGAGATTGTTGGTTTACGCGAGACACGTACAACAACAGTAACAGGTTTAGAAATGTTCCAGAAAACATTAGATGAAAGTGTCGCTGGAGATAACGTAGGTGTTTTACTTCGTGGTTTACAAAAAGAGGATATTGAACGTGGAATGGTACTTGCACAACCAGGTACGATTACACCGCACACTAAATTCGAAGCTCAAGTCTATGTTTTAACAAAAGAAGAAGGTGGACGCCATACACCATTTTTGGCAGGGTATCGCCCACAATTCTATGTTCGTACGACAGATGTGACAGGTAAAATTGAGTCTTTCCTTACAGATGAAGGGGATGAGACAAAAATGGTAATGCCTGGTGATCGTGTTAAAATGATTGTTGAACTAATTCAGCCAATTGCAATTGAAGACGGAATGCGATTTGCAATTCGTGAAGGTGGCCGTACTGTCGGTGCAGGTGTTGTGGCTACAATTCTAGCTTAAGTTGGTTATTTGTTTTCTTATAGCTATAAAAACTATAAGAAAACAAGTAATTATTAATTTATAAAAGTTTTATGAATCAATGGATACAAAAAGTTGAAGCTCCACGACTGAAAGATGTAGAATCAGAGAATCGTAGTGATATTAGTATTGGTGATACAGTAAAATTAGGTATCCAAATTACTGAAGGTGATCGAACTCGAGTACAAAATTACCAAGGTACGGTTATTCGTCAACATCGGGGCGGTGTACGCAGCACTATTACAGTTCGCCGTGTATTCCAAGGTGTTGGTATTGAACGTGTGTTTCCTCTATATTCTCCTATTGTTGTAAAAGTTGAAATTTTAAAGAAAGGAAAAGTTCGTCGTGCAAAATTAAATTTTTTACGTAATCGACGAGGTAAAGCTGCTCGTTTGAAAACAAAAAACTGATGTAAAATACCATGGAATTAAAAAAAAGGATAACAATTAGTGGTTCACGTCGCTTGAGTAATTATATTATAACTATTATTCTTTTCTTGGGATCTTTAGGTTTTTTAGGAGCCGGTCTTTTAAGTTATATCGGAAAACTTACTTCTATTATATTTTTTCCACAAGGATTGATTATGACTTTTTATGGTCTTGTCGGCTTAGTTTTAAGTTTATATCTTGGATTAACGATTTTATGGCGTGTTGGTGAGGGTTTCAATGAATTTAATTTAGAAACTGAAAAAATTCGTATTTTTAGGTATGGTTTCCCAGGTCGCTCCCGTTCGATTAATATTGAATTGAATTTAAAAGAAGTTGAAAGTGTTAAATTAGAAGTTGAGCCTCGCCGAACTCTTTATTTACGATTAAAAGGTAAACGGCAATTTCCTTTAACAAACGAGTTTGAACCTACACCTTTAGCTCAAATTGAAGAGGAAGCAGCCGAGTTAGCTCGATTCTTAAAAGTTCCAGTTGAAGGTCTTCCTTGATAAAATTGTTTATCTTTTTTACTCGTCTAAATTATGGAAGTTATGAGTTCGAAAACGGTGAAAAATTCTAGTCAACGTTTACGTGCTATCGTAGTAACTTCAGGAAAAGGTGGTGTTGGGAAATCCACAACAACAGCAAATCTAGGTATGGCCTTAGGATTACAAGGCCATCAAGTTGTTTTAATTGATGCAGATATTGGTTTACGGAATTTAGATCTTCTTTTGCAATTAGAAAATCGTATTGTTTATACCGCTATGGATGTATTTAATGGCGATTGTAGATTGGAACAGGCTCTTGTTAAACATCCACGCTGTCGTAATTTAGCTTTATTAACATTATCGAAAAATAGAGATAAATTCAATATTAATAGTCAAGGCATGCAAAACCTTATCAAAGATTTAAAGGATTGCAATTACGAATTTATTTTCATTGATTGCCCAGCGGGAGTTGATGTCGGTTTTGTAAATGCTATTGCTGCTGCTGAAGAAGCACTAATTGTTACGACTCCTGAAGTTACTGCTGTACGTGATGCTGATCGCGTTGCAGGGTTATTAGAAGCTAACGGCTTAAAAAAGGTATCTCTTTTAATAAACCGGATTCAACCGGATTTAATCGAACAAGGGAAAGCTTTAAGTGCTGGAGATATCCAAGATATGTTAGGTTTACCTTTAATTGGGATAATCTCTGAAGATAGTGAAGTTTCTGCTTCAGTTAATCTTGGTCAACCGGTAGTTTTAAGAAAAAGATCTAGTCTACCTGGACTCTGTTTTGAAAATGCTGCCCGAAGATTTACCGGGAAACAAGATTTTTTAATTGACTTAGAAACACCATATAAAGGTTTATTTAAGCGTACTATTGAACGTGTCCAAGATTTTTTCCTTGGCTCTGAGAATACCAATTAGACACACTTTAGCTAGTTTTAGTAATTGTCTTACTTTAAATGTCCATAGTAAAGAAAAAATCTTAATTAGTATTTCTGGAGGCCAAGATTCAACCTGTTTAGCTTTGTTTGTGCTTTTGTATAAAGAGCTTTTTCTACTAAATAAAGTCAGCACTATTGGGTTTTTACATTGTCAACATCATTGGAGTCCTTTATCGTTAAAAATGGCGAATCATTTAGACTTGTGGGTAAGCCAACTAGGAAAACTTGGGTTGAAATTGAATTTTTATTCAAGTATTCCAATTTATCCAATTTCCAGTGAAGCTTCGGGTCGAAGGTGGCGTTTAAAACTTCTTAAATGTCTTTCAAATAAATATGATTACCATTTGAACTTAACTGGCCATACTGTTAATGATGAGTTAGAAACTTTTTTAATGGAGATTTTAGTTAGAGGTTTTTTAAACCCTATTAGAACAAACTATATTAATAATATCAAGATTAATAAACCTTTTTATTGCATGAGTCGTTATGAAATTGCAAAAATTTGTCTAAATTGGCAAATTCCTGTTTTTAGCGATAGTTCAAATATGGATTTACTGTTTACAAGAGCAAGATTTCGTAACGAACTCTTTAATATTTTAAAGTGTTTATATAATCCACAAATAGAAAATACTTTAATTCAAATTATTCAAACCAAAACCCGAGAAGAAGTAGATTATTTTTTTACCTATAAAAATAGTTATACTTTTATCTATTTAAGTAAAAATAAAATTATTTTAAATAGAAGTCAAATTAACCAATTGCCAAAGATAACCCAATATCGTTTATGGCGAAATTGTTTTCAAATTTTAGGGACTTTTGATATTGGATTTTATTGGATTGAAAAATGTCGACTTTACTCACAATTAAAAACTACCTTTAGTTTTTGTTTGATAAATAATATCGAATTGAAAGGAATACAAAATCAATTAATCCTTTCAAAAGTTAAAAATTAAATTATAAAAATTATATGCTTAGTCCAAAACGTACTAAATATCGTCGACATCATCGAGGTCGAATGAAAGGAAAAGCAAACCGCGGGAATAAGCTCTCTTTTGGTCAATTTGGTTTGCAGGCCACTTCACCATCTTGGTTGAATTCAAGACAAATTGAGGCAGGGCGTCGAGCAATTACTCGAAATATTCGTCGTGGTGGTCAAGTCTGGATTAGAGTTTTTCCAGATAAATCAGTTACAATGCGTGCTGCTGAAACTCGAATGGGTTCCGGTAAAGGAGTACCTTCATTTTGGGTAGCAGTAATAAAGCCTGGTCATGTTATTTTTGAATTAGATGGTGTTTCCGAAGAGGTTGCCCGAGTTTCAATGAAATTAGCAGCAGCTAAAATGCCGATGCGTACTCGTTTCGTATCGAAAGCGTTAATTAATTAGAATACTTATTACAAAGGTTTTTAGATTTTTATTTTCTATATGATTCAACCCCAAAGTTTTTTGAAAGTCGCTGATAATACAGGTGCTCGTAAGATTATGTGTATCCGAGTTTTAGGTGGTCGAAAAAAATATGCTAATGTTGGTGATATCTTCATTGGCGTTATTAAAGAGGCTACACCTAATATGCCCGTAAAAAAATCTGATGTTGTGCGTGCAGTTGTTGTCCGTACAAGAAAAGGTTTACAACGTGAAAACGGAATTACATTACGCTTTGAAGAAAATGCAGCTGTATTGGTCAACGCAGAAAACCAACCTCGTGGTACACGTTTGTTTGGTCCCATTGCTCGTGAGTTAAGAGATCGTAATTTTACAAAAATCATCTCTTTAGCCCCCGAAGTGTTATAGATTAGTAAATTAGTCACATTTAATTTTAATTAATAAAAGTATGAAACACTATAAGGAGCGTTATGAACAACTGATTGATGCTAAACATTTTGAATCTTTTGATTATAAGAATGTTCATGAATTTCCAAAAGTTGTAAAAATTGTTGTTAATCGGGGTGTAGGCGAAGCAGCCCAAAATTCAAAGTATTTAGAAACTTGTTTAAATGAACTAAGTACAATTACAGGCCAACGCCCAACAATTACAAAATCAAAAAGAGCTATTGCCGGTTTTAAAATTCGACAAGATATGCCAGTTGGCATGTCTGTTACTTTACGTGATGAAAAAATGCATGCATTTTTTGATCGCTTAGTTCATTTAGCCTTACCGCGAATTCGTGATTTTCAAGGCGTTAGTTTAAAAGGATTCGACGGAAAAGGCAATTATAGCTTAGGTTTAGAAGAACAATTAATGTTTCCAGAAATTGATTATGATGAAATTGATCAAATTCGAGGAATGGATATTTGTCTAGTAACATCTTGTAATACAGATGCTGAAGGCTTAAGTTTACTTCAAGGTCTAGGTGTACCTTTTAGTACAAACTAGTTATATACTAAATATTTATTTTATTATGCTAAAACGTAATTCAAGTGATTCTGTCAGTGCGTTATTTACACAACTAAAAAATGGTATTTTAGCTAAACGTAAAACAATTTGTGTCCCCCAAACAAATTTGAATTGGACATTAGCTTCGTTACTAGTACGAGAAAACTTTATTTCTGGTGCTTTTAAAATTTCTCCAAAACTTGAGTTTTTTGTTGTTATTTTAGGAGATCAAGGGTCTCAACAAATTTTAAATATTACACGGTTAAGTTGTCCAAGTAAGCGTGTTTATATTCGAAACAATAAAATTCCAAGAATTTTAGATGGAATGGGGTTAGTTATTTTGAGTACTTCACAAGGTTTGATGACAGGTCAAGAAGCTAGTGAAAAATCACTTGGTGGTGAACTTTTATGTCAGATCTGGTAAAGTGAAAGGAGTTGAGATGGAAGGGAAAGTGACTCAAGCTCTTTCCAACGGTTTATTTCGTGTTAAATTAGAAAATGGGTTTTTAGTTCTCAGCCATTTATCGGGTAAAATTAGACGTAATCGAATTAAAATTATTGTCGGAGACCGAGTAAAAGTAGAATTAAGTGCTTATGATTTAACACGTGGCCGAATTATTTATCGAATGTAAAAAAAATTATGAAAGTACGAGTTTCAGTTAAAAAAATGTGTGCGAATTGTCGTGTCATTAAACGACGTGGACGTGTAATGATTATTTGTAAAACAAATCCAAAACACAAACAGCGTCAACGTTAAATTATTATAATACTGAAAAATATTTATGGTAGTCCGTAAAACTAAACAAAAAACAAATAAAGGTATTATTTATATTCATTCTAATTTCAATAATACGATTGTTACAATAACAGATTTAAATGGTGACGTTATATGTTGGTCATCTGCAGGTGCATGTGGTTTTAAAGGGGCGAGAAAAGGTACACCTTTTGCTGCACAAAAAGCTTCTGAGAAAGCCATTAAAATGGGTTATGAGAAAGGTTTACGCAAGGTAGCGGTCTTTGTTCATGGTCCTGGACCTGGCCGTCGCGCTGCTACACGAGCAATTAGTAAAACACCGTTAGTCGTAACTTTATTCCGTGAAACAACAGGTTTGCCACATAATGGTTGTCGTCCACCAAAACAGCGTAGATTATAAAAATAGTTCTTCGAAACAAAAAATTAATGCAATTTAATTATATTATTAGTTGTTTAAGTGATAAAGTTTTGTCGCCAACTCGTCGTTTTACACGATACGGTATCGGGCCTTTGAAAGAAGGCCAAAGCCTTACAGTAGCTAACACATTACGTCGAACGTTATTAGAAGGGATTCCGGGTTGGGGTATTACATATGTTTCTCTTCAAGGAGCTAAACACGAATATACAGTTTTACCAGGAGTTAGAGAATCAGCTCTTGATCTTTTATTGAACTTACGTGAAACTGTATTAATTTCACAATATCAAGTTAAAGAATCTTTGTTATCCGGTTTTATTGAAAAACAGGGTCCAGGATATTTATATGCTAGAGATTTAATTTTACCAGACGAACTGGCTGTTATTGACCCAAATCAAAAAATAGCTACTTTAAGTAATGATGGGCAAATTTCGGGTAAATTTGTTATTGAATATGGGACAAAATATAGTCATAAACCTATTGCACCAAAGACAAACACTTTTTTTTCTACTGGAGCAACATTTTTTCCTGTAAAACGTGTAAGTTACTCTATAAAAAAAGAACCTGACCCAGTAACAGGAGATATTTCGGAATATATTTTTCTAGAAATATTAACTGATAATAGTTTGCATCCACGAAATGCTATTTCGTATGCAGTTAATTACTTGTTTGAATTATTCCACCCGTTAAAATAATAATAAATAAAAATATATGCCACGTAAAAAATCAGCTAAAACTTTACGACGTAATTTGAAACCAGATCCTGTGTTTCAAAGTGTTACAATTCAAGCTTTAGTGAATCAAGTTTTAAAAAAAGGAAAGAAAACTTTAGCTTACCGAATCGTGTATGGAGCTATGGATGAAATTGAAAATCAAACAGAGCAAAATCCGTTACAAGTTGTTGAACAGGCAATCCAAAATGCCACACCTGCTACTTTAGTAAAAGCACAACGTGTTCGTGGTTCAACACATTCTACACCAAATACTTTAGAACCTAATCGTGCTCGTTCTATTGCTATCCGTTGGATATTACAAGCTGCACGATCCCGTACAGGTAAAGGTATTAGTTTTAAATTAAGTCAAGAACTTATTGACGCATCACGTGAATTAGGTGGTGCAGTAAAACGTCGTGATGAAATGCACCGCATGGCTGAAGCAAATCGTCGTAATTAAAAATCATTATATTTAAAAATTAAAACAATTATGACTAAAACGTCAAATTTACAGATTCGTCAGCGCATCTTATCTGAAGCGAAAAGACGCAATTTTTTAACTGAATTAAAGAAAAAGTCAATTAAATCTAATTCTTCCAATGGTAAGAAATCTGATTTAAATATTGCTAATGTGATTGATTATAAAAATACAGCATTATTAAGACGACATATTTCTACACAAGGTCGAATTTTACCCCGTCGTTTTACAGGTTTAAGCGCGAAGCAACAACGCCAACTAGCTAAATCTGTAAAACGTGCGCGTCAGATGTGTTTAATTGCTATTGTTCGTCGTAGAGGAGGTCAAAAATGAGTAGAGTAAAACGTGGTTCTGTTGCTCGTAAGAGACGTCAACAAGTTCTTAAAAATACAAAAGGTGCACGTAGTTCAAATTCCAAATTATTTCGATCAGCACAACAGCATTCAATGAAATCGCTTCGTTATGCTTATGTTGCTCGACGTACTAAGAAACGTGACGCCCGTCGTCAATGGATTGTACGTTGTAATAGTGCCACTCGATTATATGGGGTTGGGTATAGTCAGTTTATTAATAAACTAAATAAAAGCCAAGTGTTATTAAATCGAAAAGTATTATCACAATTGGCTCTTTCAGATCCAAATGATTTTAAAGGGATATTACAACTTGTTATTGAAAATGGCTAACTTCAAAAAAAGATTAATTTTAATATTTATAGGTAGATAATTAGTTATGAGTAAGGTACTTTGGACTAAATGTGACCAATGCGGGTCAATACTTTATATTAAACATTTAAAGGAACATCATCATGTTTGTTTAAATTGTTCACACCACCTTCAATTAACTAGTCAAGATAGGATTGATTATTTAATTGATAATGATACTTGGGAACCATTATCAGACCATTTAAAGCCATGCGATCCTCTCCAATTTAGAGATCAAAAAGCATATTCTGATCGGCTAATAGAAGCACAAGAAAGAACAGGTTTAAAAGATGCTATCCAAACTGGAATAGGAAAAATTGATAGCATTCCAGTAGCTTTAGGAGTTATGGATTTTAATTTTATGGGAGGTAGTATGGGTTCAGTTGTAGGGGAAAAAATTACCCGTTTAATTGAATATGCTACTCGATCAGGTTTACCAATTATCTTAGTTTGCACGTCAGGTGGTGCACGTATGCAAGAAGGTATCCTTAGTCTAATGCAAATGGCAAAGATATCTGCTGCCTTAAATGTTCATCAAAATGAAGCTAATTTATTTTATATTTCAGTATTAACATCTCCAACAACTGGAGGGGTTACAGCTAGCTTTGCTATGCTTGGTGATTTGATTTTAGCAGAACCAAAGGCTTTAATTGGGTTTGCTGGTAGACGTGTTATTGAACAGACTCTTCAAGAGAATTTACCTGATAACTTTCAAACATCAGAGTATTTATTAAAACATGGATTACTCGATCTAATTGTCCCTCGCCCACTACTAAAACAAGCACTTGCGGAGATTCTTTTATTATACAAAGAAGCCCCTTTAAAAACACGTGGACAAATAACATATGGAGTGAAGAAAGGTTTTCACCCAGAATTTGAGCAGAACTTACGTAATAAATGGCGTAACGACGCTGATGCGGTTGAATTGAAGAAAACATTTAGATCTTTACAAGAAAAAGGTTTTTCCTTAAGTGAAGAAAAGTTTGATGAATTAATCAATAGTAAAGCGGGAGATCCTAATTCACTTTTTGAACGTGCGTTGAAATTCATATCAAATTCCGGAATTGAGTGGTCATTACCACCAAGTTAGTGCCTCAGTCTGGACTCGAACCAGAAACCTCGACTTAGAAGGTCGGTGTGATAATCCGTTTCACTACAAAGGCATTAATTAAATCATATTCTATCTATTTCTCCATATATCTAATTTTTATATGGAGAACAGATAAGCATCTATGGCCGAGGGGTCGAAGGCAGTGGACTCATAATCCTCTTTCCTATATTAAGGACATCGCTGGTTCAAATCCAGCTAGATGCAGTTAATCTTCGTGTTCTTCAAATGGATCACGTAGATCGTTTGCTAAAGGGCCAAAACCTACATAAATTGAGTAGGCAGTTAAGCTCACAACTAATGAAGCTATAAAAACACCCGAAACTAAAGCAGCAAAATCCATAAAATTAAAATTAAATTGTTAAAAATTTTTATAATGCAATTATAAAACTGGGGCGGAAGGATTCGAACCTCCGAATGGCGGGATCAAAACCCACTGCCTTACCACTTGGCGACGCCCCACAAATTGCCAGGAGCCAGATTTGAACTGGCGACACGAGGATTTTCAATCCTCTGCTCTACCCCTGAGCTATCCCGGCGAATCCGACTGGGTCAGGTGGGAGTCGAACCCACGACCAGTCGGTTAAAAGCCGAATGCTCTACCACTGAGCTACTAACCCTTCCTTATTTATTTTAGCGAAAACTTACAGCTGCTTGCCATACAAAAGCTAATAAAAAGAATAAGACGGGAATTACTGGTAAAACATCAACAATCGGATCAAACGGGGCGTAAGCTTCAGGTAACTTAGCAAACCACATCATTAACATTATTATTAAGCCTCCTAATTATGATTAAAGAGTTAAAATTAAAGAATTTTATGTATTTAGAACTTTATACGAATTTATTGTGGATTCGCAGATGCTGTTTTTACATAAAGAATTAACAGAAAAGCTGTTGGGATAATAACAAATAACGCGGTAGCAATTAAACCTAAGATATTTGTTTCAGCCATAATAAAAATTCCTCCTAACTCTATTTTTACATATGTTTTTAAGTTTGTGTAAAAAAGAGTACGAATACTTAAAAATAATCTTATTTTCTATTTTATGTGGAAAGAAAGGCGACACCCAGAATCGAACTGGGGATCGAGGATTTGCAATCCCCTGCCTTACCACTTGGCCATATCGCCAGAAAGGTTTTAACTTTAGTTAGTTAAATTAAATAAATTTTTTAACTATAATATTCAACCACTAATAGTTCATTAATTTGTAAGCCCATCCAATCTAACCTTGGTGTTGAATTAAGCTGACCTGATAAAGCTTGCTGTCGCAATTTTAAATGTGGAGGTAATGAACCACGTTTCATACGACGAGGTGTATTCTGCATAAAATTTTCAACTAGCGTACGTGATTTTTCAATTGGTTTTACTTCAATTGAATCACCAGTTTTACAGCTATAACTTGGCACATTTAATTCTTTATTGTTTACTAGAATATGGCCGTGTGTTACAAGTTGTCGTGCTGCAACAATTGTAGGAGCAAAACCTAAACGAAAAACAATATTATCCAAACGTAATTCTAGGCTTTGCAATAACGTTCGGCTTGTTGAACCACTCGCTTGTTTTGCTTTTTTCACATAACGAACTAATTGGTGTTCACTTAAACCATAATGGTAACGAAGTTTTTGTTTCTCACATAGGCGAATACCGTATTGTGAAAGTCGATTTCGTCCCGAACGATTCTTTGGTTGTTTTCTAGTTAAACCAGGTAAATTTCCTAAACGTTTAACGATTTTTACACGGGGACCGCGATAACGAGACATAGTTTTGAATAAAATATGATAATTAAATAAAATTTAATGATTAAAATTTCTATGATAGATTATATCATAAATTCAAGAGGTTTAATAGGTTTATTGTAATGACTAATTTAGTTGTAATTACACATGTTTAAAAACTTGACTTAATCCATGATGAAGAGTAAAATAAAAGTATCGGGGTGTGGCGCAGCTTGGTAGCGTACCTGTTTTGGGTACAGGGGGTCGCAGGTTCAAATCCTGTCACCCCGATATACGCCTTTAGTTCAGTTGGTAGAACGTAGGTTTCCAAAACCTAATGTCGTGGGTTCAAGTCCTACAAGGCGTGGAATGAATAAAAAATATTTAGAATGAATAAATTTTTTAATGAAAAATATAAATTTAATTTATAAAAAATTTAATTATGCCTATTGGTGTGCCTAAGGTTGCTTTTCGTCTTCCTGGTGAATCTGTTCCTCAATGGATTGATTTATACAATCGTTTGTATCGTGAGGGATTATTGTTTTTATGTAATGAGTTAGATGATGAATTAGCTAATCAGTTGATTGGTATTATGTTATATTTATCATCCGAAGACGAAAACCGTGAATTATATATTTATATTAATTCACCAGGAGGTTCCGTAACTTCTGGGATTGGTGTTTATGATGCTATGCATTATGTTGGAGTAGATATTACAACTTTATGTGTAGGGACAGCTGCTTCAATGGCTTCGTTTATTTTAACGGGAGGTACTCGAGGTAAAAGAATTGGTTTACCTCATTCACGTATGATGATTCATCAACCTGAAGGGGGTAACCAAGGCCAAGCAGCCGAAATCTTTGAAGAATCTATTGAAGTTATGCGTATACGAAGACAAGTTGCTCAAATTTATGCAGATCAAACTAATCAATCAATTTCTGTAATTTCTAAGGATATGGATCGAGATTGGTTTATGACTGCTTTAGAAGCAAAAGAATACGGTTTAATTGACGAAGTTGCTACAGGATGATTTAACTAAAAATGAAAAAGTTTTGTTTAAGTATATCAAAAGTTTCGAATTCAACATATTATCATTCTTTGCCTGATATGGCTGAAGCCCATAAGCAAAGTTTTTTTCGTTTTCTGAGTAAAGGACTTGAGCAAGAACTAAGCCAACATTTTCCTATTTTCTTAAATAAAGGCCGTGTTCAAGTAATTTTAGAAAGAAAATCGTTTAGATTTAAAGCACCTTCTATAACTTTAAAAAATGCTTATTTAAAGCGTAGTACATATAGTATTCCTATTTATTTCAAAGTTATATTCTTAGATGTAGGAAAGAACTTAATTACAAGTAAATGGATTTGTTTCGGTTCAATTCCTGTGTGTACTTCGGGTGGCTGGTTTATGGTACGTGGTTTACGTCGAATTCTTTTACATCAGCTAATTCGTAGCCCAGGCTGTTATGCATCCATTTTAGAGACTAAACCTTATCAGCTTTTAGGTGAAGTTGATGATGAGGAAAAGATAGAGTTAGAAGTATCTAAAACAATAGATGGCACTACTTTGTTAACACAAGAACGCATAGATGAATCGTCTGCTAATCCTTGTAACCATGTATTAATGAATACACCTAAACATACAGAAATTTTAATTTTACCTGATCAAGGTACATGGTTACGTTTTTCATTATCTACATCACCTGGCTGCCATTCATTTTTTGTTCAATGGGGAAAACAAAAAAATCAGCGTACTTTTGTATCTACTTTTTTACAAATATTAGGAATCTCTTCTAAACAGATACAAAAGTATCTCAGATTTAATAGTAATAGTTTAAAAAGATCTAAAGAGCAAAAGATTGATAAGGAAAATAATCATCTTATTTTTGATGACAATTTATCTTATACCAAAATCTTAGCTATTTTAAAAGATAATAAAAATTTTAAAAATCAAAAGTTAAATTCACGTAGGTTATGGTATCGTCGATTTTTTAATCCAAATTTTTATCGTTTAGGTCATATAGGTAGATTCCGATTAAATCGACGATTAGGTTACTTTAAGTCAAGTGAGTTTCAAGTTATCACTACAACAGATATTCTTATTATTTGTCAACAATTAGTAGTTTTAAGTTTAGGGTTAATGGAAGTTGATGATATAGATCACTTACAAAATAAAAGACTTCGTTCATGTGGCGATTTTTTACAAGAATGTTTTCAGAATGGTTTTAAACAAAATTTACGAGGATTCCAAACAAGTTTAAATAAATCAATACCCCCATTAACAGTAGCTTCAAAAGGAGAAGTACTAAAAACTTATTATGGAGTAAAAAATACCTATTTCGATCCTAATGTATTTAGGGTATCTTCAATCGGACCAGCAAGAAATTGTAATAAAGGTTTGTTTCAAACTAGTTTAGATAAGAGATTTGTTAATGTCAAAACACCTATTTTAAATAATAGTTTATCATACCGTATTTCAAATAGTTTTCATTCCTTTTTTGCAACTAGCCCTATTTCACAGCCGTTACATCAAACAAATCCTATTGATGCAATCACTCATGAACGACGATGTACTTCTTTAGGTCCAAAAGGCTTAACCCGTGAACATGCTGGTATTGCTGTCCGTGGTATTCACCCAAGTCATTTTGGTCGTTTGTGTCCAGTTGAAACTCCAGAAGGTCAAAATACCGGATTAGTAAACTCTCCTGCTTATTGCACTCGTGTAAATTATCTTGGTTTCTTTGAAACACCGTATTGGCCCGTTCGTAGTAGAAAATTGTTGAAAACTCTTGGAGCATTTTATTTATCATCGAATCAAGAAAACCATGTGTGGACAGCACCAAACGAGACAATTACTTCTAAAAGTGGTTATTTATCAAATTCAAAATTAGTTAGCCGCTCTGGTACCGATTTTAGTTTTTTAACGTCAAAGCAATTAAATTATTTTGGTATTTTACCAAATCAAATGTTTTCCTTAGGTGCTTCTTTGATCCCTTTTATGGAACATGATGATGGTAACCGTGCTTTGATGGGCTCAAACATGCAACGACAAGCTGTCCCATTATTAGAGAATGAACGCCCTCTTATTGGGACGGGGTTAGAGAGTTTAGTTAGTAGTGATGCTAGAGTAGGTGTACGAGCTCTGGCTGCTGGTTATGTATATTATGTTAGTGGTGAAAAAATTTTAATCCATAGTCTAATTCATTGGAGAAAACCAATAAACCAATACGAAACAATTGAATATAAACTTGGCCGGTATGAGACTTCAAACCAAGGTACATGTATTGATCAAAAACCAATAATTAATGTAGGAGCCTGGGTTCACGTTGGAGATCTTTTAGCTGAGGGATATTCGACTAAACAAGGTGAATTAGCCTTAGGTCGAAACCTTTGTGTGGCTTATGTGCCTTGGGAGGGTTATAATTATGAAGATGCAGTTGTAATTAACGAGTCTTTAGTGGATCAAGATGTATTAACTTCTATTCATATCAAAAAATATGAAACCGAATTGGAAACTCGTCGAGTTCGTAAAAAGCAATTAAAAGAACAGCTGTCTGGTGATTTTTATCCGAAGCACCCGATTCCTGGGATCACTGAAAACCAACTACTTAATTTAGATCATCGAGGTGTGATCCGAATTGGTGCATGGGTTGAACCTAATGACATTTTAGTAGGTAAACTTGTACAAACAGAAGTTAGTTTACGTCCTGAAGAAAAACTAGTTCATGCCATTTTTGGTACAAAACCATCTTCTTTACAAGATACATCATTTCGCGTACCCAAATATATCCAAGGTAGGGTAATTAATGTAGAAATTTCTCGCCGAAAAAATAGTGTTAGTCAAGTTTTCCGTATCTACATTGCACAACGTCGTCGTATCCAAATTGGTGATAAAATTGCGGGTCGTCATGGTAATAAAGGTGTTATTTCATGTATTAACCCAAGACAGGATATGCCTTACTTACAAAATGGTTTAGATGTGGATATATTACTTAACCCTTTAGGTATCCCGTCACGGATGAATGTAGGCCAAGTTTATGAAGGGTTACTAGGATTAGCTAGTCGTTATTTAGGTCGTTGTTTTCGTGTTCTTCCATTTGATGAGGGGTTTGGCTTTGAAGCTTCACGGGGTATGGTATATAGTCAATTGGCCCAATTAAGGGCAAAATCTAATAAAAAATGGTTGTTTGACCCTCAAGCATCAGGTAAAAGTAGAATTTTTGATGGTCGAACAGGTCAAGCTTTTGAGCAAAGTATTTTAGTTACATTATCGTATATTCTAAAATTGGAACACCAAGTTGATGAAAAAATTCATGCTCGAAGTACTGGGCCATACTCTTTAGTAACACAACAACCTGTACGAGGTAGATCACGTCGTGGTGGACAACGTTTGGGTGAAATGGAAGTTTGGGCTGTAGAAGCTTATGGTTCTGCATTTCTTTTGTGTGAAATGCTTAGTATTAAATCTGATGATGTTATTAATAGACAAAAAGCTACAAGTGAGATTTTACGGAATCAATATGGTTTAGTTCCAGCCGAAGCTATTCGAAAGAATGAACCAGAATCTTTTAAAGTGTTAACTAATGAATTGAAAGCATTATGTTTAGATTTTCAGTATTCAAAGTTTAATTAATTTTCTCATTATATAAATGTTAAAATTGTTAAATTTACATGGATTATTTCTTAACTTTTTTATTTATGATTAATAAGGGTTATACCTCTATTAGGTTTGCTTCGCCTGAAAAAATTCGTCAATGGGCTGAGAGAAATAGGTCAGGTTATAGGTTCGTAGGAAAAGTTATAAATTCAGAAACACTTCAATATCGAACTCATAAACCTGTTCCTGGCGGTTTATTTTGCGAGGTTATTTTTGGTCCTATGATCAAAAATGATTGTTGGTGTGGTTTTTTAGGTAAAAATCAACAAAAAGGAAAGACAAAATCTTTGTCTTACTGTCCGCATTGTTTAGTCGAGAATACTAACCCTCGTGTGCGTAGGTACCGGTTAGGTATTATTGAACTTAACACACCTGTTGTTCACCCATGGCTTTTAAAGAGTGTTCCTAATTATTTAACTTTACTTTTAGAGATAAAAAAAGAAGAGTTGTTAGAATTTGTTTATTGTTCTCACAGTCGTCATTTTAGTGGATTTATACCTAGCTTTGATTTAAAGAAAAATAGGAACCAATTTCAAATTAATATTGAGAAGGAAATGGGCCTAACTTTCCAACAAAATCAAGTTTGTCACGTAGGTACAAATGTTATTGAGTATTTATTATCAAACTTCAAGTTAGAAGAAAAATATCATAGATTGCGAACTCGTATCGACTATAAACTAGAGATTGTTTCAAAAGTTTATGGAAAAGTGAATCCCCTTCAATCCCCAGGGTTACATTCAGTGAGTTTAAATTTATGTAAAGCTGCTCGTGTTGGCCGTAAACGTGGATTTTCAAAATTTTTAGTGGAACTAAGGAAAGATATGCGGCTCCAGAAACTTATGGAAGCTCTATTACGCGGACCTACTAACCCACAAAGGTTTTTACTAGAGGTGATTCCTGTTTTACCTCCTGATTTACGTCCAATATTACGCTTACCCAATGGTGTTTTCGCTGTATCTGATTTAAATACGTTATATCGAAAAATCATTATACGTAATAACCGTTACCAGTATTTTGCAAGAAATTTAGTAGGCGAACCTATGAAGTTAGAAAGGCACCTTTTACAGGAGGCAGTGGATGAACTTATGTATCATAAGTCAAATGTAAGTTCTTTTAATCAAAAGCGACCTTTAAAATCTTTAGCTCATACGTTAAGAGGAAAACAAGGTCGTTTTCGCCAGAATTTATTAGGTAAGAGGGTTGATTATTCAGGCCGGTCTGTTATCGTAGTAGGTCCTAGTTTGAAATTAAATCAATGTGGTTTACCACGAGAAATGGTTTTAGAATTATTTCAACCTTTTATTATTTCACGTTTGATTGGAAGTACAAAACTAGCGAAATCTGTTCGTCAAGCAAAACTTATATTATATCGTCCATCAACAAGATTTTGGTCTTTGATGCAATCTTATATTCTTGAACACCCAATTTTATTGAATAGAGCTCCCACGTTGCATAGGTTAGGTATTCAAGCATTTGAGCCAAAAGTAGTTGCTGGCCGTGCTATTCTTTTGCATCCGCTTGTTTGTCCAGCCTTTAATGCAGACTTTGATGGAGATCAAATGGCTGTTCATGTACCTTTATCTATCGAAGCTCAAAGTGAAGCTCGCATCTTAATGATGGCATCACATAATTTATTATCACCTGCTACATCTCAGCCAATAACACTACCAAGCCAAGATATGGTTTTGGGTTGTTATTTTTTAACTGCTGATGCGAAAATATATCAAGATGGATTTTATAGTAGTTTTGACGAGGTACTACAATCTTATGATGCACGTAAAATTGGGTTACATACTTGGATTTGGGTAAATTGGGATAAACCGTTTAGTGCTTGGTCACAAGAAATAACTCCGATAGAAATTCGAATACACTCAAAAGGGTTTCGTATTGAACTTTATAGAGGTAGCATTCGTATTTTTGGAAAAAATGGTATATTACTCCGACAATATATAAAAACAACCACTGGTAGAATTTTATGGAATCAAGCTATCTATGATATTTTTCAATCAACATTTTAATAAAAGTAAACTGCGTTTATTCATTGCTTGGTTGTTGAACTCCTCTGGTGGTTGGTCGACAATCCAAGCCTTAGAGCGTTTAAAAATTTTAGGCTTTAGTTATGCAACAAAAGCTGGTATTTCTTTAAGTATTGATGATTTATCACCACCTCCTGCAAAATCTGGATTTGTGAATGCTACCTCAAATTTGGTAAAGTCATCTTACGGAGGTCAATCTTTAGGTTCAGAAAAAATTCAACGTGTTATTGATTCTTGGTCAAGTGCTAGTGAAATTTTGAAGGATGCTATTGTGGAACATTTTTTACAAACAGACCCTTTGAACCCTGTGTATATAATGGCTTTTTCTGGTGCACGTGGTAGTTTAACTCAAGTTCGCCAATTAATTGGTATGAGGGGTTTAATGGTAGATCCTATGGGTAATATTTTAACATTACCTGTTCAACATTCTTTTCGGGAAGGTTTAACAGTAACAGAGTACTTATTATCTTGTTATGGAGCACGAAAAGGTCTTGTTGACACCGCCCTTCGAACAGCTAAATCAGGTTATCTAACTCGACGTTTAGTTGATGTTGCTCAAGATGTTGTTGTCCGTAGCTTGGATTGTGGGACAAAAAAAGGTATTGTTTTAGAAAATCTGGTGTCTGAAGATGGCTCTATTTTATTGCCTTTAAAAAAGCGTTTATTAGGCCGTATTCTTGTTCCATCAAATCAAGTTATTGATAGATCTTTACTTGATTTATTACAAAAAAAGAACAGTGTTATGGTTAGGTCTCCATTACTTTGTGGTTCATCTCTAGACGGAAAAACACCAGATGTCTGTCAATTGTGTTATGGCTGGAATTTAGGGCGAAACCAAGCTGTTCAAGTAGGGGAAGCAGTAGGTATTGTAGCTGCTCAATCTATTGGTGAACCTGGAACACAATTAACTATGCGGACTTTTCATACAGGTGGGGCTGTTGCAGGTCAAGTTAGTAGTCGATTACGAGCTTCACAAGCAGGTCGTGTTATTTTTTCAAAAAGATCTTCGGGGTGTTTAGTTCGAACAACTATGGGTGAAATTGCTTTTCTTACCTATGAAAAAAGTTCTTTCTCTATTTTTGTCTCAAGTTCACAAAATGGTCTATGTTTAGATTACGAAGTTCCAGCAGGTACTTGCTTATTAGTTCGTCATGGTCAATGGGTACGCCGATTTGAAGATATTGCTTTTTGGGCTTTAGGTAGTTTAATTACAAATCCCATTTTAAAAACATATAAGGCAGGCACAAAATTTCATGGTCGATGGATAGAAGATAATAATTCTTCTATGGGATTAAGGTCAGTTTGGTTATTAGCGAGTTCAATATCTACAAAGTTTAATTTTGTATGTTTGTTAGGTGACATTTTAAAATCTGGTGAGGTTCAAATTGAATCTACGACGTTTAAAGGTTATGATTATAAAAAAATCTCTCCATTAAAAGCAGATTATCAGCTTAACAATTTTGTTATGGAGCAAACAGGTTTACCATACAAACAAGCTAATTTTAATACAGGTCGTATAGTTTCATGGCAACGTGATTGGGTTAGTTTACAATACAGTCAGCGCCTTTTATCACAAGAACATTCGTTAAAAACTAGTTTTTCGGATAAGGTTAAACCTGAAGGTTCATGGGTAAGTCGTGGGACTTTTTTAGGGTTTTTTACTTACACTCGGCCTACATCAGGAGATATTGTTCAAGGTCTGCCAAAAATTGATGCACTCTTTGAAGCTCGAGAAGCGACTGGCTTAAGCCAGAAATTACAAGATGAATTTAACCTACTTCGAAGAGGGGGTTGTTCCAATAAAGAAGCTGCCCGAGAAGCTTTTTATCAAATACAAAAAGTTCTAGTATGTCGGATTCAAAGTGCATATTTAGATCAAGGAGTTCAAATTGATGATAAGCATATAGAAATTATTGTACGTCAAATGACAGCTAAAGTTTGTATTATTCGTCCTGGTATGAGTAATTATACACTTGGTGAAGTTATTTCTTTACTTGAAGCTGAAGCGGCATACGATGCTACTAACTACTTGAAAGTCAAAGTAGTTGAATACATCCCAGTGCTTAGTGGTATCACAAAAGCATCATTAGAAAAACCTGGATTCCTTTCTCCAGCTAGCTTCCAAGATACTATTCGTGTTCTTCTAAGGTGCTCTTTGGAGAGTGAAGAAGACCCCGTGCGTGGCTTGAAAGAGAGTGTTATTCTTGGGCAATGTGTACCTTCGGGTACTGCATATCAATTAAAACATTGAAATTAGATAAAAGTTTAATTTCATCTGTTTATTAAGTTAGTGATTTAAAACTATAGGTTTATTGTAAGGATAATTCTTGATAGAATAATAATAAAACTTTAAGTAAAAAAAATAATGTTTGTTGAACAATTAGTAAAAGAAGGGGGCCATTTAGGCCATGCACCACGTGCTTGGCATCCCCGAATGGCTCCATATATTAAAAACGCGCAAAATGATATTCATATTTTGGATTTAGTTCAAAGTAATGCATATTTAAATCAGGTGAAACAATTTATTTCACGTGTCAAGAAGCGTAATGGAAAATTTTTATTTGTAGGGACTAAATCACAGGCAGCAAGCTCAGTTGCTTCAATTGCGAAATCGTGTGACTCCTTTTTTATTAGTGAACGTTGGTTAGGTGGACTTTTAACAAATTGGTCTACATTATATCGTTCAATTGGGTTATTAAACCGTATGAATTTAATTCAACAACAAGGTGTTGTTGAAACTTTACCTAAAAAGTTAAAGTCTTCTTTTATACGTGAACATAGTCGCCTGAAAAAGTATTTAGGGGGTATTAATATGATGCGATCTATACCAGACGTAGTAATTATTGTTGGTCAAAAAGAAGAATCGATCGCCTTAAATGAATGTAAAAAATTAAATCTTCGTACGGTCACTTTATTAGATACTAACTGTAATCCGAATGCAGCGGATCTTTTTGTTCCTGTAAACGATGATTCTATTAAAGCAATTAGATATGTTTTAAATGAGTTTGCTGAAGCTATCAAAGAAAATTAGTCAAGCAAGCTTTTTTGTTTATCTATACCCTGTTAAAATGTTATATAGAGGTCAATTTCAAGTATAAGATTTATCTCTCAGGCAAAAAAATTATATAAAAGATTCAAACATGAATTTAGCCACTATTGCATCTGTCTCAGTCGGCCAACATTTATATTGGCATTTTGGTTCATTTGTGGTCCATGGTGAGAGCTTATTGACTTCTTGGTTTGTGTTTTTAGCTTTAGTTCTCGTATCTCTTTTAGGAAATGGCGATTTAAAGTCAATTCCAGAAGGTTTACAAAATGTAACTGAATTTGGTTTAGAATTTATTCGCGATATTGCTAAAACTCAAATTGGGGAAGAAGAACATAAAGAGTGGGTTCCATTTATTGGGACAATTTTTTTATTTATCTTTATGTCCAATTGGTCAGGAGCCTTACTCCCTTGGCGTCTTATTGAGTTACCAAATGGTGAACTTGGAGCACCCACAAATGATATTAATACAACGGCTGCGTTAGCTTTATTAACTTCTGTTGCATATTTTTATGCAGGAATTAGTAAAAGAGGAATTAGCTATTTCAAACGTTATGTTGAACCAGCCCCTTTTTTATTGCCAATTAATGTCTTAGAAGATTTCACAAAACCTTTATCATTAAGTTTTCGTTTATTCGGGAACATTTTAGCAGATGAGCTAGTAGTGGGAGTTGTTTTATTACTTGTTCCATTACTTGTTCCTGTTCCGTTAATGTTATTAGGTTTATTTACAAGTGCTATTCAAGCATTAGTATTTGCTACTCTTGCGGGTGCTTATATTGGTGAATCTTTAGAAGGTCATTAATTTCCTTTAATTTTTAAAACAAAACTTTTATTTCAATCTTATATTTTTAATTAAAAAACTATTATGAATCCATTAATTGCTGCTGCTTCTGTTGTTGCTGCTGGTCTAGCTGTAGGTTTAGGGTCTATTGGACCTGGTTTAGGACAAGGTACTGCGGCAGGCTATGCTGTAGAAGGTATTGCTCGTCAACCTGAAGCTGAAGGTAAAATTCGTGGTGCACTTTTACTAAGTTTTGCATTCATGGAATCTCTAACTATTTATGGTCTAGTAGTAGCGCTTGCTTTAATTTTTGCAAACCCTTTTACTTCATAAAACAACTTAATTAAGTTTTATGGGCATTCACTTAAACCTCAATATTTTTGAAACTAATTTAATCAATCTTAGTATTGTAATTAGTGTTGTAGTTTTTGTGATTGGGGATGCTTTTAAGACTTCATTGCAAGAACGTAAAAATGGTATTATTACGGCTTTAAATGAAGCTAATGAACGTTATGAGAAAGCACAAGCTGAATTGAATTCTGCTCTAGCTCTTCTTGAAGAGGCTAAGCAAAAAGCTCAATCTATTCAACAAGAAGCACCTGCAAATGCTTTAAAAGAAAAAGAAGGTATTCAAACACAGTATGCTTTAGAAGAAGATCGTGTAAATCAAAAGTTCAACAGTGATTCTGGTTTAGCTCGTGCACGTATGGCAAAGACGTTATACACTCATATGGTTCATGCTAGTATTTCTCAAGCACAAACTTATCTTGTAAGTCATGTAAATCAAGTAGGTCAAAATGCTTCTCTATCCCGAGTTGTAGACCAAATAGATTCTGAAAAAGAAGTAGCTTTAGCGTAGGAAAAAAACATGGTTAAAATTCGTCCAGACGAAATTAGTACAATTCTCCGTCAACAAATTGAAGAATATACACAACAAGTAGATGTAACTAATGTTGGTACTGTTCTACAAGTAGGTGATGGTATTGCTCGAGTATATGGTTTAGATCGAGCAATGGCCGGTGAACTTCTTGAATTTGAAGATGGAACTATTGGTATTGCCTTAAACCTAGAATCCGACAATGTTGGTGTCGTATTAATGGGTGAAGGATTGTCAATCCAAGAAGGTAGTTCAGTTCGTGCAACTGGTAAAATCGCACAAATCCCTGTAGGAGATAAATTTTTAGGTCGTTTAGTAGATCCTTTAGCTCGTCCTATTGATGGTAAAGGAGAAATTGCTTCTTCAGAAACGCGTTTGATTGAATCAAATGCCCCAGGTATTATTGCTCGTCGTTCAGTATATGAACCTCTGCAAACAGGTTTAGTAGCTGTAGATGCAATGATTCCTATTGGTCGAGGTCAGCGTGAACTTATTATTGGTGATCGTCAAACAGGAAAAACGGCTATTGCTACAGACACTATCTTAAACCAGAAAGGGAAAGATGTAGTTTGTATTTACGTAGCTATTGGCCAAAAAGCTTCGACGGTTGCCCAAATTATTGATACTTTAGAAAGTAATGGTGCAATGGAGTATACAACAATTGTTGCAGCAAATGCTGATTCTCCTGCTACGTTACAATATTTAGCACCATATACTGGTGCAGCCCTTGCAGAATATTTCATGTATAATGGGCGTCATACTTTAGTAATTTATGATGACTTGTCAAAGCAAGCTCAAGCTTACCGTCAAATGTCATTATTATTACGTCGTCCACCAGGACGTGAAGCTTATCCTGGAGATGTTTTTTATCTTCACTCACGTTTATTAGAACGTGCTGCGAAATTAAATAACGCACTGGGAGAAGGAAGTATGACAGCATTACCAATTATTGAGACACAAGGTGGTGATGTTTCAGCTTATATTCCAACGAACGTAATTTCGATTACTGATGGGCAAATTTTCTTGTCTGCAGATATTTTCAATGGTGGTATGCGACCTGCAATTAATGTAGGTATTTCTGTGTCCCGTGTAGGTTCTGCTGCTCAAGTAAAAGCAATGAAAAAAGTTGCTGGTAAACTAAAATTAGAACTTGCTCAATTTGACGAACTTGAGGCATTCTCGCAGTTCGCTTCTGATTTAGATGCAGCTACACAGGCTCAATTAGCCCGCGGTCAACGCTTGCGTGAGTTACTAAAACAACCACAAAGTGCTCCATTAGCGGTTGAAGATCAAGTTGCTATGATTTATGCAGGAACGAATGGTTATTTAGATGAAATCGAGGTAACAAAAGTTTCAGCATTTATTGAAGGTTTACTAAACTTCTTAAAGACTCAAAAGTCTTCTTATGGTGATACAATTACTAAAGACTTTGTTTTTAGTTCTGAAGTAGAAAATACTTTAAAGGAAGCAATTGTAGAATATACTGCTATCTTTAATCAAAGCTAATTAATTTTTTTGAGAGGGTTTAATTAAAACCCCTCTCAAAAACTTGCTTTTTAATATAAAATGTAGTATCCTTATTTATAAAGAAAGGTTCAGGCCTTTAGCTCAGTTGGTAGAGCGTGTGCCTTACAAGCACAATGTCATCGGTTCGATCCCGGTAGGGCCTATTTATAATAATTGTGTTTAGGTTATTTAATTTTTCCAATAAGTAAAAATTTAAGCTACTTCACAAATTGTCTAAAATTTCTTAAAATAATAAAGGGTTATAAAAATTTCTTTAATTTTTTAATACATCATTCCTATAAAACTGTTTTACAATTATGCTACGTCCAGTTGTAACTGAAAAGTCTTTACGTCAACAAGAAAATGGTCAGTATATTTTTGATATAAGTCAAAATTATACAAAACCACAAATCAAATTTTTGATTGAAAAAATTTTTAAAGTTAGAGTAAAGTCTGTGAAAACAAATCGTTTGCCAATTCATTCAACAACAAGCAAACGGTTTGTTATTAAGCTTGTAAAGGGTCAGAGTTTAAATTATGAAAATTTATCTTCTGAGCTAGTTGAAAATGTATTTAGTTCATTGACAACAAATACTAAATTAGAAAGTTTAATAAAATAATTAATTATTACAAATTGTAATATTATAAGGCTAAAATTTTAGCTTATTAACAATTCATATTTAAATACAATTCCATTATGGGTAAGTTTAACAATACTAATAAAGTTTTTAGTTTATCAACTAAAACTTGTTCAGTAACTGCAGGTACTCGTCATAAAGTTTCTGCGGATTTTTCTGAATTAACAAAAAGTAAACCCGAAAAAAGTTTAACGCATGGTTACGCAAGAAAATTTGGTCGTAACCATCGCGGAGTAAAGACAACACGTCATCGTGGGGGTGGGCACAAGCGTGTTTACCGCCAAGTAGATTTTCGACGTTCTAAACAGAATATACCTGCGCGTGTAGCTAGTATTGAGTACGATCCAAACCGAAATGCCCATTTAGCACTGCTTCATTATGAAGATGGAGATAAAAATTATATTCTACATGTACGCGGTCTGAAAGTAGGCGACATTGTAGCTGCTGGTGAAAATGTTCCTTTATCTATTGGTAATACGTTACCCTTAAAAAATATCCCTTTAGGTGTAGAGATTCATAATGTTGAGCTTCACCCAGGAAAAGGAGGTCAATTTAGCCGATCTGCTGGTTCTTCATGTCAAATTTTAGCAAAGGAAGGTGAACATGTTACTTTAAAAATGCCTTCAGGTGAGATTCGAATGGTTTTAGAGAAATGTGTGGCTACTATTGGTCAAGTAGGTAATGTAAATAATAACAATTTATGTTCAGGAAAAGCTGGTCGTTCACGTTGGTTAGGTCGTAGGCCTCATGTTAGAGGTAGTGTAATGAACCCTGTGGATCATCCACATGGTGGTGGTGAGGGACGTGCGCCTATTGGGCGAAAAAGTCCTGCGACACCATGGGGTAAAGTAGCGTTGGGTTCTCGTACAAGAAAACCTAATAAAAAGGGTGGCCAATTAATAATTCGTCGCCGCAAAAAATAACATCAATTAATAATTTTTCATAATTTATGGCACGTTCAAGTAAAAAAGGGCCTTTTGTTTCTAATTCTTTATTAAAAAAATTAGAAAAATCTATAAGTAAAAATGATAAAACAATGATTTTAAGTTGGTCACGATCTAGCACAATTCTTCCTAATATGATTGGTTATACTTTAGGGGTATATAATGGACGTCAACACATTCCAGTGTTCGTTACGGACCAAATGGTTGGTCATAAATTAGGAGAATTTGCACCAACACGAACATTTAAAGGTCATGTAAAAAAAGATAAACGTGCACAACGTTAATACTAGATAAAAATTTCAAAATATGGGTCAAAAAGTACATCCTAAAGGGTTTCGATTAGGTTTTACGCAACGACATTTATCATGTTGGTATGCATCACCGAAAGAATACTCAGATTATGTTGTAAAAGATAATGAAATTCGTCAAAAATTAAATTTTGAAGGAATTAGTAAAGTAGAAATTCGTCGTTTACCAGGTCAACTTCGGGTTTGGGTTTATACATCTCAATATAAAAAAGTCTTACCTATTGTGGAAAAAATTCACAATGAGCTTGAACAAAAGTATAGATCTAATATTTTTATTAAAATTGTTCAAATACCAAAGCGTCATACAGAAGCTGCTGTATTAGCAGAATGGATTACTGATAAATTAACTCGCCGAGAACCTTTCCGACGTGTTTTACGTCAAAGCTTACAACGTGCAAAAGCTATGGGTGCATTAGGGGTTAAAGTTCAAATATCAGGTCGATTAAATGGAGCTGAAATTGCGAGAACAGAATGGGCTCGTAGTGGTCGTATTCCATTACATACCTTAAGAGCTGATATTGATTATTCTTATCAAACAGCTCGAACACTGTATGGTATTTTAGGTGTCAAAGTTTGGCTTTACGGAGGGATGAGCCTTCATTAAACAAGTTGTTAATGTTTCTTTTGACTAGAGGAAAATACTATGTCGTTTTCTACTTTAATAAAGGATGCAACAAGTTTTTTGCAACTTTTATTTAATGAGCCTACATCAATGGCTCTAGGTCAGCTATTTAATTGGTTTATTGAAAGGTTTGGTTATTTAATTTCATTAAAATGGATAACAAGTTTACCATTATTTCCAATTTATATACCTAAATTAACAGCTGATGTCGTTCGTGAAGGTCTAAACTTGACAAATGGTTCTGAACAATCCTTTGAAGATTTAAGTTTTTTCCCATCTTCTAATGGAACATGGAACCAATTATTACCTGGGTTTTGGAATAGTTTCTTTCTTGTTTTACCATTTTCGCCTGCCCGGATTTTGTGGGTTCGGCGTTTAGTCATCCAAGGAATACCTGCTGGGGTTTCTTCAGGGTTAGGGTTAATAGTAGGCCAGTTAATCTTCCTTTTCGTTGCTATTTTTGGGTTTCGAGTATTCATGCATTTTTGGTGTACATTGGAACCCCTTTCTTTTTTAATAGGCTTAGTTTGGTTTCTTATTATTTTTGACCAATTATGTTCAAAAAAATCTCCTACGGTAAAATGGGAAGATAAGAGAATTCAACGAAATTTATTTATTGAAAGCTTTTTCTTAGGTTGTGTTGAACAAACAACTTTAGGCCAATATATTTCAGGTTTAACTACTACTGCTGAAACTTTTTATAATGAAGGGTTTTCTGCGGGTACATCCAATCAATTCATTATAAGTCACTCAACTTATCTAATAGGTATAGCTATAGGCCTTTCGACTTTTGGTGGTTGTTTAGGTTGGCTTTTATGGAAAGGATCTAGGTTATGGTATGAATCATCTACACTCCCTTATCAAATGTGGCGCATGCAGCGTGTTCATCCTATATTAATTGTTATTTATGGTTCAACAGTATTATCTTCTATTCCATATTACAGTTGGGATTATCTATTTTTTAAACCTTTAGGTTTTGTTCCAGAAGATAGACGTCTAAATCTTTTGAACTCACAATGGATTAATAATGATAATGATCCTGAATTACCTAAATGGCGTGATTATTATATGCGTGTTAGTGGTGCAGAACCTGGTACGTTAGGTGATGCTTGGCTCTGGAGCCAATATGATCAAGGGGAGTTTCCTGCCTCAAGACGTAAAAGAGCTTTAGAGGCAATGCTCCTTACTCATGAATGGTTTCCGCCTTGGGCTAAATCTCGTGGCATGCTAAGTATGGAGTATTCGCCGGCGCGTATTGGAGTTTTAAAACGATTTGCCCGTAATTTAATCAGTTTACCGGTTCCAGGAGGAGGAGCTCTACGAGATAAAATTTGGCCTCAATATCGACGTGATAAAGTAATTCAACGAGATGCAGTTCGAGGAGTTTCAAATTGGGGATATCGTCGTGATGAAAAACTGCTTTTATTCAAAAACGTGTTAAGTCAAAGTCAAGGTACTTTAAGAGCTAATCTTATTGACGCATCTCGTTTTTTAGCTTTTGGTCGTTTACGTGCACTCCCAGAAATACCAAAACCAGAGATAAATTTAACTAAAAATGGTTACTATACAAAAAGCTTAGGTGTAGAAAACGATCGCTTTATAAAAGGTTCGAGAAAAAGTCTTGGAACTGACTCTCTTAAGCTTTTTACTGCAAAATGGTTCCAGCAAAAAATTACCAAAAATCGTTTAAAAACAATAGACAATAAATTTTTTGTAGTCACAGATAAAACTGATAAATATCGTTTTGCTAAATATCCTCAAGTTTTTCCTATTTATGATAAAAAAGATAAGTCGTTAAATCGCCTATGGTTAGATTTGCGTTTACAGATTATTCGTGAAGCAAGAGAAACGCATGAAGACTTTAGAAAACTACATAAATATTGGATTATTCGTAATTTAATTAAACCTCGTATTAATTCATGGAATTTTAGACCATCAGAAGAAAATATTTTATGGAAAGAATTAGGTTATACAAATTACGATAAACCCGGTGTGGGTTCTTTTAATATAAGTTCAGTCTTAGCAGATCGAAAAGAAGCTTTAAGTACAAATGAAGCAAATCTAAGACGTATGCAATATTATTTAGAGGTTGGGGATAAGTTAAATAAACATACTCGAGAACAAAAAGTTCGAAAAAAGCACGATCTAAAATACAATGGCTATGAGCCGAAAAGTATTACGTCTGCTTTTTATCCATTAAAATTAAAACCTAAAAAGTATAATAGACATCCTCGTAATTATGCTGCAAAATTCAAACGTTTTAAGAACCAATGGTACCGTAGAAAATCACGTTTTCGTGGATATGATAAAAACGTTGTTCGACGTTTCATTTACGGTTCTAGAGTTACGTATGGTCATAAACCTCATTTTTTATATACAAGAGAGCGGCAAATAAAAGGTGATCGTCGTTTATGGCGTCGTCGTACCCCTTTACGTCCAGCTCCGGTTGGTCCTTCACGATGGTCATCATTCAAATACTATCGTCAAAAGACTTATAGACAAGCACTTTCTCATGTTGTTGATCATGTAATGAAAGGTCAACCAAAAGAGTACTTCTTAACAGTAGCTGAAGAAAAAGAATTGACAAAGCGTAAAATTCAATTAACACGCTACTATGATAGTTTACGTAAATATAAAAAATCGCCTCGTTTTCAACGATATGTGCCTGGTGGGTCAAGGACCTTTACTGATGGAGTATATAACCATCAATTTAAAGGAACATTGAATTATGCACGTCGTCTATTCTATGTGACTCCATTGGAAGCACAAAATATGGAACAAGGTCGTGTGTATAAAATGAGTCAATTATTATATAACAATAATAATCTAAACCCAATACTTCATGAAGAGCTCATAAATACTGAAAAAGAAGGTCAACCTTTTTTAAAGTTATTACCAAGCCCATCTCCTTTTTACACAGGATGGGATTTAGATAAACATAAAATGATTCTGACACAACGTACTTTACCTCGTATTGATGCTGGTTATCGTATTCCGTCAGACTCTTATTATTTGAAATCAACGTCAACGAAAAATTCTTTACCCGACATTAATACCCAAAGTTTAGATAAGAATAACTCTTTTAATTTTACAGCTTGGCCTTATAGTCAAAATAAAATATATGAGCTATCTAGCCCAAGGCTTTATACTCGTGTCAAACGTGGTGCAAAATATCGTCGTTTAGCTTTCAAAGAAAATTGGCGTAACCTACAACTTGGTTTCAGTTGGCGAAAACGACCACGTGATAATTATGGTAAAGTAAAAACGAATGCAATTCGTCTTGATACCCCTTTAGGTTATTGGGCAAGAGCAAAGCGTCGTTCATTACCACAGAACAAGAGATTATTACGTAACCGTCGTTTAAGTCGTTCTTTATTACGTATTCCAGCTTTACCACAATTAGGGGGTTTTTCCAATGATGCGTAAAAAAATATGGTATTCTAATAATATTAATTAGAATTTTACAAATTTTAAACAAATTTATGTCTCACTCAGTAAAAATATACGATACTTGTATTGGTTGTACACAATGTGTGCGTGCTTGTCCAACAGATGTTCTAGAAATGGTCCCTTGGGACGGATGTAAAGCTTCGCAAATTGCTTCAGCACCGCGAACAGAAGATTGTGTTGGGTGTAAACGCTGTGAAAGCGCTTGCCCTACTGATTTTTTAAGTGTTCGTGTTTATCTAGGTGCTGAAACTACAAGAAGTATGGGTCTTGCATATTAAAAAAAATATTAATAACATATGAAGGATTTTACTACGTATTTATCTACTGCACCTGTTTTAATAATTATAGTTGCAAGTGCATTATCTGGGCTAATTATTGAAATCAATAGATTTTATCCAGATCCATTAATTTTTTAAATTTTCAAGTAGGGTGATAATATCACCCTACTTGAAAACTAAAAGTGGAATTAGAAAAAAAAATGCGTTTCTTAAAGAATTTCCCTTGGCCTCTTATTGAATTATTAGTAGGTTTTGTATTTGGTAGTTGCTTTATTGTTTTATTTAAACCTTCTCAAGTTATCTTATTTACTATATTGATCTTTATTGAAGGGACGTCGTGGAGATGGAATAATTTAACCCAATGGAATAGAGTTCGAGCTGGCTTTTTTTTAGGTGTTTTTGTTGACGCTTTCAAAGTTGGAAGTTAAATTCTGTAACGTGAAAGGAGAGATGACCGAGTGGCCTAAGGTAGCGCATTGCTAATGCGCCGTACGGTTAAATAGCTGTACCGAGGGTTCGAATCCCTCTCTCTCCGCATATTTTCTAACTTTAAATATGTTATACTATTTTTAGTTAAACAAAATAAAAGCCTCTGTGGTGAAATTGGTAGACACGCTACATTTAGGCTGTAGTCTTTTAACAGGTGAGAGTTCGAGTCTCTCCGGAGGCATTAACATGTATGGAATAAAAAGATTTTTTAATCTGATAAAAATAACATAAGTTAAAAATGACTGCCCTTTTTCAATTAACTCTATTTGCGCTAATCGCTTTATCGTTTGCACTTGTTGTAGGAATTCCTTTTACTTTTGCATTGCCTGAAGGATGGGTTTCTAATCGTAATTTTATCTTTTCAGGTGTGGGTTTATGGTTACTACTAGTGTTTGCTGTGGGAATCTTAAATTCATTTGTTGTTTAAATCATTAATTTTATTGAAGGACTCTATAAATATTATTGGGTCCTTCAATGATAATAAAGTAGGGTAGAGCAGCCTGGTAGCTCGCAAGGCTCATAATCTTGAGGTCGTTGGTTCAAATCCAGCCCCTGCTATATTAAATCGTATTAACTCAAAAAAGTTTAATATATTCACGTAAAAAAAAAGAGCCCTACGGTATTGACGGTATATGATATTCTAATATAAACTTAGATATGTAAGATACATAAATCTTAATATACTTTTAAATTTTAAGTATCAATCAAAGTTAAAGATCTTCAATGGCGAGTTTGATCCTGGCTCAGAATGAACGCTGGCGGTATGCTTAATACATGCAAGTCGAACGAAATATTTAGCACTTGTGTTAAATAATTTAGTGGCGAACGGGTGAGTAACACGTAAGAACTTACCTTTAGGCAAGGGATAACAGTTGGAAACGACTGCTAATACCTTATAGTACGAAAGTTTAAAGAAGTAATTCACCTAAAGAGAGGCTTGCGCCTGATTAGCTTGTTGGTAAGGTAATGGCTTACCAAGGCGACGATCAGTAGTTGGTCTGAGAGGATGACCAGCCACACTGGGACTGAGACACGGCCCAGACTTTTACGGGAGGCAGCAGTAAGGAATTTTCCGCAATGGGCGAAAGCCTGACGGAGCAATACCGCGTGAAGGATGACGGCCCA
>PVBE012531958.1_pt1 | contig 63866 bp, 56 predicted proteins | sample 1631181 | NCBI WGS metagenome assembly PVBE01 (sample SAMN08397723, study PRJNA350692) | Marine metagenome, whole genome shotgun sequencing project. | isolation source: water | place: Pacific Ocean | collected 2012-04
ACTTCGGCTCGCCTCAACTTCTGGATGATCTGCTCCGGCGTATGTCGCTTCTGACCCATCGGTATTGCCCCTTTCAGTTGGCCCAGGTACACCCAGATACTAACACTGAACCTGGACTCGCTTTAGGGGGTAAGGCCAGCGGCTTTGAGGTCGGTGAGGTAAGGCAGCATGGTCTCGAAGACCTCGTCCGCATCGTAGCGGTCGGGCGAGACTTGGTCGGCGCCGATAAAGTCGACCATAACGTGCTCGTGGGAGAGCGCGCGGCCGAGATCGGCGGGCTCGATGGGCCCGAGGACCGTTTGGATCTTGCCGACGACGGGTTGGGCAGTGGCGGCGGCCGAGATGAGCACGGCGGCAAGGATGGCATAGTGAAGAGGCATGTGTGGTCTCCGATGGGCTGCAACGGGGCGGGAGTGGAAACTCAGACGTCGAGTTTCACGTTGCCACGCGGACGGCGTCACGGCGTCGGGGTTGAGACCCCTCCTACACCGGCCGGCTATGCTGTGAAGATCGGCGTGACGCCGTTGAGTTCCTGAGTGATGGCGGTGCGAGCGTCGGGCGCGATGGGCTCGTGCGTCATGGCGAGTTCGACGGCCATCCGAAGCATCCGCGGGTCGCCCGGAGTGACCGCGGCGGTGATGGGGAGGCTCAGCGTGTAGTCGAGAGCCAGCCGGGCGCGCTCGCGGTCGGTGATCGGTTGGTACCAGCATTTTGGGTGGGTGCGTTCGGCGCCGTCGGGCCATGGCGTCCAGGCGAGGGCCTTGAGCGCGAGGAGCGACGCGCCCTTGTCGATGGCTTTCTGCACGACCGCCGGGCCGAAGTTGCCATTCTCCATGCACACGCAGTTGAGCGGGAAGAGAACACTTTCGAAGTCGAAGGCGTCGAGCAGGCGAATGGCCGCGCTCTCGCTGTGAGCCGAGAAGCCAATGTGCGTGACCTGACCCTTGTCGCGGGCTTTGACGAACGTCTCCAGCGCGCCGCCGGGAGCGAGGATCTGGTCGACGTCCTGGTCGCTCGTGACCCCGTGGAGTTGGTAGAGGTCGAAGTGATCGGTCTGGAGGAGACGGAATGACTCGTCGAGTTCCGCCTGGGCGCCGTCGGCATCGCGTTTCGTGGTCTTGCAGGCCAAAAAGGCGCTGTCGCGGTACGGTTTGAGCGCCGGGCCGAGGCGCTCCTGGGCATTACCGTACGTCGGCGCGACGTCGAAGTAGTTGACGCCTCGGTCGACAGCCCACGCGACGTGGTCGTTGGCCTCGGATTGCTCGATGTCGCTGACGACGATCGCGCCGAAGCCGATGATCGAAATGTCAGGACCGTCCTTGCCGTACTTGCGGCGGGCGAGTTGTCCGGTCGGCGTGTCTTGGGACGTGGCTGAGGTTGTCACTGCGGCACCCACTCCTGCTGCGACGACTTTGGATACGAAGTCTCTGCGTTTCATGCGAGGCATCCTTGTTTGCGGGACGGCAGGGCGCGATGAATCGCGCCCCTACAACGGCGGACGGCGTCGGCGCGGGCCGGATACTTCGATCAGACGACGATCTCGTATTCGGCCCCTCCAGACGGCGACGGCGCGGTACGGCGCTCGGAGCGTTCAATTGTGGTCAACACCGGCCGCGCGGTGAGGTTTCCACGGACGTTAGACGGCATTGCCGGGGAAGCCTTCCCCTGGCCGTGCAGGCGTGGTAAACTCTCGCGGTGGCAAGGCCGTTGCAGCGGCCTACGTGTCCACCACGAGCGAGCATAACTTAAGGATGGAAGCATGTTTGGCGAAATCGCGTTGGCGGTTGTTGGGCTCCTCGTCATCGTCGGGGCCTGCGAGTTATTTACGAATGGAATCGAGTGGTTCGGCAAGAAGCTGAATCTCTCCCAGGGCGTCGTCGGGAGTGTGCTGGCGGCGGTTGGGACGGCGCTTCCGGAGACGATCGTGCCGATCGTCGCGATCCTGGGCGGGAGCGGCGAGAGCAGTCACGACATCGGTATCGGCGCGATCCTGGGCGCGCCGTTCATGCTGTCGACGCTGGCGTTCTTCGTCACGGGGATCTCGGTCGTGATCTTCATGCGAAGGCGCCCGCACGGGCTGAGGATGCCGGTCAACACGCGCGTGCTGAGCCGCGACGTCATCGCGTTCGTCCTCGTGTATTCGGTGGCCGTCATCGCCGCGTTCATCCCGAGCATGCCGATCAAGACCGCGATCGGCATATTGCTGCTCTTCGCCTACGCCTTCTACGTCTACCTGCATGTGAAGGACGGCGACCACGACAGCGATGAGCCCGACCACATCAAGCGACTCTACTTCTGCTGGGCGGGCGACGAAGACGTCCCTCGGCTCCGGTGGACCATTCTTCAGACGCTGACGGCATTGGGCGCGATCTTCCTGGGCGCGATGGTGTTCGTCGAGAACCTGGAGATCGTCTGCGACAGCTTCGGCATGAACGCTCTGCTGGTGTCGCTGATCGTGACGCCGATCGCGACGGAGTTGCCGGAGAAGTTCAACAGCGTCCTGTGGATTCGTCAGGGCAAGGACACGCTGGCGATGGGGAACATCACCGGGGCGATGGTTTTCCAGAGCTGCATCCCGGTGACGGTGGGATTGATCTTTACGGAGTGGCACCTTGATCCCGTGGCGATCTGTTCAGTTGTGATCGCGCTGCTATCGGGCGCGGTGCTATACACGAGCATGAAGGTGACGGGCAAGCTATCGCCGTGGGTGCTGATTGGCAGCGTCGCCGGGTACGTGGCGTTCATCGTGTTCGCGCTGTCGTAGGGTATGACGAGACGGATTCGACGGGCTGGAAGCCCGTCGCTACGCGGACCGGACGGGGAGAAATGAGAAGCGCCCGGCGAGTGCCGGGCGCTTCGTTACGTTTGGGACCCACAGACGGGGGTCATTCGGTGATCTCAATGACGATCTCGTCCGACGTGACCTCGGTATCGGCATCGGCGGCAACGGCGACGACCGTGATGTTGTCACCTGGCTCAACGCCGCCCGGCACGATGCTGAACGTCGCCGTGTAGGCGCCGCTCTTGGTGACTTGCGCGGTCCGGGACCATTCGCCACTGGGACCCTTCCGCTGAACGACGGCGCCCGACAAGCCCTCGCCACTGACGTCCACCACGATGCTGACCGGTACGCCGACGGATACTTCGTCAGGCGTCTCCGTGATGGCGACTGTGAGGCCGGCGGCGCTCGAGCTGACATCTCCGGCCGCGGACTCGGCGGACGCCGTGTTCGAGAACGGCGAGATGGCGGTTCCGACCCGGTAGCGGACCTTGTACTCAAAGGTCACGCCGGTGGTGGCGCCGGTGTCGAAGTAGAAGATCGGATCGCCCATGACGCCATCCGACACGGTGTCGTAAGGGTCCGCGCTCCACGACGTGCCGGACTGTCGGCGGAAGATCTCGTAGCTACCACTCGCCGCGGCGGCGTCGGTCCCGCCGACTGAGAATGGCGGCGGAGGCGGCGTTCCGATGCTGCCCTCGCTGGTCGACCGCGTCCACTGAAGTTCGATCACGCCGCCGCTGTCGCCGGTCTTGTCCCGGGCAATCAGGTTCGTCGGCGCCTTGAGGAGTATGTTGTTCTGCGGCACGGCATTGTCCAGGTTCGACGGATCGGACTCGACGTTCGCCGCGGTGACCGCGACGGCCCAGTAGGTGTATGACCTGAGGTTGGTGAGAGTCGCGTCGTCGTCGGTAAACTCGTAGCTCGCGGCGCCGGTGGCCGAGACGGTCCCGGCCTTCACGGTCGGCGTGTCGAAGACGGACGTGAGCTTGCGATAGATGAAGTAGGAGTTGACGATATCGACGCCCGTCCCGTCATCCAGGGAGCGGTCCCAGTTGACAATGACGGCCTGGCCGCCGTCATCAGGTCGGTCGCCGGCCGCGAGGTTACGCGGAGCCAGCGGCTTGCGGGTGTCGTCGGCGGTGATAGAGGCGTCGGCTGTGAAGTCGGAGACGCCGGTATCGGCGACGGCGCGGGCTTTGTAGGTGTATTGCGACCCGACCCTCAGGTTCGTGTTGCGCACGGTATAGCTGATTGCGCCGCGGGCGGTGACCTTGATGGAGGCCTTCGTTCCCCAGGCATTCGTGCCACGACGGCGGAAGATGTCGTAGCGGGTGACCTCGGGGTGGGAGGCCGTGTCGTCGGCCGATGCCAGGAACGTGATGTCAGCCGCACCCCTCGCGTTCGGAGCAACAACGACGGCGAACTGGGTGGGCGGCGCGGGCGGCGTGTCGTCGATGGCCTTGCCGGTGCCGGTGGCCGCGGCGGAGTAGTTGCTGCCGTCGAAGGCGCGGACGTTGTAAGTGTAGGTCTTGCCGCTTGTCAGGTCTGTATCGGTGAAGTTATATGTCGATGAATCGGTCGCTGGGACGTCCCGGACGAACTCCCACGGCGAGCCGGATTTCTTTCTCCGCACGTTGTAGTTGATGACATCGTTCGCGCCGGCCGCGGTGCTGTCTTGCGCGGACTTGTCGAAGGCTACGGTCACCGAGCCGCCGTCATCGTTAGGCACGTCGGCGACCACAACGTTGCTCGGCGCGCCGGGCGCGATGTTATCGATTGGCTTGCTGGCTGCCACCGCCGGCTTGGAGGTGTTGCGTCCGTCGTACGACTTGACGCGGTATCGGTAAGGCTGACCGTTGGTGAGACCCGAGTCGGTGTAGGCGTAGTTCGCGGCTTTCGTAGCCGGGATCTTGTCGATGAGCGTGAAGCCGCCGAGTCGAATCGGCTGGCGGTAGATTCGGTACTCGATGACGTCGTCGGCGCCGCCTCCATCGTCGCGAGCAGGCTCCCACGTGAGGTCGAGCACGCCACCCTCATCGTTGGGGTGATCGGCGACGACGAGGTTGTTGGGACGGGCGGGATTGCGATCGTCGACGGGCGTCTTGTTCGCGGAGATGAACCCCGACTGGTTCGGCCCGTCGGATGCCCAGATGCGGTAGACGTACCTCACGCCGGGCGTGTGCTGGTGGTTGGTGTACTCGTAGGTGTCCTGGCCCGTGGCCTGAATTCGGAGCAACTCGCGGAATGGGACGCCTGCTTCCTGGCGGGCGACGCGGTAGTCTTTGACATCGTCTGAGCCCGTACCGTCGTCGAGAGAACGGTCGAAACGCAACATCAGGCTCTGGCCATTATCGTCATCGATATCGAAGAGCATGGCGTTTCGGGCCGGCGCCGGGGCGAGGTTGTCCTTGGGGATAACGGGGTTGCGGACGGTATTGGAGAAGTGCTTGCCGTCCCACGCTTTGACGCCGTACCGGTGGAGCTTGTTGTTCTGGCGGCCGGTGTCTTCGATCTTGTACTGGGCGCTGTTGTCGGCGGTGACGCTCATCCAGAAAGCCCAGGATTGACCAGGCAATCTGCGCTCGACATCGTAGCGGATAACATCGTCGGCTGCGCTGCCATCGTCCGGGGAAGCGGTGATCGTGATCTCCACAACGCCGCCCTGATCGTTCGGCTTGTCCTTCGCGACGATGCGCGGGGTCTTGGGTGGGTCCGCATCGACGGACTGAACGCTGACGGTCACTCGCGTGGACGCGTCGGCGCCATCGAAGGCCTCGGCGGAGTAGGTGTATAGCTCGTCGAGGGCCGCGCTGTTGTCGGTGAACGAGTAGCTTGGGAGGGCGCTCGCCGTGATCGTCTTGATGAGGCCGTCCGGGCCGCCCGATTGGAGCTTTCTGTAGACGCGGTAGCTCACCACCGTACCGCCGGCAGTGTCGTCGGGCGATGCTCCGACCGTGATATCCATCGCCGTGCCGTTCGTGCCGGGGCTGGGAACGGCGGCGATCGAACTCGGCGCCGCCGGGGCGGCAGCGGCGAATGTGGCGCATGTTGAGAGTACTGCAGCCGTCAGGATCACGACCAGGAGTGCACGCGACATTGATATCTCCTCGCTTCTGCGAAATGGCAGGCAGGCGGTGGGGCTGCCCGCCCCCAGGATCTGCCCCCAGGCGCGAGACGCAACAAAGGCGGCCCCGAGTATAGGCCACGGGACCCCCATCGGCAAGGTTGCGCTCGTCACATCATCATATGTGTGGGACGTTGGGGGCGGTCCGCAGGTTCCGTCGGGCCTCCGAGGCAGGGCTGGAGCGCGGAACGCGAGACGGTTGAGCGCGAGATGGTGTTTGACTATATACTTGAGGCCCGCAGTCTTGCTAGGGCAGTGTCTCCGCGATGGCAAGTTTCTGCAACAATTGCGTCCAGCCCGTTGCGGACCCCGCCAGGCGCGGGTAGACTTAACTGCTACAAAGGCGCAGCAACTCGCGGTGAGGTGAAAGTCATGACACGAACGCTTCTCACTACCGTCCTACTGACCGCGCTGGTCGCGTCGGTTGCGATCGGTCAAACGGTCCCATCGACGCAGACGAAGATCACCGCGCAGTTAGTGACGGACTTGATCAGGTCATCCGACTCGGCTTTGGCCGAGCGGGATGGGCGGGCGACCGCGATGAGCGCGCTTCTGCGCGTCGCCGCGGACATGGAACTGCTGGAGATCCTGATCGCACAACGCCAGTTGACCGCTGACGTCGCGCTGGCGGGGGCCCACCAGAACGCGTCGCCCGGCGCGGCGAACGTCGCGACGGGGGACTACTACAACGCCCTCGGCGTCGCGGTCGGCGCGTATCAGAACGCGATCACTCACGCGCAGGCCTCTCGATCGAACCGCTGGAGCCAGATCTACACGCAGGGACAGCAGGATCTGGTGAACGCGACCCAGGCCGATCTCAACGGCGCGGTCGCGGCCGTGCAGAGCGCGCAGACGACGCTCAACAACGCGGTGGCCAACCAGCCGCCGCCCACGCCGCAGCCTCCCGTCACGCCCGTCACGGGTGGCCCCGGGGTCGCGGTTCTCGGCGACCAGAACTACCGCAAACCGGCGACGATCACATCGCTATCCACAGGCAAGCGGCGCCCGGTCTCTCTCGTTTCGATCGGCGTGGCCCAGGCACCCGACGGCACGGCCTTTGCGTATGGGTCCCACATGGCGCAGCCCACGACTGTCGGTGCCACCACGGGCGGCACGACGAGTTGGTCGTCCGGGTACGGTTACGGGCAGGAGACGTGGATCGTTCCCGCCGGCGCCATTCGCGATGAGGCGGGCGAAACGTATATCATCGGGTATATGACGTCGCCGCTCCGGAACGCCAAGGGCGAGATGGTGAAGGTGGCGTTACCGAAGACGAAGCTGTCGGTTGGCGACGCTCTCTGGCTCTATAACTACGCGCAAGGCACGACCGGGTCGACGGCCTACACGGGTGGCGGCGGGTATGCCTGGACCAGCACGGGCACAGGCGTCACGCATCCTGGCTCCGCAGTCGGGACGCCGGTTACGTATCCTGGCTCTGCGGTCGGGACGCCCGTTACGTATCCGGGCTCCGCAGTCGGCACCCCCGTCACGTATCCGGGCACGGCGATTGGATCGGGGCCCACGCTCCCGAGTGTCGCAGTTCTTGGCGATACTGGGATCCGGACGGGAACCGGCTTGAGCACGCTGCCGACGTATCCGAATCTCCCCACTGGTTACCAAGTGGTCGGCGGCTACCCGACCTACCCAACGACCATTCCGACCATCCCGATCACGGATCCGTCGTCGACCGCCGCGATCTACAAATGGCCGGTGATCGACGGCTCGGGTAAGGTCACCACCTTCGCGACGACCGAACCCACGTGGGGCCGCACGCCCGCGCTCGTGGCGCCGGCTCCGGGCCCGACGACGCTGCAGCCGGGCCAGACGCTGGTCCAGGGCCCTCAGGGCGTCCACGTCCTGGGCGATTCCAGTCAGCGCCCGACACCGCTCCCGACTACATCGACGACGACCCCGCAGCCGCTGCCGGGGGGCGGCACGACGCCAACACCGACGATCCAGCCGGTCATCCCGCAGTTCGGCACGACGCTGACGCCGACGCCGACCACCGCGGCTCTGCCTGGCGCGGATGGCGACATTGCCAACGCGCGGACGCTCTACCTGCAAGACATTGCGCGCTACGCGGCTGCGTGTGATGCCGGGCTTCAGGCCGCGACCGGTCTCTCGGCCAATCCAGGGCTGATGAACAGTCAGATGACGGATGCCATTCGCACGTTCCGCACGACCGCGATGGACCGCCACGCGCAGTACGACGGCGATGTCTACCGGGCGATCCGCAGCGCGAGGTAGACAGGCGGGCCGACACGGAACGAAAGCGGGAAGACGCGAAGACGGCGAAGAACGACACGAACAGGGCCGGGGGAAGCTATCCCCGGCCCTTGTCGCGCCTGCCGGCCTGCTGTTATTCCCTCTCGGCAAGGGACCCATCGACCGGACGGCGAATCACCCCCCGGATGCATCACACTGATGTGCTACAAGGAGAAGTGGGATGGCACAGCCTCGACTCGGTTTGCAGTTGATCGTATACGGCGGGAGACAGGGCGATGATCTCATGGGGGTTCTCAAAGAGGTCGCCGAGGCCGGCTACGCGGGCTTTGAGGGCGGAGTGAACATGTTCGATGATCCCGGCCCGGCGGGGCTGAACAAGGCTCTGGCGGAGACGGGCCTGGCGCTGTGTGGGATGCACTCAGGATACGGCCCGCTGTCAGACCTCGGCGCGGTCGCGAAGTACTGCGAGGGCTTGCGCGAGTGCGATTCGAAGCACTTGATCTGCTCCGGCGTCGCGCCCGGCGAGGGCATCGCGCCTTACGAAACGACGGCCGATACATTCAACCTCATCGGCGCCCAGTGCAAGAAGGCCGGAGTGACCTTCTGCTATCACAATCACAACTGGGAGTTCGAGGAGTTCGACGGAGTGAAGGGGATTCACCGGCTGTGCGAGTTGACGGACCCGGACCTCGTGAAGCTGTGCACGGATGTGTACTGGGTCACTGTCGGCGGCGAGTGCCCGGCCGAGTTTGTGCGGCGCTACGCGAACCGGGGCGGGTACTTCCACTTCAAGGACGGCGAGCCGGGCGTCTTCATCGAGCTAGGCCAGGGCACGGTCGATCTCGTGGCATCGAAGGAAGCGGCGCTTGAGGTTGGGGCGGACTGGATCGTATGCGAGCAAGACAAGACGGAACTCGAGCCGAAGGACAGCGTCACGCAGAGCTTTGAGTATCTGAAGAGTATTGGGTTGTAGGCGAACGCCGATGCGAGCTGGAAGCTCGCGGTCCAAGAAGGCACCGAACGCGGCGGGCTCCGAGAGGGGCTCGCCGCTACTGCGTTGGAGGTGTTGGGCGAGGTATGTGGGAACGGCTGGGCGACGCGCTTTGAAAGGAGCTACGCCATCATGTGGCTATGTCTGTCGGGTCGGCAGTTTGAGGCAGCCGGGGGTATCAGCAAGACGGTTGATGAGTTCATCGAGTTCGCGGCGAGCGTGGGCTACAAGGGCGTTGAGTTGCGGCGTGGCCATGCGAGTCCCGAGACGACGGACGAGGAGGCTGGGCGCATCGCGGGCCTGCTGAAGCAGCACGGGATTCGGTGCAGCTTCATCACGGGCGATGAGCCGGGAGACGAGGCGTCGGTGGCATCGTTCAAGCGCGTCATTGACATCGCCGCGACGATCGGGAGCTACGCGGTGCGGTGTGGCGGGGCGACGCTGGACCACGTGCCACAGTACCGCGAAGTTGCCGACACCGCAGCCGAGCGTGGCGTGAAGATCATCACCCAGATCCACAACGGGACTGCGTTTGAGATCGTGCCCGATTGCGTGGCGGGGATGAAGGCGATCAACCATCCGAACTACGGCATTGCGTTTGAGGCGAGCCATCTGGTCATGGCCTCGCAGCCGGAGCACGGCGCGGAGGCGGTGAAGACCCTCGGCGATCACATCACGGCGGTGTCCGTGCAGGCGTACAAGCCCTTCGACACGGCCGACTGCTACGGTGGGGAGATAGGTATCCACGGCAAGAAGTGGGGCGCGTGTCTGCCAGGAGCGCCGGGGTCGCCGGACTTACTGAGCGTGTTTGAGGGATTGCGCGAGATCGGATTCGACGGGCCAGTCACCGTGATGCCGGGATCGCTGCAGGGAGGTCCGACGCCGGAGGATCAGGCGAGGGTTTACTACGATACGCTGGAGCCGCTGGTGAATGGGTAGGGCGGCGGTGCTGGATGATAGGGCGAAAACTCAGGGACAGTTACCATGTTTCCCAACGGCAGGGAAAATGGATAACTGTCCCAGTTTTTCGCGTGGTCGAGTCGGGACGGCAGGAAGCTGGCGCTTAGCGGTTGAGGATGCTACACGCCCTCCATCATCCACTTGTAGAACTCCTCGTACATCTGGGCGATGCCGCGGTGTCCGGCGATGGCGGCGATGAGCACCGCGACGGCGGTGACGACCGTGCTGCCCATGCACCCGCCTGCCAGGCCCATCTTCAGGAAATCCTCGCGGGCGGCGCGGGTCTTCTCGGTGAGTTGAGTGAGGGCGCTGTCGAGCGTGCCCGTCTCCTCGGCAGTGGCGAGTAGGCTGACCTCGGACGGGCTGAAGATGGAGGCGGCCTTCAGCGCGTCGGTGACCTTGCCGCCTTGGTCCAGCGACGCCGCCGGCGCGGCGACTCGCTGGGCGACGATGGTGTTCCCCGTGGCTCCCGCCGCCTCGCGAAGGCTGCTCCCCAATGGCAAGGCCGCGCGCTGCATGAGTTCGAAGGCTTTGGTGAAGAGCGCGGTGGCGGCTTTTCGCATCCCCGCGTTCCACACCGGGACGCTCAGCGCCAGCCAGTCGCGCGTGCCGGTGAGGGCCGGCAGGTTGATGACGATCTTCAGGACGACCAGCGCCGCGCATATCCCCACCAGCCACGGCAGGATGTCGTGCTTGACCGTGCGCCAGTACTCCCTGAGTCCCGGCCGGAGGGCGGTCATGATGCCCGCCTTGTCGGGGATCACGGAGAATCCCTCGGCCTCTGGGTCGAGGTTGGTGCCCAGCGCCTGGTTCATCTGCTCGGGGAGCGCCCGCGCCAATGCCCCGGGGAACGGCGGCACGAGTATGCAGAAGAGAATGTGGATGCCGATGTAGATCTTCATGATCGCGACGCGCTTGCGGATCTTCGCGTCGGTCTCGCACTGGTGGACGATCTCCTGGCAGGCCTCCGGGAGGGCGCCGGAGAGTTCGCCCGCGCGCAATATGGCGATGATGTGAGGCGGGAAGAAGCGAGGGTAACGGGCGAGCTGGTCGGTCATCTTCCGGCCCTGCGCGAGGGCGTCGGCTGACTCGCGCGCGGCGCGCTTGAGCCGCCCGCTGAGGTGCTCCTGGACCGAGGTGAAGGCATCGTGAGGCGTTACGCCGGCGTGGAACAGGCGCGCGAGTTGGTCGAAGAAGAACGCGAGTTGCTGCGGGCTGATCGGACGCAGGGGATAGAGAGGCCCCTGTCCCCCCGCGCTAGGGACACCCTTGGCTTGTTGCTTCGCGTGCTCGCGCGCGTCGACAAGCAGATCGACCATCAGATCGTGCTCGCGCAGAAGCACCAGCGCGTGGCCACGGTTCTTGGCCTCGATCGTGCCATCGATCGGGTTGCCGTCGCGCTCGCGGGCCTCGTAACGGAAAGTCGGCATCGTTTCACCATCCTACCTGAGAAGACGGCTCTCGCGCCCGGCGGACTTCGCCAGTGCGCCAAGTCACACGCCGTCCCTCCGAGGCTTTCCGCGCGGGTGGGCAGGTTCCTGCTCGGGCCGAAGGAACCGGAGTGATACCAACCATGGAAACGACAGCGATTGCAGCGATAGAATCAGCCCTCGCGCGATACGACCTCGGCGCGATTGAGAGCATCGTGCCCGTCGACGGCGAGCATGAGAATGCTCCGCATGTGGTGACGACTGGTGATGGGAAGTACTTCGTGAAGCTACTGACGCCGAGGCTGAGCGCGATGCCGGCGCTGGAGGCGCGCCACGCCTTCGTCGATCACCTCGTGAAGGCGAAGGTGAGCGTGCCGAGGCTGATTCGCACGAGCGATGGAGGGGGATGCGTGAGGGAAGGGCCGAGAGCGGTTGAGGTCTATGAGCACATTGCGGGCGAGCCGATGGGGCCTGGCGATGGCTCGCAGGTGATGCGAGCAGGAATGCTGCTGTCTGAAGTTCACCGAGCGGCGGAGTCGTTTCGTTCGCCGACGCCGGGCATGCGGCGAGATTGGCTCACCCCTGACGGCGACTTGGCGAAGCTGGATGCGATTCGGAGGCAGATGGTGACGTATGTCCCCGCGCCAGAGATGTTCGAGCCGCTGGAGCGCGTGAGGCGCGTTCTGGTCGAATCGGCGAAATCGTTGAGCGAAGCGAACCTGCCGACGCACATGATTCATGGGAGCTTCTTCCCGGGGAACATGATCTTTGTCCGCAAGACGTGGGTTCTCGGCTTCCGCCCGCTCTTCATCACCGACTTCGATTACTGTCACGTTGCGCCGAGGGTGCTGGACGTGGCTGCGGGCTTCATTGCATTCGGAGAGTATTACGGCACGGGCGAGCCACGCTGGGCCGGATGGGAGCTGATTGATGAAGGGTATCGTGGGCCGGACGTGCTAGACGATGGCGAGTTGAGGGCGTCCACGCCCGCGCTTCGGAGGGTGCTGATCCACCTGCGGCTGGATGAAGGGGCGAGTCCGGAGATGATTGCGGAGGAGTTGGAGGCGATGGAGAGTCACTGATGGCGGCAGGCGCTATTCGAGTTCGTAGGGGGGCATTTCGTACTCGGGTGGTGGTTCGGGCGCGCTGTAGAAGCAGGTTTTGCGTTTCTTGCGGTAGGCCCAGCCGGAATCGCCGTAGGAGTAATGCCACCACTCGAAGGGGTAGTTCTTGAAGCCGTGGCGCTCCATCACGTTGAAGAGCAACTCCCGGTTGACTTGAGCCTCGCGCGTGAGGTCTTCGGTGAAGGTGGGGGAGTTGGCCATCATCAGTCCGCACGGGCTGACCATGTCCAACTCCTCGCCCTCGTCGTCGATGAGGGTGAGATCGACGGCGCCGCCGGTGCAATGGCCAGGCGGGCACTTCACGTCCGGGGGCGCGACGAAGCGGTTGATCTCGCGGCGGCGAATATTGTTGGGCCAGTCGGGGTGCTCGACGAATGAGCGCGCGTAGAAACGCTCGTAGAGATCGCGCTGGCGCTGAAGCGAGCGGTAGCCCTCGAAGATGAAGAGGTGCAGGCTCGGCGGCAGCATCTTCTGGGCGCGGAGGAGCATCCCGACCGCCGCCTGGCGCAGCCAGATGCGCCGATCGCAGCAGACGTAGATCCCGCCCTCGCCGTTGACGACCTCGACAAGCGGATCGCCGTTCTCCACGATGTCCACGCGGTTTAGCACCGCGATCGGTTCGCTGAGATTCCTGTTATTGCCGCGCCTCATCGGTTCCTCGTAGGCCTGCTTCACGCGATCCACGTGCAGGACAGTTAGCTTCGATAGGTTGCGTCGGAATGAGTCGTTCATGGAGCGTCGATGTACGTTCCACGGTAGACGATTTCGGCGCGACCGGTCGCGATGACCTGGTTGTCGGCCTGCCACTGTACCAGCAACCCGCCGCCGTCCATCTCAACGCGAACCGTGCGATCCGTCAGGTCGTGCAGCGTCGTCGCGACGGCGGATGCACACGCGCCCGTGCCGCAGGCGAGAGTCTCGCCCAGCCTCCGCTCCCACGGGCGCATGAGGATGTGATCGCGCGACACGACCTCCACCCAATCGACAGTGGTGCGGGCCGGAAACATCTCGTGGACCTCGAGCGCGGCGCTGTCCTCATCCCAATGCTCGTGACCGCGGTCGTGGCCGATGATCACGGCGTGGGTCGTGCCAAAGCTCAGCCCCGTGACGGGATAGGTCCGCCCGTTGACGGTGACGGGATGGTCGAAGAGGCGGTCCGGGTCCGCGATGGCCGGGAGCAGATCGGTCTTGAGAATCGGCTCGCCCATCTCCGCGCGGACGGTCCCGCCTTCCAGGACCTCGCAACGCCGCAGGCCGGCGATGGTCTCGACGATCATCTGATGCGGCGCGACCCCGGTAGCGTGGGACCAGCGGACGACGCATCGGAGGCCGTTGCCGCACATGTCCTCGCTGCCATCGGGATCGAAGTAGCGCATGCGGACGTCGGCGTTCTCCGACGGCGACGCCACCAGGAGACCATCGGCCCCGACGCCGAAGTGATGCGCGCAGATCCTCGGAGCGAGGCCTGGCCAGTCGAGGGGCCCGGTCGCGGCCTCGTGGATGAGGACGAAGTTGTTGCCGAGGCCCTGGAGTTTGGTGAACGGGACTTCGGTCATTCCTATGAGGCTCCGCAGCCGTCGCAGCAGTCCGAATTGGTGAGGTCCTCGAGCCACACTTCGCTCAGCCGCACGGCTTCCTGGAACCAGTCGCCGGATGGATCCGCGACGCTGAACCACCAGCCGGTCGGGCGGCGGTTGCCGAGTTCCATGTGGGTCGTGAGGAGCGCCCGGCGAGCGATGGCCATGCGCTTGATCTCGACCTCACGCGTGATGCGGGCGATGGTTGCGCGGGCATCATCGGCGACGGCGCTCTTGGCTAGCTCGGTGATCTCGGCGCACAGCTCCCTGCGGCGGGCGCGGTATTGGCGGACTTCTCCGGCGATGACTGAGATCAGCGTCCGAAGGGCCTGGCGCGGCTCCGGGTCAGCCCCGTCCAATTCCTCGCGCCGGAGCCCGCCACTGCGGCGCTCGAGTTCGCCTCGGCGTCCGCGCGCGCGGGTTTCGCTCTCGCGGAGCGAGGCAAGCCGCTCGCGCGTGTGATCGATGTCCGCGCCGATCTCGCGGAGGGTTTCGCGGGCTGATTCGAGTTCGTCGGCGAGGGTGTCCCAGCCATCGGGCATCTCCTCGGCGATGATATCAAGCAGCGCTTTGGGGCCTCTGGCGCGCCGGAGCCGCTTGATGAGGTTCTGCTGATCCTCGCAGACCTTGCGCCAGCGTCCGCCGAACTCGGATGCAGTGATCTCGCGCGACCCGAAGGCCTCGGCGAGGTGGTCGGGGAGGCGGAACGAGACCTTGGACGACGCGAGCGCGTCATAGGCGCGGTGGCGCAGCCGCAGGATTGGGTAGGTGCGGATGGAGCCGCACGAGCTGTTGAGGCGGCTGAGGAACAGCTGCGTGCGCGGGACGTACGAGGAGGCTCCCTCGTGCAGGACGAGGATTGCCTCGCTGCAGAACATCACGGGCCCGAGCAAGGCCTTGCCACACAGCGCGGCATCGGTGCCGATCTCGCCCTCGATGAGTTCGGCGAGGCCTTCGACGTCGGTGCAGCGCTCGGCGGTCCTGATAACCAGCGGCTCGGTCTCAAGCTCGGCTCGGATTTCGCGATCGAGAATCCGCACCGTGCCTCGGCCGCGACCGGGGACGATGAGGTCGAAGGGTATGGCGCCCTCGCCGAACTGATCCAGCCCGTACATTCCCTGCCCGGCGACGGCGTCGTTGTAGGTCTCCGTCGCGCACAGCCCGACCTTGTGGCAGAGGAACGATTGCACTGCCTGGAACCGGGCCCGGGTGCATGTCTCGCGGTTGAACTGCAGGTAGTCACCGGTCGTTGTAGCGGTCATGTTCTTCGGCCGATAGCCGAGCACGTCCGCGTACCAATCGATGATGAGGCGCTCGTAGAGTTGAGCGACGGTGGCGTCCTGCATCTCGGCGATTCTGCCGCGCAAGCGATCGGAGAGTTCCTGCGCTTTGGCCTCGGCCGCGCGCTGGGTCTCGGAGCCGACGAGGAGGCCGATGGTCTCGGACATCCCCCAATCGAGCAGCTCAACGAGCGCGTCGCCGGCCTGGGAGACCTTCACGTCGCGCGCGATGTGGTCGACTGGCCCGAGCTGGGCGACGCCACGCCAGCCATAGGCTGAGGTGACGCGATCGATGAACTCATCCGCGTCTTCAGCCGAGGATGCGGCAAGGTGCTTCAGCGGGACGCCGGCGCGGTGGAGTTCGGCGGCCTCGGGCGGTTCTTCGGCGCCGAAGAGCGACGTGGTCTCGCCGACGGCGGCCCAGAGCGCGCGATTGCTCCAGTCGTTGTTCGCCCAGACAACAAAGCCCTCGCCCCGATCGCCGCGGCCATGCAGCTTGCTGAAGTAGTCGGAGTCGTGTATGCCTGCGATCGTGGGGACGTTGGGCGCGAGTTGGTCCAGCATGAGCCGCAGGATGGCCTTGGGGGGCTCATCCCAGAAGAGGGTCTGGCCGAATGCGACGAGGGGGACGTTGAGCCGTTCAACCTCGGCGAGCACGTCTTCCCACCCGCGCGGGATGGGACGCGTGAGTTCAGGCGGCGCCGGGTATCTGCGGTCGAGCGCGCACCGATCACACCGCCTGATTTCACACTCGGTTGCCATGACAGGTTCCTCGGACAGCGACGCCTGCACCGGCGAGGGCGCCGGTGCTACATGACGGCGCGAATGTCCCTTCATCAGAACAGTGAGGGTTCCTCGGCGACCTCCACATCGCCGGCGTCATCCCCGTCCTCGTCGTCCTCGGGCTCCTCGCCGACGGGGACGATGATCGGCAAGACGATAGGCCTGCGCTCGGTGATGGCGTAGAGGTACTTCCGCACGGCCGCTTTCACGCGCGCCTTGAGGGTCTCGAGGTCCATCTCTTCTTCGCCCTGGGCGTCGTAGACAGCCTGGAGCGCGCGGGCATTGGCCTCGTCGACAATGTCTTGCGCGTCCTTCATGTAGATGAAGCCGCGGGAGTACGAATCCGGCGGCGCGAGAGGATCGAATGTCTCGGCGTCCACGGCCAGGACGGGCATGAAGATCCCGTGGCGAGAGAGGTCCTGGCGGTCGCGGATCACGACCTCGCCGACGTCACCGACGCCGAGCCCGTCCACGTTGACCGCGCCCGCCTCGACCGATGCGCCGGGGCGCGCCTTGCCGTCGCGCAACTCGACGGAATCGCCAGGGCCGAGGAGGAAGCAGTTCTCGTAGGGCATCCCCATCTCAACAGCCAGCTCTCGGAACTTGACCATGTGCCGCAATTCGCCGTGAGTCGGCACCACGTTGCGCGGCCGCACGAGGCTGAGCACCATCTTCAGCTCTTCGCGGCTGGCATGGCCCGAGACGTGGACCTGTTGGTCCTTGCCGTAGATGACGCGGGCGCCCTGGCCGAGGAGGCTGTTGATCGTGGCTGAGATGAGCGTCTCGTTGCCGGGAATCGGACTGGCTGACATGATGACCATGTCGCCTTCTTCGATCTTGATGCGCTTGTGGCGACCCTCGGCGATTCGCCGGAGGGCGCTGAACGGCTCGCCCTGGCTGCCGGTGGTGAGGATGGCGACCGAGTCGCGGGGCAAGCCGTCGACCTCCTCGACCGGCACTTGGACGCCGGGGGGGATGTTGAGGTAGCCGAGTTCCTGCGCGACGGCCACTATGCGCACCATGCTGCGGCCCTCAACGGCAACTCTGCGTCCGCACTCGCAGGCCACATCGATGACTTGCTGGAGGCGGTTGACGTTGGAGGCGAAGGTGGTGACGATCACGCGGGCCTCGGCCTCGCGGAACAGATTCCTGAAGGCGGCTATCACTAGTTGCTCGGATGGGGTGTGGCCCGGTCGCTCGGCATTGGTGCAGTCGGCGATGAGGAGCGAAACATCGCGCCGGCCCAATTCGGCGAGCATGTGGAAGTCCGTCACCTTGCCGTCGGGCGGGGTGTGGTCGAACTTGAAATCGCTGGTGTGAACGATGAGGCCTTCATCTGTTTGGATCGCCAGCGCGACGCCGTCGGGGATGCTGTGGCTGACGCGGAAGAACTCGATCTTGAAGGGGCCGATGTCGCGGGTCTGGTCGGCCTGGATCTCAATGAGCTGGCTCCCGTCCAGCGGCTCGAATTCCTCGAGCTTGCTCTCAAGCAGGCCGAGGGTGAGCGGGGTGCCGTACACGTCGATCGCCAACTGCTCCATGAGATACGGGACCGCGCCGAGGTGATCCTCATGTCCGTGGGTCACCACGAGACCGACGATACGGTCGCGGTTCTCGAAGAGGTACGTCATGTCCGGCAAGATGACGTCGACGCCGGGCAGCGTCTCATCCGGGAACATGACGCCGCAGTCGATGATGAGCAGATCTTCGCCCTGCTCGATCACGAGCATGTTCTTGCCGATCTGCTGGGTGCCGCCGAGGGATATGAAGCGAACTGAGTCTGACACTATGGGGTGGTCCTTTTTTTGCCGGGAAAGTTGGTTGCTGTCGCTATTCTTGGGACTGGGCCAGTCGGCGCATGTCTTCCACCAGGACGGGGCGCAGGCTTTGCTGGTAAAGGGCCGCCGCCGGGTGGTAAAGCGGGACGTATGTGATGCCGTCAATCTCGCGCGGCACGCCGTGTTCTTTCGAGATGGACAGGCCCGGCCCGATGAGCGTCGTCATGGCGGGGCGCCCGAGCGTGCAGACGACGGCGGGGTTGATCGTTGCGATCTGCCCGACCAGGTACTCGTTGCATGCCTCGATCTCGTCCGGCTGCGGATCGCGGTTGTCAGGAGGGCGGCACTTTACGATGTTGGTGATGAAGACCTCAGGGCGTCGGAGGTCGGCTTTCAGAAGGAGCGTGTTCAGCAATTGCCCAGCCCGACCGACAAATGGCCTTGCCTGCGCGTCCTCGTTGGCCCCCGGCCCCTCGCCGACAAACATGATCGCCGCGTCCGCCGGACCCTCACCGGGAACGGCATTCGCGCGCGTCTGACACAGCCGGCACTTGGTGCAGGCGCGAATCTGCGCGGCGATCTCGTCAAGCACTAGCCAATCCAATCCCCTCGCACGCCTCGCGGATCTGAGCCGTGTCGGCTTCGCTCGCGGGGATGACCGGCAGGCGAACGCCGCCTGGGTCCCACCCGCTGATCTGCATGGCGCGCTTCACGCACGCGGGATTACCCGACGGGAGGAAGCACGCGTCATACAGCGGGAAGAGCTTGTGGTGTAGCGCGGCCGCTCGGGCTGTGTCACCCGCGTAGTAGGCGCTGACCATGTCCTGGACGATGTTCCCCGCGACGTTGCTGACGACGCTGATGATGCCTTTCGCTCCGAGCGAGAGCATCGGTAGCGTGATGAAGTCGTCGCCCGAATAGACAGCGAAGTCGTCGGGGACGCGGCGGATGATCTCGCTGATTTGCAGCATGTCGCCACTGGCCTCTTTGACCGCGGCGATGTTGTCGATCTCCTCGGCCAGGCGGACCGTGGTGTCGGTCTCGATGTTCTTGGAGGTCCGCCCGGGCACGTTATAGGCGATGACCGGGAGTTCGGTCGCCGCGGCGCCGGCCTTGAAGTGCTGGAAGAGCCCCTCCTGGCTGGGCTTGTTGTAGTAGGGCCCGACGAGCATCACGGCGTCGAGGTCGAGTTTGCTTGCTTCGGCGGTGAACTCGCACGTGTCCTTCGTGTCATTGTTGCCCGTGCCGGCAACGATCTTTGCTTTGTCGCCGGCGGCATCAATGACGCAGCGGAACAGGTCGAGCTTCTCGGCGTGGGTCATCGTGGCCGATTCGCCGGTTGTGCCCGCGACGACGAGTCCGTCGGAACCGTTCTCAGCCAAGTCCGCGGCAAGCTCGCCCGCGCGCGCAAAGTCAATCTCACCCTCGTCGTCGAAGGGCGTCACCATCGCGGTCAGCACGTTACCAAGATCAGTCATCTGTTCGCCGTCCTCCAGCAAGTTGTAATAGCGACCACGGCTACAAAGGCTGCGCGTTAGCCGGGCAGCAGGCCGCGTTCTCTCATCTTCTCAGCGATCTGCACCGTGTTCGTCGCCGCGCCCTTGCGGAGGTTGTCGGCAACGCACCAGAGATTGATCGTGTTCGGCATGGTCTCATCGTCTCGGACGCGTCCGACCAGCACCATGTCGGCGAGTTCGGGTTGCTCGAGGTCGCGGCTGACCGGGTACTCGCGCTCCAACTCGTCGCCGCGCACGCCCATGGCGTTGGGGTCGGTGGCCGGGCCATCCATAACGGCGACGCCCTCGGACTGTTCGGGATCGCGGAGGATCTCGAGCGCCTTCTCCGCGTCCATCTCATTCTCGAACTGAACGTTGATCGACTCGCCATGTCCGACGATGACGGGCACGCGAACGGTGGTCGCGGTGATCTGCATGTCGGGCTCGCCCATGATCTTGCGCGTCTCTTTGATCATCTTGAGTTCTTCGCGCGTGTAGCCGCTCTCATCGAAGCGGTCGATGTGCGGAACGTACTCGTAGGCGATTGCGTGTGTGAAGATCGACGGGTCGAAGGTCAGCTCTTCGCCGTTGACGAGCTGGCCCATCTGCCTCTTGATCTCGTCCATGGCCTTGAGGCCCCAGCCGGAAACGGACTGGTACGTCGAGACGCAGATGCGCTTGATGCCGGCCGCTCGATGCAGCGGCGCGAGCGCGACGACCATCTGAATCGTCGAGCAGTTCGGGCTGGCGATTAGCTTCGTCTCCGAGGTCACGTGATCCATGTTGACCTCAGGCACTACGAGCGGGCAGTTCGGATCCATCCGGAAGTCGCCGCCGTTGTCGATGATCACGGCACCGGCATCAATGGCTATCTGACCCCATTCACTGCTGGCGCCTTTAGCGCCCTCGCGACCGGCGAAGAAGACGACGTCGAGGCCCTCGAACAACTCAGGGGCTGTCTGGCGGACGAGGAACTCGCGGCCGCCGAGCGACTCCATGCGCTCAGACGTAGCCATCACGATGATCTCCCCATCAACGGGGAAGTTGCGCTCGTCAATTACGCGGATGATTCGGTCCCCAACGGGACCTACGCCTACCACTCCGACTCTCACGGTGATTCCTCCGAGGGGCAGTCTCGCCCCGCTGGCCTGACGACGCTCACGGCTTCGCGCCGTCGGCGGTTTGGGCAGCTAGAGTAGATTCTCCAGACCAACGACCAGACCCTTCTGATTCATAATATTTCGCACGCACAACACGACACCCGGCATGAAGCACTCGCGACCAGTCGTACGGTGCTCGATGCGCAAGGTCTCGCCGGGGCCGCCGAACAACACGAACTGATCCGCCACGACGCCGTCCATCCGCGCGGCATGAACGCCGATGCCGGCGTGCTGACCGCCGATGGAATCGGCGAGGTTCTCGTGCTCGGGTTGAGGCGATTTCATATCGCCGCGCTTGCCTTCGGCGATGCGTTTGGCGGTCAGCATTGCCGTGCCGCTCGGCGCGTCCTTCTTGCCGGGGTGATGCATCTCGTAAATCTGCGCGTAGTCGTAGCGGCTGGCGGCTTCCTGCGCGAACCGCATCATGAGCACGGCGCCCACGCTGAAGTTCGGGGCGATGATTGCGGAGGTCTCGTGCTTCGCGCACAGCGCGCTGACGACGTCGAGGTCCTGAGGCGAGAGGCCTGTTGTCCCGACGACGCAGTGCACGCCGGCGGTGAGCGCGATGCGAAGGTTGTTCAGTACGGCGCTCGGGGCAGTGAAGTCAACCATGACCGTGGGCTTCGTGCGGGCGATCGCGCTCGGCAACTCGCCCTCGATCGCGAGACCGGAGCGGTGTCCGAGGCATTCCTCGCCCAAGTCGGCGCCGGCGAAGGCCGTGTCGACTCCGCCGACGAGCAGCATGTCCTGGTTTTCGTTGATTGTCTGTGCCACGATCCGGCCCATGCGCCCGCAGACGCCGGCCACCAATACGCGAATGTCGCTCATGGAGCTTCCTCCCAATGACGGCAACGGCATCGAACGGCCGCAGGCAAGAATGCCTGCGCCACGGTCAGCGACAGCGCGCGAGCAGGGACGCTCATGCTACGTGATGTCTTTATCTTCGAGCGGCCCGGCGAAGGCTCGCGTGGCGAAGCCGTCGTCGAATAACTCCCGCGCGCGTTCCTGGACCTGATCGAGCGTGACGGCACTGATGCCGCGGATGGTCTCATCGGGCTCGGTGATGCGCCCAGCGTGTAGCATTGAGTTGCCGATGCGCCGCGCCTCGGAAGCGGGACTGTCCATACTCATCTTCACGCTCGCCAGCATGAAGCCCTGCACCCGCTTCAGCTCGGATGCGCGCAGGCCCCGTCGCGCGATGTTGTCGACCTCGCGTTTGAAGAGGCGCAAGACGTCAGTGATTTTGTCGGGCATGGTGCTGGCGTAAAGCGCGACCAGGCCCGTCTTCTCACACGGCATGTGAAACGCGCCCACGTTATACGCCAAGCCGCGGCGCTCGCGGACCTGTTGGAACAGGCGCGAGCTAGGCGCAGTGCCGAGAGCCGCGGCGATGATCGCATCGACGAACCGGGCGTCGTCACGCCAGCCGTAGGCCGGCACGGCGACGCAGAGATGAGCCTGTTCGGTGTCCCGAGGGAGAATCCTGCTGCCTTTGGCATGCTTCGGCGCGCGCGGCCGTAGTCGAGGCGGAGGGGCGCTCTGGGACGGCGCGTGACGCTCGGCCAAGCTCACGACCTCGCTGTGGTCAACGTCGCCTGCCGCGGACAACACGAGGGCCCCCGGGGCGTACCATCGGTCGCGGTAGTCGAGGATGTTGTCGCGGCTGACCGCCATGACCGTGCGCTCGGAGCCATGTATCGGCCGACCGAGCGGATGAGTCGGCCACAGGAGTTCGACCACGACGTCATGCACGACGTCCTCGGGGCTGTCCCCAAAGTCGGCGATCTCGCCGAGCACGACCGCGCGCTCGGTCTGAAGTTCCTTGTCGGGGACGGCGGAGTTGAAGAGCATGTCGGAGAGCACGTCGACGGCGCGCGGCAGGTGCTCGCCGAGCAGCGTGCAGTGGTAGCAGGAGTGCTCGCGGTCGGTGAACGCGTTCAGGTCCCCGCCCACGGCGTCGAGGACGGCCGCGATCTCAAAGGCGGAGCGACGTTTGGTGCCTTTGAAGAGCATGTGCTCGAGCAGATGCGCGATGCCGGCCTGAGGCCGGGCCTCGCGCGCAGATCCCGCAGGGCTCCAGACGCCAACGGAGGCGATGCGCCTACCGGGCATCGCCTCCGTCACGACTGTCAGTCCGTTATCAAGGACCGTCTTGTCTACTCTCGGTTGCGGCAACGGTCTTGTTGGTCGCGTCACTGTTATTGCTGCGTCTCCGAATCGCGGCTAGGGCCGCCTATTTCTTGCGTTCGCGCATGTAGGCGTTGCCGCCGGGCTCGCCGCCCTCAGACCCGCCGCCTCCGCCCTCGGACCCGCCGCCTCCGCCTTCAGACCCACCGCCTCCGCCTTCGGACCCGCCGCGAGGCCTGCTATCGTCGCGCCGCGGACCACCACGTGATCCGCCACCTGAGCGACCGCCACCCGGACGTCCACCGCCTCCGCGTCCGCCGCTCGGCCGGCCGCCTCCGCGTCCGCCGCCGCCACGACCGCCACGGTCGTCGCGCTCGGGCATGCCCTCGGGCCTTGGCATGAGGGCCTTGCGGCTGATGCGGATCTTGCCGTCGTCGCTGACTTCGATGACCTTCACGCGGAGTTCGTCGCCGAGCTTGACGACGTCCTCGGTCTCACGCACGTGCTCCCATGCCAGCTCGGAGATGTGGATGAGGCCCTCCTTGCCAGGAGCGATCTCGGCGAAGGCGCCAAACGGCGCGGTCTTGGTGATGGTTGCGTCGAACTCTTCGCCGACCTCGACCTCGCGGGTGAGGTCTTCGATGAACTTGCGGGCACCCGTCGCGCCCGGCTCGTCCTGGGCCGCGAGGAAGATCGTGCCGTCGTCTTCGATGTCGATGTTGACCTCGTACTGCTCTTCGATGCTGCGGATCATCTTCCCACCAGGGCCGATGACCAAACCGATCTTCTCTTTGTCGATGCTGATCGCGAAGATTCGCGGCGCGTACTGAGATAGCTCAGTGCGCGGATAGGGGAGGGCCTCGGCCATCTCATCGAGGATGCCCAACCGCGACTGCTTCGCGAGTTCAAGCGCTTCGGTGAGGATGTTGGACGGCAGCCCCGGGACCTTCATGTCGAGGTGAATGGCGTTGACGCCCTCGCGGGTGCCAGCGACCTTGAAGTCCATGTCGCTACCATGCTGGTCCTCGGCGCCCTGGAGATCGACGAGAAGACCGTATTTGTCCGCGGATTCCATAACGACGCCAACCGAGATCCCAGCGACCGGTGCCTTGATCGGCACGCCAGCGTCCATCATTGCGAGCGTGGCGGCGCACACGGCGGCCATTGAGCTTGAGCCGTTGGATTCGAGGATTTCGCTGACGAGACGGACGGTGTAGGGGAAGTCTTCCTCTGGTGGCAGCATGACCTCAACGGCCTTGCGCGCCAGCGCGCCGTGGCCGACTTCTCGGCGGCCGGGTCCGCGGAGCGGCCGGACCTCTCCCACGCAGAATGGCGGGAAGTTATAGTTGTGCATGAAGCGGGTGTACTCTTCTTCTTGCAGCGTCCGGACGAGTCGCTGGTCGCGCTTGGGGCCGAGGGTCGCGATCGTGAGGCACTGGGTTTCGCCTCGGGTGAAGAGCCCGGCGCCGTGGGCGCGCGGGAATCCGCCGACCTCACAGTTGATCGCACGAACCTCGTCGTGAGCGCGGCCGTCGACGCGAGGCTTGCCCTCGAGGATCGACTTGCGGGTCGCGACCTTGGCGATCTTGTCCATTGCGGCGGTGACTTCTTTGCCGCAGTCGGGGTGCTCTTCCTCAAGCGCCGCAACCAGGCCGTCACGGATTTCATTGAGCGCGTCGTCTCGGTCCTTCTTGACGGCCTCGTGGATCGCCTCGGTGATCTGATCAGCCGCGTTGGCCTTGACGTAGTCGACGATCTCGGGCGCGGGCCCCCAGAGGGGGTACTCGACCTTCGGCTTGCCCGCCTTGGCGGCGAGTTCCTCGATGGCTTCGCAGATCGGAACGCACGCCTCAAAACCCATCTCGATCGCCTGCACGAGGATGGGCTCGGGCACGCCTTCGCCTTCCATCTCGATCATCATGACGCCGTCTTTGGTGGCGGCGACGAGGACGTCGAGATCGCTCTCTTCGCTGAGCTGCTCGAAGGACGGGTTGAGAACCAGCTCGCCGTCGACGCGTCCTACCTGGACGACGGCAAACGGGCCGTCGAAGGGCAACGGTGAGAGCGCAACAGCCGCGGACGCGCCGATCATGGCGCAGAGCTCAATGGAGTTGGCGTTCTCAGCCGATAGTGGGTTCGCGATGACCTGAACTTCGTTGCGGAGGCCTGACGGGAGAAGGGGACGGATGGGGCGGTCGATCTTGCGGCAGATCAGCGTGCCTTCCTCGGATGGGCGACCTTCACGTTTGAAGAACCCACCGGGGATACGGCCGATGGCATACATCTTCTCTTCGAAGTCGGCTCGGAGCGGCAGAAAGTCGACTCTGGGGTTGGGCTTGTCTTCGACGGTACAGGTGACGAGAGCGACGGTCTCGCCATACGTCACTAAGACCGACCCGCTGGCTTGTCTGGCCAGGCGCCCGGTCTCGAGCGTCATGGGACGCCCGGCAACATCAATTGTTACGCTATCCATTCTGGATGCTCCCTATTGGGTGAGCAGGCGGGGAGGAGGGGAAGCGTGGACTTGAGAGTGAGGAAGCAGGGAAAACAGAGCGTTGCGATTGACCTGCTCGTGCTTTCCCTGATTCCCCGCTCGCCGGCGCATGCACCCACCAATACCCGGTCTGCTCTGTAGTTGTGCAAGGCTGTTGATGGAATCGTGATTCCCCCTCCCCCGCGCGAGGCGGGGGAGGGGGAATTTGCGGCTGTCTGGGACCTATCGGCGCAGGTTTAGCCTGCCGATAAGCTCGCGATACCGATCAATGTCCTTGTTACGCAGATACGTCAGCAGCCGTTTGCGCTTCCCGACGAGCATGAGAAGTCCGCGTCGGCTGTGGTGATCTTTCCGATGGCCCTTCAGGTGTTCGTTCAACTGGCTGATGCGAGTGGACAGGAGCGCAATCTGAACTTCCGGTGACCCGGTGTCGTTCTCGTCGCGCTTGTAGTCTGCGATCACTGCTTCTTTCGCTTCTTTGGCCAACATGCTGCTAACACCTTTCCCTTTGGGCTCTCCCAGACGAAGAGCCGCCGACGCCGTGAGTTTGCCAACCCCCGAGATCGGAGCCGGGTAGCTAACCGGTCCCAGAAGGCGGTCGTCGTCAGCAACGGGGACTATACCACAGCGCTTTGGGGCTGTAAAGGCACGAGAACGGTTCTACGGGGCCAATTGGGCTGTTCTAGTCGGTTCCGGGACGGTTGCCGCAGTTCCAGCAATCGGGATCTTCATGGCGGATCAGCATCCCGCATTCTCGGCATACGTGAACGATCCTCACGCCGGGTCGAAGGACGGTAGCGATCCGGACCTCAACATGGTCGGCGACGGCAAACCCCTCGCGGGAAACGGGGCAGTCGTCGCACTGGGCCGGACCGACCTCTGTCGGGCCCTCGTGACCGATGGCGCAGATCCACACTCTTCTGGTCTGCGACATGCCGGTCGCGAGCGAGACCTGCAGTTTCTGTTGTGAGCGGTGCTCGCAGGTGTGCGCGAATCGCGTCTCGGCACTCATGTGTAATGGCCCCCCTCACCTAGCCTAACGCCGGGAGAGGCGGGGAGACTCCGGGGGAGTCGTCCTCATTCGGACAGGACGGACAAGCCGACGGCACGGACTACTGAATGACCTCTTCCTTTACCGGGTCGAAGAGCTTGACTTTCTGCTCGCGGTAGGCGGCGACTGCGAGGGCGATGGCGACCTGGGTCTTGTAGCCGGTGTCAACGTCGAGCGTCGGCCTCTCGCGGGAGCGGATGCAGTCGAGCCAGTTCTGCATGTGGTCGGGGCGCTTCTCGGCGGCGACAGTGATCTCTTCTCGGCCCTCGGCGAAGGGTTTTTCGGGGCGGATGACGAGACCGGGGCCTTCGAAGTACATTGTTGCCTCCTGACCTCGGATGATCTCGCGGAGGCCCTGCTCGTTGGCCTGGGTTGCGTGCAGCGCCATGGTGTGGTTGGTCGGGTAGTCGATGAGCACGTGGAAGGTGTCGGGCACCTCGCGATCGTGGTGGGCATAGATGCCGCCCGAGGCCACGACGCGCGATGGGAACTCCGGACCAAGCGCGACGAGCATGTGGCTGAGAGAGTGATAGAGGAGATCGGTCGCCAGCCCGCCGGAATAGTCCCAGAATTTCCGGAAGCGGAAGAAGCGCTCCGGGTCCCAATCGACCTTGGCCGCCGGTCCGAGCCACATGTCCCAGTCGAGGTTCACGCCCGGTTTGGCGTCGGCGTCGATTCCGTAGTTCCAGTCGCCGCCCTTGACGTTTCGGTAGGCGCCGGTCTGGCTCCAGATGAGCTGGCCGAGCGCGCCGGCCTTGAACTGCTCTTGAGCCTTCCACCACTGATCGCCCGAGCAACCTTGCGCGCCAACTTGGAGGACTTTACCCGTGCGCTCGACGGCGGCCTTGACCTCTTTGGCCTCATCCCAGTAGAGCGTCATGGGCTTCTCGCAGTAGACATCGAAGCCCGCGTCCATCGCGTCGATGGTAATGTTCTTGTGCCAGTGGTCGGGAGTGGCAATGACGACGGCGTCGAGGTCTGAGTTCTCAAGCAGCTTGCGGTAGTCGCGATAGGGAGTCCCCTCGCACATCGCGGCAGACCGCTCCATCCGCTTGTCGTAGACATCGCACGTCGCGATGACCTTGACGTTGGCGGGGTCGAGGTCGCTCTTCTCGATGAGACCTCTCAGGAGCGATCCTCCGCGTCCGCCGACGCCGATGCAGCCGACGTTGATGCGTTCGTTGGCGCCCTGCGAGTGCCCCGATGCGCCGGACCAGAGGCCCGCCGTGCCGGCTGCCGCGGCGACCGCGCTGGTGGTCTTGAGAAAATCGCGTCGGGAAATGCTGCTGTCGTTCGACATAAGGATGCCCCCTGGGAGAAGGACTGTATGAGCCCGCGAGGCCCGCCCGCGGTCCGGGCGTCCGGGTGAAGCATGCTCAAGAATACGTTCGGTCGGGATGCGCTCGCGACCTGCACGCGGCGGTTCCGAGGCCGGCCGATCAGGCCCCGCTCGCACTTCGGGGACCGACGACTTGTATTGCGAGAAGGACTTTGGGGGCAGTTGGCGAAAATATGAACACGCTGAGGGATATCGAACCGCCTCAGCCAATTCCAAAAAGGTGGTGTACGAAGACATGCGCACGGTTTTAGGTATATTTGCAATCCTGTCTTTGTTGGTAGCCATGACGTTTGCTCTGTCGGGTTGCCCGACAGAGACTCCGCCAGCCGACGCGCCGAGCGAGAACGAGCCGGACGACGTGACGCCGCCGGCGGACGACGATGTTGAGCCCGTAGACGAGCCGACCGACGAGACGCCGGCGGACGACGACGGCGAAGAAGCGACCGAGGGCGACGACGAGGAAGCCACGGACGACGGCGAAGAGGCGACTGAAGGCGACGACGAAGAAGCCGATGACGACGACGATGCGGATCATGAGGGCAGCGACGACGACGAAGGCGACAGCCACGAGGACGAGGACGGCGAGGAAGCGACCGACGAGCACGCCGGTCACGACCACGGCTAGACGGCCTGGCACCGCCTCGACAAGCTAGCACGCGCGCTTGAGTAGCAGGCGCGTGACAATATAGCCGACATGAAGCAGGGCGCTCCCACACTATGAGGGGCGCTCTGTTTCGTTCTCCGGGTGGGCGGTGACAGGCGGGACGCCTGTCCTACGACGGCGCGGCTATGTAACGGGTGAGACGCCTGTCCCGCGGGACGTGGTTAGTCGAGGTCACAGGCGTCGGCGTCGATGCCGGAGAGTATGGCGACGAGGTTGTCACGATGGATGACCTCGGGCGCAGTGTCGCGGCCCAGCAAGCTGGCGACCTCATTCGTGTGCGCGCCCGCGATCTTGCTGATCTCAGCCGATGAGAAGTTCGAAATGCCCCGAGCGACCTCGCGCCCCGAGCCATCCGTGACCGAGAGAATCGCGCCGACGGGGAAATCGCCGCTCGCGTTGGTCACCCCCGTTGGCAGGAGGCTGCGCCCGCCGGGAGCCAGCAGCGCGCGGATCGCGCCGTCGTCGATAGCAATGGTGCCGGCGGGTGTCGCGGCGCTCGCGAGCCATGACTTCCGGCTGGAGATACGTTTGGCCGGTACGAAGAAGGTCCCCAACGGCTCGCCCTCCAGCAGGCGAAGCAGGACACTCGGCTCCCTGCCATCGGCCATGATGACCGGGATGCCGCACTCGACCGCCGTGCGGGCGGCGAGAAACTTCATCGCCATTCCGCCCGTCGACTCAGGCCCACCCTCACCCGCTGCGTAGCGCATGAACTCGCCGTCGGTCGGCTCGACCACGCGGATGAGTTCGGCATCTGGGTTGTCGACCGGATTGGCCGAGTAGAACCCGGCGTGATCGAGGAGGAAGACGAGCAGGTCTGCGCTGACCTTCGCGGCGATGAGCGCGGCGAGCCTATCGTTTTCACCGAAGGTGACGCTCGGCTCGGAGACACAGTCGTTCTCGTTGACCACCGGCACGACCCGGTGGCGCATGAGCGAATCGAAGGTCGACCGCGCGTTGAGGTACGCCTCGCGATCGGCGATGTCGCCCATTGTCAGAAGGACCTGCGCCGCGACGACACCGGAGGCCTGGAACGCCTCTGTATAGTGTCGCATCAGCTCGGGCTGGCCGATGGCCGCGGCCGCCTGTCGGTAGCTGAGAGCCTCGCGCTGTTGCGGGCGCTTCAACACGCGGCGGCCAAGATGAACCGCGCCGGAGGTGACGACGATCAGGTCCCTGTCGCGGGCCAATAGCCGCGCGGCCTGCCGACCCAGATCGTCGAGGAGTTCGGTGTTGACGCCATGGTCCGGGCCGGCGACGAGGCGCGTGCCGAGTTTCACGACGATACGCCGGCAATCTTGTAGGTGTTGATCTCGGGGCATAGTTGTAACGGATAGGACGCCGGAGTCATTGGCGAGTTACTGGCTCAAGGGACCAGGGCGCTTGCCGGGCGACCCCTGCTCGCTCAAGGTCGCCGCAACATTGGTGGAACCTCGGTCGGCGGCCCACTCGAGCGGTGTCTTGTGGATCAACGAGTCGCAGACCTCCACGTCCGCACCGGATGCCAGCAACATGCGAGCCATCTCCGGCGTGTCTTTGCGGGCTGCTATGTGCAAGGGCGCAACGTTGTTCCCATCCAGTGCGTTTGCGTCCGAGCCACAGCTGAGAAGCAGGCCAACGACGTCGGGCCGGGCGTGAGCGACCGCCGCGTGTAACGGCGTCCACCCAATGTGGTCTGTCGCCCCCGTGTCGGCACCCGCGTCAAGGAGCATGCGACACAGCCCGGGTTCACCCAATACCGCGGCCCGATGGAGGGGAGTCTGGCCAATCTCCTGGTCCTTGGCGTTGGCATCCGCACCGTGTCCGATGAGAATCTCGGCCGCCTCAGCCAGGCCGTTCGCGCACGCCATGAGCAGTGGCGTCTCCCCGTCCCGGGCGACCACGCCGGGGGCGGCCCCACGCCTGATGAGCATCTCCAACAGCTCGGTGTCCGGCAGGATGGCGGCCCAATGCGCCGCCGCGTGACCCTCCGGGTTCGTGATGTTCACGTCGAAACCTGAGTCCAGCAGGTATGCGGCTTGATCTGCGAACCCGCTCATCGCGACCCCGACCATAGGCGGATCGCCTTCGCCCTGCAGCTCCACGGCCCCGCGGCGCTCAACAACGACCCTCTCAAACCTCGGCCGGGCGATGCGCGTGCTGTGGGACATTGGGCGCCATCTGGACGAGCCGATGGTCAGCGTGCGGAGGGGGCCGCGCCACCGATCGAATTCGTGGACCGCAACCACTAGCGCATCGAGAGCCAGCTGACCCGCCGCGCCCCACCCGATGTCGACCGTGAACTCCGAACCACGCCACCGCCCCTCACCCAGGTGGCCCAATGGACCCTCATCGTGGATCCCGGTCCGTGCCGTCGCGTACCACGAGCCGACGCTTGTCTCCAGGGCTCGCCGGGCCCCATCGTCGGGCCGACTCAGCAGCTCTATACACAGCTGCAGTGGATCGCGCCGGCCGGCGACGGTCCATATGACGACCTGTCCGGCATCGCCCGGGCCGTCAGGACGCTCGACCGCGGCAGCCCGCTTGGCGCACACGGCTTGGATGCAATTTGGGAAGCCCTGAAGGGGGCTGTACCCCAACCGATCTTGCAGGCCGGCAGGCGAGCGGTCTGGGCTCTGGATGATCGAGTGCCCCCACTCGACGCGTAGACCTCCGTCGGGAAGCCGAATGGTCCGGGTCAGGGGCTCGCCAGGGCCGCGCAGGGCCGCCGGATCGGTCTGTGCCGCGGCATCTGGCAAGAGAATGTCGGCTTGACCGCAGGCCAAAGCGGGCTGCGAAGTTGGCGCTTCCATCGTCCGCTCGCCTCCCAACACGCGGTGCCCACGGTCCATCCGCTACTCGCGGACCTGGCCGTCCCCGTGGATAATGTACTTGTAGCTAGTGAGGTCGCGGACACCCATCGGTCCGCGCGCGTGGAACTTGTCGGTCGAGATGCCGATCTCAGCACCGAGGCCGAACTGGCCGCCGTCGGTGAATCGGGTCGATGCGTTGACGTAGACACACGCCGAGTCGACCGATGTGAGGAACCGGTCGGCGTTGTCCGTGTCGCTGGTGACGATCGCCTCGGAAAGGCCCGATGAGTACTGGGCAATGTGCTCGAGCGCGGCGTCCATGCAGTCGACGACGCGCACGGCGAGGATGAGATCGAGGTACTCCTCATCCCAGTCATCATCGGTGGCCGGCCAGACCTTATCGTTGATGGTCTGACACCGCGCGTCGCCGCGGATCTCCACGCCGGCTTCGATGAGGTCATCGAGGATCGCCGCGAGAACATCCGTGCTGCCCTCGTGGACGATGAGCGTCTCGACCGCGTTGCAGACGCCCGGGCGCTGGACTTTGGCATTGTGGACGATGTTGACGGCCATGTCCTTATCGCACGGGTGGTCGATGTAGATCTGCGTGAGCCCGCGGTGGTGTTTGATGACGGGGACGGTGGCGACCTCCGAAACGGCGCGGATGAGCGCCTCGCCGCCGCGCGGGACGATGAGCGACAGGTGTCGGTCGAGCCTCGACATGACCTGCACGGCTTCGCGGTCGGTGGTGGGCACGATCTCAACAGCGGACTCGGGAAGGCCCGAATCGACGAGGCCCTCCTGCATGACGGCGGCAAGGGCGAGGTTTGAGTTGATGGCCTCAGAACCGCCCCTGAGCAGACAGGCGTTGCCCGACTTGAGGCACAGCCCGGCGGCATCGATGGTCACGTTCGGACGCGATTCATAGATGATGCCAACGACGCCGAGCGGCACGGACACCTTCTGAATCTGGAGACCGTTGGGTCGGGTCCACTCCTCGAGGACGCGTCCAACGGGATCGTCCTGGGCGGCCACCTCGCGCAGGCCGTTAGCCATGTCCTCGATCCGCGCATCGGTGATCGTCAGGCGATCTATCATTGCGGCCGAGAGAGCCTTCGACTGAGCGCCTTCAAGGTCGATGGCATTCGCGCGCATGATCTTCGAGCGGCGCATGCCCAGCAGCTCGGCTGCCCGACACAGAGCCACGGACCGCTGCTCGCTGGAGTGGTGGACGAGTTGTCTCGACGCCATCTTCGCTCGAACGGCGCGTTCCTCAACAGCCTTTTCGACGCTCATGCCTCTCACGCTCCCCAACAGTCATTAAGACACGGACGACAAGGCGAGCGGAAGGCCATCTCCCGCTCGCCTTAGGTTTGCCTGATAGTACGAATCACCGCGCGAGCCGTTTACGGGCACCCGAGATAATAGTCGTTGCCGCTATACGGGGCGGTCAACGAACGGGAGTTCTTGGCGGCCTTCACGTGGCCGTCCAGGAACGCGATGTTGGTCATGCCGTTGTGCTCGGCCCAGGGCAGCAAGAGCGGAACGGGCGCGGCGACGTTGGCCACACCGTCCCACAGCAGCGTCGTCTCGGACGGGTACTCGAACTCACCGTCGGACATGACCGGGGAGAAGAACGCGCCTCCGGATAGCAAGCCCGTCGGATCTCCGAGCACGTAGTACGGAGGAGCAGTGTCGAGCCCCATTGCGCCGATCGCCGCGTCGGCCAGGTTGGCCGCGTAGCTGCACAGTGGCGGGTTGGGGAGGGGCAGCGTCACCGCGCCACCCATCACGCGTCCGATCTTGTCGTCCGGGCAGAGCAGGATCTGCTGGTTCTTCACGTACGGCAAGACCATGTCGAACGCCGTGGGGGCGACGGTTGCGGAGACTACATACGCGAACGGCGGATACACCTCGTCGTAGTCCTGCACGTACATATTGACGCCGAGTCCAAGCTGCTTAAGGTTTGACTGGCAGGCTGCCTGACGCGCCTTGGCGCGGGCGCGCGAGAACACGGGGAACAAGATCGCGGCAAGAATGGCAATGATTGCTATGACAACAAGCAACTCAATCAGAGTAAATCCGTGCGAGCCTCTGCGTCTGGCCATGTCCCGACCTCCTTAGTCTCTACGGCGGTCCGGTCTCCATCGACCTGCAAAGTCGCCGGCTCAGCACAACGGTGCGGCTCGGACTCCCTCAATTCGCTTGCGGGCGCGCGCTGACCTTCCCCGCGCCGCCGCCGGCGGGTTTTCAGGTGTCGCCGAGCATCCGCTTCCCCGCGGGCGTGCGGGCGATCAGGCGGAGGATGTTGGCGCCGAAGACGAGTTGGTGCTCCGATTCGGACAGGCCGAGCTGATCAAGCTTCTCGCGCTCGACTCTGGGGAAGTTGAAGAACGGTTCGCTCGTGCCGGAGACATCCGATCCGTAGAGCACGCGTTCAGGCCCGACGGCATTGAGTATGCGGTCGATGGCCTCCAGCGGCGCGCAACTTGTGTCGAAGTAGACGTGGTCGTATGGGAAGAAGTCAGACATCGCGCCGTGCCCACCGTTAAGCATGCCCATGTGCGGGATGATCACTGCGAGTCCCGTATCGGCCGCGCGCTCGATGAAGTCTTCCGTGTATTCGAGTTCTTCCTCGAGCGTGACCGGCATGTTCAGCTTGGCGATGGCGCGGATGAACTCCTCACAGGCGGCGTCCGTATAGCTGTACTCGGGCTCATCGTCGTGTCGGTGCCACTTCACCCCGACGTAGTCCGCCAGGTTTTCGGGGAGGATGTAGTCGCCCCACACGAAATAGAATGGATAGACATGCTCGTGCAGGCGGCCGGCGGCCAGCACGGCTTCGTTGGCGGCGACGCGCGCTTCGGGCGTGTCGGTGATGCGGTAGATGTCCTCGGGGAAGGCGAACACCACAGCCCCGTCGGCGCCGGCCTCGTCGAGGTCGGAGCGCATCTGTTCGTAAGGGTAATACTTGGTGTGCTGATTCGCACCGAGGTGTATGTGGGCGTCGATGATCGGCACGTCTTCACCGCCTTGGTTGGTTGCGCAGGTAGGGGTGCTCGCAGCGTGACATTCGTGTCAAGTCGCCCCCCGGCCTGCCCGCACCAAGCGATAGATTCATTGTGGTATCAGAACCTGGTTGACAAGGACCAAATACATGCATATACTCACTCCCGGTGTTTGCGCGACGTACATTGGACGGGACAGCTCGGATACTATGCTGATGAAGGAGCCTCGCCTAGGTTCTTCGTAGATCACGCATCCACGATAGACCCCTAAGTATAGGCTTAGCGAGACCGGTCCGGCGCTCCAAAACGCCGGGCAGCATAATTACGTCCCAGTTCGTGGCCGTCGGCACAAACTAGTGCACGTGAAGGCAAAGGCACCCATGGGTGACCAATTCGGGCCCGTACTCACGTTCGTACTGGTCGGTGTCGGGTTCAGTGTCGCCATGGTCGCAACGGCGTATATATTGCGGCCCCACGACCCCTACGACGAGAAACTGACCACTTACGAGTGTGGTGTTGATCCCCTGACCGAGTCATGGGCTCAGTTCTACATTCGCTACTATCTGTTTGCGCTCGTCTTCGTCGTCTTCGACGTCGAGACCATCTACCTATACCCCTGGGCAACCGTCTTCAGAGATCTCTCAGCCTCAATGGGCGTATTCGTGCTGCTTGAGATGCTCGTCTTTCTCGCGGTGCTTGTCGTCGGCTTTGCCTATGCGTGGCGGAAGGGAGCGCTGGAGTGGCTCTGAGCGATCTTCCGAGCAAGCTACAGGAAGCAGCCGATGACGCCGGCGGCGACCCGATGGCCAAGGGCCAGGCTGCCTTCGTGCGGTTCACCGACACCCCCCTGCGCCGCGCGGCTCGCTGGGCGGCGGAGAAGGGGCCGGGCGGCGAGAAGGCCGTTGCGCTGCTCGACCGCGTCCTCAACATGGGGCGCTACTGCAGTCTCTGGCCGATGACGTTTGGTCTGGCGTGTTGCGCCATTGAGATGATGGCGACCGGCGCCTCGCGATGGGATCTCGACCGCTTCGGTATCATCTTCCGCGCGACGCCTCGTCAGGCCGACGCGATGATCGTCGCGGGCACCGTTACCATGAAGATGGCGCCCGTCCTGGCGCGCCTCTACCACCAGATGCCCGAGCCACGCTACGTGCTGGCTCTTGGAAGCTGCGCGAATTCGGCGGGGCGCTTCTACCACGATGCGTATAGCGTGGTCAAGGGCGTTGACCGCATCGTGCCGGTTGACGTTTACGTGCCGGGATGCCCGCCGCGCCCCGAGGCCCTGATCGACGGATTGTTGCAGCTCCAGCAGATTATGCGCCGTGACTCGATTGCCGAGGCCCCCAAGGTCGAGGGGATCAAGCCGGGCGACCCAAGGTACGAGGTTCTGCGAAGTGACGGAGAATAGCGCCGACGGCAATTCGGTGGCCGAAGAGGAAGAGCCACAGGTTCCTGAGGTACCCGTGCCCGACGATATCGTCGAGATGCTTGGCGACGCCATTGTCGAGGCCAGCGTCTCCGGCACCAGCGTCAACCTGACGCTGAAGGCCGAGGGCCTCGTTGAGGCTATCACGGCCTTGCGGGACCGGGAGGCCGGGGCCTACAACTTCCTCGCGAACCTGTGTGGCATCGACCACGGCGAAGAGCTTGGCGTGGCGTACCACATCTATCAGCTCGGCAAGCCTGAGCACGTCGCCATCCACGTGCGCGTCCCTCGCGAGGAGCCAGTAGTTCCGTCGCTCGCGAGCGTCTTCCGCGCCGCGAACTGGAACGAGCGCGAGGCGGCCGAGATGTACGGTATCGTTTTCGAGAGCCACCCCGATCCGCGCAAGTTGCTCCTTCCCGATGACTGGGAGGGCTTCCCGATGCGGAAAGACTACGAGATTCCGGATCACCCGTATCTGCGGCCTGATCCGACGCACGAGCTGGGCTAAGGCGATCATGGAAGTCACGGACTTCACAACCGAAGACCTTGTCCTCAACATGGGGCCGCAGCACCCGAGCACGCACGGGGTGCTGAGGCTCGTGCTGACGCTTGACGGCGAGTTGATCATCGAGTGCGATCCGGTGATCGGCTACCTGCACAGCTCCATGGAGAAGATCTGCGAGAACCGAACATACGTGCAGATCGTCCCGTTCACAGACCGGTTCGACTACCTCGGCTCGCTGATCAACAACTTCGTCTACGTGCGTGGCGTTGAGGGGATGCTGGGCGTTGAAGTCCCCCGGCGCTGCGAGTACATTCGGGTCCTGATGTCAGAGATGCAACGGCTCCAGAGCCACTTGCTGTGGCTCGGGACATTCGGACTCGACCTCGGCGCGATCACCCTGTTCCTCTACTGCTTCCGCGAGCGAGAAGTCGTGCTCGACCTGCTCGAATCGGTCACGGGCCAACGCCTTCTATATAACTACATGCGGATTGGCGGGTTGAGGAACGATCTTCCCGTGGGCTTCGGCGAGAAGTGCCGCGACTTCCTGAACATCCTCCCCGAACGCATGGGCGAGTACGATCAGATCTTCACGAATAACCGGATCTTCCAAGGCCGCGTGGATGGCGTCGGGTTCCTCTCAAAGGACGAGGCTGTCGATTACGCGATCAGCGGGCCGATGGCTCGCGCGTCGGGCATCGATTGGGACATCCGCCGCGACGACCCTTACAGCGTTTATCCCGAGCTTGAGTTTGACGTGCCCGTCGAGCAAGAGGGCGACTGCCTCGCTCGGTACCGGGTGCGTATGGAGGAGATGCGCCAGAGCCGCAAACTGGCGCTGCAGTGCCTCGACGCTCTGGACGGGATGAAGGGCGAGGACTTCCAGACCAAGGTCCCCAAGACCATTCGGCCGCCAGAGGGCGAGTCTTACACGCACGTTGAGTCGCCGCGCGGCGAGCTGGGGTGCTATCTCATCAGCGATGGCAGCCCGAAGCCGCCTCGGATGCACTGGCGAGCACCGTCATTCGCAAACCTGCAAGCCATACCCGTGATGTCACGCGGCGGACTCGTCGCGGACCTCGTTGCCGTCTTAGGCAGTATCGACATCGTGCTCGGCGACATCGATCGTTAGTTGCGCCGGCGCAAGAGTTAACCGATCTTTAGGAGTCGGATAGACCCGTGTCGCTAACCCGCAAGATCATCGAGTGGCTTGAGTCGCTCGCAAATGGCTGGGGCATCCCGGATCCGCTGGCTGGCATGATCGGCAGCCTGCTCGGGTGTCTCATCATCGTCGCGGTCATCCTGCTCACGGTGATGTACGTGATCTATGCCGAGCGCAAGGTCAGCGCGCTCATCCAGCAGCGCCTCGGGCCGATGCGCGTCGGACCGTACGGGCTCTTGCAGACCCCGATGGACGCCTTGAAGCTCCTGCTCAAGGAAGACATCATGCCCGCCGCGTGCGACAAGGTGATGTTCACGGTCGCGCCGATGCTGGTGTTCGCCACGGCGATCGTGACGCTCCTGGTCATCCCGTGGGACAAGGACGCCAGCGGCGGGGATCTGTCGATCGGCATTCTGTTTATCTCAGCGGTCGCGTCAATCGCGGTCATCGGCATCATGATGGCCGGCTGGGCGAGCAACAATAAGTGGTCGCTGCTCGGCGGATTGCGCTCGGCGGCGCAGATGGTAAGTTACGAGATCCCGCAGGCGCTGGCGGTCATCGCGCTCGTGACGTGGGTCGGCTCCATGTCGATGCGAGAGATCGCCGAGGGCCAGTCGGGCTGGTTCTTCGAGTGGTACATCTTCAGGGCATGGCTGTGGTTGCCGGCCCTGGTCTACTTCATCGCCAGCCTCGCCGAGTTGAACCGGACGCCGTTTGACCTGCCGGAAGCCGAAAGCGAGCTTGTTAGCGGGTTCAACACCGAGTACACCGGCATGAAGTTCGGCCTCTTCTTCGTGGGCGAGTTCGCGAACTCGTTCATCGTCTCGCTGATCTTCGCCACCCTCTTCCTGGGCGGCTGGCACACGGGTATTCCCGCGCTCGACTTCATCCCCGGGCCGCTCGTGATCTACGGGAAAGCGTGGGCGGTCCTGTTGGTGATAATCTGGGTCCGCTGGACGCTGCCGCGGCTTCGCGTCGACCAGTTGATGGGCTTCTGTTGGAAGCTGCTCATCCCGGCGGGGCTCATTGGGATCGCGATCGTCGGCGTGGTTGTGATGCTGGGGTGGGACTATCCGGGGATGGGTGGGTAGGGACGGCATTCGACGGGCTGGAAGCCCGTCGCTACGCGGGTTGATGACAGGCGCGGAAACTCAAACACCGAGTTTCCCTGCGCCTGTCCTACGACGACAGCTGCACCGGCGAGGGCGCCGGTGCTACAGACGGCAGGGCGAGACCACTCCCCCAGCGGGGGAGATAAGACTGGGATATGGCACAGCAAAACGTAGCGGAACTTGTTGCGGACGTGGTGAGCGGTGCGAAAAGCATCGTGGACGGAATGCGCGTGACCTTGGGCCACGTCTTCCGGAAGAGCGTCACGGACCGCTACCCAAACAAGCAACCCGAAGACGACTACCAGCCCGGCGCCGGCTACCGCGGCATGCTCGGCCTGATTGCCGACCCGGAATCGGGCGAGCTGAACTGCACGGCCTGCGGCCAGTGCGCCAAGATCTGCCCGGACAACTGCATTAAGGTGACGGGCGAGGGCAAGGGCAAAGAGCGCAAGGCGGTCGAGTTCGTGATCGACATGGCTAAGTGCATGTACTGCGGGCTGTGCACCGAGGTCTGCCCGTTCAACGCGATCACGATGACGAAGACCTACGTGGGCGCGGTCGAGAAGATGGAAGACTTCATCTGGGACATGGATCGCCTGACGCGAGAGGGCGAGAGCTACACCGAGATCTCGACGGTCGAGGTAGAGTAGCGCGATGATGCAATCGATAGAGAACTTCATCACCGGGGGTCAGTGGGAACTGCTTGTTTTCGCAGGGCTCGCGGTGCTGACATTGGTGTCCGCGCTCTTCGTGGTGACCGCGCGACGCGTCACGCACGCGTGCCTGTCGCTGCTCCCTTGCTTTGTGGGGATTGCGGGCCTCTACGCCGTGCTTGGCTCCGCGATCATGCTGGCGTTTCAACTGTTGATCTACGCCGGCGGGATCATGGTCCTGATGCTGTTCGCGATCTTCCTGCTCGAGCGTCGCACCGGACCGATCGTCGCGCAGCACCACATCGTCCTGCCAGGCCTGCTCATCTCCGGCCTGATCGGTCTGATATTGCTGGCGTCAATTCGGCAGACGGGTCCGGATTTCCAGAGCCCCAACGCCCGCCTGGACGTGCCGGTGGTTGAGATTACCGGCCACGAGAAGGGCAGCGACTGGTACGCCTACACGGTAGAGCTGGATGAGGAAACAGGCCAGCCGCGGCCATACGAGATGAAGGAATCGAACGTGCGGCGCACGGGCTTCTATTTCCTGACCTACTACGTGTTGCCATTTGAACTCACGTCGCTAATCCTGGTCGTAGCCATGGTTGGCGCAATCATCATGGCCCGGCGCGAAAAGGGATGGGTAGCGGCTGGGAAGATCCTGGGTCCGAGCGGCAATGATGACGACGATGAACCCGCGGACGCCGAGGGCGAGGAGGAGAGCGCCTGATGATGAGTCAGCTAACCCTCCAACATTTCCTCGCGCTCGCGGCTATTCTGTTCGCGACCGGTCTGTTTGCGGTTATCACGCGCAAGAACTCGATCGCAATCCTGCTGGGCGTGGAATTGATGCTCAACGCCGCGAACATCAATCTCATTGCCTTCCAGCGCTTCCTGGCACCGGTGCAGATCGTAGACGTCGCCGGGAAAATGTACATCGTCGAACTCTTCAATCTAGCGATCGACGGGCAGATCTTCGCGCTGATCGTTATCACCCTCGCGGCCTGCGAGGCGGCGGTGGGCCTGGCGATCATCCTGAACGTATACCGAACACTCCGCACGACAACCGCGGATGAGGTGAGCCTGCTCAAGTGGTAGACTCCGTGTTGTTCGAGAGATTATCCTGGCTGATTCCGGTGCTGCCCCTAATCGCGGCGGCGGTCCTAATTGGCTGGGGCAAGAAGTGGCACGAGCGCTTCGGCGATCGCGTCGCGCTGATCGGCGTCGTGGGGATTGCGATTCCCTGCGTGATCGCGTGGGGCGTGCTCTACTCGCGCGTCACCCAGACAGCTGACTTCTACAAGGCGCATCCCGAGGTGTTGCACGGCAGCGGACACGGCGCGGAGGGGGCCGAGGGTGGGCATGCCGCCGCGGATGAGTCTGGTGATTCTCACGGCGACGATGCCGACCATGGGGCTGAGACTGCATCAGCCGGCCACGAAGAACCGGCGGGAGAGCAACAGAAGGGTCCCGCCGCATACGAGCAGTTGGTTGAGTGGCAAGTCTTCGGGCACATCGCCAAACACATCCCGACGAAGGGCGACTTCGACGGAAAACTCCGGGTTGGCATCCGCATCGACAACCTGACCGCCGCCATGCTGGCGATGGTCACGCTCATCGCCACGTTGATTCAGATCTACTCGATGGGCTACATGCATGGCGATCCGCGCTACTCCCGCTTCTTCGCATATCTCTCGCTCTTCTGTTTCTCGATGCTGCTGCTGGTCCTGTCGAGTAGCTTCCTGCTGCTGTTTGCGGGTTGGGAGCTTGTGGGGCTCTGTTCATACCTGCTAATTGGCTTCTGGTACGAGAAACCATCGGCGGCCGACGCCGCCAAGAAGGCCTTCATCGTGAACCGCATCGGGGACTTCGGTTTCCTGGTCGGTATCATGATCGTGTTTTACTACTGCCCGTCTCTGGATATCGCCGAGGCGCTGGGGATGGTGGGCGACGCTAGCGCGTTCCCGATCCTCGCCGCGGCAATCGCGGGGGCGTGTCTGTTTGCCGGGGCTATTGGCAAGAGCGCGCAGTTCCCTCTCCATGTCTGGCTGCCTGACGCGATGGAGGGTCCGACTCCGGTCAGCGCCCTCATCCACGCCGCCACGATGGTCGCGGCGGGCGTGTATATGGTGGCGCGGATCGCGGTTATCTACACGAACGAGCACGTGCTGCAGATCGGGTGCCCAATCCTCGGTGGCATGACGAGCATCGAACTCGTGAGGTATGTCGGGATCATCACCGCCGTGATGGCGGGCACGATCGGGATCGCGCAGAACGACATCAAGCGCGTCCTCGCCTACTCGACGGTCAGTCAGCTCGGCTTCATGATCTTCGGGATCGCCTGTTTCGGCTGGGTGGCCGGCGTATTCCACCTGCTGACCCACGCGTTCTTCAAGGCCCTGCTCTTCCTCGGCTCGGGCAGCGTGATCCACGGCTGCGGCGGCGAGCAGGACATGTGGAAGATGGGCGGCCTGCGCAAATCGATGCCCGTGACGTTCTGGACGTTCCTCATGGGAACGCTGGCGCTGACGGGTGTGCCGTTGTTCTTCTCCGGTTTCTGGAGCAAGGACGAGATCATGGTCGCCGCGTTCACCTTCGATAAGCCGGTGTTTTGGCTTGGCGAGTTCGCGGCGTTTTGCACGGCTCTGTACATGGGACGGTTGATGTTCCTGACGTTCGCGGGCGATCGCCCGCGGGATGAGAGCATTCATCCGCACGAGAGCCCGAAGTCGATGACCATCCCGCTGATCGTCTTGGCGATCTTCGCAGTGGGCCTGGGCTGGCTCGGCATTCCTCCGGCCGGCGGCGGGCACAGCCTGTTCCACACGTTCGTATTCTCCGTGGAGCCATCGTTGCCGGAGGCGGCGAAGGCGATCTCTCACTTCTCATTCCTGGGCGCCAAATTCGCAACGATCCCACTGCTGGTGTCGGTCCTCGCGGCTGGGCTAGGGTGGCTCTTCGCGGCGCTAATCTGGGGCTGGAAAGTCGTGGATCCCGTCAAGCTGAAGGCGTCGGTGCCGGGCTTGGCGATGGTCCATACCACGCTTCGCAACAAGTACTACTTCGATGAGATCTACAACGCGACGTTCGTGCGCGGCCTGATGGCCTTCGCCAATGCTTGCGGCACGTTCGACAAGTATGTGGTCGACGGGATTGTCAACGGCACGGGTTGGTTCTTCGGGCTGGTGCTGACGGCGTGGACCGGCATATTCGATAACAAGGTCGTGGATGGCGCGGTCAACTTGGTTGCCTGGATCCAGAACTGGGCCGGCCGCATCGTTACGATTTTCCAGACGGGTCGAGTTCAGCATTACATCGCGTTTTCAGCCCTAATGTTGGCGCTGATCGCTGCGGCGGTCGTGGTAATGACCGGGTACTCACCATAGTCCCGGGCTCACGTGGCTGAGCGCGGAAGGCGAGCGTCTTGAAACAGGTGCGTCGATGATACTAACTGTACTTCTGCTGTTGCCCCTCGCCGGGCTAGTCACCATCCTGCTTCTCAACAAGGAGAGGCACGTCAAGCAGATCCAGTACGTCGCGCTGGCAACCACTGCCGCCGTGATGGCCTGGTCGGTTCTGACGTACGTCGCCTTCTCTGGCCAGGCGATTCCCGGGCCGGGCGACACGAAGCTCGTGCTCGACTACCAGGCTGAGTGGATCCCGCAGTTTGGTATCAGCTACCACGTCGGCGTTGACGGTCTGTCGATGCCCCTGATCATGCTGACGACGCTGCTGAGCTTCTTGTGCATCGTCTACTCGCTGCGGATCACCGAACGCGTTAAGGAATACATGGCCTGGTTCATGCTGCTCGAGTGCGGCATGCTGGGCGTGTTTATGTCGCTCGATTTCTTCCTGTTCTATGTCTTCTGGGAGATCGGCCTCGTGCCGATGTTCTTCCTGATCGGTGTCTGGGGCGGCCCTCGTCGCGAGTACGCGTCGATCAAGTTCTTCCTGTACACGCTGCTTGGCAGCTTGTGCATGCTGTTGGCGATCCTGGCGCTGTACTTCGCGACCGGCACGTTCGACATGCTGAAGATCATCCAGATGAACCCGCTGGCCAGCGCCGGTCCGGTTACGGCGGGGCTCATCTTCTGGGCGTTCTTTCTGGGCTTCGCGATCAAGGTGCCGCTCTGGCCGTTCCACACGTGGTTGCCCGACGCTCACGTCGAGGCGCCAACGGCCGGCTCGGTCATTCTGGCTGGCGTGCTGCTGAAGCTCGGGACTTACGGGTTCTTGCGGGTCAACCTGCCGATGTTCCCGCAGGCGAGCATGACATACGCATATGTCATCGCCGTGCTGGCGCTCATCAGCATCATCTACGGCGCGCTGTGCGCGATGGCGCAAACGGACTTGAAGAAGCTGATCGCGTATTCCTCGGTTAACCACATGGGCTTCGTGATGCTCGGCGTCGCGGCCGCGGCGGCAGCGCCCGGCTCGGGCTTCGGGGATCTCGAGGCGACGGTTACGACGCGAGCATACGCGCTCAACGGCGCGGTGCTGCAGATGGTCGTTCACGGGATCATCACGGGGGCGCTCTTCTTCCTTGTGGGCGTGGTCTACGACCGGGCGCACACGCGTGATATTAACGAGTTTGGCGGCCTCGCCAAGCAGATGCCGCTGTATTCGGGCCTGATGATGTTCGCCTGCTTCGCGTCGCTAGGGCTGCCGGGGCTCGCCGGGTTCATCGCTGAGTTTGCCGTCTTCCTGGGCGCGTTCAGCTCATACTCGCTGATCACGTGCCTCTCGGCATTCGGAGTGATCATTACGGCGGCGTACTTCCTGTGGATGATCCAGCGGATCTTCCTGGGGCCGCTGAAAGAGAAGTGGAACGACCTGCCGGACATGGACTGGGGCGAGATCGTCGCGATCGTGCCGCTGTGCATCCTGATGCTCGTCATTGGCTTGTGTCCCAGGCCGCTGATGGAAGTCATCGATGGCCCCATCACGAGGATCGTCGAGTACCTGCTTTCAAGCGTAAGTTAGCCTATCTGAACGGGGCGTTGAGGTCTGTATGAACGTGGACGTGGTCCTGAATCCGACTAAAGACCTGAGCATGTTCGCGCCAGAGATCTATCTGGCGATACTAGGCGTGCTCGTGCTGGGCGTGGCGCTTTTCGCGAAGCGCAAGCAGCCGCTCGCGGCTCCTATTGTCGCGGCGCTTGGTCTGATCGGAGGCCTGCCGGTTGCGGCAAGTCTCTGGGGCCAGGGCACGACGACCATCCTGATGGGCTCGTACGCGGTCGACGACTTCGCGGTGTTCTTTAAGCTGCTGGCCATGGCCACTGGCGTGCTGGTGGTCTTCATTTCCACCTCGTACATGCGCCGCGTCGTTGAGGAATACGGCGAGTTCTTCGCGCTTCTCGTGTGGGCCGTCCTGGGCCTGTGTCTTATGGCCGGCGCGTCCGACCTCATCGTCATTCTGCTCGCGATTGAGATGGTCAGCATCATCTCATACATCATGACGGGCTTCTTCCGCGATCAGCCGCGCTCGGCCGAGGCTTCGCTGAAGTACTTCCTGTTTGGTGCGGCCGCTTCGGCCGTGATGATCTACGGCATGAGCCTGCTCTATGGCGTCGCCGGGACGACGAAGCTGTATGGGGTGTTCGGCGGCAGTGAGCAACTCGCGGCCGGACTGACGGGCAACTCGCTCCTGCAGCCGCTTGCGGCGCTGTTCATCCTTGTCGGGCTTGGATTCAAGATCGCGATGGCACCGTTCCACTGGTGGGCGCCGGACGCGTACGAAGGCGCGCCGACTCCGGTCACGGCGTTTCTCTCCGTTGGCCCGAAGGCCGCCGGCCTGGCTGTTGTCGCCCGGCTGTTCATGACCGGCGACAACGCGATCTACTCGCAATGGCCGCTTGTCGTAGCGTTTCTGGCCACGCTGACCATGTTCATGGGTAACTGGTCAGCGCTTCACCAGTCCAACATCAAGCGCATGCTCGCATACAGTTCGGTCGCGCACGCGGGATATCTGTTGATCGCCGTCGTCGCGTGGCAGGGAGCGGACTGGCACTCCACCGGGGCCGATGGCGCGATCGGGACCCATGGCGGGATGCGCGCGGTGATGTTCTACCTTGCCGCGTATCTCTTCATGAACATCGGGGCATTTGCGGTGGCGATAGCTGTCGAGCAGGCAACAGGATCCGAGGCGATCGAACGCTTCAGCGGGCTCGCAACGCGCTCTCCGTTCCTCGCGCTGGCAATGACGATCTTCATGCTCAGCTTGGCGGGGATCCCGCCGATGGCTGGTTTCGTCGGCAAGTTCTACGTCTTCAGTATCGCCATCCACAATAAAGCGTTCCTCTGGCTGGCGATTGTGGGTGTCATAAACAGCGTAATAGCCGTTTATTACTATATGAACGTCGTCCGGGTGATGTACTTCCGGCCGGCATCGGACTTGGACACGGAAGACGTTGCGCCCAAGGCTGTCGCAGGAGTGCAGTCGGCGATTATCATCGCCCTCATCGGCACGCTCCTGCTGGGCATATTGCCTAATCCATTGATCCGTTTCCTGAGCGAATCGATTTTCCCAGGCGGACTGTCTTAGCGACCACGGCGGCGGAAGCCGGGTGCGCCTGCCCGAGTTCGACTGTCCGCACGCGGACAGAAAGGATACAGGGATGGCTGACACCAAAGCCGCTGACGTAAAGTCCCCCACCCTCCTTGAGCGCGTCCTTGACATCGCCCATGAGCACGTGGAGCACTGCTACAACTGTGGCAAGTGCACAGCGGGGTGCCCGGTTGCATTTGAGATGGATATTCCCCCGCAGCAGCTGATGCGCATGGTGCAGCTCAACAAGAAAGAGCGCGCTCTAAAGGCAAACACGATTTGGGTGTGCGCGTCTTGCGAGATGTGCTCGGCCCGCTGCCCGATGGACGTGGGCGTCGCGGAGACCATGGACGCGCTTCGACGGATCGCTGTCGAGGAAGATTACCCCGTGCCGCCGGACGTCAAGACGATGCGGATCTTCCACGACACGTTCCTCGACTGCATCAAGCGTTGCGGTCGGCTCAACGAGCACGAGCTGATTGGAATGTACAAGCTGAAGTCGCTGAAGTTGACCGAGGACGTCGGGCTTGGCATTCGGTTATTTGGGAAGCAGAAACTGAAGCCGTGGCACTTCGCCAAGATCCGCAACGCCGACCAGATGGCGAAGCTGTTCGAGGCGGCGTTGAGCGGAGATGACGACGACGATCACTGACAAGAGCAGCGTGAGGGCACAGAGCATGCGAGTTGCCTACTATCCGGGATGCAGTCTTGACGGAACGGCCATTGAGTTCGACCAGTCCGCGCACTCGATGTGCGAGGCGCTGGGCATCGAACTCGTTGAGGTGCCGGACTGGAACTGTTGTGGGGCAAGCTCAGCGCACATCGTGAATCATGACCTGGCGGTCGCTCTCGGCGCGCGGAACCTCGCGCTGGCGAAGGAGACCGAGGCCGAGGCCGTGACGGCGCCGTGCGCGGCGTGCTTCGCAAGGCTCAAGTTCGCCGACTACCAGTTGGGCGAAGAGCCCGAGCGGCTAGGGAAGATGCTGGCGAAGGCGGAGGTCGACTACGAGGCGGGGCAGATGCGCGTCGGCTCGTTGCTCGAGACAGTGACCTGCGACTATGGCATCGACCGGATCAAGGATCAGGTGGTCAAGCCACTCGGGGGGCTGAAGGTTGCCTGCTATTACGGTTGCCTGCTTGTCCGGCCGCCGGGTGTCGCGCAGTTTGACGATCATGAGAATCCGCGCAGCATGGATAATCTCATGGAGGCGATTGGCGCGGAGCCGATCGATTGGTCCTACCGGGTCGAGTGCTGTGGCGGCGCTTTGGCGCTTGGCCGGGTAGACGTGGTGAGGAAGCTTGTCGGGGATATTCTCGACAACGCGGTCGCGTCCGGCGCCGAGGCAGTGGTGGTTGCCTGCCCGCTGTGCCAAGGCAACCTCGACTGGCGTCAGACCCAGGCCGCCGCGGAGCGCGGCACGGAGTACAACCTGCCCGTCTATTACTTCACTCAGCTCGTGGGCACCGCCCTTGGTGTGCTGCCGCACAAGCTGGGGATCGAGAAGCTGATGACGCCGGCGACGGAGTTGTTGGCGTCGAAGGTCGGCGGTTAGCGGGAATCCCCGCCGGAGCCATCGACGGGCTGGAAGCCCGTCGCTACGCGGCTTCAGGGGAGATGTGCGGACAGACAGGGAGGGCCCGGGCCTTGGGGAGGCCCGAAGCTCACACCGAAGAGGGGACACCATGCCAAAAGTTGGCGTATTTGTCTGTCAGTGCGGGACCAACATCGCGAAGACGGTAGACACCGAGAAGGTCGTCGAGCAGGCCGCCCAGCTGCCGTATGTGGCGGATGCGCAGACCTATGTCTACATGTGCTCGAGCGCCGGACAGCAGAAGATCGAGGACGCCATCAAGGAGCATGGCCTCGATCGCGTTGTCGTGGCTGCTTGCACGCCTCAGATGCACCAGAAGACCTTCGAGGGCTGCGCGGATCGCGCGGGGCTCAACAAGTACATGTCGAGCATGGCGAACATTCGCGAACAGTGCTCGTACGTGCACAAGGACAAGGACAACGCGACTCAGAAGGCCACCGAGCTTATGGCCATGGCGGTCGCGAAGTCGGCGCGCGACGAGCCCCTGCTTCAGTCGGAGGCGCCGATCACCAAGCGCGCGCTGATCGTCGGCGGAGGCGTCGCCGGCATCCAGGCGGCGCTCGACATCGCGGACGGCGGCTATGAGGTGACGGTCGTTGAGAAGTCGCCGTCAATCGGCGGCCGGATGAGTCAGTTCGACAAGACCTTCCCGACGCTTGATTGCTCGGCGTGCATCCTGACGCCGAAGATGGTGGACGCGTTTCAGCACCCGAACATCCGCCTGCTGACTTACTCGGAGGTCGAAGAGGTCGGCGGGTTCGTGGGTAACTTCGAGGTCAAGATCCGCCAGCGGGCGCGGTCGGTCGATCCGGAGACATGTACCGGTTGCGGGACGTGCTGGGAGAAGTGCCCCGCGAAGAAGATTCCGAGCGAGTACGACATGGAGCTTGGCCCGCGGACGGCGATCTACGTGCCGTTCCCCCAAGCCGTTCCGCTCGTTCCGGTCATTGACCGCGAGCACTGCATCAAGTTCCAGAAAGACAAGTGCGGCGTCTGCCAGAAGATCTGCCCGGCGAACGCCGTGGACTACGAGCAGGAAGACGAGATCCTGGAGGAGACCTTCGGCGCGATCGTGGTTGCGACGGGGTTCGACACCTGGGACTACACGGACTACGGCGAGTACGGCGCCGGCGAGATCCAGGATGTGGTGACGGGGCTGCAGTTCGAGCGGATGCTGAACCTCTCGGGGCCAACGGGCGGGAAGATCCTACGCCCGTCGGACGGCGAAGAGGCGAAGAAGGTCGTGTTCGTCCAGTGCGCGGGTTCGCGCGATGATAAGCACGGCTACTCGTACTGCTCGAAGGTCTGCTGCATGTACACGGCCAAGCACGCGATCCTGCTGAAGGACCACGTGCCGGATGCCGAGGCGACGATCTTCTACATCGACATCCGCGCCACGGGCAAAGGTTACGAGGAGTTCATCCGCGACGCCCAGCGCAAGTATGGCGCGCAATACATCCGTGGCCGCGTCAGCCGGATGTTCGAGGTCGATGGCAAAGTGCGCGTGTTCGGCGTCGACACGCTCGGCGGCGGGCAAGTGAAGATCGACGCGGATCTGGTGGTTCTGGCAACCGCCATGGAGCCGAGAGCGGACGCGCACGCGGTGAGCCAGGTTCTTGGAATCGGCTGCGACAATGACGGCTTCTTCAACGAAGCGCACCCGAAGCTCGCGCCGGTGGACACGATGAGCAGCGGGATATTCGTCGCGGGCGCGGCGCAGTTCGCCCGGGATATTCCCGACACGGTTGCGATGGCGGGCGCGACGGCCTCGAAGGTGCTGGGGATCTTCTCGAAAGAGAAGCTGCTCAGCGAGCCGAGCGTCGCGCGCTGCGACGTGGATCTATGCAGCGGGTGCCGGGCGTGCTACGTCACCTGCCCGTACGACGCGATCGATATGGTGGAATACGAGGACCGCGCGGCCCGCATTACGCGGATGGTCGCGGACGTGAACGAGAACTTGTGCCATGGTTGCGGCGCGTGCTCGGGTACTTGCCGCAGCGGCGCGATGACGTTGCGCGCGTTTACGGATAACCAACTCGAGGCTCAGATTGAGGCGCTGTGCGAATTGGTGCCGGACTGACGACAACGACGGTCGCGGCTCAACTCGCTCCTACAAGACGACTGCATGAGGGAAGCTAGGCATGGCTGAAGAGACAACCGCGGAAGCTACGGTCGAGACGGAGAGCGCCTCCAAGGAATGGAAGCCAACGCTGCTGGCGTATCTGTGCAACTGGTGCAGTTACGCGGGCGCCAACCTTGCGGGCGCTAGCCGCCTGGAATACGACGCGGCCATCCGCATCATCCGCGTTCCGTGCTCTGGCCGCGTGGACCCGCTCATGGTCTACAAGGCGTTCGAGCGCGGTGCGGACGGAGTGCTCGTGAGCGGGTGCCACATCGGCGACTGCCACTACGCCGAGGGGAACTACGCGTGTCAGGGCCGCATGGTCATCACCCGGTCGCTGCTGAAGGCGATTGGGATTGAGGACAAGCGTTTCCGGCAGACGTGGATCTCCGCCTCGGAGGGCACGATCTTCCAGGATGTGGTGAACGAGATGAGCGCCGAGCTCCGGGAGCTTGGGCCATTCCACCTGGAGAAGAGCGAGAATGAGTAACCTGACTGAGGCCGCACGCGCAAAAGCCAAAGAGCTACTTGAGAGCGGCGCGGTGAAGTACGTCATCGGTCACGCGCGGGGAACGGTGCCCTACCGCTCGCGCCCGTACTTCGCCAGCACGCCTGAGCAGGCCGAAAACCTGATCCACGACATCACCTGCGCGCCAAACCTGGGCGTGTACGTCAACAAGCCCCAGGATAAGGTCGCGGTGATTGCCAAGGGTTGCGACGCCCGGTCGCTGATCACCGTCGCGTCCGAGGGCCAGGCCGATCGCAGCGATGTTGTCATCATCGGCGCGACGTGTGAGGGCAAGCTGGACGAACGTCGCCTGCTCGCGAAGCTGGACTTCGGGCCCGGGAAGATCGAGAGTATCAGCGAGGACGGCGATGACGTGGTGGTCGAGGGACCGGATGGCGCGGTGAAGATCCCGCGTGATGAGGTCATCATGCCGGTCTGCACGTTCTGTCGGGTGCGGACGCCGGCGGCCTGCAACGAGCTGATCGGCGATGAGGTCGAGGCGCGCGAGAACGCCGACGCGTACGATGACCTCGCTGAACTCGAGGCGATGAGTCCCGCGGAACGGACAAAGTTCTGGAACGAGCAACTGGGCAAGTGCATCCGCTGCTACGCGTGCCGGAACGCGTGCCCCTCGTGCTTCTGCCCGGAGTGCTTCGTCGACGAGCATCACCCGCAATGGGCGCTGCACGGCGGCGGGCAGTTTGGCGGGAATTGGATGTTCCACACCGGGCGCGCGCAGCACCTGGCGGGCCGGTGCTCGTCATGCGGAAGCTGCGAGCGCGGTTGCCCGGTGAACATCCCGCTTATGCTGCTGAACCGTTGGTTGGAGCGCGAGACCAACGAGAACTTCGATCACCTGGCCGGCATGGCGGAGGGCCAGAAGCAGCTTGCAGCGCTCTTCCGCAAAGATGAGAGCCGCGACCAGGACGAGTAGGCACGGAGCGAATTGTCAGACGAACGAGAGCGCGAGGCCACGAGCCCGCGTGACGCAGGGAGCCAGTCAATGGAGCGAATGAAGATCCAGAAGTCGCGCCTGGCTGAGTGGGTCTCCAAGCTGCAGGAGACCGCCAAAGTCTACGCGCCGGTCCAGGAGGGAGACGCGACCTGCTTTGGTCTGCTCCCGACAGGGGCCGAGCCGATCCCCGAGGGATATGGCAACACGGATCGGCCGATGAAGGAAGTTCTCTTCCCGCAGACCGAGCGCATCGTGTCATGGAAGCGGACGCCTGACGGCCTTGAGGTCAGCGAGGTTGATGAGGCCGAGCCAACCGTCATACTCGGCGCCCGTCCGTGCGACGTTACGGCGGTCAACGTGCTCGACCGCGCGTTCAGCCTCGGCGGGATAGTCGACCCCTATTACACGAATCGCCGCGTGAAGACGACCCTCGTCTCGCTGGTCTGCCCCCACCCCGTGCCGAACTGCTTCGGCCCGTCGACGGGCGTCAACGAACTCTCTCCCGAGGGCGCTGACGTGGTGCTCACGGAGATCGACGACGCGTATGTCGCGGAGATCAAGACCGAGACCGGCCAGACTGCGGTCGACGCGGGCGGGGATGCTTTTGGTGCGGCGAGCGAGGACGATATCAGCGCTGCCGCCGCCGCCGGCGAAACGCTGGTGGGCGAGTTGAATGAGCAGGAGCTGGCTCTGGACGGCTCGGATGTTCGCGCCGATATTCTCCTCAAGAGCGACGAGTGGGATCAGATCACGCAGCGATGCTTGAGCTGCGGAATCTGCGCGTACCTCTGCCCGGCGTGTCACTGCTTCGACATCTGCGATCAGCCCGCCAAGGGCGGCGGGGAGCGCGTCCGCTGCTACGATACGTGCAGCAGCAAGATCTACACGAAACAAGCCGCGGGTCATAACCCGCGCCCCACAGCCAAGGAGCGGCTGACCCAGCGCGTGATGCACAAGTTCAGCTACATACCCCAGCGCATGGATGGGCTGCTCGGCTGCGTCGGGTGCGCGCGTTGCCGCAAGTGCCCGGTCGACATTGACCTGCAGGTCGCTCTCAGTGAAGTCGAAGTGGAAGCCAAGGAGTCAGAGTGATTTGCCATGAAGAACCCTTACCTCCCCCACGTCGCCGTGCTGCAGGATGTCCGCGACGAGGGTCCCGGTCTCAAGACATTCGATATGGTCTTCAAGGACGAGTCTGTCTGGGATGAACTCAAGCCCGCGCCGGGACAGTTTGTGGAGCTGTCGATCTTCGGCGAGGGAGAGGCCCCCTTCGGCGTTGCGACGGGCATCCAGGAGACCGGTCTGTTGCGGCTGAGCATTCAGTCCGTCGGCCGTCTGACGCGGATGCTCCACGAGATGTCGCCCGGCGATGAGATTGGCGTTCGCGGTCCGTTTGGCGCGGGCTGGCCGATGGAGGAGGCGAAGGGCAAGCATCTCGTGTTGATTGGCGGGGGGATCGGTCTGCCGCCGATCCGGAGCGCGCTCGTCTCCGCGATCGCTGAGAAGGACCAATACGAGAGCATCTCGCTCTTCTATGGCGCTCGCTCGCCGGGGCACATCACGTACTCGAGCGAGATAGACGAGTGGAAGGCTGCCGGCGATGCCAACATCAACATCACCGTCGACCAAGGCGATGATAGCTGGGACGGCCCGGTAGGCGTCATCACAAAGCTGATTGAGGATGTGGGCCCGTCTCCTGAGAATACGGTTACGATGACGTGTGGGCCACCGATCATGATCCACTTTGTGGTTCCGACGCTGGAGAAGCTCGGGTTCAGCGGCGAGCAGATCGTGCTCTCGCTCGAGGCGAAGATGAAGTGCGGCATTGGCAAGTGCGGGCGATGCAATGTCGGGGCGGACTACATCTGCCTTGACGGTCCGGTATTCACCTACGAGTATCTCCAGAGCAAGGGGATACCCGTCTAGGGAAGCGGCTGTCCGAGACGGCGGGAGGCTGTGGGCGACTCCATGTCAACGAACCCGAACGTGCCAGATGCTGCGGTATCGCGGTTGGCCACGTACCTGCGGGTCCTGTCGGCTCTGTCCGAGGGCGAGGCGCCGGAATACATCTCGTCGGCTGAGATCGGACGGCAAGCGGGCGTCAGCCCGGACCAGGTCCGCAAGGACCTCTCGCATTTCGGTGAGTTTGGTCGGTCCGGCGTGGGTTACGGGCTCGAGCACTTGCGCGGCCACCTCGCGCGGATCATGCGACTCGATCGCGAACAGGTGGCCGTCCTCGTCGGCGCGGGTCACTTGGGATCGGCGCTCGCGCGGTATCCCGGCTTCGGGAGCCGAGGATTCAGGATCGGGGCGCTGTTTGACATCGATCCAAAGCGCGTTGGGCAGACCGTCGGCGGGTTTGAAGTCGAGCACGTGGACCATCTCCACCGGCGCGTCGCTGAGTTGGGGGCGGCGATTGGCGTGATCGCGGTCCCACAGACCGCGTGTCAGTGGGTCGTCGCGGCGCTCGAATCGGCCGGGGTGAAGGCGATTCTGAATTTCGCGCCAGGCGCCGTGCAGGCGGGGGAAAACGTGAATCTGCGTAACGTTGACCTTGCGCGGGAACTGGAATGTCTGGCATACTACTTACCTAGGTAGCACCATACGGGCGCTTCTTACAGTCTGTCGAGCCAGGGGCACATAGTGGATAGCAACGGGCTGGTGGGATCAGAGCTCACGGCCCGAGAGAAGGCTGCGGTCGAGGCCGAGATAGGCCGCGTCGTTAGCTCTCGTTCGGACCTGATCCCTCAAGTGCATCAGCACCTCGTCCAGGCGGGTGGCAAACGCCTCCGCCCCGAACTGGCGCTGATTTCGGCCAAGGCGGTATCCGAAAGCAACGAGCGGACGATCGTGTTTGGTGCGCTGGTTGAGATCACTCACCTGGCGTCCTTGCTCCATGACGACATCGTGGATGATGCGGAAACGCGGCGAGGGCGGGAGTCGGTCAACGTCCGCTGGAGCAATGGGGTCGCCGTTCTCGTTGCCGATTGGCTCATCGCGCGAGCGTACGGCGAGCTGCTCCAGAGGCACGAATCTGCAGCGCTTGAGGTCCTGACCAGCGCGGTCCGCGCCATGTGCGAGGCCGAACTCGTGCACATCGAGCGCAGGGCGGAGATGTTCGAGCTGCAAGAGGACACGTATCTCGATATCATCTCCAGCAAGACCGGCGCGCTGATGGCGGCGGCGTGCGAGTTAGGCGGCATCTCTGCGGGCGCAACGGCTGAGGAGTTGGCCGCGCTTCGGCACTATGGGATGTCGATGGGCGCGGCGTTTCAGATACAGGATGATCTGCTCGATCTCACCGGCGATCCGGAGTTGCTGGGCAAGCCTGTAGGTACCGATATCGCCATGGGCCAGCTCACGTTGCCGGTTATCTACGCGCTTCAGCACTCAGGCGATGGACTGCTCCGAGAGCTTCGCGACGCGGTGGCGATCGGTTCCCCGGACCAGTTGAACCTGACTCGGCTGCGGACATTGGTTGATCGGGCGGGCGGCATCGACTACGCTCGCGGTACGGCCGGTCGACTGGTGGGGGAGGCGGGGGACGCGTTGGCATCGTTCCCAGGGGTCGCGGCAACCAGCGAGATGCGCGCCCTCGCGGCCAGGGCTGTCGAAAGAGCGATGTAGCCGGAACCCCTACGCGTTCTCCCCCAGTCGCTCCAGGCGCTGTTTGGCAAGCTCGCGCGCAACCTCGTCGCTATCAACGAGCCGAATCTCGATCCGCTCGTTCTCGACGTGCTTGATGCGTGAGTTCGGCGCCGCCAGGATTCCCCGCAGCCCGTATCCCTCCATCATGTAGTTCGCAAGCTTCTTCGAATTGCCCGCCGCGTCGAGGTACGCGGAGAGTTGCCTCTCGTCGTCGCGCTGCAGGGCGCCTCGCTTGATCTCGACGACGTAAACGTCCTTCGCATCATCGTCGGCAAACACCAGGTCGGCGATCAGTCGGTCGCCCTCGGCATTCCGGAAGAAGTGCTGCCGGTCCACCAGCGCCACTGGCATGTCGAACAGCATCTCGGGTCGGAGGGCCAGCACGTCCTCTATGTCAGCCTCAAAGTCGACCGCGCAGTACTCCCGCCCGAAGACGTCGAGGATCTTCGGCGTCCCCTTCACGCTCAGGCCTTTGACCTCGGCGAGTTCCTTGCGGCCCGCACGCATGATTCTCTCTATCGATCCGAAGTGCTGCAGCAGGCGACGAGCGAGAGTGAACCCGACGCCGGGGAGCATCTCGATAACGCGGCGCTGTTCATCAGCCGGAGACTCGGGCTTGCGCTTGGCGGCGAGAGATATCTCCGGGACTCCAAACTGGGCGTGCTCGGCCATCATGGCGATGAGCGCGGCCGAGTCGGCGACGTCGACGGAGCGCAGGACGGTCGCTCCGTATTCCATGACCAGAGCCGAGAGCGCCCCGCGCACGGCGTTCGGATGGATGGCGCTGTATTCGTAGTTGAACTCGCCCTCGATCACGAACATCGGCGCCGCCACAGTCCCACGCATGTCGATGGCTGTCTGAAACAGCGTCTTCCACACGATGCCCCGGATGAATTGCGCAGTGGTGATTCGCTCGGCGACGCGGCCTTCGCCGATGCCATACCGTTCGGGGAAGGGCTTCATCTCAGCCTCGATATGGAGTAGCGACACCTCGACCCCTCGGTCCCGGAGCGCTTGGGCCACCGGGGCCTCGGGCTTGGTGCACGCGATCGTGGGAACGGGACCCGCCATGTTGCCTGTCTCCTATGCGTTCACAGTCTCCAGCAACCGCTCAATGGCGACGCGTGCTCGGTTCACGCGACGGCGCCAGCCTTCCGTGCCGCGCGTGTTGTCCCACGGGGTATTGGTCTCAACGGGTGGCGCCTCCTGAAACTCGGTCCGGAGACGGTCAACCACTCGGCGCAGACGTCCGGCGTCGGCTCGGGCGAGTCGCCGGCCGGCCTCGTCGTGGACTTCGACGATTTTGCGCGCCTGGATGGCGGCCCTCTCGACCTGAACAGGGTTGTCGAGGGCCTCGATGGCATCGACAATCGCGGGTACGGAGTCCGGATCGCGAAGGGCGCCGAGGGCCTCGAGCAACCGGCTTGGCACACAGGAACAGACCGACTCTCCGTCGCCCATGTGGATGCAGAGGTCGAGTCGATCCACGAATTGGCGCAGGCCCTCGGCGAGCAGGGGAGCGGATTCACAGTCCTGCGAGTGGTGCAGTGTGGTGATCGCCCATCGATGGGACGAGAGGTGCTCGTGACCGGCGAGGGCCGCCTTGAGATCACGCCGGGCATGCCGCGTTACCTCCGCGAGCTTCGCGGGGTCGAGTTTAGCAAGCGTCGGCCTGATAGACCGGAGTTGGCCGGAACGGAGGTTCTCAACAATCTCGCCAACATCGTCGGGCGGGGGCAGTTGCGCGAGGGCCCACGCGGCGGTTCTCAGCGAGGGCGCGATGCCCTCAAGGGCGGGTCGAGCGTCCTCGGAGCGCAGCCGACCGAGAGCGGTCGCCGCGCCACGTCGGGTCGCCTTGGCACCGAGGGCGTCGATGAGGAACGGCACGGCGCGCGTGTCGCCCACCTCGCCCAGCGCGCCGGCGGCGTGGTCGCGGACCGTGTTCGCTAGCGCGTCATCGAGCAGGATCGAGACCAGATCATCGAAGCGCGCCGGTTGCACCGCAGCCTCGGGAAGGCTGCGGTAGTGGGCGGCGTAGTTCGGCGAGCCCGGGCGGCGATGGGCCGCCAGCGCACGTATCAACTCGCGCCTGGTCATGCCGTGAGATTCGGCCCCGACAGCCTCTCACCTGCCACCGCCGGGAGGATCGCGTTGGACGCTTTGCGAAGGACGCAGCAGCAACACGCCCGCGATACTGCCGCAGAGGGGATGTGCCATGGCAGCCTGGATTGCATCCGCAGCCCTTATAGTTGTCGCCGCGACGCTCGCCTGCGCCCAGCCTGAGATGCCCGCGCCAGTGGATGGGCTTATCAGGGCGACGCTTAGCGCGGGGGACATCACGGTCGTCGTCGGCAACCACGCCGACCACGGCGCCGGCAAGACGGGTTACATCGGCCTCCACAGCCTCACTCACATCGCGGAGGGGACCAATCTCTTCGTGCCGCGTTACGCGGGGATCATAACGTCACGCAGCCAGGCGTCGATCGTCCGCGACGGAGCGACCGGAGCATGGCTGCAACACTCCTACGACGGCTCGCCGAGCCAGCTCATTCACTACACCGTCGCGCCGCCGCACTACGTCGACCTCGAAATCGCGCGGACCAGTGGTGGGGCGGGGTTCTGGCTCAACTCGGCCAGCTACATGAACGGGCCGACGGATCGGCATATCTACTTCCTCGACATCGACGGCCAGTGGCAGAAGCACTTCGACCCAGAACACGGCAATGCGGCGAGCGTGTACCCGCACGGAATGGCGCTGCCGACGCTGCAGAAGGTCGCCGACGCGACCTACAAGCACGGCACGAATAGCTTTGCCGATAGCGTGTCCGAGTGGCGGTACGATCCGGCGACTGCCTTCTATTACGGGCGGTTCGGCGACATGGTCTACATGCAGATGTTCCCGCCGGACTGTGGGGTAGTCTTCTACATGTCCCCGACCGGAGGCGGCGCGCAGTCGGACGGCCGATCCAATCCGGCGTGGGATTGGCGGGGGTATTTTGCGCCCGAAGCCCTCTCGGATGAGACAGGCGCGCTGAGAATCCGGGTCGTATACAAGCCCTACGTGAGCGACGAGGACTGTCTGGATGAGTATCGCAAATGGGTCGAAACCCTAGACTGAGTTGAGGCGGCAGCGCGAGCCTCAGATGAGATGCTCGCTCCAGGGCCAGCAGAATCACGGACATCTCAGACCGCCGAACAGCGCTAGCGCAACGGCTGTCTGTAGTCGCCGATCGTTTCGAGCACCGCGTCTCCGCCCTCGCCCAATTCGATTTCGGCGACCGGCAGGTCGAGCGTCTCGCCTCGAAATGCGGCGGTCGGGAATCGGTCCTTCGTGAGCGTCGTGCCGACCTCTTTCATGAATGCGAAGAGGTCTTCGCCTACCGCGATACTCATATCCTCAACCACCTCGTCCCACGTGAGCTTGCGGCCGGGATCATCCTCCCAGCGAACGCTCTTGACCCATAGCCAGCGCGGGTACCACGTCGCGCCGTATGTCTCGTCGAGCTTCTGCCAGATCCACCAGAGCTTGGTCCAGCCCTTCGAGTTGTCCTCCGCGTCGATCGTCGCGAGGTCGAGGGACGTGCCGTCCTCGTCGAAGGTGAAGAGCTTGTTCGGATCGTGCCCGCCGCGCGCGCCCGTTCGGAGCGCTCCGATCTTGCCCTGAAACCACCCGGCGTGGGCCTCGCTGAAGACTCCCGGCAGGCCGCCGGCTGACTCTCCCTTGTCGTTCGGAGGCCCGTACATGGTGTGGGCGAGTTCATGCGCGAAGACGGAGAGGATACCCTCGGCGTCGAGCGAGATGATGCCGACCTCCTTGGGCCGGTAGGCGTTGACCGCCCATCCGCCCCCGCCGCCCGCTGAGAGAATCAGGTACATCCGATCGCCCGTGCCGATCGAGGGAAGCCACTTCTGCTCGATCTGGTCCTTGACGCCGGGCATGTCGTCGGTGATGACGCTGACAAGTTCAGGCTTCTGGTTGCGCGCGTAGAACATCGTCACGTCGCCGACTTCCACCTCGAGTTCCGGGAAGATCGCCCCGCCGCCCCAGGCCTCCATCGGCAGCTCGCGCGAGCCGCCTACGGGCGGCTTGCCAGCGGAGACAAGCTTGAGCAGCGTGTCGAGGCCTTTCACGCGCGCCTGGCGGGAGTGGGGCGAGTCGGGTCCGGCGTCCTTCTCGGGACGCGCGAGTGCCATGTCGCTAACGAGGGCTACGCGCCCGGCGCCGAGGGTCTTGAGCGCGCAGACGGGTTCGGAATCGCCGCCCCGGAGGAGTGGTTGCCAGCCCTCGCCGAGTTGTAGCCTCGGGACCTTCAGGCCGCTGATCTCCGTCTGCTCCCCGGTGAACTGGGCGTCGAATTCCTTGGCTAGCGTGTTGATCGGCCACTTCTCCAGCGCCTCAACGCCATGGGCGCCGCTGCCTATGATCACCAGCCCGCCGCCGCCATCCACGAAGGCCTTCAGGGCATCCACCTCGCCGGGCAGGTACTCCTGCGCGTTCGGATCGCCCTGGTAGGTGATGACCACGTTGAACTCCGGGTTCGGCCACCAGGCAAATGGCTTCCGGTCGCCATCGGGAACGCGGACGCGGCTCTTCTCTTCGGGATCGAGCACGGTGTCGAGGGTGGCCTGACTGCCGACGACCCTGTAGCCGGAATCGCGCATCATGCCTGGGAGCGTCCACGATCCGAAGAATTGGAACTGGTGGGAGTGGTCGAGCAGCACGTTGATGCCGTTATCGCCCGTGCCGGGTTGGGCCGGGAGCGATTTGCCGACCAAGTCTGCCTCGCCGAGCACGTCCTGGGCGGGCGCCATACCGGCCTCCGTCACCAACAGGATGGGTAACAGCATTGCAGTTAGTAGAGCTTGCGCGCGTTTCATCAATGCCCTCGCTACTTTGCTTTGGGGGGGGAGGGACCATTCGCGATGAGGCCCCGCGCGACCTGTCCGCAGGAGGGGGAAACGAAACGGCGCCCCGACCGATTCTGGTCGGGGCGCCGTGAGTGGCAACTAAGCCAAGAGTGACTACTGAGGCTTGACGGTGAGCGTCTCGGATGCGACCTCGGTGCCGCCTCGTCCGAGGAGCGTCAGTTCGATCGTGAACTGCGTGATCTTCTTGAGCAGCGGATTGTTCGCGACCGGACGGGTGTCGATGTCGACCGACCAGGTTCCGTCCGCGGCGACTGTTGCCTGGCCCTGGGCGACCTGCCCAGCGGTTGGGGCATTCAGGAGTCTCGAGCGCCCCTCGTAATCGACCGTATACGAGACCTTGCGCTGCGGGATACCGGTCCCGGAGATGGTGAACGTCTTGGCGACCGTACCACCATTCACGGGTGCCGTAACCGTGAGCCGCGTCTGCATATCGGCATCGACGGTCAGGAGCTGTGGGTCGGCGGACTGGTGGGTCTGGTCAGCCGCATCGGTGAAGTGCCCCGTGATGGCGGCGTCGGCGACCGTATCACCGTATTTCACGCGATAGGCGCCGGCCCAAGTGCTTCCGTCTCCGCCCGGCTGCAACTGCATGGCAACCACATCCGCGTGTCCGGCGACCTGGAAGAACGCGCTCTTTCCGCCCGGCTGAGCGCGAAGCGTCACTGTCAGCGTGTCGCCCTTGCCCAGGATCGTGGCTGCCGGTTCGTGCGAGACGGATGTGATGGCTGTCTGCTGCCCGACGGGCGCAACGGTCCAGTTCCAGCGCACGTCAAAGGCATTGCCCGCGAGGTCCGCGCCGCGCAGGATCGAGCGGTACTGACCGGGCTGCAGGGCCGGCGCGTAGTAGGTCACGCGCTCGGCGGTGACGACGCAGTTCTGCGTCACGTCGGTGCCGCTGATATGGAACGACAGGGATGCGGGGTCGACCCCCACGCCCGCGCCATCCGTAACGGTGACCTGAACGGCCGGCCGGTTGGTGTTGACCGTGGCGTCGGGTGCCGGGAAGTGGTCGACGGCCGTCGGAGCGACGGCGTCAAAGCTGACGTGATCCGCTGACTCGGCGAGCGGGGCAGCCTCGCCTGCGGCCGTGAGGCTGGCGCGGATGGGCGCGTCGACGAGCAACTCGTCGCGAGCGACCTTGTACTGTCCGCTGTAGATGCCGTCCTCACCCTCGACCAGGGGAAGGCCGGTGTGAACGTCGCCAATGCTGAACGTCGCCTGGCCGTTGGGGGTGCCCTCCATGCGGACCGTCAGGACCTCGCCGCGCTTCAGCGGCTTGGTGTAGCCCTCAGGCCCGAGCAGGAGGATCTGCGTCCCCGCGATGGGGGCCGGCGGCTGTGCCGCTCCGGCGGGAGCGCTGATCGCCCAGATGAGGTCCGTCTCAGGATTCGCCCTGAGCGTGAGTTCCTCGCCCTTGCCCAGCGCGCCGATCGTGGTTTCGCCCACGCCCTCGCGGGTGATAGCGACATCGCTGCCGAGGCGGTGGACCGTGCCGTCGTTGCCGAGCAGGCTGTTCGCCGCCGCGGCCTCGTAGGTGATCTTCAGTTCGGTGTAGCGCGCCTCGCCGCGCTGAATGGCGGATGCGTCGTCGAGATGCAGCGTGACGTCATCGCCAAGTTGCAGGTCCTCGAGGTTGACGACGCGCAGCACGGGAGCGCCCGTGGCGCCGCGCTGGAAGATCGCGGTCGGCACGATAACATACGGCGCCATCGCCGATCCGTCATACGGCTCGATGATGAGCGTCGGAGGCGTTGTGTTGAGACTGATGCCACGCAGCGAGCCCTTGGCCTCGGTAATGGCCGGCGTAACGGGCTCTACGGGCGTGACGGGTGTTGTCGGTGTGGTAACGACTGGTGTCGTGCCGCCGATGGCGGGCATGCTGGCCGTGTTGATCATGACCGTGCGGGTCGCGGACATCCACGTTACCCCCGCACCCAGCGCCTCGGACGGGAAACGTACGGGAACGTAGGTCGAACCGTTGATTAGCTGTGGCGGGACGTCCAGGGGAAGCGTGGTCGAGTCGACCATGGCGTATGGCCGGCCGATCCAAAGAACGATGATCTTGGCGCCGCGTGTCGCGGTAATCTGCTGGCTGGCTGCGTTCCACTTGACATCAGCACCCAGTTCCTCGAAGATGTCGCGCATCCCGACCATGGTGCGGCCACCGGTCTGAACGGGGGGGGCTGATGTTCTCAGCAACTGACCGTCTACAAGAACGCTGATGCCTTGCGCGTAAAGGGCCGACGCCGAAAGAGCCGTCAATAGCGTCAGCACTACCGCCGTTACGATGATTCGTCGAGTATTTATCTCTAACTCACTCCCTTAAAAATCCGCTACACTCCTGCGTCGTGTTCTTCAACACCCGACTGCTCGCCACGAACTCCGTGACCCACGTCACTGGTAGATGCCCCGTAGCCGCAGGGCTTCGCGCACCTCCGAACGCGTGCTCGCAAGCATGGGTGATGAGTGCCCCACGCTAGCGTCAGATCCGTCATTCCTCTTCCGGCTCGTGTAGGGTCAGTTCGACCGTTCTGAAGTCGGCGTGGGCGTTTATGGTCATGCTGAAGGTGCGCCGTTCGCCGGGTTGCAGCTTCCCGATGGGGTGGTGGTTCTTGCCCATCTCCTTGTCGCGGCGGTTCTTGAGGGCGGCTGTGGCGACGCCATTTGAGACCGGAGTTGTGCCCGCGTTCTCGACCTCCGCGACCAGGTAGCACGTGTCGCCGTGCTGGTCTTGGGAGTAGCGCATCCGCACCTGGCGCAGTTGGCTGACGGAGCCCTCGGTGGTCTCTTCCTTCTCGCACCCGCAACCGGCCCCCATAAATGGGAAACAGGCCAGGCCCATCAGGAACAGGTAGATGCGCCGATCACCGATCTGTCGAGGGGACATGTGCGGCCAACCTCCAAATCCCAGCCGATGGCTAGTGTAGCAGACGGTTCCCCGTTGGCGCCGGACGCACCTCGATCATCGGTCCGCGGGCAGCATTGTGCTGTCGGTGATGGAACCTATTGACAGTCTACTATGTATTATAGTATTAGTAGTACTACGCTATCTAGTAGATGAGAATACAATGCGGGTGCGAGGACTGACATCCTCGCTTGCTGGGGGAGCCGCAAGTTCTCAGGAGGACGCAAGATGACCATGACCTATCGGTTTGCCGTGTTGGCTCTTCTGCTGGTGCTGGCATCGACGATCGGGGTGCAACGGGCAGCCCAAGCGGGCGATACAGGGCGCATTTTGGCGGGACTTGCCGCTGGGGCGCTCGTTTACGAGCTGCTGGACGACGACGACTGCTGCTGCAACACGGGCTACGCGTGCAGCGTCCACTCCAGTCGGCGCCACAACTACAGCCGCCGCAGCAACAATTACAACTACAACACGTCCCGCTACGATGACTATGGCCCTCGTCGCAGCACGACGGTGATCTATCGAGATGGCGGGTACATTCCCCTCGGGCATCGCTACGCGCCCTCCAGGGGTCACCGCTACCAATCGTACTCGCAACCGAGTTACGGGCGCCGTGGCCGGGCGCAATACAGCCGGCCCAGGCGTTACTGTAGGTAAGAGGGATTTGGCATAGGAGGTGTGGGCATGACACGGAGCACGAGTCTCGCCCATTTGCTCACTGTGGCGCTCGCGATTGGCGTGCTGGCGGTCTCGGCGCAGGACGTCGGCGCCCAGCGCCTGCCCGACGATTATCCAGTCGTGGACCGCGACTTTAGCTCGCGCTTGCGCCATCCCGCGGGCGGACGTCCGGGGATCGGCGTGTTCACGCGCGATCGATCGTACCCCTCGTTTGGTAGTCGCGTCCGCGTGGACGAGCTGCCCAGCTATCGCAGCAGGGGCGTTGGGACCAGATACCGGCATCGGTTCTTCGACCACGCCGTGCCGTCGTTCCAGTACTTCAACCAGCAACAACGCAACTACACCTACACGCCCAACACTTACCCAGGCCTCGACAACGTTCGCCCCGGCGAGATCATTCCGCCGGCGTACTACTACTACAACCCGCGGTACTATAGGTACTACAGGTACTGACGGTACGCGAACCAACCTCGCAGCATCCGAAGCAGCGGCTCAACGGGCCGGAGATCGTCTCTCCGGCCCGTTTTGGCGTGTAGACGACCCCGAAGGAAGACCCCTCGCAGGCCAGGCATCCAACAGTTTTGTAACACCAGCAAAATAGTTTGTGATGCGTTCTGAGGGCAATGGTATATCGAAGTCACGAGGCTGCGCAGAGCGACACCCGGCGCGCCCGACAAGTAAACCAAAGAAATGGGAGGCGTATCACAATGAAGGGTCGCAAGGGTTTCACGCTTATCGAGGTCTTGATCGTCATCGTCGTCATCGCCATTTTGGCCGCGATCGTCGTTCCGCGGTTGCTGGGTGCGGGTCGCGAAGCTCGCGAGGCGAGCCTGCGCGCTCACCTTCAGGAGCTACGCAACGCCACAGGTCTCTTCCAGGCGCAGTGCGGCGACTACCCGAACGCTCTGACGGATCTGATGGCCACGACCGCCCCCGCTAGC
>PVBE010885224.1_pt1 | contig 63811 bp, 51 predicted proteins | sample 1631181 | NCBI WGS metagenome assembly PVBE01 (sample SAMN08397723, study PRJNA350692) | Marine metagenome, whole genome shotgun sequencing project. | isolation source: water | place: Pacific Ocean | collected 2012-04
CGGCACGCACGGACCTCAGCATGCACCGATCTCAATAGCGAGATCCTCGAGAGTGCGGATGGAAGCGTGTACCCCCTGACCGACCGGCGGCCTTGACACCGGCTGGCTCTCTCATGGAAGGGCCAAAGCCCTGCCCTACAGGGGCGTGTGCCGTGTGGCCGGTTGACGCGAACGTTACGACGACGCGTCCTCGGCTTCCCGTTCCTTCGTGACGTCAGCTCGCGTCAGCCTGACTTTCTCGAAGCTCTCCGACGAGATCACGTAGTACCACGGCGTGAATCGCGCCTCCAGTTCCTCGAGCCGCCCTTCGCCGGCGGCCACCTGCTCCGCCCACTCGGTGTGAATCTCGTGGCGGTCCTGGTTCGTGCGATCCCCGTCGGTCAGATCGGCCTCAGCCTTCCCCTCGAACTCCATGTTCTCTGGTGCCGGCGGTTCAGGGAACCGATCGCGCTCGAATTCCGCTGTAATGAACAGGTAGCGGTTCTCACCTGGTCCCGCTTCCTCGGCGCTCGCGTCGGTCGAGCCGCCGGCCGAGACGGCATCCCCGGCGCCGTACAGCACCTCGCCGAACCGGAGCGTGTAGAGGATGCCGTCGCTGGTGCGCACCCGCAGCTCGCCCTCGTTCGAGCGGAGATCGCCCTCGCGGGTCAGGTAGTAGCCCCGGCTCTGCAGCGACGCCAGATCGGCGCGGGTGATGCCGCCTTCGTCGACCCGCTGCAGGTTGGCCGACAGCCCTTCCGGCTTCGGGCGGACACCGACGATCGACAGCCCGTCGACGGCCGACAGCAACTCGGTCACCTTGGTCGAATCGACCTCGCGGTCGGCGGGCATCCGGCTGTCGCCGGTCCAGGTGCCGTCAGCCTTCTCGAGCGTCACGGTGTCGCGGTCGTTGATGCTCAGCGTCCGTTCATCGATCGCGTAGTCGTACAGCTCGAGGCGGTCGATGTCGGCCTGCTCGAGCAGCAGCAGGTCGGGCTCGATCCAGTCGGCGAAGCTCGTCGACAGGTCGATGTCCATCCGAACGGCGTAGACCCGCTTCTGCTCAGGCAACCTCACGAAGCGGAAACCCGGCCGGTCCTCCAACTCACCGCCGATGATGAAGTCCGCCAGGGCCACGTCGTTGGCGCCGCGCAACGTGACCCGCGTGCCCCGCCCACCCAGCGACGTCTCGGCCTCGTCGAACGGGTCCAGGACCTGCAGTGCCTCGTGGTCGGCGACGTTGTCGGACCGGAAATCGTCGCGGGTGATGCCTATGACCCCCGCCGCCGTCCGCGCCAACCGATCCGCGCCGTCCGCCGGATAGTCGTGATGCGAGGGGATCGTCCAGAGCCCGTCACGGTTCGCCACCTGGAACGGGCGTGCTGATCCCGTCTCCCCGTCGAACTCGACGACCTCGAGCGCGCGCGCGACGTTCGGGTCGGTGAACTCTGGGAAGAACGGCTCGCCGCGATCGACGAACGCATCGGGCGTCGCCAGCCGCGGCGCCGTCGCCAGCGCCAGAACGGCCAGCGCGACCGCAGCCGCACTCCACGTCATCGTTGTCTTCGTTTCGCTCATACCACTCACCGTCTACCGCTTAGCTCCGCATCCGGTGCGCCGCCACGGCGCCTTCCCGCTCGCGCCGCTGACGCTGCAGGAAAATCATGACCCCCAGCACGAAGACCGGAATCGGCGGCAGCAACACCGCCAGCGTCCGGATCGAACTCTGAATCCGCCGGACCTGCGATTCCATCGTCTCCATGCTGGCCTGAATCTTCGCTTCCTTGTCGGCGTCGATGTTCGCCCGCAGCACTTCGAAGCGACGGTTCTCGACCTCCTGAAGGTTGCGCGCCATGATCTCCTTGGCGCGCGCGTCGAGATCCTCACGGTTCTGCACCTCGGCCACCCGCTCGTCGAGCCTGCCCTGCGCCTCGGCCAGGGCCTGCTCCGCCTCGCCCTCGGCCTGGGCTTCCTCGCTCGCCCGTTGCTCGATGAACGAGCGGGTCTGGGCCTCGACGCGCGCGAGCGTCCGGTGCTGCACCCGGCGGTTGCGCAGCGCCACGAACGACTCGTCGCCAACGAGCACGTCGATCGCGTTCAGGAGGAACGTGATGTTGTCGAAGTTCAGGTTGCCCGCGCCCATCCGGCGAATCTGGAAGAACTGCTCAGAGATGAAGTCGACGTCGGCGATGACGATCAGATTCACGCCGTCAGACCCGCCGGAGCCATCGGCCTCGGCGTCGCCCGCGGCCGTCACGTCTGACCCCGCGGCCTCGTCTTCGGACTCCTCGCTCGCATCACTGTCGTCCGTCGATGCCTCCTCGGCGTCGGCATCGCCGGGCACCGGCGCCGCGCGGACGTGGGCGGCAAGGACGTACTCGCTCGAATCGGGCTGGTGCGGCAGGTTCTGGTTCAGCTGCGTGCCGAAGAAGCTGCGTTGCACCATCTGGAAGTACTGAAACGTGCCCGAGACACGGCCCGAGCTGGCCAGCGGCTGGAAGTCGTACTCGCTGCCGACGGCCGGACGCAGGTGGCCCGGATACAGCGTGACGAACTCCTGCAGCCCCGAGGTCGCGCCGTGCTCGAGATTGAATGCCTGTTCGCTCTCGTTCCCCTCACCGACGAAGACGACTTCCGGAGGCAGCTGCGCCAGGTCGGGATGCGGGTTGTAGGCATCCCAGACCACCTGCGCCGGATCCCAGGCCACGCCGAGGCGTGCCATCAGGGCCTGCACGTTCCCCTTCGGCGGGGATGGCGGCTGCCCTTGCTGCACAAACGGGTTCTGGTTGGCGCCCGGCTCCTCGGCCGGCGACAGGCTCAGATCGATGGTCGGCATCGGGTCGACCAGCATCAGCGTCGGCCGGCCGGCCGCTGTGTAGGCCTCGACCTGGTCCATCTCCTCCTGCGTCAGCGACGACGGCAGCACGACCACGAGCCCCTCGACATCGTCGGCAATCGGCTCACTAGGGGTGATCTCGACGACCTCGTACTGCTTGCGCAGTTCCTCGACGACCGACCAGGCCGGTGTGCTCTGCATCGTCTGGAAGTCGAGACCGCCAAACAGCCGGATCCCGGTGTTGACCACACCGATGCGGCGACGCTCGGTCCGGGCGACGACGCGGATGCTTCTGGCGATCTCGTACTCGGCGGGCAGACCGCGATCGAAGAACGGGATGACCTGCTCTTCAGCCCCGCAGGTGAAGGCCAGTCCGAGGAAGACGTCGTTGAACCCGGCCCGGCCGCCCGCGAGGTCGGGTATCCGCTGCGGCGTGATGCCGAAGGTCTCCCGCGCGTCGCGCGCTGCCTCCGTGAACGGCTCGGCCTCCTCGATGCGGACCTGCACGCGCGCGCCGCCCGCCGCGTCGATTTCGCGAAGCAGGCCGAGGACCGTTTCCCGCGTCTGCACGAACTGCTCGGGCACAGTCGGACTGACGTAGGCCTGGATGAACACGGGCCGGTCACCGGGCAACTCGGACAGCAGGCGGCGCGTCTCGCCGCTGAGCGAATGCAGCCGTTCGGCCGTCACGTCGAGGCGCAAGCTCGCGCGCGCCACGACCGCACCGACACTGACGACCGCGATGACGACCGCCACGGCGCGCACCGTCTGATGGCCCCACATCGGCAGCACATCGGCCACGCTCGGCCAGTGGCGCCGCCCGATGAGCAGGACGTTCAGGAACAGGAAGACACCGATGACGGTGAGGAAGTAGAACAGCCCACTGACGCTGACCACGCCGCGCGCGAAGTCACCGAAGTGCCCCAGCACGCCGAGCGGCGCGACCAGGCGCGCCAGACCGTCGCTGAAGAGCGCGGCCGTGGCCTCGACGCTCACCAGCGCGCCGCAGAAGACCGCTCCGAGAATGAACGCGATGGTCGCATTGGCGGTCAGCAGCGAGCCAAGCATGCCCACGGCGATCAACGCCGCGCCCAGCAGCCAGTAGCCCAGATAGTTGCCGATCATCAGGCCGAGGTCGGGACTGCCCAGGAACAGCAGGACGAAGACGTGGCTCAGTGACAGCACCAACGACGCCGTGTAGACGCCCAGCACGGCGAGATACTTGCCGAGGACGACCTCGATGTCGCGCGCCGGTAAGGTGAGCAGCAGTTCGTCGGTCCCCTGCTTACGCTCCTCCGCCCAGACCGCCATCGTCAGGGCCGGCACGAAGAACATCAGGAGGTACGGAAACAGTCGGCTGAGTTGATCGAGGTTCGCCAGATTGTTCAGGAAGAACTGATCCTGCCAGAAGGCCGCCGCTGCGCTGAGAAAGATGAACAGGGTGATGAAGACGTAGCCCGACGGATTACTGAAGTACATCCGCAGATCCCGTCGGACGATCGCCCGAACGATCGCGACGTTGACCAGGTCGCTCATGACGCCGCTCCTCTCGCCGGGGCCGCGGGCGTCGGAGCCCCGGGCGGCATCCGGGTCAACCGATGGAAGCGCCGCTCGAGCGAACCGTCCTCCCGCAGCTCGTCGGGCGCGCCATCGAAGACGAGTTGGCCATTGTGTACGAACAGCACCCGGTCGGCGATCGCATCCACTTCCTGCAGGATGTGGGTCGAAATCAGGATCGTCTTCGACTGGCCGAGCTCCTGGATGTTGAGGCGAAACTCCCGAATCTGATTCGGGTCGAGGCCGGCCGTCGGCTCATCCATGACGAGCACCGCCGGATCGTGCAGGAGGGCCTGGGCCAATCCGGCGCGCTGACGCAGCCCGCGCGACAACTTCCCAACCGGCTTGTCGAGCACCAGGCGGAGCGCGCAGAGTTCCGCGACCTCCTCGATCCGCCGCTTCAGGCGCGCCGGCTCGATCTCGCGGGCCTCGCCAAAGAACTCGAGCAGCTCGAGCGGCGTCATGTCGGGGTACAGCGGCCCATTCTCGGGCAGGTAGCCGAGCGCGCGCGAGGCGGCGATGCGATCGCTCTGCACGTCGTGACCGGCGATGGCCGCGTGGCCGGCGCTCGGCGCGAGGTAACCCGTCAGCAGCTTCATCGTCGTCGTCTTGCCCGCACCGTTCGGCCCGAGGAAGGCCACGATCTGCCCCTCTGGAATCGCGAAGGATACGTCCTGCACGGCGACGAACGGGCCGTAGTACTTGCTGAGCCCCTTCGCCTCGATCATCACCTTCGGGTCCTTGGTCATTTCTCCCTCCGCCGCTCGTCCGGGCACGACTCCACGGCCCTGCGCTTCGGTCGTCGAACCGCAGCCCCTGTGGCCAGGACGGTATCGAATAGTGCGGCCGCAGGCGGGCGCGCCCGGAACGCCATATCGGATTGACGTCCGGAAGGCCTCGGCGGCCGGACCCCTTGAAGATAGCGAAGAGCCGGCCTGCCGCGCAAGTCGTCGGGCCGGCGCTCCTTAATCTGCTACCGCGTGCCCGAGGCGAGCGGCGCGATCAGCTTCAGGTCCACCGGATAGAGGCCCTGAGCGACCAGGTCGCCGTAGAAGTCACGCACCTCGCCAATCGCGACATTGGCCTCGCCGATCGCCTCACCCAGCGCGTCGCGCGACTCGCCGATCCGCCGCGCCTGGGTCTCGGACGGCCGCGACGTGGAACTGACGATCTCGCGCTTCAGGCGGGTCACCTGGCTCCGGACATTCTGCTGCCCGAACCCGCGGACGGCCACGCCGAACCGCTGCCGCACCGGCTCCAGCGCCTCCGCGATCTCCTCGAGACGGGTGCTGACGGCCTCCGGCACGTCATCGCCTCCCTCACCGAGCGCCTCCCGCAACGCCTCGACCTGCTCGTAAGCCACCGTCACACCGCTGAACGCCTCGTCGGCCCGCTCGTGCAACGCGTGCAACGCCATGGCGGCCTGGAACTGCGCCCGCCGATCGGCGTCGGCGATCTCGACCGCCGGGTCGCCCGCGACTCTGACCGTCTCGGTGCCGACGTCACGGCCGTCGACGTGGAGCGTCACCCGGTACTCGCCTGGGAGCACGAACGGTCCGTTGAGCGTGGTGCCGAATCCCCCACCCAGTCCCAGGTCGGGCACCGGCTGGACCCGCAGATCCCAGTGCACGGTCTGGATGCCTGCCGACGTCCGACCCTCGACGTCGTCGCCCGCCAACGTCCGAGCCACGACCCCGCTGCCGTCACGCACGGTCAGCGTGACCTCCTCGATATCGTCTGCCAGGTAGTAGCTGAGCGCCGCGCCCGCCGGCGGATTGTCTCCCCGGTACCATCGGTCGCCGGTCGAGTTCGTCCGGTCGCCGGCCACGTTGAACGACACCGCGGGCGCCGGCGAGAAGAAATGCGTCGCCGAGCGTTCGGCGCGCTCGAACTCCTGCAACGGCGTCAGGTCGTCCAGGATCCAGATTCCGCGGCCGTGCGTGGCGAGAATCAGGTCGTTGTCGCGAGGGTGCAGCGCGACCTCGTAGATCGGCACGGTCGGCAGGTTCGCTTTCACGCGAGTCCACGTCGCCCCACGATCGATCGTCACGAACAGGCCGCGCTCCGTGCCGAGATACAGCACGTCGGCGTTGACGAGATCCTCGGAGATGGTGCGCGCCACCTCGCCGTCGGGCAACCCGCCGCCGATCGACTCCCACGACGCGCCGTGGTCACGGCTCGCGTAGACGTAGGCCTCGAAGTCGCCCGACCGGTGTCCATCGAACGTCGCGTAGACCGTACCGTCGGCGAACTTCGACGCTTCGACCCGCGAGACGTAGGTATTGGCCGGCACGCCGGGGATGTTCCCGGTCACGTTCGTCCACGTCGCGCCACCGTCGCGCGACACCTGGACCTGACCGTCGTCAGCGCCGGTGTAGTACGTCCCTTCCCGCCGGGCCGACTCGGCGAACGTCGTCAGCGTGCCGTAGGCGCCCACCCCATCGTTTCGGGCGATCGCGATCTCGCTGCCCATGACGCCCATGAGCGGCAGTTCGTCCCGGTCGGTCGCGGTCGTCAGATCCGGACTGATCGTCTCCCAGACGTGCCCGCGATCGGTCGTCTTGAAGACGCGATTGGCCGCCACGAAAATGGTCCCAGGATCGTGCGGCGACATCACCATCGGCGCGTCCCAGTTCCATCGATACGCCGTGGCGTCGGGCACCGGTTCGGGCCGGATCGCCTTCCGCTCGTTCGTGGCGCGGTCGACGCGATTCATTCGGCCGCCCTGCGATTCGGCATACAGCGTGTTCGGATCCGTCGGGTCCACGAGCGCGACGAAGCCATCGCCACCGCCGACGATGAACCAGTCGTCATTGACGATGCCGCGCGAACTGCGCGTGGCACTCGGGCCGCACCAGGTGTTGTTGTCCTGCAAGCCGCCACAGACGGTGTAGGGCGACTGCATGTCGAAGCTCGCGTGGTAGAACTGCGCCAGCGGCATGTTGTTCAGGAAGACGTAGGTCTCGCTCCGGTCGTAGGAAATCCCCACGCCACCGTCGCCGCCGAGGATAATCTGCCGTGAGTCGGCAGGGTTGATCCACATCGCGTGGAAGTCGACGTGGATCCGCGGCGCGCCGGTGTTCCGGAAGGTGCGCCCGCCGTCGTCCGACACGAAGAGTTGCACGCCGAGGACGTAGATCCGGTGATCGTCGCCCGGGTCGATCCGGATCTGGCTGAAGTACATCGGCCGGGGGTTGGTGTCGCTCATCTGCTCCCAGGTCGCCCCGCCGTCGTCGGTCCGGTAGATGCCGCCGGCGTCCGGATGCTCGACCCGCGCGTAGAGCACGTTCGGGTCCTTCCGATAGATGTCGAGCCCGATCCGGCCCTTCGGTCCCTCTGGCAGGCCCTCGACCAGCTCGGTCCAGTTCTCGCCGCCGTCGGTCGTCTTGTAGATGCCGCTGCCGGGCCCGCCGCCGTTGAAGCCCCACGACGACCGGCGCCTCTGATAGGTCGCCGCGTAAAGCACCTTGTTGTTCGTCGGATCCATGAGGAGTTCGGTGGCACCCGTGTCCTCGTCGATCTCGAGGACCAGGTCCCACGTCAGCCCGCCGTCGGCGGTGCGGTAGACGCCGCGGTCGCCTCCCGACGCCCACAGGTTGCCGAGTGCGGCGACGTAGACGACGTCGTGATCGACCGGGTCGACGACGATCCGCGCCACCTGTCGGGAGTCGACCAATCCCATGTTGTCCCACGACTGGCCGCCGTCAGTCGACTTGAAGACACCTTCGCCCCACGAGGAACTTTGCCGATTGTTGTTCTCGCCGGTACCGACCCAGACCAGATTGGTGTCGGTGGGCGCGATGGCCACGTCGCCGACCGATGCGGTGGACTCGTCGTCGAACACGGTCTCGAACGTCGTGCCGTTGTTCGTCGTCTTCCAGAGGCCGCCCGTCGCGGTGGCGACGTAAAAGACTGTCGGATCGCTCTCGAGCACCGCCAGGTCGTCGATCCGGCCCGCCATTGTCGCCGGGCCGATCTCGCGGAACCGTAGGGTGTCGAAAGGCGTCGCCGGACCCTCGGCCGATTGGGTCGAGACGAATTGACCCGCCACCAGCCAGATCGCGGCGCACACCAGGAACCCGCGGACACCGGTTCGTACTGCAGTCACGGCTTGCTCCTTGTGAACACGTTTCAGAGGTTGGAAAAGAGGCACTGTACCGCAGCGCCTGGGGCCGGGCAAGGACGTTCCCGGGCGGTGCCGGGAAGAGGCGGACACGGGGTTCAGCGGCGCCGGAACCAGACCGCCGCCGCCGCGATCGGGCCGAGCAGCAGCAGTTCCCAGGCGATCGCTCGGAACGTGTGGGCGACGATCCCCGGCTGCGCGAAGTCACGGTGGATCGGCAGGAACCAGCCGGCCGACGACAGGTAGTAGCCGTCGTCGAATGGCCAGAGCGCCATGACGCCGATCGGCACCGACCCATCGGTCCCGAGCCAGTCGAGCAGCAGGTGCGACCCCCACGCCGCCGCGCACGCCAGGGCGAACGGCACCGAGCGCGGCGTGAACAGCGCCCAGGCCGCGAGGCCGACCAGGATCGTCGCACCCAGGCTGTGCGTGTAGCTGCTGTGCGCCCCAACGAGAAAATCGAGGTCGGGCGCGATGCCGAGCAGGCCGAAGATGGTGCCCGCTCGCCAGGCCGACTGCGACGCGGCGACGCCCCCCGGGCGCGCCGCGGCCAAGCCGCCAACGACGCCGCCCAGGAAGTGCCCGACCGGGGAGGGAATTACCTCACTCCCACGGAGCCCGTGACCGATTCGATCAGCTTGGCCGAGTCGAAGCTGGGCAATGCCGCGCCGTACCCGGTCGGGTCGACCCCGGCGGCCACCCCCATGACCAGCGAGCTGGTTGCAATGAGGAGCGACACCCCAGGACGCATCGTGGCACACCCTAACATGGCAGTTCCTGCCTGGGTTTCGCCTTACCATCGTCTGACAGTCGGCGAATCTCACCTGACATGGCGAAAGTCTCCGCATCCGTAACAGCCAGACAACACGGGGAATACGGAGGTAGTGCCGAACAGTTTCGCTTGACTTACGCTCGGCACGTTCTTAGAATACCTCTTCGAGGGTCGCGCGAACACGAAAGTCGGGCCGCCTGCAGTCTCGTGCAGTGGTGTGCAGCGCCGGACCAGCCTGCGACTGCCAGTCAGCGATCTCGATATTGAAGGAGCGTCACGTCTCATGGCCGAGGACCGAACCCAGCGCGACCGTACGAAGGCGATCGAAATCGCCGTTGGACAGATTGAGAAACAGTTCGGCAAGGGCTCGATCATGCGGCTGGGTTCGTCCGCGGCCATCGAGCAGCTCCCCAGCATCTCCACCGGAGCCGTCAGCATCGACTACGCCCTCGGCGTAGGCGGCGTGCCTCGGGGCCGTGTCATCGAGATCTTCGGCCCGGAGGCGTCGGGCAAGACGACCCTCGCCCTACAGGTCATCGCCAACGCCCAGAAGACCGGGGGCATGGCCGCGTTCATCGACGCGGAGCATGCGCTCGACTCGACCTATGCCTCGGCGCTCGGCGTCGACCTCGACGACTTGCTGGTGTCCCAACCCGACAACGGCGAGCAGGCGCTCGAGATCGTCGAGACGCTGGTCCGTTCCGGCGGCGTCGACGTCATCGTGGTCGACTCGGTCGCCGCCCTGGTGCCGCGCGCCGAGATCGATGGCGAGATGGGTGATGCGCAGGTCGGCCTGCAGGCCCGGCTCATGTCGAAGGCGATGCGGAAGCTGACAGGCGTGGTATCGAAGTCGAAGACTTGCCTCGTCTTCATCAACCAGCTCCGCGAGAAAATCGGCGTCATGTTCGGCAACCCCGAAACGACGACCGGTGGCCGTGCGCTCAAGTTCTACTCGTCGGTCCGGATCGACATCCGGCGGATCGGCGCGATCAAGAACGGTGACACTGTCGTCGGCGGCCGAACGCGCGTGAAGATCGTCAAGAACAAGGTCGCCCCGCCTTTCCGCCTGGCCGAATTCGACATCATGTACGGTCTGGGGATCTCGCGCGAGGGCGACCTGCTCGACTTGGCGGTCGAGCACAAGATCGTCGAGAAGAGTGGAACCTGGTTCTCGTACTCGGGCGACCGACTCGGCCAGGGCCGCGAGAATGCGAAGCGCTTCATGGTCGCGAACGCCGAAACGGCCCAGACGATCGAGGACAAGGTGCGAGCCGAACTCGGACTCACGGCACCGGTGGCCGACTCGACACCGGCGCAGGCGCCGGTCACGGCCGACTGACTCGCTTCGCTGATTCCCTCGTAGCAGACGCGGCTGGCAGATGCTGGAGACGCTCGCGACGATCGACGCGCGCGTGCTCGTCTGGATCCTGTCGCTGCCGCACCCCGAGTGGCTCGACTGGCTGATGGCGGCCGCCAGCGCCGTCGCCCACCACGCCGGGATCTGGCTCGCCCTGGGTGTCGTCCTCGCCGCCTGGGGCCGGCTCTCCTGGATGGCCTACTGGCAGGTCGTCCTCGCGATCGTCCTCGTGTTTCTGGCCGTGGACGTGGTGCTCAAGCCGGCGATCGGCCGCGCCCGGCCATCTGACGCCAACCCGACGATCGCCGCCTTGACCGACGCCGAGCCGCCGGCCAACCCCGCGATGCCTTCGGGCCACGCCGCCACGGCCGTCGCCGGCGCCTACGCGCTCGCCCGCGTCCTCCCAACCGCGCGCATCGTACTCTGGCTCCTCGCAGCGCTCATCGCCGTCTCGCGCCTCTATCTCGGCGTTCACTATCCGCTCGACGTCGTCGCGGGAACGCTCGTCGGATCGGCCTGCGCGGCGCTCAGTGTCGGCGGGACCGTATGGTATAGTCGAGGTCCTGCCGGTCGGATTTCCCAAGAGCCGAGGTAGCTCAGTTGGTAGAGCACACGACTGAAAATTGTGGTGTCGGCAGTTCGATTCTGCCCCTCGGCACCAACCCTGGCCATTGACCGCCACACCACGCTACGTCGTCAACGACGGGTTCCGCATGCCCGCCGGATTTCCGATCGACGGGTTTCGCTCCGGACTGCAGTATCGAGCCCGGCCCGGCGACGTCTTCATCGCCACCTATCCCAAGTGCGGCACGACCTGGGCCCAGCACATCGTCTACCTCATCCTCCACCGCGGCGACCCGCTCCCGGCCGGCCGCAACATGACGGAGGAGATCCCTCATCTCGAGGAGGTCGGCAAGGCGGCGGCGGAGCGGATTGCCGAACCGCGCTGCATCAAGACCCACCTCCCCTTCGACCTTACGCCGTGGCATCCCGACGCCAGGTATCTGTACGTCGCGCGCAACCCATTCGACTGCGCCGTCTCGTTCTTCCATCACACTCGCGGGTTCGTGAAGCTGTACGACTTCGCCGACGGCACCTTCGACGAGTTCTTCGAATGCTTCCTCTCCGGCGAGATCGACTTCGGCGACTACTTCGACAACCTCGTCCCGTGGTTCGCCCATCAGGGTGACGACAATCTGCTCTTCCTCACCTACGAGCAGATGAAGGCCGCCCCGGCCGCTGCCGTCGTCGCCATGGGCGAGTTCCTCGGCCCGGAGCCGGCTCGAACCGTCCACGATCCCGCAACGCTCGACAGCATCATCCGGCACTCGAGCTTCGACAGCATGCGCAAGGACCCGGAGCGCTGGTCGAGCAAGCGCCCGGACGGCATGCCGGCGTTCATCAGGAAGGGCCAGATCGGCGATTGGGTGAACCACTTCAGTCGGGAGCAGGCGCACCGCCTGGCCGACAAGTTCGCCCGGCGCGCCGAAGGCACCGACCTCGAGACCCTCTGGCCGGAGATTCTGGCCGCGGCCCGAGGCTGACGCAGTCCGCACCCGGGGGGGGGGCACGCCGACCGGTTCGGGAGCCCCAGCTGCCGCGAAACGATTGGCCGTCCGCAATCGTCTTTAGAGCAGGTCATCGGCGGGATTCTCCCGCCGGAACCACCAGAAAGGAACAACGTTCTCGTGACCCGAAGCGCCCGCTGTCGACCGGTCGTGCTCCCGCTCTTGGCGGGCCTCTGTGCCGTCGCCGTCGCTCCGGCCGAGGCCCAGCAGGTCCCGCAGCTCACGGTCGGCCGCCTCACCGGCGAGGCCCGGCCCGTCATCGACGGCGTCGTCGACGATGACATCTGGTCGGTCACTGAACCGTACAGCACGTTCACGCAGCAGGAGCCGCTCGAGGGGCAGCCGGCGACCGAACGGACCGACGTCTGGTTCCTGCTCGACCAGACCAACCTCTATGTCGCCGTCGTTGCTCACGACTCGGAGCCCGACCGGCTCGTCGTCACGCAGAGCCGGCGCGACGCCAACCTGAGCAATACCGACTCGATCCAGATCCTGCTCGACACGTTCAACGACGGCCAGAACGCGTTCGTCTTCGGCACCAATCCGTTCGGCATAGAGTTCGATGGCCAGGTCATGGCCGAGGGCCAGGTCGGCGGACGCGGCGGAGGCGGCGGAGGCGGCGGTGGCTCCCAGCGCGGACAGCTCCGCGGCTTCAATGCCAACTGGGACGCCGACTTCACCGTCCAGGCCCGCCCGACCGGGCGCGGCTGGGAGGCCGAGTTCGCGATCCCGCTCAAGACGCTGCGGTACGCGCCGGGCGACGACATGATCTGGGGCGTCAACATCCAGCGAAACATCCGGCGGAAGAACGAGCAGGTCTTTCTGGCGCCGGTGCCCCGCGGCTACAACCTCTACCGAGTTTCGGTCGCCGGCAAGCTGAACGGCCTCGACCTGCCGACCCGCCGGGACATCAAGGCGACGCCCTACATCGCCGGGTCGGCGAACGACGACCGGACTTTGACCGGCGACACCGTCGACCGGACCGGCGACATCGGCCTCGACCTCAAGTGGGGTGTCCGAAGCGACCTGACGCTCGACATGACGTTCAACACCGACTTCGCCCAGGTCGAAGCGGACGAGGAACAGGTCAACCTGACACGGTTCGGCCTGTTCTTTCCCGAGAAGCGGCCGTTCTTTCTCGAGAACGCCCAGGTCTTCCAGCTCGGCCAGCCGCAGTCGATCGACCTCTTCTTCTCGCGGCGGATCGGTCTGGCCGGGGGCCAGCCTATCGACATCATCGGCGGCGGTCGGCTCAGCGGGAAACTGGGCGGCTACAACGTCGGCATGCTCAACATGCAGACCGCGAGCGCCGTCGACCGCGACGGCGACGCAATCGCACCGTCCAACAACTTCTCCGTCGTCCGCGTTCAGCGCGAGGTGGGCCGCTCGAATTTCGGCGGGATGTTCGTTAACCGTCAGGGGGTCGGCAATCTCGCCGCCGAGGACGACTACAACCGCGCCTACGGCCTGGACGTCGCCCTGCAGGCCACCGAGAACGGCAAGTTCTTCGGCTTCATCGCGCGAACCGACTCACCCGCCAGCAAGGGCGGCTCGGACTACGCCGGCCGCGCGTTTTACTCGTACGCCAACGATGTCAATAGCGCCAGCCTCGGATACTCCCAGGTCGGCGACGACTTCAACCCCGAGGTCGGCTTCCTGCCGCGGCGGGGCTACCGCCGTCTCGAGGGCGGCTACAACCTGAGCTACCAGCCACTCCAGTGGCCGTGGATCCGCCGGATCGCACCGCACGTTCGCTTCAATGTCTTCACCGATCTGGAGAACAACCTCGAGAGCTCGTTCGCGCACTGGCACTTCTTCGACATCCGCACCAACAACGGTGGGCGGTTCGGCTATCTCGTCGAGACCAACCAGGATCGGCCGCGCGAGGCATTCACCGTGTTCGAGGACGTCGAGGGAAAGACGGTCGTGATTCCGCCCGGCGAGTACTCATGGACGCGCTGGGCGTTCGAGGGCAACACCGATCCCAGCGCCCCGATCAGTGCCCGGCTCATCCAGCGCGTCGGGAACTTCTACGACGGCGACTACTTCGGGTGGGACCTGACGATCGGTCTGCGCGCCGGCGCGCGGCTCCTCACCGAAATCGGCTGGAACCGCGACGACATCTCCCTGCCCGGCGGCGACTTCGTCAATGACCTGATTCCAGTCAAGGTCAGCTACGCGTTCACGAGCCTCGCCAACCTGCAGGGGCTGATCCAGTACAACAAGCAGCGGTCGACGATCTCGTCGAACATCCGCCTAGCCCTGCTCAACCGGAGCGGCACCGGCCTGTTCATCGTCTACAACGACCGGCGCGATACCTCGCGCTTTACCCCCGACCAGCTACTAGGCCGTTCGCTCATCATCAAGTACACCCGGCTCTTCGACTTCTGATCCGCTCAGCGGCGGCGCGGGAAGGTGCTCACTCGGCCTATAATCCGCAACAGAAACCTGCGCCGGAGACCGCGATCATGCATCGACGCCAACTGCTGCAACTCTTCGGCGGCCTCGCGGTCGGCGGCCTGGCCCGCCTTCGGGCGCAGCCGCGCACCAGACGTCGCATCGTCGTCGCGGGCGGCGGGATCATAGGCGCGTCGATCGCCTACCACCTCGCCCGGCGCGGCGCGTCGGTCCGAGTCCTGGAGAAGACCGCACCGGCGGCCGGCGCGACGCAGAACTCATTCGCCTGGATCAATGCCGGCTTCAGCAAGCGCCCACGCGAGTACTACCGCCTGAACCACCTCAGCATGCTGGCGTACCGGCAGCTGGCCCTCGACCTTGGGGACGACCTGCCGGTGCAATGGGGTGGCAGCCTCGCCTGGTCCGATCGTGCGGAAGCGACGGCCAGGCTCGAGCGGCAGGTGCGCGCCCGACAGGCCTGGGGCTATCCGGTGCACCTGGTGGACGACGCGGAGTTCCGCCGTCTCGAACCGGGTGTCGTTCGCGCGACGGCGTCGCCGGCCGTTCATGCGACAGAGGAGGGCAACGTCGATCCGGTCGCCGCGACGCTTGCGCTGCTGGCCGCCGCCGAGGCCGCCGGCGCCGAAGTCGAGTATCCCTGTGAAATCACCGGCCTCGATCTGTCCGCTGGAGGTCTCACCGGCGTCACGACCACTCAGGGGCCGTTCGAGGCCGACGCGTTGGTCATCGCGGCAGGCGTCGCGACGCCGCGCCTGGCGGCGCTGGCCGGTCTCGACGTGCCGCTCAAGGAGTCACCCGGCCTGCTCGCGCATACCGACCCGGCGGACCGGTCGGTCGGACGGGTGGTCCTCGCGCCAGGCGCGCACGTCAAACAGAAGCATAACGGCCGGTTCGTCGTTGGGGCCGGACTGGGCGAAACGGCGGTGGCCGACAATCCCGACGAGGCCCCGCCGACCGACACCTCGGCCGAGCGCGGCCGGCGGATGCTCGAGGCCGCGGCGCGCGTCATCCCGGCGATCGCCGGTGCGACGTTGGATCGCGTGACGCTGGGGTTCCGGCCGCTGCCGCGCGACAACTACCCTGTCGTGGGATTCGCCGAGCGTCAGCCCGACGTCTATCTCGCCGTTATGCACTCGGGCATGACGCTTGCTCCGCTCGTTGGCCGGCTCGCCGCCCAGGAGATTCTCGACGACGTCCGCGTCGATCTGCTCGAGCCGTACCGCGTCGAACGGTTCGGCTGAGCCAGCGCGCCGTTCAGGAACCGGTCTCGCCCGCCATCACCAATTCCGCCTCGGCCGGCCAGTAGCCCTGGGCGTTCTCGCTGACAAGCTCCCGCCAGATTCGAACCGCCGCCTCCTGCTCGCCGCGGAAGTGGTCGTCCATCGCCACGGCGTACCTGATGAGGCTGTCGGCGCCGTCCAGAACCTCCTCGCGCGTCCGGACGCCTTTGAAGAACAACACCGACTCGTAGTACGTGAAGTTCTCGATCAACTCGAGATCCTCGGGCACCTCGGCGACGACCGCGTCGGCGAGATCGTCCTGGCCTAGCTTCCGGTGCGCCAAGTAGCGCCAGTAGGCCGTCGACACCAGCCGGTCGGGCGACCCGCCGAGCGGCTCCGCCTCGGAGCGCTCCATCGCACGAACCGTCGTCTCGTAGTCCCCCACCGCCATGCTCGTCTGGCCGAGGTAGTAGTGGATGTTCGCTCGGTAGGTTGTGATCGGCTGCTCGATCGAATTCAGGATCCCGTCGGGCTCGAACGTGTCGCGGACGCCCTCGACCAAGTCGGCCGCGCGGCGGTAGTCGGCGATCGCACCCTCGAACTCCCGGTTCCGGGCGCGATGGCGCCCGCGGTAGCGCAGCAGCTTATAGCTGTCGGGATGCAACTCGAGGCCAGCCGTGAAGACGTCGATCGCCTCGGAGAACCGCGCCAGATAGCCAAGGCGTCGGCCGAGCCAGATGAACGAGCCCTCTCGTTCCGGCGCGACGTCCATCTGCGCCTGGGCAATCGCCAGATCCTCTTCGAGCCGAGCACACACCTCCGGCGTGAAGTCGGGCTCGCGCAGCGGCGTCCCGATGAGCGAGAACCGCGGCTCGGCCGCATCCTCCGCTGCCGCCTCAGTCATCGCCCCGGCCTCCGGGACTTCGCCGGCCGGCGCACAGGCGGCCAGCAGGAGACCAAGGCTCACGAACACACCGACGACGGCTACGGCTTCCGTTCGCGCCATCCCGGGCTACCCCCTGTTGTCCAGCTTCGCCATGACATGCGCGAGCCCCTCTCCCACCAATCGGATCTGGTCGTTCAGCCCCTCAGCCACGACGTCGAAATAGCTCCGGGTTCGCTTGCCCTCTTCGTACATCTCCCTCCGAAGCTCCTTCAGTTCGACCTTCGTCCCAAGCGGTTCCAGGTCCGCCTTTGTCGCGAATCGCTCCAGGTCCACCTTCGTCGCCAGAGTCGGCAGAATCTGCTCAATCCCCGCGACCCGCCGATCGACGTTTCTGATCAACTGCTCCATCTCGATTCGATTCACCCTGCGCCTCCGGATTCTAGCACCGGGGCCAGCGCAAAGGGCATGCCGTTCTCAGCTATACTTCCCCGTTCCCGGGACAAGCCGCAGGCGAAGTCCTGCGAGGAGATTGCAGATGCCGTCTAGAAACCACTTGCCGCGGATCGTCCAGGTAATCCTTGCCGTCACCCTCGCCACACCCGCCCTCGCCCAGGAATTCCCCACCACTCCCCCGCCGCGGAACGAGATCCGGATCGACAACCGGGTGCCGGTCCCGATGCGCGACGGCGTAACGCTCTACGCCGACGTCTACCGCCCGGCCGGGGAGGGACCATTCCCCGTCATCGTCTCTCGGACGCCCTACTCGACCGAGCGCTTTCCGAGCGCGTACGCCGCGGCCGTCTACTTCTCGCGCCGTGGCTACGTCTACGTCTTCCAGGACGTCCGGGGCCGGCACGAATCGGAGGGAGGCTGGGAGCCGTTCCGCGACGACTACGAGGACGGCTACGACACCATCGAGTGGGCCGGGACGCAGCCCTGGTCGAACGGCCGGGTCGGGATGGAGGGCGGGTCGTACCTCGGCTACGTCCAGTGGCGAGCGGCCCAGTCACGGCCGCCGCACCTGGTGACGATCTTCCCGCGCGTCGCGTCGACGAGCATCTACCACGACTGGATCACGGTGAACGGCGGCTGGCGACTGGCCTTCAACTTCGGCTGGGGGCCGGTCCGTCAGGAATCGCGGATCATGCAGAACACCGGGCCGCACACCTTCGTGGGCGGCCCCGACGGGATCAGTTACGACACCGTCGTCTGGCACCTGCCGCTCGACGGGATGCAGGAACTGGTCGGCCGGAACGCCCAATTCTACCGGGACTGGATCGAGCATCCGGACTATGACGAGTACTGGCAGGCGCTGAGCGTCGAGGAGGACTTCGACGCGATCGACGTCCCGGTACACACAATGGGCGGCTTCTTCGACATCTTTGCGCAGGGGACGTTGCGCGGTTACGCCGGGGTCAGCTCGCAGGGCGCGACCGAGGCGGCGCGGACCGGCAGCAACATCGTCATCGGCCCGTGGGAGCACGGCGTCTCGCAGGTCGTCGGGGACATGGACTGGGGCGAGGCGGCCGTCGTCGACACGAACGCCCTGGGGCTCCGCTGGTACGACTACTGGCTGAAGGAGCTCGACAATGGGCTCGCTGACGAACCGCCGGTGAAGATCTTCGTCATGGGGCGGAACGAGTGGCGCTACGAGCACGAGTATCCGCTGGCGCGCGCCGAGAACCGGCCGCTGTATCTCCACAGCGACGGCTCGGCGAACGGCGCGCAGGGCGACGGCCGGCTGTCATGGACGATGCCCGCCTCCGAAGCAGGCCCGGCACACGACCATTACCGCTACGACCCGAGCAACCCGGTTCCAAGCCTCGGCGGCTCGAACTGCTGCGGCGTCGCGACAACCTCCGGCGCGCGTGACCAGCGGCCGATCGAGCACCGGACCGACATCCTCGTCTACACGAGCGAATTCCTGACGGAAGACCTGGAAGTCGTCGGCCCCGTCAAACTGGTTCTCCACGCCGCGTCGAACGCCGTCGACACCGACTTCGTCGCGAAACTGGTCGACGTTTACCCCGACGGCCGGTCGATCAACATCGCGGAGGGGATCCTGCCGGCGCGCTACCGGAACGGCCTGGAACGCTCCGAACCGCTTGTGCCGGGCGAGGTCTACGAGCTGGAGGTCGATCTGATCGGGACGGCAAACCTCTTCCAGGCGGGCCACCGGATCCGGGTGCACGTGACGAGCAGCCACTTCCCGCAATTCGCCCGGAATCTGAACACGGGCGAGCCGCTCGGCACCGGTGAGGCGATGAGCGTCGCCGAACAGACGATTCACCACTCGGCCGACCGGCCGTCGCACATCTTGCTGCCGGTGATTCCCGAGTAGCGTGGGTCGCTACAGGTTGCCTCGCCGCAACTCTTCGGCGAGGTAGTCGCTCGCCCGCCACGACAGGGCGAGGATACTGAGCGTCGGGTTCTTCTCGCTCGCGGTCGTGAACGCCGAGCCGTCGACGACGAAGACGTTGTCGACGTCGTGCATCTGATTGTGGGCGTTCAAGACCGATTGCCGCGGGTCGTCACCCATCCGGCAGGTGCCGTGCTCGTGGATCGCGGTGCCGGCGATGTCGTAGGCCTCGCGGTCGAACGGCGCGATCTCGGCGCCGGCTGCGTGCAGGATCTCCTCGCAGGTCGCGTACATCTCGTCGAGCATCCGGAACTCGTTGTCGCCGAAGGCGACGTCGATCTTCATCAGCGGCACCCCGTAGCGGTCAGTCCGTTCCGGATCGACCGTCACCCGATTCTCCGGCCGCGGCAACACCTCGCCGTAGGGGTGCATCGAGACGAGCGCCGTGTAGCGGTTCTTCACCTCCGCCTTGAACCCTTCGCCAAAGCCGGACAGGTGCCGGGCGACGTCGGTGCCGGTCGTCGGCGTGCGGGTGTTCCAAAGCTGGATGCCGTAGCCGCGCAGATAGTCCCGATTCGGCCGGCGGTGGTTGAACCGCGGGATGTAGATGTGCGACCCGCCGATGCCGTCGTCATTCTGGTACGGGCGGCCGTAGAGCTGCGGCAGGAAGCCGGTTACGTGCGTCCGGATCTGCTCGCAGAAGTTCCGGCCGAGCTGATCCGAGCTGTTGCCCAAGCCGGTCGGATGCTGCCGGGAGGTCGAGTTCAGAAGGATCCGCGTCGAGTCCATTGCCGAGGCCCCGACAACCACGACCCGGGCGTCGACCTGCGACTCGACACCGGAAAGGCGGTCGAAGTGCTGGACGCCGCGCGCGCGGCCCTCGTCGTCCACGAGGATCCGCGAGACGACGGCGTTCGACCGGATCTCCAGGTTGCCGGTCTCGAGCGCGAACGGGATCAGGTGCTCGGTGGACGTAAAGAACGACGCCGTGCCGCAACCCCGGCCGCAGGCACCGCAGTAGTGGCACGGCTCGAACCCGCGGTGCGGCCGCGTCAGGTTCGCGCTCCGCTTCGCGACGACGGGGATGTCGCGGCTCTCGGCGGCCGCCTTGAGCAGCACTTCGTTGCAGCGCGGCGGCGCCGCCGGCATGTGGTACCGGCTGCCCGGCAGGACATCGGAGTCATCGTCGCCGCCGCAGACGCCAATCAACTGGTCGACCCGGTCGTAGTAGGGCGCCAGGTCGGCGTAGCGGATCGGCCAGGGGATCCCCCAGCCGTCGAGTTCGGCGGACCCGAAGTCGAGGTCGGACATCCGGAGGCTGACACGTCCCCAGATGTTCGTCTTGCCGCCCAGCCCCCAGACGCGGATCAGGTCGAACAGCTTGTCGTCGGGCGTGAGGTACGGCTGCTCGTTCGTGTCGAGCCTGAACGCCGGCGGCACCTCACCGGCCCGGATGCGCGCGTCGGCCTCGAACGGCAGGACGTGCGTCCAGAGGTCGGACTTGTCGAACGCCGCCCCTGCGTCGAGAATCAGCACCTTCACACCGAGCCGGGTCAGGTTGTAGGCCGCCATGCCGCCCGCCGCGCCGCTGCCGATGACGACGACGTCGTGCGTCGGACGCGATTCGATGACTTGCATCTAGTCCTTGGTGCTCACTCGGCGCCCGGGTCGGGCCGCGCGGGTCGCCAGGCGAGGTGCTCCGGGTGCGCGCAGCCGGCGAACTCGGTAAGGAAGGTGTTCCCGGCGAAGCCCAACTCCTCGAACATGCCGGCCTCGGAGCGGTAGTAGCCCTCGATCGTCAGCTCCTTCATCAGGACGAAGAAGGCGTGGCCTTCGGGGGCTGCGGCAGTTGCCGGGTCGGACAGCGCCGTCAAGATCTCATCTTGCCGATCCTGCTGGAGGTCGGCGAACGCAGCACGGTGCGCCTCGCGGACGTGGCGTTCGAACCAGCGCACGAGCGTGGCGAAGCTCTCGCGCGCCTCGGCCTCGCCACGATCGAGGGCAAAGTCGATGTACTCGTGAACGGCGGCGTCGCGCGCGCCGGGCGTCTCCGTCCGCGGGATGATCCGCTCGGCGACTGCAGCGACCGTTTCGATGTCGTCAGGGGCGAGGAACTGCGGCTGCCAGGCCTCGCCCACCGGCACCTGGACCGACGGGTGGTGCAGTCGCCCTGGGTCGAGCAAGGGCAGCGCCGCGGCGGCGGCGAGTATCTGCAGCGCCTCCCGCCGGCTGACCGATTGATCGGACGGCATGAGGTCCGCTACTGATCGACCTCGACGTAGGCGCGGATCACGCGCCCCTCCCCCGCTCGCCCTTCTTCGGAGTTGCCGTGCTCCATGCCGACGACCCCCTGGTAGCCCTTCCGCTTCAGGTGGCGGAAGACGTTCCGGTAGTGGATCTCGCCGGTCGTCGGCTCGTTGCGGCCCGGGTTGTCGCCGACCTGGATGTAGGCGATCTCGTCCCAGGCCCGGTCGAGGTTCGGGATCAGGTTCCCCTCGGTGATCTGCTGGTGGTACAGGTCGTCGAGGATCTTGCACGACGGGCTACCGACCGCCTTGCAGATCTGGTACGCCTGCGGGATGCCGGTCAGGAAGACGCCGGGATGATCGGTCAGCTGGTTGAGCGGCTCGAGGACCATCGTCACACCGGCCCGCTCGCAGATCTCCGCGGCGCGCTTCAGGTTGTCGATGACGTTCGCCGTCTGGTAGTCCCAGGCCAGGTTCCGGTCGTACTCGCCCGGGACGACGGTGCACCACTGGGCGTCGACCCGGCCGGCGACCTCCACGGCCGTCCGGATGTCGGCCAGGATCCGGTCCCGCACCTCGGGCGAGTCGGACGCAAACGAGATCTCGCCCCAGGCGGTGTGAGCGACGAAGACGCCCATCCGGATGCCCAGCCGGTCCAGTTCGCGTCCGAGCCGCTCCTGGACGGCCACCTCGCGCGTCGGCAGGTTGTTGTCCTCCAGCGCGCGGAACCCCTCATCGTGCATGAACTGGAGTTCGTCGAAGAGATCCTCGCCGGCGTGGTGTCGGAACATTCCGAAGTGCGGCGCATAGTCGAGGCCGAAACGCCCACCCGGCATCCTCTGCGCCAAGGCAGGCCACCCGGCGACGCCGGCGGCGATAGCCGGGAGACTCCCAAGAAACGCACGTCTCTGCACGGCGCTATTCGTATCAGCCAATGCCCTGACGGTCAATCGGTCTACAATTGGCCGTCCGTGGCTAGGGAGAACCGTCCGGAGGCAGCGCAACAATGGGAATTGTTCATCGCTATCGAACTCTCCGTGGCCTCGTGAACGCCGTCGTCCTGACGGCGGCGATCGTGGTCCTGGCCGGGCTACCGGCCACGAGCCTCGGCCAGGAAGCCGAGCCTTACGACCTGGTCCTTGCGGGCGGCCGGGTGATCGACCCGGAAACCGGCCTCGACGCCATCCGACACGTCGGGATCCGCGGCGACCGGATCGCCGAGATCTCGACCACGCCACTCTCCGGGCGTGAAGTCGTCGAAGTATCGGAACTCGTGGTTTCGCCGGGTTTCATCGACCCGCACTCGCACGGCCAGACCAACGAGGCGAACGAGTATCAGGCACACGACGGCGTCACGACGGCGCTGGAACTGGAATCCGGCCGCATGTTCGTCCGTCGCTGGCTCGCGGCGCGCGCCGGCGACGCCATGATCAATTTCGGCGCGTCGGCCGCTCACGGGACGGTGCGCCGCTTCGCCATGGAGCACTACGGCGAGCAGACGGCGGCCATCACCCGCCTCATCGAGACGGAGGGGCTGGAATCCGAGGGACTCGACGACTTGTTCACGGAGACCGCCAACGCCAGGTACGAACCGGTCGAGCCACACGAGACACCGGCGATGCTCATGGAGCTCTCCAAGGAACTGGACGCCGGCGCGCTCGGGATCGGCGTGCCGGTCGGCTACTACCCCGGGGCAACCCGAGACGAGATCTTTCGGATCTTTGAACTGGCGGCCGCGCGCGACGCGCCCATCTACACCCACATCAGGGACGCTCGGGACCGCATCGCCCCAGTCCAGGAGATGCTCGCGAACGCCGCGATCACCGGCGCGCCGCTGCACATCGTCCACCTTAACAGCATGGCGCTCGGCGACATCGGCGTCGCGCTTGATATGATCGCCGCCGCGCAGGCGCGCGGCCTCGACGTGACGACGGAGGTCTACCCCTACACCGCCGCCTCGACCAGCCTCGAGTCGACGCTGTTCGATCCGGGCTGGCGGGAGTTGATGGGCATCTCGTACGGCGACCTGCAGTGGGAGGAGACCGGCGAGCGCCTCACCGAGGAGACCTTCGCGACCTATCGCGAGGAGGGCGGCACCGTCATCATCCACATGATGCGGCCGGAGTGGATCGCGGAAGGGGTCGCCTCGCCCCTGACGATGATCGGATCGGACGGCATGCCCTACGCGCCGGGCGCGCACCCGCGGTCGGCCGGCACATTCGCCCGCGTCCTGGGACGCTACGTGCGCGAGGAGGCGGCGCTCAGCCTGATGAACGCCCTGGGGAAGATGACGATCCGCCCGGCGCGGCGCCTGGAGGGGATCGCGCCGTCGATGCGCCTCAAGGGGCGGCTGCAGGTCGGCTGTGACGCTGACATCACGATCTTCGATCCGGACACGATCATCGACACCGCGACGTTCGAGGACGACCTGTCCTTCTCCGAGGGGGTCCACCACGTCATGGTGGGCGGGAAGTTCGTCGTTCGGGATGGCGAGACGGTCGAAGGCGTCCGCCCCGGACGCCCGATCCTGGGCCGGTATCGACAGTGAGGGCGCACCCGAACCGATGACCGGCCAGGGGAACGCCGAGACCGCGGTCGAAGCGATCGACGAGTGGATTCAGCAACCTCCTGACGCCTACTCGGCCCAGGCGAGGCCACGCGTCATGACGCCGAGGCGCCGGCCGTCCCCACCCCCGGGCTCGTAGGGCGGATCGGCCCAGAGCTCCACCCGCGGCCCCAGGGCAGGATCGGAACCCTCGCTCAGGGCGTAGTCGAGGACGTGCCATTCGTGGTCGGCGAGCGCGATCTCATCGCGTGATTCACCGTTGATGACTACCCTGAGTGTCTGCGCCTCCGGCGCGATCGATCGCACCTCGAGGGTGAGCCTGCCGGCGCCCGCCGTCCAATCCATCGCCTGGCCGTCGAGCAAGCCGTAGTCGACGACGAGCAGGTTGCCCTACGCCCAGAGGACTCCGCCGACCCCGACCAGCAGGCCGAGATAGGGATGGAACAGCCGTTCGGGCGCCAGGAGCCCGATCGCGACGAGCGCGGCGACAGCCGCCAGCAGCGCCGGTAGTCAGAACACGGCCAGGTCGAGGAACGGCGCGCTGAACTCGCTCTGTTTGCTGAGACAGAGGGTGAAGGGGCCGAAGACGAACAGCTGCAAAGGTCCAAGGAGCGCCGGGAACAGAAGCGTCAGACTGCGGCGGGCGAGACTCGAATCCTGCATGGCCGTGCGCCGCCGCTGGCGCGCGGTCGGATTACAGCAAAGGGCACGCGCGCCTCCGCGACACGCTCGTCGGTGCGGATGGAGATTTCCTTCCGTCCCAGCCGAGTCCCGCGCTATGATACCGACAAATTAGAGGACAGCTTCTGGGGAGGATGAACCAATGAGAGCGCACCAGATTCGCCGGTGGCAGCTATCTGTCGCCCTGGCGCTCGCCGTGCTGATCGCCTGGCCGGCGATGGCCCAGGCGCAGGAGCGGCAGAATCCGTACGGTGAGTGGCGCTACCAGAGCGCCGATGCCTGGGGCACGCGGTATTCGCCGGTCGATCAGGTGACCGCTGAGAACTTCGAGGACCTCGAAGTCGCCTGGCTCTGGCGCGGCGACAACTTCGGCCCGATCCCGGCGAGCACCTCCCGGTCAACGCCGACCTACATCGACGGCATCCTTTACACGGTCTCCGGCGAGCGACGGACCGTCGTGGCGATGGACCCGGCGACGGGCGAGACACTCTGGACCTACCGCGAACCGAACACGACGCGGTGGGAGCGTTCGATGCGCGCCAGTTACGGCAAGGGCGTGGCCTACGACGAGGTCGACGGCCGCGGCGTCATCTACATCATCACGCCGGCGTTCTTCCTGCACGCCCTCGACGCGAAGACCGGACACCACCTCGAGAACTGGGGCGAAGCCGTCCCGTTGCCGGGCTTCCCCGAGAGTGGCGTCGTCGACATGCTCCCCGACCTGCTCGCCGAATGGGGCCCGTGGGAGAACTGGAACGAGCCCTACGACCCCGACTTCGGCATCCCGGTGGAACTCGGATACATCACGAGTTCGTCGCCGCCGATCGTCGTCAACGGCACAGTCGTCATCGGCAACTCGGCCGAGCAGGGCTACAACCAGAGCCGCGCCGAGAACATTCCGGGCGACATTCTCGGATACGACGCCCGCAACGGCGACTACAAGTGGAAGTTTCACGTTGTGCCGCGGCCCGGTGAATTCGGCCACGACACCTGGCTGAACGACGCTTGGCAGTACACCGGCGACATCTCGTCCTGGGCGCCGCTCTCGGCCGACTACGAACTGGGCCTGGTCTACATCCCGACCAACCCACCGACGATCGACTACTTCGGCGGCTTCAGGCCCGGCGACAACCTGTACGGCACCAGCACGATCGCACTCGACGTCGAGACGGGCGAACGGAAGTGGCACTTCCAGACCGTCCACAACGACCAGTGGAACTACGACCTGCCGAACGTTCCGATCATCGCCGACCTGACCGTCGATGGGCGTGAGGTGCCAGCGGTCATCCAGAACACGAAGCAAGGGATGATCTTTGCGTTCAACCGGGAGACCGGCGAGCCGATCTGGCCGATCGAGGAGCGCGAGGTTCCCGAATCGGTCGTCCCTGGTAACTGGACGGCGCCCACCCAGCCGTTCCCGACCAAGCCCGAGCCGGTCGAAACGCTCGGCCTTCCCGACGAACGGTTGATCGACTTCACGCCCGAGTTGAAGGCCGAGGCCCAGGAGATCCTGAGCCGCTACAACGTCGGCGGCCCGTACATGCCCCGGCTGCACGTCGGGAACGACCTCGATGTCACGGCCAACGTGGCGTGCAGCGGCGGCGTGAACATCACGCACCCGGTCTCGATGGATCCGTCGACCGGCATCATGTATGTCTCGTCGAACATGGGGTGCAGCGCCGGCTTGGTGGCGCCGGGGCCGGAGAACGACGCGGCCGACGACCCGTACACGACCGGCACGACGATCGTTGACTGGGTGCGCGGACCGGGTGGACGGCTGAATGGCCCCCAGGGGCTGCCGATCTTCAAACCACCCTACAGCCGCGTGACCGCCGTCGACATGAACACGGGCGAACACCTCTGGTGGGTGCCCTCGGGTCAACCCGCTGCGCGGATCGCCAACCACCCTGCGCTGGCTGGCGTGGACCTCAGCCGAGCGGGCGGCGGCGGCCCGGCGATCTCGATGGTCATGGGCGACCTGCTCGTCATGTCGGACGGCGGACGGGGCGAGGCCGTCATTCACGGCGTGAACAAACGGACCGGCGACCGGATCGGCACGGTAGAACTGCCGGCCACCGGCCAGTACGGCATGATGACCTACCTGCACGACGACAAGCAGTACGTCGTGGTGCAGATCGGCGGCTCGCAGCATCCGAGCGGATTGGTGGCGCTGACGCTCCCGTAGGTCGAAGACTTGTCGGCAGCTTTCGCCAGTTTTCCTTGACCGGCGCGAGTCGGTCGGAAAGTGCCAGTCGCAGGCTCTAGCTGAGCCAGCCAGGTCTCGCTAGAGCCAGCGCAACGTTATCCTGGGGCGGCGAACAATGGTCTACGCAACCAATGGCGGAATGCGTCCGACTGGCCCGAGTCCGTGGATGATGGCTCTCTGTAATGCCGACAAGAGGCGCAGGTGCCCGACGCCGTCAACGCGCTGAACGTCGGGATTTCGCCAATGTCGTGGATCGTCCGAACGGAGGTCGACCCGCGTGTCCTCAGTGAGGCGATTCAGGACCAGCGCCGTCAGGCCAGCGGCCTTCCAGTCTCGGACATCCGCACGATGGACGAGATCGTGTCGCGCACGACGTCACGCCAGCGGTTCAACATGTGGTTGATGTCGATCTTCGGCGCCTCGGTCTTGCTCCTGGCGGCCATCGGCATCTACGGCCTGATGGCCTACTCAGTCGCACAGCGCACCCAGGAGATCGGGACCCGCCTCGCGATGGGCGCCGAGCCCGGTCAGGTTCTACGACTGGTCGTCGTGCAGGGGATGCGGCTGGTGCTGCTGGGCATCGTCATCGGCGGCGCGGCGGCCGCTGGTCTGTCGCGCCTGCTTGCGAGCCTCCTCTTCGGCGTCGAGGCCTCGGACCCCGGGACCTTCGTCGCCGTGCCAGCGATCCTGGCGACGGTCGCTTTCCTGGCCGTCCGCATCCCGGCTCAGAGAGCGAGTAGAATCGACCCGACCGACGCGCTGCGCTACGAATAGCGCGGCCGACACCGTGCCATGTCCCGAGCACCCAAGGAGGTTCCGTGGTGAAGGCGCTCCTGCGCTTCCCGTTGCTCGCCGCACTCCCGATGCTGCTCCCGGCCGTGGCCGCGGCTCAGGAGGGCGGTCGCTCGACGACAGCGACCGACGTGACCAAGGCCGAGATCGACACCGTCCTGGCCAGCCCGGACGGCGGCGTCGATCGTCAGGTCAAGGTGGTCGATATCGGCCACGGCAACGTCGCGGTCGGTATCCTCCACCGCGGCCCGACGCCCGCCGACGGCACGATCACCGGCATCATCCATCATCGCGTGACCGAGGTGTACTACGTCACGTCGGGAGGCGGCACACTGACGACCGGTGGTTCGCTCGTCGATCCGACACCGCGCGCGCCGGACAGCCTGTCGGTCCAGGTCCTAGGCGGACCCAGCGATGCGGGAGAGGGACGAGGCGGGCGGAGCCGGCAAGTGTCGGTGGGGGACGTGATCGTCATTCCGGCCGGCGTCTTCCACGGCTGGAGCGCCATCGAAGATCATGTCACCTACCTGAGCGTCCGGCCCGACCCGCAAGGTCTGCTCCCGGCCGGCTACGTCAATCCGGCGATCCGTTAGTCAGATGGGGCGCCGGGGCGCCAGCCCTCTAACTCAGGTGTCCGCTCGTGCCAGCGCGCGCCGTTCATGTGAACGGGTTCCTTCTGGCCGATCCCCGGATTCTGGATCCATCGGTGGACGCTACAATCACGGAATGCAACAGGTCCGTTGGACGATTGTCCTGTGCACTCTCGTGCTCGCGATCACCTCCTCCGCGACGCCTCAGGACTGGCCGCAGTGGCGTGGCCCGAACCGTGACGGCGTCGTCACGTCGTTCGATGCCCCGGCCATCTGGCCGGACGCCCTGACCGCGCACTGGGCGGTCGAGGTCGGCCTAGGCTACGCGACGCCGGTGCTGGTCGATGACCAGATCTTCATGTTCACGAGGCAGGGCAACGACGAGGTTCTGTCGGCGCTCGACGCGGCCTCGGGCACGGTTGTCTGGCGGACGGCGTACCCGGCGCCGTTCGAGATGGCGCGCGCGACGTTCCAGCACGGTCCGGGACCGAAGTCGACGCCGACCTTCGCCGACGGCCGGTTGTTCACCCTCGGAATGAGCGGCATCGTGACGGCATTCGAGGCCGACACGGGCCGGACGCTCTGGCAAACCGAACCGCCGCCCGTCGAACCGCTGTACCACACAGCGATGTCACCGCTCGTCGATGGCGACCGCGTCATCGTGCACGTCGGCGGCCACGACGACGGCGCCTTGACCGCGTTCGATGTCGCCACCGGCGCCGCTCGGTGGCGGTGGGCCGGCGACGGCCCAGCCTATGGCTCGCCGATGCTGTTCCAACTCGACGGCCTCAGACAGATCGTGACGTTCACCCAGGAGAACATGGTCGGCGTCTCGGCCGACACCGGTGCCCTGCTCTGGCGCCGCCCGTTCACGACCCCGTCGACGACGACATCCCAGACCCCGATCCTCTACGGCGACACCGTGATCCAGGCCGGGCGGGCCAATGGCATCACGGCGTTCCGCGTCGAACGTGACGGCGACGCCTGGCGCACCGAGGACGTCTGGCGGACGACCGACGTGTCGCTGCACATGACGAACGGCGTCGTCGTCGATGGCGTTCTGTACGGCCTCTCCCATCTGAATAGTGGCCAGTACTTCGGGCTCGATCTCAACACCGGCCGCGTACTCTGGACGAGCGCACCCCGGCAGGCCGAGAATGCCGCCATGCTGCGCGCCGGCAACCTGGTCTTCTCGCTCCAGGATGACGCCAACCTCCTGGTGCTGCGGCACAACCGGGACCGGTTCGACCCGATCGAACGCTACACGGTCGCCGACAGCACGATCTGGGCGCAGCCGACGATCGCCGGCAGCCGGATCTTCGTGAAGGATGTGTCGACGCTAGCGCTCTGGACGGTGAACTGAGGCCGCCCGTCAGGCGATCCGGTCGTAGCTGGGGTCGTAGACGTGGGCCTCGATTAGCGCATGCAGATCATCCGCTGCGGGCGCCATGGCCAGGCCGCGTTCGTAGGCCACGCGCGCGACCGCCGTCGCGATGTCGAGCGACAGCGCCCGTACACGGCCGAGCGGGGGAAAGACGCGGCCCTCGCGCCAGTCCGCGTCGCCGACATCCGCGGCCAGCGCCTCCGCCGCGGCGATGAACATCTCGTCGGTGACCCGCCGCGCGCCCGGCGCTCCAGGCGTAGGCCTGCTCGGCGGTGCACTCGGCCTTCGACGTCGGATTCGACAGGGCGAAGACGATCGGTCGCTCGTTCGCGTCGCTCATCCTCTCGATGACCTCACGGGTGAAGAGCTGGGGCTGGCCCGACACGCCGATGAGCACCGTGGGCCGCAGGGTGCGCACCGCCGACAGGACATCTGGCGCCGGTGCATGACCGTGCGCGAACTCTCGCTTGTACTCGTCCAGGTCCGCTCTCGCGCTCACAACGAGGCCTCGCGAGTCGACGAACCAGCATCGCTGCCGGGCCTCGTCCGCCGACAGCCCCTCCCGAGTCAGCGCCTCGGTGACGAGACGCGCAATGCCGATCCCCGCCTCACCCGCGCCCACGAGCAGAATCTTCTGCGCCGCCAACTCGCGCTCGGGCCGCATCCGGCCGATCGCGCGGAACCCGGCCAGGACGACGCCGGCCGTCCCCTGGATGTCGTCGTTGAAGCAGCACGTCTTCTCGCAGTAACGCCGAAACAGGCGCAGGGCGTTGGCCTCTCCGAAGTCCTCGAACTGGATCAGCACGCCCGGAAAGCGCTCCGTGGCGGCCGTGATGAACTCGTCGACGAAGGCATCGTAGTCTTCGGCGGCCAGCCGCTCCCGCGCCAGGCGCGGGTACAGCAGATCCGCCCGCAGTCCGGCGTTCCGTGTGCCGACATCGAGGGTTACCGGGAGACACGACGCGGGATCGACGCCCGCGCAGACGGTATAGAGCGAGAGCTTGCCCACAGGGATCCCCATGCCGTTGGCGCCCAGATCGCCAAGACCGAGGATGCGTTCGCCGTCGGTGACCACGATGGTGCGGACCGGCCCGTACGGCCAGTTGCCCAGCACCTCAGCGACGCGCCCGCGTTCCTCCGCGATGATGAAGACCCCGCGGGGCCGCCGCCAGATGTGACTGTAGCGCTGGCAGGCCAGGCCCACCGTCGGCGTGTAGATGATCGGCATCATCTCCTCGAAGTGGTCCATCACGACGCGGTAGAAGAGCCGCTCGTTCCGTTCCTGCAGCGAGATCAAGAAGATGTACTTCTCGAGGTCGCTCGTCTTGTTGCGGAAGTTCTCAAGAATCCGCTGCACCTGCTCGGACTGGGAGAACATGCGCGCCGGTAGGAGTCCGCGGAGGCCGAGGCGAGGCCGCTCCGCCTCGGTAAACGCCGTCCCCTTGTTGAGCGTCGGCTCGTGCAGGATGTCGATGCCGGTCAGGTGCCGTTCACGCCGCGGGTCCGCGCGATCGGCTCCCATCGCTCTCCTTCGCGGAACGGCGCCGGCGGCGGCGCCTAGACCTGTTCGATCGTTTCGATCTGCCCGTCGCGCAGGTGCACGATCGACTGGGCATGTTTCGCCACGTCGCGTTCGTGTGTCACCACGAAGAGGGTATGTCCCTTCTTGTGGAGACTGTCGAGCAACCCGAGCAGCTCAGCACCCGTGACCGAATCGAGATTTCCGGTCGGCTCGTCGGCAAGGAGGATCGACGGATCGTTGACTAGCGCGCGCGCGATGGCGACACGCTGGCGCTGCCCTCCCGATAGCTCATTCGGGCGGTGGGTCACCCGATCGGACAGATCGACCTTCTCGAGCGCCGTCTGGGCCCGCGCCCGCCGCTCGTCGGCGCCGACGCCGGCGTAGACCAACGGTAACTCGACGTTCTGGAGCGCCGTCGCCCGAGCGAGGAGGTTGAATGTTTGGAAGACGAAGCCGATCTCCTCGTTCCGGACCTGGGCCAGGTCGTCCTCGGCCATCGTGCTGACGTCGCGGTCGTTCAGGATGTAGCGTCCGCTCGTGGGCGTGTCGAGGCAACCCAGTAGGTTCAGGAACGTCGACTTGCCCGAACCCGAAGGCCCCATGATGGCAATGTACTCGCCTGCCTCGACCCTCAGATCCACACCCCGCAGCGCATGGACCTCCTCCGACCCCATGTCGTAGCTCTTCTTCAGCTGTTCGACCTCGATCAGGCTCACTCGGTCTCTCTCATTCGTGGCGGAGCGCCTCGATCGGATCGAGCCGCGAAGCGCGGATGGCCGGGGCCATGCCGAAGACGAGACCGACGCTCGCCGAGAACCCCAAACCGAGCGCGAACGACCACCAGGGCAACGAGATCGGGAATCCAGAGACCAGGTGCACTAGGACTCCGGTCCCGCTGCCCAGCAGGACACCGAGCACCCCGCCGGCCAGGGTCAACGTCGCCGCTTCGACCAGAAACTGCCAGAGGATTTCGTGGCGTTTCGCGCCCAGCGCCTTCCGGAGGCCGATCTCGTTCGTGCGCTCGGTGACCGACATCGTCATGATCGCCATGACACCGATCCCGCCGACTAGCAGCGCGATCGACGAGATCACGACGAGGCTCAGGAACACCACCTGGGTCGTCTGTTCCCAGATCCTCAGCAACGCGTCCTGGGTAATGAGATCGAAGTCGTTCTCCTCGTCCAGCCGGAGGCCGTGCCGGATCCGCATCGTCTCCTCGATCTCGCGCAACGCGCGCGCGCGCTGGCCTTCGCGAGGCACGGCCGTGATCGTCACGTCGCGGTGCGGCCCCCCACTCACCCGCAACGCCGGCACGCCGAACTGCGTCTCGTAGCGAGTGTAGGGAATAACCGCGATCTCATCCTGCCCGGCGTTGAAGCCTCCCGGACTCGGACGTGGCCCCATGACGCCGATGACGGTGTACTGCTGGTCGGCAACTCGAACCTGCTTGCCAATCGGATCGATCAGTGGAAAGAGCGATTGGTACGGGTCTTGGCCCAGCACCACGACGGCCCGTCGGTGTCGCACTTCACTCGCGGTGAAGAAACGACCCAGCTCGATCGGGATGTAGCCGACCTGCGCGAACAGCTCGGTCGTCCCCATGATCTGCAGCCGCTTCGTTTCCTCGCCGCGGTGCGAGAGCCGCTCCCGGCTGTCGTCGAAACCCCCGCCGAGCATCGTGTCGGTGTAGCGCACCGACTCGAGACGCTCCAGCGCCAGGGCGTCGTCAGGTGTCAGATTCGGCCGTCGGATCAGATCGATGAACTCCTTGCCCGACATGAAACTGAGGCCGCTGAACTTCGCGACGAAGACGGTGTTTGGGCCCAACACCTCGACCATGCCCTTGAAGGATCGGTCGAATCCCCGGACGAGCGAAGTCATCCCGACGATCGCGGTGATGCCGATCACGACCCCGACGATCGTCAGCGCCGAGCGCATCTTGTTGGCCCGGAGGGTCTCCAGCGCCATCGTAGCAATCTCGGCGAGCAAGGCCGCTCGGATCTTCACGTCAGTCCTTTCGGAGCGCCTCGATCGGGCTGAGCCGCGCGGCCCGCAGCGCCGGATACAGGCCGAACACCAGCCCGACGCCGCCCGTCATGCCGATGCCCAGGCCGACCGACCAGGGCGCTACCGCGGCCGGCACCGGCGTGGCCTGCTCGATCGCCAGCGCGACGCCGAACCCCAGGACGATGCCCACGGCGCCGCCAACGGTCGAGAGCGCCACCGACTCGGCCAGGATCTGCCAGACGATGTCGCGGCGGCGCGCGCCGAGCGCCTTGCGCAGGCCGATCTCCCGCGTCCGTTCGGTCACGAGCATCAGCATGATGTTCATGATCACAATGCCACCGACGACCAGCGACAGCGCGACCACGCCGATCAGGACCGCGAAGATTCCAGACGTCGCTGCCTCCCACAATCCCAGGATGGTGCCCGATGTGAACAGACCGAAGTTGTTCTCTTCGGCCGGTTTGAGCTGACGCTCGATGCGCAGCGCCACGACAGCGTCTTCCATCGCCCCGAGCATCTCGCCGGGGTCATCCGGCTTGACCATGAGCGACAGGCTTCGGCGGATGCCGAATATCCGCTGATGCGCCCCGAGCGGGACGACGACGAATTCGTCCTGCGACAGGCCGAAGACCGCACCCTTCTTCTCGCTGACGCCGACGATACGAAAGTGACGGTCCTCGACCTTGATCGTCTTGTTCAGCGGATCTTCACCCTCGAACAGCCGATCGGCGATGCCCCAGCCGACGACCGCCACGGGCCGGCGGCGCCGAACCTCGGTGGGCGTGATCAGGCGACCTACCTCGACGCTGTAGTTGGAGAACTGGATGTAGTCCTCACTGACCCCTTCGATCTGGGTCCGCTCCAGCTCCCGGCCGCGATACGTGACCCGTCCCCGCTGCTCGACCTTCGCCATCACGGCCTCTACATCGCGCGAGTAGCCCTCGACCGCCAGGGCGTCCTCGATAGTGATCCGCGGGTTCAGCCGTCGCGCGCGCTCCGCTTCGTCCTCGTCCGTGATGATGCCGACGCGCTCGATCATGAATGCATCGGCGCCGGCCTCGGACGTGATCGCGTCACCGACTGCGACGTTCATCCCCTCGATCAGGGTGACGACCGCGATGATCGACGTCACCGCGACGATGTTGCCCAGGACGGTCAGGAGGGAGCGCAGCTTGTGCGACCAGATGGCGTCCAGCGCCAGCCAGAGGGCTTCCAGGAAGTGGGACATCAGGGGATGGCCGCCGGCTATGATTCGTCGACGCGAGCGTCGTCATCGTCCTCGGCGATTGTCACGACATCGCCTTCTTCGAGTTCCCGCACCTCACTGTAGGGGCCGGTGACGACCTCGTCACCTTCGGTGAGACCCGACAGGACCTCGAAGTAGCGCTCGCCGGCGATGCCAACTTCGACCGGGGTGAACGTCACGACACCGTCCCGTAGCACGAAGACGCCTTCTCGCTCCTCGTCCTGATCGTCCTCGCGCACGGTTAGCGCCTGAATCGGTACGGCGACGGCTTCCTGGCGCGTCGCGGTCGTGATCTCCGCGGTACACGAGAAGTCGGGACGGACGCCGGGGATCTCCTCCTTGATCGTCACCTCGACCTCGAAATTCGTGCCGCGCTGGTCGTTCGTCGCGCCGCCGCTGCCCGCCGCCTGTATGGCGCTCGACCCGATCTTGGTGACATGCCCCTTGAAGTCGACGTCGGGCAGCGCATCAATTTGCACCGTCGTCTCCTGGCCCAGCCTCACGTCGAGGATGTCGGTCTCGTCGACTTCGAGCACCGAGAGGATCACGGACAGGTCGGCGATCGTCATCAGGACGGTGCCGGCATTGTTCATCGTGCCGATCACGACGGTCTCACCCTGCTCGATGTTGAGTCGGGTGATCATGCCCTCCATCGGCGCGTCGATCGTCACCTTGCTCAACACGTGGCGCGCGCTGCGTAGATTGGCGGTCTCCTGCTGCAGCCGTTGCTCCTGCGCACGGACCTCGCTTTCGCGCGCAGCCAACTCGCTGCGCCGCACCTTGACCTCACTCTCGGCCCGGTCGAGATCTTCCTGCGACACGACCCGGTCGCGGCTCAGCTCGCGGGCCCGCGCCTCGTTCCGCTCCGACAACTCGAGGTTGGCCTCCGCCGTCTCGATCGCCACGCGCGCCGTGTTCAGCGACTCCTGGGCGGCGCGCAGACCGGCGGCACCCATCTCCACCGCGCTCTCGGCCGACTCCGGGTCGATCAGCATCAGGAACTGCCCCGCCTCGACCCGCTGCCCCTCCTCGACGGCGAGATCGGTGACCCGCCCCATCGTGTCGGCGCTGATATTGACCAGGGTTTCCGGCTCGATCTTGCCTGAGGCCGCCACGGTGGCGACGAGGTTGCGGCGCTCGATCCGTTCGGCCTGCACCTCGGGAATCTGCGACCGTTCGCGGTAGCGTTGCCAACCGAATGCGCCGCCGGCCGCAAGGCCGAGGACAACGACAGCAGAGATGAGACGTTTCGTGCTTCGAGTCATTGAAGTCGAGGTTCGCAGGGACTTACGGACCTGGTAGATACGAAGTTCCCTCAGACATTGTGTCCGATGCCGCCTCCGCCTACAATCAGGCGTCCCTGGAGCGCCTGAATGCAGCCACCACCACACGGGTACCGCCGCCTCGCGACGCTGATCTTCCTTCTCTTCTTATCGGGCGCTGCCGGCACCGGCTTCGCGCAGCCGGTCGACGTCACGACGGCCACGCTCGAGGAGATCAACCGCGCCTTCGACGCCGGCACCCTGACCGCCGAGCATCTCGTCTCGCTCTACCTGGCCCGCATCGCGGCGTTCGACAAGGTCGGCCCCACCCTCAATGCGGTGATCACGCTGAATCCGGACGCGCTCGGTCGGGCCCGCGCGCTCGACGCCGAGCGCCGTAGCCAGGGACCCCGCTCACGGCTCCACGGCGTGCCCGTCGTCCTGAAGGACAACCTCGACACGGCCGACATGCCGACGACCGCCGGCTCGAGTTTGCTGCGCGGCTCGCTGCCGCCAGACGACGCGTTCATCGTGCGGAAGCTGCGCGAGGCCGGAGCCATCGTCCTCGCCAAGCTGAATATGAGCGAGTTCGCCTCCGGCGGAGCCCAGAGCTCGCTCGGCGGCCCGATGCGCAACCCGCACGATCTCGGACGGTCGCCCGCCGGCTCGTCGGGCGGCACCGGCATCGCCGTCGCCGCGGCCTACGCGCAGTTCGGCCTGGGCACCGACACGGGCGGCTCGGTTCGGATGCCCTCCACGGCGAATGGCATCGTGGGGCTGAAGCCGACCCACGGATTGATGAGCCGCGACGGCATTATCCCGCTCGCGTTGACGTTCGACATGGCCGGTCCGATGGCGCGCCACGTCTACGACGTCGCCGTCGCGCTCGGCGTCATGGCCGGCGTCGACCCGGCAGATGACTCCACGCGAAAGAGCGAGGGGCAGGCACGAACCGACTATGCCCAGTATCTCGACGCCGGGGCCCTGGGCGGCGCACGCCTCGGCATCGCCCGCGACTTTCTCGGACAAGATGCCGACGTCGACTGGATAGTGGAAGCGTCCCTGGCGGCGATGCGCGACGCGGGCACCACGGTCGTCGATGTGCGGCTGCCGGACTGGCTGCTCGACGCGAACAACGCGCTGTACACGACAATCCGGCACCGCGAGTTCCGGGCGCAGATTCCCGAGTACCTCGCAACGCTTACGGCAGGGTATCCGGAAACGCTGGCCGCCCTGGTCGAGCGCGCCACCCGCCTCACCGCGCCGATCGATGGTGCCCTGCCGAACCCGGGCCGCTGGCGGTTGATGGAGCGCGAAGACGACAGCGGTGAACTGTCCGATCACGAATACGAGGCGGTCTACACCTACGGCCTGCCGCTCATCCGGACGATCGTGCAGGGTGTGCTGGACGCGAACGACCTGGATGCTCTCGTCTATCCGACGCAGCCGCGCCGGCCGACGCGACTCGATGCGGATCCCGCACCGACCGCGAGCGGCGGCCCGCGGCGGCCGTCACCGATCCGCTTCGCCAATCTGACGGGATTCCCCGATCTGGTCGTCCCTGCCGGCTTCACGGGCAACCGGCTGCCGGTGGGGGTGTCGTTCCTCGGGCGCCCGTTCAGCGAACCGCGGCTGCTCGCGCTGGGCTACGCGTTCGAGCAGATCACCCAGGCCCGGCGGTTGCCGGTCCACACGCCCGCCCTGAGCGCAGACGCCGACAGCCCGCAGCCCTGACGCGCGACACTCCGGCAGTCTCTTTAGGATTCCAGGCCGAAGAAGTCTTCCAGCTTCGGGATATCCCGCGAGGCCTCCAAGCGCGCCGGTGGCACGCCCGGTCGTAGATCGCGCATCACGTCGTAGAGTGCGATGTGCGCCTCGACGGTGCGCGTGATCGCGTCGGGGTTCGGCTCCATCGACCAGACGCCGCTCTCCCCGGTGCGCCCGAGCGCGATCCCGTCTCTCCGCGGCATCGTCCCGATCTGGTGGAATCCCCCGTCGGGAGTGCGCAGCAGGCCGTTGATGATGTAGTCGACCTCGGGCTGCGGCACGAGGAAGGTCAGCTGCCCCTTGACCGGGGTCATCGTGTCGTCGCCGAACAGTTCGCGTGATCCCAGCGCGGTGCAGTTGACGACGACCGGCTCCTCGAGCGTCATCAGGTCACGCGGCGTCTCGAACTTGCGAATGACGATCTTGCCGCCGAAGACGATCACATCCCGCATCAGGGCGTCGAGATAGATCGACGGCTCGATCCGCATCCTGAGCCCAAGGCTGGCATACGGCGACGGGAACGGATGCTGCCCCGGCTGGAGGATGCTGCGCCCGGTATCAAGATGCTGCGGTAGCAGCCCTTCCTCGGAACCGCCCGCGGCGATGCGGCGCCCCTGCGGCCTCTCGGACTGCATCATGCCGTAGCTGTCGATCCAGCTGATGCCGTGGCGCGGTCCGGCCAACAGCTGCAGCTCGCGGTAGGCGATCTCGGCGGCCTGCCGGAACTGTACCTCCCAGGCCGGCGTCCGGCCCGTCGCCGCCACGAGACCGGACGTCGGCGTGAAGCCGGCCCAGGCCATGTTCGACGTGGTGTAGGGGGGCGTCTTGTCGGTGTAGATGGTCACGTCGAAGCCGCGGCGCTGCAGCTGGCGCGCGGCCGTCAGTCCCACGGTGCCGCAGCCCAGAACGGCGGCACGCCGTGACGGGTGTTGCACGGCCAGATCCGCCGCCAGCGAGCCGGTGCCCCACCCCATCGAATGGCCGGCACCCCCGTGCCCGTAGTCGTGAACGATCGTCTTGTCGTCGAACGGCTCCGTCTTGACGACGAACCCGCCCGGCCGGTAGGGGCGAAGGCCGACCGTCGTCCGGATCACTCGATCCCATGAGGCCTTGACGGCCGGCAGGGCAACGCCCGGATTCGTCGCAGGCGCCGGAGGCGGTGTGCGCGCGGCGCAACCGCCGAACCCGAGGCCGAGGGCGGCCATGCTCCATGTCTTCAGTGCGGTTCGTCGGTCCATCGGATGTCGGGCATTCTGCGCCCATCCCGCCGGCGGGTCAAGGCGGACCCCGAACGAAGGAAGCTGTACCTGATCGTCCGCCTCGCCGCGAACCTCGGCCTGCGCGGGTTCTTCACGTACTTCAGCTTCTTCGTGGGCAGTGTCGGCGCTGCCCTCCAGGCCCTGCAACTGCCCGTTGGACTTCATCTGCTTCCAATTCTGATACTGCGGCGCGGACCGCCGAGCGCTATAATCGGCCATCTCCGCGCATCGGCACGGCAGCTGAAGTCGGACCGGCGTTCGGGGCGGCGGCATCTAGGCCCGGGAGGTGAGCGCATGAAGAACGCACGTCGAACCGACCGTTCACTTGACCGGCGTCGTTTTCTGAAAGGCGCCGCCGCTGGCGCTGCCGGCGCGGCGATGCTGGCCGCCGAGCCGACGTCGGCCTCTGCACCGCCACCCGAGCCGAAGCGACCGTCGGCCCTTCCACCCACCGAGGCGGCCCTTGCCAGAGAGACGCAGGCCGTCCAGCGCACGCCGGCCGTCGAGTCCTACATCGTCGAGAACCCCGCGTCCGACCAGATGGTGGACGTCCTCCGCGCGCTCGACCTCGAGTACTGCGCCTCCAACCCCGGCTCAAGCTTCGAAGGGCTCCAGGAATCGATCGTCAACTACGGTGACAACCGGATGCCGGAGTTCCTCACCTGTCTCCATGAGGAATCTGCGGTCGCCATGGCGCACGGCTATGCCAAGATCGAGGGCAAGCCGATGATGGCGTTGCTGCACGGCACGGTCGGCCTGCAGCATGGCGCGATGGCGATCTACAACGCCTACGCCGACCGGGTACCGGTCTACATCGTCGTCGGACTCGACAACGACGGTCCGGTGGCAGCGCACAACGCCCTCGACATGGCCGCGATGGTCCGCGACTTCGTCAAGTGGGACCACCAGCCCGAGTCGCTCGACCAGTTCGGCCGATCGGCCGTGCGGGCCTACACGCTCGCCACGACACCACCGATGGCGCCGGTCCTCCTCGTGCTGGACGCCCGGCTCCAGAAGGCGCCCCTAGAGGGTGCGCCAGCGGTCCCGACGCTCTCGGCACCGCGCTTCCCCGCCGCGGACTCCGCGTCGGTCAAGGAGATCGCGCGTCTGCTCGTCGCGGCCAACAGCCCCCGGATCAACGCCGGCCAGGTCGCGCGGACACAAGAAGGGATCGACCTCCTGGTGGAATTGGCCGAGCTGCTCCAGGCGCCAGTCAACGGCGTCACGAACCGGCTGAACTTCCCGTCACGGCATCCGCTCGCGGGCACCGGCACCGGGCTGGGCGACCTGGTCCTGAACCTCGAACCGACCGGCCGCGGCGGCGCCCCGGGCATGGCTAACGGCACGACGATCACGATCAGTGCGTCGGAACTTCTCGTGACGAGCAACTACAACGTCCGCGGCGGCGCCCGCCGCGGCGACATCGTCGTGGCCGCCGATGCGCAGGCGACGCTGCCCGCGCTCATCGAGGAGGTGCGCCGGCAGGTCACCGACGATCGGAAGCGCCATTTCGAGGAACGCGGCCAGCGCTACGCCTTGACTCACGCGCGACGGCGCCAGCGCGAGGTCGCCGACGCACGCCACGGCTGGGACGCGACACCGGTCAGCCTGGCGCGAGTGGCGGCCGAACTGTGGCCGCTCATCAGAGATCACGAGGACGATTGGTCGTTCGTCTCACCGCAGCGGTTCCTCGGCAGCTGGCCGGGCAAGCTCTGGAACATGACCCGATCTCACCACTTCATCGGGAACCACGGGGCCGGCGGAATGGGCTACGGTGCGCCGGCGGCGGTCGGCGCCGCGCTGGCCAACCGGAAGTACGGCCGGATCTCGATCAACATCCAGGGCGATGGCGACCTGAACTACGCGCCGGGCGTCCTCTGGACGGCGGCGCATCACCAGATCCCGCTGCTGACGATCGTGGCGAACAATCGCGCCTACCATCAGGAGCTGATGTTCATGCAACAGCAGTGTGCCGCGCGGAACCGCGGCGTGGATCGGGCCCGAATCGGCACGACGATCGAGGATCCGAACATCGACTACACACAGATGGCCAAGGCCTACGGCCTGTACGCCGAAGGGCCGATCGCGAACCCGAACGACCTTGGTCCGGCGCTGCGGCGCGCCGTCGATCGCGTGAAGGCTGGCGAGCCCGCGCTGCTCGACGTCCTGACGCAGCCGCGGGGATGAGGATGGGGATGCGCATGACCGGATGGCTGTCGCTGGGGCTGGGTGTGTCCGGCGCCGCCCTGTTCACCGTCGTCACCGCGGGCGCGACGATCGAACCGTCACAGGACCCGGCCGCGCTTCGGGGCGACACCGACCGGGGCCGCGTCCTGTTCGAGACCTACACCTGCTACGGCTGCCACGGCTACACCGGCGAGACCGGTTTCGGCCCCCGACTGAACCCACCGCGACACGACCAGGCCGAGTTCGTCCAGTACCTGAGGAACCCGCGCAACCCTCGGCGGATGCCGCCCTACCAGCAGGACGACGCCTCCGATCAGACTCTGGCCGACATCTTCGCCTATCTCACTTCCCTGCCGTCGGCGTCGCCCGAAGCCGAGAGCATTCCCCTGCTCCAGACGATCCTGACCGGGGACGAGAACGCGGACGACCCACCAAACTGATCGCACAGGAGGCTGCGACTCGCGCCCGTATGACCACCGTCATATCGCCCGCGCCACCCTGCCCCCACACTGAGCCCGACTCGGCATCGGGTGAGTTGCAGCCAGCCGGGTGAGCCCATTGCGGACAGCGTTTCGGCACAATTCCCCGTCTCTCGGAGGCACATGATGACCGGACGCTTGAGCATTGTCGTGGTGACGGCGTTCTGGATGGGCGGGACCCTGGCGGCGCAGGAGCGCGCGATCCAGTTTCCTGACGTACCTGGGTACCAGACACTGTCGGTGGACCTGCACACGCACTCGGTCTTCTCGGACGGCTTGGTCTGGCCCGACATCCGGATCGACGAAGCCCGCCGGGACGGCCTGGACCTGATCGCGGTCACCGAGCACCTGGAGTACCAGCCTCACGAGGATGACATCCCGCACCCCGACCGGAACCGGTCGTTCGAGCTGGCGACCGGGCACGTCGAGCGCCAGGAGAGCGACCTGCTCGTCGTCAACGGCGCGGAGATCACCCGTGACATGCCGCCGGGCCACGTCAACGCGGTCTTCCTGAGCGACGCGAACGCGCTGCTCTCGGACAACGCCATGGAAGCCTTCCGGGCGGCCGACCGCCAGGGGGCCTTCGTCTTCTGGAACCACCCCGCCTGGACGAGTCAGCGGCCGGACGGCATCGCCCGGCTGACCGACATGCATCGCGATTTGATCCGGAGCGGTCTCCTGCACGGCATCGAGGTCGCCAACGGCGCCGGCTACACCGCCGAGGCGCTGCAGATCGCCTTCGATCTTAATCTGACGATCCTGGGCGTCTCGGACATCCACGGCCTCATCGACTGGGATTACAACGTGCACGGCGGCGGACATCGCACGGTGACGCTAGTGCTGGCGCGCGAGCGGACAGCCGACGCGGTGCGCGAGGCGCTGATGGCGCGTCGCACGATCGCCTGGTTCAACAACCTGCTGATCGGGCGGGAGGACGCGCTGATGCCGCTGCTCGAGACGTCGCTCACCGTCTCTGGTGCCGTGCTGCGGGGCGAGAGCGAGGTGGTCGGCGTGACCCTCTCGAACGGCTCCGACGCCGCGTTCGAGCTTCGAAGCGTGAGCGCGCACCGGTTCGCCGAGCACTCGACCGTCGTCCGGGTGCCGCCCCACGGTGAGGTCGTCCTCGGCGTGACAGGCGAGACCCGGTCCGCGTTCGACCTGGAGTTCGAAGTACTGAACGCCGTCACTGCACCCGACACCCACCCGTCGCTCCGGCTGCGCGTCGATGTGGATGGCCGCTGAGCACTCCGAGGTCGGTCAGGACTGCGTGGCGGCCGCCTCGCCGAGACAGCGCATCACTTCGCGATAGAACTCGGGATGGGACTGCCAGGTCTGCGCTGTCACGATCTTCCCGTCGCGCACCGCCTGCTCGATGCAGTAGGTGCCACCGGCCAGTTCGACCTCGCTCCGGACATGCTCGTAGCAGGTGACGCGCCGGCCACCGACCAGGCCGGCGGCGATGAGGACCTGGATGCCGTGGCAGATCGCAAAGATCCAGCGGTCGTGCATGGCAAACTCCCGCACGAGTTCGAGCAGGGCGGCATCGTGCCGCAGGTACTCCGGCGCCCGGCCGCCCAGCACCAACACGGCCGCATAGCCCTCGACCGACACCTCGGTGAACGTCACGTCCGACTCGAGGCCGTAGCCCTGGCGCTCGATGTAGGTATCCCAGCCCGGTTCGAAGTCGTGAATGACCAGATGCAGCCGGCGCCGGCTCGGCGCAGCGACGACGACGTCGACCCCTGCCTCCCGCAGCCGGTGGGTTGCGTAGAGCGCCTCGTAGCTCTCTCCTGCGTCGCCCGTCACGACGAGCACCTTCTCAGCCATCGATCAGTCTCCCCCGAACGCTGTTGACGATCCGCGAAGGGTATCACGCTTGCGGTATACTGCTTCGAACGCTCGGCGGCCATCAGTTCATGACGACCTGCTTCAAGTTGGCGATCCTGCTCGGCGCCGTCGTGCCGGTCGAGCGGGTGCGCGAAATGACGGACATTCTGCGGAGTGCCGGCGCCGACCCGCGCTACACGGAATACGCCGATCTCGGCCACCAGATCGTCGAGCGCACCTACGCGGAGCCGGCGTTCCTCGACTGGCTGCTGTCGCAGCGCCGGTCGGCCCGCTCAACGATCCCCCGCGCTTCGGCGAAAGACACGGAAGGACACGACGGAGATGGGACTCGTCGAACGGCTGCGGGTGAAGTGGGGCGTCGGCCTCTGGGGCACCCTCGCGATACTGCTGGCCTTCGCGCTCGCGGGAACGACGACGCTACGGCTGAAGGACCCGATCCTGGGTCTCCTCATGCCCGACGATACGTCCGACACGGTGCGATGGGTGGTCTATCTCATCCTCGTGATGCCGCTGTACCAGGCCCTCCTGCTGGCCTACGGCACGCTGCTGGGCCAGGGGCGCTTCTTCTGGAGCAAGCTCGGGGCGATCGGACGGTACCTCGTTCGGAGCGCCGACTGACCGGCGCGCTGCCGGCGGCCTTGGCCCGTTCCCTCACGGACCCGAGCTGCGGCGGAAGCCCATCCGATTGCCGCTCGGAAACTCGATCGTGATCCGGTCGCCGTCGACCTCGAGCCGGCACTCCTCGACGACCTGATCCGTCACGCCGGGAATGTCGAACCGCAGCGGAATCTCCGGCAGCGTGCCGATCGTCTCACTGGCAATGACCAGGTAGTCGCGCAGGAGGACCAGTCGGTCGCCGTCGCGCGTATACGGCCCGCCCTCACCAGCACCGCGCCTGGGCTGGCCGGCCTCATCCTTGACGAAGTACACCACCGCCCAATCCGACTCGCTGAACAGCATCAGGCCGTCCACCTCGTGCCGGGCGCCGTCGACCAGGACGTAGGACTCGACCTGCCAGGCGCCCCGCAGGTCGGCATTCTGTCCCGCGACCAGCGCCGGGAACAGCAGGACCGTACAGAGTACCGATAACGTCAGACTCCTGAGTCGCATCGGTTCACCCTCCTCTACCTGTTGCAGGATATCCTACGAGAGCCCGCTGCCTCCTGCCGCTATAATCCGCACCATGTCCGTGCCCGCGATCCGCACCGAAACGGTCGGCTCCTACCCGACCCCCGCCTGGCTGACGGCGATGCCGTCGCGCCCGGCGCTGCGCGACGCACTGCTCGTGGTGCTCAAGACCCAGGAACTCGCCGGTCTCGATGTCGTCGGCGACGGCGAACTGGCCCGCTTCGACGTGAATCATCCCGACACGAACGGGATGATCGAATTCTTCATCCGCCCGCTGGGCGGCGTCGCCACCGACCTGACACCCGAGGAGCGCGCGGCGTTCCGCCAACAACCCGGGATGGGGTTTCGGAAGCGGCCCGCCGGCGTCGTTCGCGAACGGCTCGGCACCGGCACGCTCGACCTGCCGACGAGTTTCAGCCTGCTGCCCTCGTTGACCGGTCGCCCGCTCAAGTTCACAGTCACCTCGCCCTACATGCTGGCCAAGACATTGCTCGACCGGCACTACGGCGATCTGCGCGCGCTGTGTGCCGACCTGGCCGCAATTCTGGCCGACCAGGTTCGGGAGATCGACGCGGCGGTGATCCAGGTGGACGAGGCCAACCTCACAGGGCACCCGGAAGACCGTGGCTGGGCCCACGAACCGATCAACACGGTGCTCGACGCGGCCTCGGGCAACACGGCCGTGCACCTCTGCTTCGGCAACTACGGCGGATCGACGATCCAGCACGGCACCTGGCGCGACCTCCTGCCGTTCCTGAACGCGCTCCACGCCGACCATCTGCTCCTTGAGTTCGCGCGCCGGGGCTACGACGAGCTGGATGTGCTGCGTGACCTCAGGCCGCAGATCACGCTGGGCGTCGGCGTGATCGACATCAAGGACAACGAGGCCGAGACGCCGGAGATCGTGGCGGACCGGATTCAACGCGCCGCAGGAGTCCTCGGCCCCGACCGGATCCGCTGGGTCCATCCTGATTGCGGATTCTGGATGCTGCCCCGCAGCGTGGCCGACCGGAAGATGGCGAGCCTCGTCAGGGGCCGCGACCTCTTCCTCGGACGCTAGAAGCCGTCCGTCACCTCGGCCGCCCTGCGCTCGATGTAGTGCGTGTCGATCCACGGATCATCGTCCAGATGCGCCCGCATCAACGCGATCCGCCGAGGCAGCAAGACGTCGAAGTTGCGCCCGTGAATGAGCGGCGTCTCCTCCAGATCGGTCGTCGCCATGAACTCGACGCCCGAACCCACGAGGTCGAGCAGGTCTTCGCTGTTCGCGATCTCCCGGAGCATCATCTCCCGCAGCAGCGCTCGGCTGGCCCGCATCCCATCGCGGTCATGCGCGGCGCGGGCGGCCAGGAACCCGTGGACCCCGACGACCCACGCGGCCACGCTGCGCTGGGTGCGCAGCCAGCACCGCAGGGCGCGGATCCGCACCCACTGGTCCTCGATGACGTTCATCGCACCCAGGGCCTGCCGCGCCGGTCCCCGCTCGGCCTCCAGCCGCGCGACCGCGCGATCGATCGGCGCCCAGACGTGGGCGTCGAACCGCTGCAGGTCTCGCCGACACGACGCCGGCGTCGTCAGTTGAAACAGGACGTCGCGGCTCAGGTCGACGTTGTTCGGGTTATGGGGGGTCGTGCACATGTAGGCCTGGTAGTACGCCCGCTCGGCCTCCGGAATCGCCTCGATGTTCGGCACGAAGGGACGCGTCCAGAGCCGATACCAGACGAACCCGTACATCGAGTACAGCGGCACGACGTTGGGGTACGCGAGGATCGCTTCCTCGGTCGCCTCCCAGGCGTCTAGCAGCGCGGGCGCCAGCCCCGGCCCAGCCCATCCGACCGCCAACCGCTCGGCTGCTCGATCGATATCGGCCTCAGGAGCAAACTGCAGCGTCGCGACCATCTCGTGATTCGGATCGAACGGCACGATGCCAGGCGGTGGTGTGCCGCCGACGTGCGCGATGTGCCTGACACCGTTGGCATGCAGCAACTGCAGCCGGCGCCCGGTGAGCCTAGGGTACGGCACGCCCAGGAGCGGCGCGAAGATCGCATGAGGTCCGGCGGCGACATAGAAGTCGGCGCGGACACCGCGCGCGCCGAGGTCGGCCAGCAACTCGCCCTCGCGGTCGTCGAAGCGGTCCTGATACACGGTGCCCGCGTTGACCGCGTGCGAGTCGGGATAGCGCCGGTGGGTGTAGGGCATCTCCCACCCCCGCCCCACGAGCGAGGCGCTCTCGACCTCGACGCCGTCCTCCAGCCCGGCCCAGATCGTGTCGTGCTCGCCATAGAACGACTCCATCCGGGTCAGCACCCGGAACGTAGGGTTCCGGGAGCGGCCGGCATCGCGCAGCGCGCGGAGGAACCGCAGCGCGTTCTCGCCGGCCGTCCGCGCGATGGCGGCGTCTTCGTTCCACTCGCGAATGAGGTAGGCGCCGCCGTTCCGGCCGACGTAGAGCGACTTCGTGTACTCGAACCCCGCCCCGCTGTCATTGGTCCAGATCGACAGGAAGCCGAGTTCCGGCACTTCGGCGAGCAGCCGGTCGACCATCTCCGCATAGTGTTCGAGGACCACGGGGTGAGTGATCGTCATGTTGTAGCGCGGTTTGAAGCTGCGGAACGGGTGGTCGACCCGTGCGCCCCGAAGCATCGGGTGCTGTCTGAAGAACTCTTCGGGCACCGAACGCGGCTCGAAGCAGAACAATCCGGGCACGAGGCCGTGCCGCACGGCGTGCGCAGCGTTGGCCTTGAGGTTGGCGAGGTTGGCCGCCAGCCAGTCTTCGGGATACAGCCCGGCATTCAGTCGGCTGCTGACGAACTGGTCCAGCGCCGGCCCGTAGGTGTAGAACATCGGGTAGATCTCTCCGGGTGGGCCGGTTTCGAGCCCTGACGGCGCCGCCAATCCGTTCACCTCGACGTGGGTGAACCCGCGCGCGGCGAGACGCTCGATGTAGGCCGCCGGATCCCGGCCGTGCTGGATCCGCCCCTCCTGGGTCAGCACGAAATCGAACAGGCTCCGTTGCCATGCGAACGCAACAGGCCGTCGCTGCCCGTGCCGGTAGGTCTCCACTGGATCGTCGCCGAGGCGCGTCACGAGGTTGACGGCGGCGCCGTAGAGGACCGAGGCCGACGTTGCGGCAAGCCCGCCCGATCCGTCCGCGTCGAGCTGGATCGTGACCGAGGGTGTTCGTTCGTCATTCGCCGCCACCCGCAGCGATACTCGAAAGACCCCTGGCTCGGCTCGAGCGGTGTCCGCGCTCGCCGTCACGACCTCCACGCCGACCTCGCTCGCGATCCGCGCCGCGGTCTGCGCGATCGCGGCCCCCGCCTCGGGGTCGATCCGCACCTCCGTCACTCGCGCCAGCGCCTGCGAAACGGTCATGACACCGACGGCTCCGAGGCCAAGCCGACGACCACCGTGGCCTTCCCGGCCTCGTTCACCCCAAGATCCAGGTCCAGATAGGCGCTCGCGCCAACGAACCTCGTGTGATGAGGCATCGGACGCCCACCGGCCGTGACGCCGACCGCCGTCTGGCCTCCGGGCAGCAGCAGGTGCAGGCTCAGGTCGGCATCCGGCGGCGCCTCGACCTCGAGCGTGATCTGACTGGCGTCGGCCTGGTAGGTGTAGCCCGTCGCCGCGCCAGACGCGGCGTAGGCGATCCTGACCTCGACGCCGCCGATCCCCGCCGCCGCCCAGCGAGGCGACAGACGAATCCGGTCGAAGCCCCGGCCCTCGTCGGCGATCCCCGCCAATCCCTCCACCAGCGCGTACAGCATCGCCGACGATCCCCACCCGTCGGTCGGCTGGGCTTCGGGGCTGGTGCTCGCCTCGACGCTCGCCGGCCGGCCATCGGGAAAGTACCAGAGATAGCTGGCCTGCGACGCACCGACCAGGTCCCAGTACTGCTTGAGGATCTTCACGCCGTACGACTCGAAGCCATGCTCGAATGCGGCTCGGGCCAACTCACCGCCCACCAGCGGCATGATGCCGCCGTTCACGTACGCGCCGCCCACCAGTTTGTCGTCACCGAAGATGCCGTCTGGAAACGGCGGGTCGATCGAGAACCACTCGGCGAACGCCGTGGTCGTCGCACGCCGCCGCCGGTATTCCTCGAGAATCGACACGGCCTGTGGTCGATCCGCCAGCCCGCGATTGATGTCGATCGGATTACTCAGGCTGAGCTGAGACGCTTCGTCGACACCGCCGATGCCGACCGGCGTTCGTTTCACGAAGTGCGTGTAGAAGGTGCCGTTCCAGCAGATGTCGTTGGCGCGCGCCTTGAGCCCCTCAGCTTGCCTCGCCCAATAGGTCGCTTGCTGCGAGTCGCCGACGTGCCCGTACAGCCTTCCGAGAATCTGGAACGCCTCGTAGTAGCCGCTGTTGTCGCCGTGCATGATGCCCCAGAACGTCTGATCGTCGATCTGGAACTGCAGCCAGTCGTGACACCCGGCGGTGTAGGCGAAGTCCCAGGTGTCAATGGTATAGGCCCGCTTGACGAGATCCAGCTCGGCGTCCCAGTACCAGGGATGGCGCATGATGTATCGCAGAGCCCGATCCATCGCTGGCAGGAGGCGCCGCAGCCAGTCGTCGTCGCCGGTCGCCTGCCAGGCCAGCCAGGCCGCCTTCACGAAGCGGTACTCGACGTCGGCCTCCACCGGCACCCGGACGTACTTCGTCCAGTTCTCTCGTTCGCACGGCTGCTTCTCAGGGAACGTCGTCACGTAGTCGAAGATCCGCCCGCTCGCCGACTGGGTCTCCGCGAAGTGCTCGACGATGCTCGTCGGATCCGGATGAAAATAGCGGCCCGTCCGCAGCATGTCGCCGTGATCCCTGATCCAGATCGATCTGGCATCCGGTGTGCGGAAACCGCTCACCCGGCGACCGTCGACCAGCAGCTCCATCACGTCCTGCTCGAGGAAACTCCGAACCGTCTCGAACAGCCCGTCGAACGCCGGATCGCCCGTCCGCAGGAAGGTCGACGAGCGCTCAGGGGGCAAGCTGCACCCGGTCGCGCCAGTAGCGCATCTTGCCGACGCCGCTGGCATCCTGGCTGCCGTCGAACGCGAGGTAGAAATACGAGGAACGGCCTTCGTACAACACTCGATCGCCGTAGGTGGCCCGGGTCAGGTTCGTGATCGTGTAGCTCAGCTCGTCGCCCTCGCGCGTGGCGAAGATGAAATCGCCGTTGGTCTCGATCTCGTCGAACACGAGGCGGCCCGCGTCGTAGGTGTAGCGCGGCCGGCGCCAGTCCCGCGCGACATCCATCCGCAGATCCTGCTTGACTCCGATCGTGATCGTCTTGTCCCCAAACTCGATGGCCACGCCGAGCGCGGCGCCGGCCGGCGACGGCTCGATGAGGCGGACGCGTTCCACCCAGGCCTCGGGCGAATCGTCGGCGTCGTGCGGCACGAGCACGGTGACGAAGCCCTCTGTCTCCCCCAGCTCGAAGTGATGCGCCGTCGTCTGGTGAATCAGGAGCTCGTCCTGATAGTGACGGGTCTCCGTCTCGATGCCTTCGAGGCGATAGTGCGTGTCCGGGAAATGAATCAGCAGGCGGCGGTCCTGTGGCAGCTCTCGCACGCCGATCCGGTCGTAGCCGGTGTCGTACCAGTGGTCCCCCTGAGCCAGGATCTGACGCGTGTGCCACAGGTTGGCGATCGTGAAGTACTCCTCCACTCGCGACTTCACGATGTCGAAGACCACGAACACCTCGGGATCCTTGACGTACGCAATAACGCGGTCCCACTCGAATCCCCACCCGTCGTCGATCATCCGGGTCCGGCTGTAGTCGATGTCGGGTAGGGTGAGGAAGTCGACCTTCTGCGTCCGCACCCGTCGGTAGGACCCGGCGTTGTGCAGGAACTCCAGAATCGGCTGGCCGGGCACCGCGTCCGGCGTGTCGAGCCGCGCCTCTCCGGCCTCCTGCCCCATCCAGATCTTCTCGGGTCGCACCGCGAGACGATTGTGAAAGTAGTCTTGCCGGTAGGCACCGAACGGCCCGCTCGGCATGTAGTCGCGATAGCCGCCGTCGTGCAGCAAGACCGACCCGCCCGACATGAGCAGCGTGAGGCTGTTCTCGTCGGCGTGGCCGTGGGTCATCTTCTCCTCCTCGACCGGAATCGTGTCGCGGAGGTAGTCCCGAAAATTGAGTCCGCCGTCGCCCTCGTCACGGTAGTTCAACAGCAGGTAGGTCGAATCCGCCTGCCAACCGTCGCGGAAGACGATCTTCTTACCCTGCACATCCTCCATCACCTCGGCCGACAGCGTCTCCGGAACTTCGGGCGTGAGTCCGTCCCGCCCCCAGCGATGGCAGTCCAAAAGAAAGTAGCCGAGGCCCACGTTGGTGGCGTCGTCGAAGTCGACGAACCGTTCCGCGATGACGCTGGCGGCCCATTCCAGCTGCGGGTCGTCGTAGGCCGCGGCCGCCGCCTCGAAGAAGACGAGGTAGTGCTGCCAGTTCGACAACCAGTTTGCGTCACCGAAGTCGGGCACCATCCCCATCGGTGCCATCAAGTTGAGGAAGTACTGCGCGTAGTAGTAGATCTCGGGTGTCCGAAACAGCGCGGGCAGACGATCCGTGACGTCGGCGTGTCCCATCAAGGCGTACAGCCAGACGCCGTGGTAGATCGTGGCGTCCTCGATCTCCCAGTTGCCCCAGTTGTCGGAGGCCAGTGCGCGGTCCTGCATCCGCCAGACGTCGGCTCGTGGGTGATCGGGCAGCGCGCGAGCGGCCCAGGCCAGCGACTCGGCTCTGAGCATCGTCCGATTCATCGTGCCCCATTCGACCGTCCGGAGCAGATACTCCATGCTGTGGGCGATCAGTTCGCGAGCAGCGGTGACCTCACCGGCCGACAGCTGGTCGAGGCGGTCGAGCGCCTCGAACGCCTTGATGTAGCGCATCACCGTGAAGAAATCTGGCAGGGCGGGCACGCCGTCGGCGTAGTCGGGCCGCCGTTCGATCGCAGACTGGGGATACTGGGTGCGGTAACCGCCGTACTCCACGACAACCCGCTTGGCGCGCTCGGCGTACACCGCCTCGCCTTCCGTTTCGAACAGGTAGGCGTAGATCACCGCCATCTCGAGCAGGCGGCCTGGCGGCCGGTAGCCAAAGATGCTGTCCGGATCGAACCGTTCGCGCCACTGCGCGATCAGATTGTCGTGATTGTCCCAGGTCCAGTCGGCGGTGCTGCGCGCGTACTCCAGGTAGGCCGACTGCGGCACCTGCGCCTCGGACGAGGGCGCCCCGCCGACGAGGAGGGCGCCCAGCAACACCATCGTGACCATCCGTCCACTCAGAGACATCGTCCTCGCTCCTATTCGCGCGCCACCGTGCGGCGCGCTCACCGGATGTTCACCATGAGCCAGAGCAGCAGCACGACCACGCCCACCAGGACCCAGCTGCCGCCAAAGCCGAGATAGTCGATCCGGCCCGGTTTCATCACCTCCCAGGCCGATCCCGGGAAGATCTTGTCGTCCTCGAACCTGCGTGGGTCCGCGTAGGCCCCCTCCAACGCGGCTGCGTCCAGCGCCGCTGTCGGCTGCACCGGCGTGCGGAGCTTCGCAAAGAAGCGTTCGACCGCCGCCGGCGCCACCGGCGCCGTCAACGCGCTGAAGAGGAACAACAGCACGAACGGGAACAGCGCGTCGAAGAAGAACCGCAACGCGACCAGCCACGATCGGGATGTCTCTCGAAAGTCGAAGCCAAACCAGCTCAACACCCAGATCTCGGCGTTGAACCGGCCGAGTCCGACGCGCGGCGACGCCGGGTCAGCCGGATTCTCGCGTGCCACCTGATCGAAGAAAATCGCCGCCGGCGGAACCTCGCGGACACGGGCGATCGACTCCCCGACGCGCAACGCGCGGCCCGCCGCGACGTCGGTGGCCAGCGCCGGCTCGTCCACCTCGATCGTCTGCGCCCGGGTCATCGCCAGGAAGCCTGGGTCGTGCCGCGACCAGTCCATCGCCGCGAACAGGTTCGGAATGATGGCATAGATCGCGACACAGATCACCACCTGCAGCATGACGGCCATTCGCGTCAGGCCACGCCAGATGAACCCCAGCCAGATCGACGCGCCGAAGATGGCCGGAATCGAAATGAAATAGCGGAACAGCTCCAGCAGATCGTTCACGAACACCGCAACCAGCACGCCGCCAGCCAACGTCAGGGGAATCACCAGCCGACCAATCATCAGGTAGTGCGCTTCAGTACGGCCCGGCCGAAGCGGTTCGTACAGGTTGCGGATGAAGAGTGCCGAATACGACACCGACGTAGCGTCGAGCGTCGACATGTTCGCGGCCAGAACGCCGACCATCATCAGGCCGATCGCGCCGGGGGCGAGTAGGTCCCGGGTCATGTAGCCCCAGATCAGGTCGGGGTCGTGCAGGTCTCCGGCATAGAGTCCGATCGCGAGCAAGCCGGCCAGCGCCCAGAACAGCATGATGAACCGCTTGAAGAACATCCCGCCGATCATCCCGAGCCTGGCCGTCATCTCGTCACGCGCCGAGCCGGCGGTCTGCATGCCGGTGGCCACGGCGATGATCGACACCAGGTTCGCCAGGATCATGGCGACAATGGTGGGCCCCCCGTAGTCGCTGAGCGCGGCAGATCCGAACAGATCGAACATGAAATCCGGAACTGTCGCGTGCAGGCCGGCGAACCCGCCGATCCGCGACAGACCGATCGGGATCAGGATCAGCGAGAACAGGACGATGAGGGCGCCCTGGATAGCGTCGGTCACCGCCGCGGCCCGGAACCCGCCGAGCATCGTGTAGACGCTGACGACCAGCGCGAAGACGATGTAGAAGACCAGTGGGTCGGTATGGGAGGCGAACGAGACGAGCTGGCCGAGCTTGTTCCGCTCGTTCAGTTCTTCCCATCGTCCGCGTTCGGCCGTCGTCAGACCCGACTCCAGCCGGTCGCTGAGCTCCCGGAACTCGCGAAACGCCAGCACCTGCTCCCGCTCGTCCGCGGTCCATTCGGCCTCGACCTTCGGCGTAACGGCCATGAAGGTCTTGCCGGCCACCATGAAGCCGGCACCGCCGCCCACGATCGACACCAGCAGGATGAAGATCGCGAACGCCCCCCCGAGACACGGACTTTGGAACCGCTCCGTGAAGTAGTCGCCGATCGTCGTCAGCCGCACCCGGCGGAAGAACAGGGTCTGGAACCAGTAGAACGGCGTGATGAAGAGGACCAGGTACTGGATCCACATCCCGCCGATGCCCTGGCGGTAGATCTCCCGAGAGACCGCCACGGCTTGATCCGCGTTCGTCGAGGTGCCGAAGTTGAGAAAGAACTGGTAGAAGCCGCCCAGCCGGCGACCGGCCAGGAAGAATTCGTTGCGATTCTGGGTCCGCGCGCCGACGCGGTGGCCGATCCAGAGGATGAGCACCAGGTACCCGAGCAGGATCGCCGCATCGAGCGGGTGAAGACCGAGCATGCTCAGGCTCCATCCTCGAACGACGGAAACCGGTCGTACGACGAGAGATCGATCGTGCGCCCAGGAATCGACCAGGACACGCCGGCCGCGGACGGCAGGACGGCACGCTCGTAGCACCGGAGCAGGTCCGCGTCGAGACCTTCAATCCAGTACCGGTCGGGCTCGGTCGCCCGCCGCCGGATCCCCGTGGGCACCGTCGTCACGTCGGGCACAGACTCGTGGACCCCATCGACGCACAGGGTCTGCGCCGACGCGGCCTCGGGGCCGCACACCACCGGCGCGCCGGTCGTCACCGCATCGAGGGCTTCCTCGAGCTTCACGAACTGATCGCTCGCCTCGGGCGAGGGATAGATCGCCACACGCTGGGAGTCGGCGTCGGCCGCAATCTCTCCGACCTCGTCGGCGCCGGGCATCGCGAAATGGACACGCGCCTCCTCGAACTCCAGCTCGAACCTCGGACCGTAGCTCTCACGTGAAGCGTGCGATCCGTAGAAGAGCACTTCGACGCCGGCGGCGGTCAGCGCGCGGCAGGCCACCGTGTCGAAACTCTCGATGCCGTTCGCACGGCAGGCCTCGGCCGTCACCTCAACCGGCATCGCGCTGGACGCCGTCTCCGGACCGAGCAGAAAGAAGAGGTTGTGGAGGAAGTGCGCCTGGGCGTTGTTCAGCGGGCTGTCCAGAACCCAGCCCCCGGTCACCGGATCGCGCAGCCGGCCGGCCCAGTCGTTTCGTCGGTAGTACGAGAGGGTACGCGGCCAGAGACAGATCGTCTTCGCTCGCTTCGGCGCACCGAAACGGCCCGCCTGAATATCTCGCTTGAGCGCGAGGATCCCCTCGGCATACGACCACTGATACCCGATCCGCACCGAGCGGCCCGCCGCGTCACGCGCGCGGATCAAGCGGCTCACGTCCTGGATTCTCGCCCCGAGCGGCTTGTCGCAGAGCACATGGCGCCCGTGCTGTAGGGCGACGACGCTCTGGGGGACATGATGGTGAATCGGCGAGGCGATGATCACCAGATCGGCCGCGGCGCCAGCGTCGAACAGTGCCTCGAGTGTCGGAAAGACCGGCGTGTCGCCGTCGGCAAGTTCGCGGGCGGCCCGCGACTGTCTCGGCGCCGGGTCGACCGCGGCCGTCAACTCGACCGTGGCCACCTGCTGTCGGCGCAGCGCCGCCAGGTACTCGGTGCCGTAGCCCCCGACGCCGACCAGGACGACCTTGACGACCTCGGGCGCGGTCACGCCGCCTCCACCGATGCCACGATGGCGCGAAGCGCCGCGAGGTTCCGGATCATGCGCGCCTCGCAGATCTCCGGCCAGCGGTCACGATCGGTCGCCACACAGCCGGCCCGCTCGGCTTGGCGCGCCAGCAGCTCGAGCGCCGCGCGTTCATCGGCCGTCAGGTCCGGAAACTCCGCGAGAAACCGAGGGTCGCCGACCGGCAGCCGGATCACCCCGCCGTGATCCTCGATCGAGAGATGAATCGTCCGGCCGGACGCCGCCACGCGGCTGATGACGCCGGACAGATCGACGATGCCTTCACCCACGGCGGTCGGGAACGTTTCCAGGTCGTCTTGCGCTGTGCGCAGCGCCCCGTCCTTGACGTGTGTCCCGACGACCCAGGGCAGAATCCGGTCCGTCGCGCGCACCGGATCCTCGAGCATCGTCAAGACGTTCATCGTGTCGAGTACCACGCCGATCCAGTCGTCGGGCTCCGCCTCGCACATCTCGAACAACCGCAGCAGTTCGTGGGTCGTGAACTCGAAGTGCAGCTCGATCGCCAGGACGACGCCGTGATCGCGCAGCATCTCGCGCTGGGCGACCAGAGCGCCGGCGGTGTCGCGAAGCAGTGTCTCGGTCTGCGGCGCCGCGGCGTCCCATCGCATCAGCCCGCCCGAGCACGAGCGCAGGATGCGCGCGCCCAGCCGCGCGGCCTCCGCCGCCACCGCGCGGTTCGTCTCGAAGAGATCGCGCCAGGCCCAGGTCGTCATGTCCCGCGGGATGTGCCCGGCCCCGCCCCACTCGAGATAGAGCCCAGCGCCCTCCGCCATCACGCGCAGATCGTCGAGACACGCCGCGTCGATCCCCGCGCGCCATTCGGCTTCGAGGCCGGAGAACTGCACACCGTCTGCGCCGTGGTCGATCGCCCACCGCAGAAGCGCCTGCGGCGAGAGCCCGAGCGGACCCAGGCCGTACTGGTCGATACCGACGGCAAGCGCACCCGGGCGACCCGCATCGGGGCGACTAGACGGCACGCGCGTATCTCTCGACGCAGACGCGCAGGACCTCGTCGGGGTCCCGGCGCCACCAGTTCTTCTCCGAGAAGATCTCGATTTCGCAGCACCCGTCGTAGCCGGCGGCCTCGACCATCCCGCGCAGCCGGCGCAGGTCGATGACACCGTCGCCCGGCATCCCACGGTCCTCCAGGAGGTCTTCGGTCGGCTGGAGCCAGTCGCAGACGTGGTAGGCCAGGATCCGGCCCGCCGCACCAGCCCGGGCGATCTGCACCTCGAGTTCCGGATCCCACCAGACGTGATACGTGTCGATCGCGAGACCGACGTCCGGACCGAGCGCCTCGCACAGATCGAGCGCCTGGCGCATCGTGTTGATACAGCCTCGGTCGGCGGCGTACATCGGATGCAGCGGCTCGATCGCGAGTCGCACCGCTCGAGCACGCGCGTGCTCTCCGAGCGCGGCGATTCCGTCCGCGACACGCCGGCGAGCGTCGGCCAGATCCCGCGTGCCCTCGACGAGACCGCCGACGACCAGCACCAGACACTCGGCACCGACGGCCGCGGCCTCGTCGACCGCCAACCGATTGTCGTCAAGATTGAGGGCGTCGTTGGCCGTGAAGAACCCGCCACGGCAGAGCGACGACACGCGTAGACCGTGGTCGCGGATCCGCGACACCGCCTCGGGCACGCCCAGCGCCTGCAGCTGGTCGCGCCAGGGCGCGATGGCGCGGACCCCGTGCCGTGCGCAGCCCGCGATCGCCTCACCCAGGCCCCACCGCTTCCGGACCGTCGCCGTGTTCAGCGACAGCCGCGCCGGATCGGGCGATGTCTGGCCCGTCACGCCACGATTCCCTGCGTTCGACAGAACGTCTGCATCCGATCGGCGGCCATGGCGGGATCGCGTAGCAGACCGGCCGCGGCGGCCAGTCTGAATACCTCGGCCAGATGTGACGGTGATCGCTCGGACTCTTGCCCTCCGAGCATCGCAAAGTGGTCCTGGTGCCCATTCAGCCAGGCCATGAACACCACGCCCGTCTTGTAGAACCGGGTCGGCGCGCCGAAGACATGACGGCTGAACGGAACGCACGGCGCGAGGATCGCGTCGAACCGGCCGCGTCGACCGACCGCCAGTTCGTGCAACGCCGCGCCGGCCGCCGGCGCCATGGCATCGAAGATCCCGAGCAACGCATCGGAATGCCCCACGGCATCGCCGCCGATCAACTCCGCGAAGTCGAAGTCGTCGCCGGTGTACATCCGGACGCCGTCGGGTAGCCGGCGCCGCATCGCGATCTCCTTCGACTTGTCGAGTAACGAGATCTTGATGCCCTCGACGCGCTTCGCGTGGGCCTGGATGAGGGACACCGCCACCTCCATCGCGGCGTCGATGTCGTCAGCCCCCCAGTAGCCCGCCAGCGCCTGATCGAACATCGGACCGAGCCAGTGGATGATGACCCGCTCCCGCGCCTGGCCCAGCAGGCGATCGTAGACAGCGAGATAGTCGTCCGGCGACCGCGCCGCACTCGCGAGGGCCCGGCTGGCCATGAGGATAACCCGGCCGTCGTGCGCCTCGACGTAGGCCATCTGCTCCTCGTAGGCTGCCACCACGTCGTCGAGGGTGACGTCGGGGCCCGGCGCCAGTTGATCGGTGCCGCAGCCGGATGCTACCAGCGCCTCCGGCCTGGTGCGCGCGGCCTCGAGGGTCCGGCGGATCAACTCGCGCGCCTGCGGCCAGGAGAGCCCCGCGCCACGCTGCGCCGTGTCCATCGCCTCGGCAACTCCCAGCCGACAGTCCCAGAGATGCTCGCGGATCTTGAGCGTCGCGTCCCAGTCGATGGCGGTCGGATGGGCCGGCCGGCCGACGACGTGGGCCGCCGCGTACGCCACGCGATTCCTCGACATCCCCGCCGGCTCCACCGGCGCGACATCAGGCCAGGTGAACGGCTGGAGGCCGCCATCCGCGGTCGGCAAGGTGATCACCGGCATCTCACGGCCCGTTCCGATCGAGATCCACCCATGCGCGCCGGCGCGAGCTCTCGAGCGCGGCTTCGGCCAGCTCCACCCCCTTGACGCCCTCCCGCAGCGTGTAGGGCCAAGGCACGGCATCGTAGAGATGGCGGATGAACTGCTCCCACTGGGCGCGGAAGCCGTTCGGATACGTGCCGTCTGGATCGTAGGGCGTCCACTGGTCACGAAACACCGCAGCCTGCGGCTCGTCGGGGTTCCATACCGGGCGCGGCGTGTCGACGAGCGACTGCGTCCGACACCAGGTCAGACCGGCCACCGCTGACCCCTCGGTGCCGTCGATCTGAAAGATCGCCAGATCGTCGCGGTTGACCCGCGTGCACCAGCTGCTGTTGACCTGCGCGACGATGCCACCGTCGAGCTGCAACAGGGCATAGGCGGCGTCATCCGCGTCGGCGGCATACCGGGCGCCGGCCTCGTCCCACCGCTCCTGGACGTGAGTCGCCCCCAGGCAGACGACCGAGCGAATCGGCGCGACGAGACGGTCGAGCACGTAGCGCCAGTGCGCCATCATATCGAAGATGATTCCACCGCCATCTCGCTTCCGATAGTTCCAGCTCGGCCGATTACTCGGCGCCCCCTCACCGGTGAACACCCAGTATCCAAAGTCGATGCGCACCGACAGGATGCGGCCGAAGAATCCCTCCGACACCAGCGCGGCAAGCTTGATGAGGCCCGGCAGGAACAGCTTGTCCATGACGACACCGGCTTTCACGCCCGCGCGCTCCGCCTGCGCGGCCACCATTCGGGCATCCGCCAGCGACGCCGCCACCGGCTTCTCGCAGTAGAGGTGCTTCCCGGCTGCGATGGCGCGGGCGAGGAGGTCTGGACGCATCAGCGTCGTGGCCGCGTCGAAGAACAGCGCGTGCTCTGACGAGCCGATCGCCGCGTCGTAGTCGGTGGTGTACGCGTCTCCCGTCTCGGCCCCGATCGCCGCCAGCTTGGACTCGTCGCGGCCCAGGAGCAGCGGGTCGGGCATCACCCGGTCGCCGTTCCCCAGCACCACGCCGCCGTCCGCGCGCAGCGCCGCGATCGACCGGCGAAGGTGCTGGTTCAGACCCATCCGGCCGGTCACACCATGCATGACGATGCCCAATCGGTGTGTCGCCATCGGCGCTACTATAACAAGCCCCTCCAGGCGGCCTGGCCGAGCGGTCGAACCTTGCTATAATCCCCGCCTCACTCAGGACAATCGACGGTAGGCGGAGCTCGGAGATGTCCCTGCAAGGAGCCAGGCATGACCCGGCGAACGATCACCGACTACGATCCCGAACTCTTGAGCCTGTTCGACCGCTACGTCCACGGGTTCCTCACCCGACGCCAGTTCTTCGATCGAGCCGCGAAGTTCGCCGTCGGCGGCGTCACCGTCGCGGCGCTGGTGGACAGTCTGAGTCCGAACTACGCCCAGGCGCAGCAGGTCGCGCCTGACGACGCCAGGTTGATCGCGGCCCACGTCGAGTACCCGTCGCCGCAGGGCGCCGGGACGATGCGCGGCTACCTGGTCCGGCCGGCCGATGCCAGCGGCGCGGTGCCCGGTGTCGTCGTCATCCACGAGAACCGCGGCCTGAATCCGTACGTCGAGGACGTCGCGCGCCGCGTCGGCACGGCGGGCTTCGCCGCGTTCGCGCCAGACGCGCTCTTCCCGCTGGGTGGCTATCCGGGCAACGATGACGACGGCCGCGCGCTTCAGCGGGAACGCGACCGGGACGAGATGGTCGAGGACTTCATCGCGGCTGTCGGCTTTCTGAGGAATCACGAGGCCTGCAACGGCACGGTCGGCGCCGTCGGGTTCTGTTTCGGCGGCAGTATGGCGAACACGCTCGCCGTCCGGGTCCCGGAACTGTCGGCCGCGGTCCCCTTCTACGGCGGCCAGCCCGATGCGATGGACGTGCCGCAGATCCAGGCGGCCCTCATGATCCACTACGGCAGTCTCGACGAGCGCGTCAACGCCGGCTGGCCGGCCTACGAGGCGGCGCTCCGGGCGAACAGCAAGACTTACACGATGCATATGTACGAGGGCGCCGCACACGGCTTCCACAACGACTCGACCCCGAGATTCGACGAGGCCGCGGCGGCGCTGGCGTGGGAGCGCACGATCGACTTCTTCAACCAGACGCTCCGCTGACGTCGACGCGCACCGACCCAGGAACCGTTCCGACAGGAGGCCAACCCCGTTCACGCTCACATCGGCCACGCCAGGGACGGCTTCAGGGCCCTCCCGAGGCGACGGCCGATTCGAGTCGTATTGGCCGTGATTGCCGCCGGCCGCCGGGTATAATGCTCGCCTCGGCAGGCCGATTGGTTGGTTCCGCAGAAGGAGGTCCGCATGACCGTTCGGACACCTCGTTCCCTCCGCCGCCTCGCCGTCGGCGTCGTGATCGCCTCGGTGGCCGGTGTCGCGCCACTGGCGCTGCCGTCTCCGGCGCACGCGCAGACGCCGATCATCGTCCAGACCAACGCCGCGGGGGACAACATTCACCTGATCGATCCGAGCACCAACACGATCGTCGGGGAGATCTCCGGCATCGAGGTCAACCACGGCGCGACCTCGGCGCCTGACGGCAGCCGCTTCTACATCACGAACGAGGTCGACCATACGCTCGACGTGGTCGACGCGCGGACGCTGGAGATCACGCACCAGGTGCCGCTCAGCGGCCGGCCCAACAACGTCGCCATCCGCGCCGATGGCCGGCGCGTCTATGTCGCCATCGTCTCGGCGCCCGGCGCCGTCGATGTCATCGACACCCGGTCGATGGAACTCGTCAAGAGCGTCCGGACGGCCGGCGGCGTGCACAACACCTTCATCACGCCCGACAGCAAGCACGTCGTCGCCGGTTCGATCGCCGGGCGCAACCTCACGGTCATCGACGCCGAGACCGAGGAGGCGCTCTGGACGCTCTTCTTCGACGCCGGTGTTCGACCTTTGTCGTTCGAGACCAACCCGAATGGCTCGACCCGCCGGGTCTTCGTGCAGCTATCAGATTTCCACGGCTTTGCCATTGTGGATTTCGAGGAGCGCCGGGAGGTCGGGGGCCGGATCGAGCTGCCCGAGCTGCCGGAGGCCGAGCAGCATACCGAGTTCCTCCAGGGCTCGCCGTCGCACGGTCAGGGCGTGACCCCCGACGGCACAATGCTCTGGCTCTGTAGCAAGGTGAACAGCTACGTCTACGCCTACTCGCTGCCCGATCTGAAGTACGTGGGCGGCGTGCACGTCGGCAGCCATCCGGACTGGCTGACGTTCTCGCCCGACAGCCGCTACGTCTACGTGGCCAACGCCGGGTCGAACTCGACCTCGGTCGTCGACACGCAGACGCTCGAAGAGGTCGTCCAGATTCCGGTCGGCCAGGTCCCGAAGCGGGTGGTCACGGCGATCGTGCCGGACGTGACGGTCGCCGGCTGGAACGCCGCCGCGCCCGGATCGCGACTGTCGAGTACGCGTGACGCGCTCGACTTCGACTTCTTCCAGAAGGAGGTCCAGCCGATCTTCGTCCGGAAGCGAGAGGGCGCCGCCCGGTGCGTCGTCTGCCACTCGACCCGTACCGCGTTTCGACTGCAGCCGCTGCCACCGGAAGGCGCCACCTGGAACCCCGAGCAGACACGACGGAACTTTCAGACGGCGCGGCGGATGGTCGCGCCGGGCGACCCGGACGCCAGCCGGCTGTTGCTGCTGCCGCTGGCCGAGGACGCCGGCGGCAATTCGTTCCACCCAGGCGGCAAGCACTGGACGTCGAAGACCGACCCCGAGTGGCAGGCAATCGCGACCTGGATCAGAGGAAGTCGACACTGATGACTGAGGGACAACGACAGGTTCACATCATGCGTCTACTTGCGACAGTACTGGGCACCACCTGGCTTCTCCTCCTCGCTGCTCCGGCCGCCGTCTCGGCGCAGGACGCGCGGCCGAACGTCGTCTTCATCCTGGTCGACGACCTCCGCTGGGATGACCTCGGCGCCGCCGGTCATCCGTTCGTCGAGACGCCGCACATCGACCGGTTAGCGAACGAAGGAGCGATGTTCATGAACGCGTTCGCGGCCACGCCACTCTGCTCGCCGAGCCGGGGCACGTTTCTGACCGGCCTCTACGCGCACACTTCCGGCATCATCGATAACGTCGAGCGTGGCCCGGCGAGCCAGGAGCTGCAGACATTCCCCCGCGATCTCCAGCGGGCGGGCTACGACACGGCGTTCATCGGCAAGTGGCACATGGGGCGCGACGACTCGCCGCGGCCCGGGTGGGACTACTGGCTCGGAATGCCCGGGCAGGGCCAACTCTTCGATCCCCCGCTCAACGAGAACGGCGAGCGGAAGGTGTTCGAGGGCTACATCACCGACATCTTCGCCGACAAGGCGATCGAGTTCATCGAGCGTGACCGCTCGAACCCATTTCTGATCTACTTGCCCCACAAGGCGATCCATCCCGACCTCACGCGGCGCTTGCCCGACGGCCAGTCCGCGCTCGTTGCAGGCGGATTCCTCGCCGCGCCTCGGCACGAAGGTCGCTACGAAGACGCGGAGATTCCACGACCGCCCAGCTACGGCGTGCCGCCGACCGACAAGCCAGCGCTGATGCGCGATATGGGGATGCCGCCGCTCGGCCCGGACACCGTCACGCCCGACGAGACGATTCGCGATCGCCTCGAGATGCTGCTGTCGATCGACGACGGCGTGGGACGGATCCTCGAGGCGCTCGTTCGCACCGGCCAGCTCGATAACACCATGGTCATCGTCGCTGGCGACCACGGCTACTTCTACGGCGAGCATGGCCTGAACGCCGAGCGGCGTCTCGCCTACGAGGAAAGCGCCCGCATCCCGATCGTCGTCCGGTACCCCGACCTGATCCCGGCCGGCACGCGGCCCGAGCAGCTTGCGCTGAGCATCGATCTGGCACCGACGCTCCTCGAGCTTGGCGGGGCGCCCGCCGATCCGGCGCTCCAGGGCCTCTCGTGGGTGCCGCTGCTCAGGGGCGAGCGTCCGGCCGGCTGGCGGACCTCGATCCTGATCGAGCACCACAGCGATCCCGCGAGCTATCTCGGGCGGACACCCCTCCGGCGTGCGCTATTCATGGGTTACAAGGCGGTCCGGACCGATCGCCACAAGTACATCCAGTACACCGACCTGGACGGCATGGACGAGCTCTACGACCTCGAGGCCGATCCCTACGAGATGGAGAACGTGATCGACCAGGCCGACAGGGCGAATCTCTTGAGCGAACTCCGTGCGGAACTGGACCGGCTCCTGGCAGCTACGCAGTAGCCGTTTCAAAGGCCGGCTCGTCCTGGCGGCTCGCCCCGGCAGATGGGATGAGAGAGCCAGCTATCACGAGTGGCGCGGCGGTGACGATCGGGTTGGATCTGGGTGACCGGATGACCGAGGGCCGTGTGATGGATGCGCGACGGGGGCGGTGGTCGAGCGGTTCCGGACGCGGACGACCCGGGCGCGCCGGTCATCCTGGAAGTCGGGTCGCAGCGGCCGTGGCTGAGCCGCGCGCTGACAGCGGCGGGCTGTGATGTCATCGTCGCGAATGCGCGGCGGGTGCGGCTGATTGCCGAGCACGACGCCAAGAGCGACCGGCTGGATGCGGAACTACTGCCCGGTTGGGCCGGGTGGCCCCGCTGTTGGCCATCCTCGAGCATTTGACGGCGACCATCCGGCAATTTGATCGCCAACTCGCGCGGCTGGCCACGACCCGCTACCCCGTGACCGCGGTGCTGCGGCAGATCCCCGGCGTCGGGCCGTTGACGGCACTGACGTACGTGCTCACTCTCGAAGACCCCACGCGCTTTCGGAAGAGTCGGATGGTCGGCGCCTATCTCGGCCTCCGGCCCAAACGGCGGGAGTCCGGGGCGCAACGTCCCGAGCTGTCGACCACCAAGGCCG